>ERZ795055.2036-NODE-2036-length-15671-cov-4.427446_pt1 | contig 15671 bp, 17 predicted proteins | sample MGYA00375139_ERZ795055 | MGnify/ENA primary metagenome ERZ795055 (study PRJEB30184, sample SAMN05720283) | anaerobic digester metagenome | isolation source: active sludge of municipal wastewater-treating anaerobic digesters | place: USA | collected 2015-01-23 ... | reverse complement strand
TTGATATCGGTTTGGAGGAGAACGTGGCGATCACCGCGAAGATCGTTGAGGCTGTGTCCGTTCCAGTGATGGCCGATGGCGAGGACGGCTTCGGGGATGTCGCACAGATCCCGAACACGATCGAACGCTACGTGAGGGTGGGGGCAGCGGGCATCAATCTCGAAGACCAGGTCCTGGATCGGGCGCCAGGTACCCGAATCATTGATTCGGGTCTGATGCAGGAGAAGATCAGGGCGGCAAGAAGCGCGGCCAAAGCGGCTGGGAACCCTGATCTCGTGATCAACGGCAGAACCGACGCGCTGAAGGCGCTTCACACAAAGGAGGAGGGGCTGCAGGAGGCGATCCGGCGGGGCAATCTGTATCTGGAGGCGGGCGCGGACCTGGTGTTTGTGACGGCGGTGAGCACGCTGGAGGAAGTGCGCGAATTGGTGAAAGCAATCCACGGTCCACTGAGCGTTGCCGCTGGACTGGCGTACAATCTCAACGCCTTTTCGATCAATGACTTAACAGAGTTGGGTGTTGCGCGGGTGAGCCTGCCCTCGATTGCGATCAGTGCGACCATCAAAGCGCTGTTGGAGTCGACGGGCGCGCTCAAATCAGGCGTCTTCACCAGTCTTATCGCGAAGAAGTGTTTGTGCAGCCCCCAGGATATTGGACGCTTGATTGGAGCCTGACGAGGGAGCGTCGCTTGGACTTCAGATGCCAGGAACGAACCGTGAGATAACGAAACAGAGAATGCTATGAGTGATTCGAGGTCCCCTATCGACTCGGAAGCGGTGCGGCAGAAGGTCCGTGAGGGCTACGGCAAGATTGCCGGGAGCGGCGGCTCGTGCTGCGGAGCGGCGCCGACCTGCTGCGAGGCGGCGCCGACCTGCTGCGGTTCAACGCCGGTGGCTTCCGAGGACCTGGCCAAGCATATCGGGTACAGCGCTGAAGAACTGGCTGCGTTGCCCGAGGGCGCGAACATGGGCCTTTCGTGCGGGAATCCCAACGCCCTGGCGGCACTGCAAGCCGGGGAAGTGGTGCTGGACCTGGGAGCCGGGGGCGGGTTCGACGTGTTCATTGCCGGCCGGAAGGTGGGACTGACCGGCCGAGCCATCGGCGTGGACATGACGCCGGAGATGCTCGGCAAAGCCCGGAAGAACCTCAGCACGTATCGTGAGCGGACGGGGTTGGACAACGTCGAGTTTCGGCTGGGCGAAATCGAGCATCTGCCGGTGGCGGACGCCAGCGTGGACGTCGTCATCTCCAATTGCGTCATCAACCTCTCGCCGGACAAGCCGCAAGTGTGGCGGGAAATTGCGCGGGTTCTGAAACCGGGCGGGCGGGTGGCGGTGTCGGACCTGGCGCTGCTCAAGCCGCTGCCAGCGGCCATCGTCGAGAGCGTCGAAGCGCTGGTGGGCTGCTTGGCGGGGGCAGTGCTGGTTTCGGAAACGGAACGTATGGCCAAGGAGGCCGGCCTCGTGGACATCGTGACCACGGCGAAGTCGGCCTACATCGACGGGATGGTGGACTGGCAGGACCCGCTGTATCAGAAGATCGTAGCCCATTTGCCGGCAGGGACCAAACCGAGCGATTACGTTACCAGCTTGGAAATCACGGGGCGGAAAGACCGTGGGGACTTACCTGGGAGCAATCCGTCGCGAAGCTGCTGCGGCTAGACGCGAACGCAACACAACTCAAAGACCACCTGCATGAGCAATCACGCTACTGCCACGAGTGCGGCCGCCGGGGCGGCGCCGCCCAAACGCCTGGCCTTCTTCGAGCGGTACCTGACCGTGTGGGTGTTGGCGTGCATGGTCGTGGGCGTGGGCTTCGGCAAACTGCTGCCCGACGTCACGACAGCATTGAGCAAGCTGGAGTTCGGTCAAGGGTCGCAAGTGAACGTGCCGATTGGCGTGCTGCTCTGGCTCATGATCTACCCGATGATGCTCAAGGTGGATTTCAGCGCCATCGGCGGCATCGCGAAACGACCCAAGGGCCTGCTGGTGACGCTGTTCGTGAACTGGCTGGTGAAGCCGTTCAGCATGGCGTTGCTGGCCTGGGTATTCATGCAGCATCTGTTCGCGGCGTGGATCAGCCCGGGGATGGCGAAGGAATACACGGCGGGACTGATCATCCTGGCGGCGGCGCCCTGCACGGCGATGGTCTTCGTCTGGAGCTACCTCACCGATGGGGATCCGGCGTACACACTGGTTCAGGTGGCGGTCAACGACCTGATCATGCTGGTGGCCTTCGCGCCCATCGTCATGTTCCTCTGCGGTGTGGCGGACGTCATCGTGCCGGCCAAGGTGCTGATCACCTCGGTGGTCGTTTTCATCGTCATCCCGCTGACGGCGGGGTGGCTCACCCGCACAAGCCTCCTCAAGTCGCATGGCAAGGAATGGTTCGAGCAGAGGTTCCTGCCGAAGTTCCATCCAGTGATGATCGGGGCGCTGCTCCTGACGTTGGTGCTGATCTTTGCGTTCCAGGCCGAGAACCTGACCACGCGTTGGTTCGCGGTGCTGCTCATCGCCGTACCTATCATCATCCAGGTCTATTTCAACTCTTCGCTGGCGTATCTGCTGATGCGCTGGTTCAAGGTGCCGCACGATGTGGCGTCGCCGGGGGCGCTGATCGGTGCGAGCAACTTCTTCGAGTTGGCGGTGGCAGTGGCCATCACCCTGTTTGGCGCGGGTTCGGGCGCAGCGCTGGCAACGGTGGTGGGCGTGCTGGTCGAGGTGCCGGTGATGCTGTCCGTGTGCCGGATCTGCAATCAATCTCGTGCGTGGTATCAAAAGACGGCAGGCGCCGGAGAATGACGGGAGAAACCCACGATGAAGTCGCGTCCGTCTGGGGGTTTTACGGCCGGCGTCGCGAAACGCGATCGAGGTGAAGATGTTCCGAGCTTGACACTGTTCGCCAATTCGCTAAGTTGCGCCTCGTCATGGCAAGCAAACGGTCGGTCACGCAATTCAAAGCCCAGGCCCAGGTGTTCAAGGCGCTGGCGCATCCGGGGCGTCTGCTCATGCTGGACGAATTGTCGCGAGGCGAGCGCTGCGTTTGCGAACTCGCCGCGTTGGTCGGGTCGGAGATGCCGACGGTGTCGCGGCACCTGTCCGTGCTCCGGAATGCCGGGATCGTGGACGACGAGAAGCGGGGCGCCCAGGTATTCTATCGGCTGGTCACGCCGTGCGTGATGAACCTCTTCCAGTGCGTGGCGTCGGTCCGGGAGCAGGAGGCAAAATCCTCCGCGCGGCAGGGCTGATTTTTCTTGCGTTGTTATTTGCCACTTCGCTAAATGTCTTAACCGCAGAATGAAGACGGTCTTGGTGCCATGAGTGCGTTCGCTGCCACAACCTCAAACGACGGTCTCAGCCGCGAACTCAAACTCTTTTCCTGGATGGCCGGCGTGTTCCTCCTCGCCTACTTCCTGCCCCTCTCCAATCCGAAGGTCACGGCGGCGATCCAGGAGGCGTTCAAGCTGCTGCAATGGTATGCGCGCAACCATACGCTGGCCTGCGTGGTGCCCGCGCTGTTCATCGCCGGGGCGGTCATCACGTTCCTCTCCCAGGCCTCGGTCATGCGCTACCTGGGACCGAACGCGAACAAGCCTCTGGCCTACAGTGTCGCGTCCGTGTCGGGCGGCATCCTGGCGGTCTGTTCGTGCAGTGTGCTGCCGGTGTTTGCGGGCATCTACCGGCTGGGCGCGGGGCTGGGTCCGGCCAGCGCGTTCCTGTACTCGGGTCCGGCGATCAATATCCTCGCCATCTTCCTCACGGCGCGGGTGCTGGGCTTTTCCATCGGTCTTTGGCGGGCAATTGGAGCGATCGCGTTCGCCTTCATCATCGGTCTGTTGATGGCCGTGATCTTCCGGCGTGAGGAACGCGAGCGCATCGAGGCGCAGGCGGTGCTGCCAGAGCCGGAGGCGCCGAAACGCCCGCTGTGGAAAACCTCGATCTTCTTCGCCTGTCTCGTGGCATTCCTGGTCTTCAGCGACTGGTACAACCCGGGGGATGTGATCGTGCGCCCCGTCGCTGGCGGTTCGTTCGGGGCGGTGTCGCTTCAGGAGACCCACGATGAAGTGATGTTTCAACTCAAAGAGGACTGGGCCGGGCATCGGAGTGGGGACAAGATCACGTTGGCCAAACGCGACCTCGCGAGGGTGGAGGAGGCCAAGACGTGGGTGATTGCCGTCCATCACGCTCGCTGGTATCTGGCTGGCGTGATGGGCCTGGCGGTGTTGCTGACGACCTGGCGTTGGATGGACCGCGAGGAAGTGGGCCAATGGATGCACAACACCTGGGACTTCGCCAAGCTGCTGGTGCCGCTGCTGTTTGGTGGCGTGTTTGTGGTTGGCTTCATTGGCGCGCTGATCCCGGACGCTTACGTCGCCTCGCTCGTGGGCGACAATTCGGTCAAGTCCAACCTCGTTGCCAGTGTGATCGGTGCGTTCTGGTATTTCGCCACGTTGACGGAAATCCCGATCTGCGAAGCGCTGGGGAAGCTGGGCATGGCACCCGGGCCGATGCTGGCGCTGTTGCTGGCTGGACCGGCGGTTTCGCTGCCGAACATGCTCGTTCTCCGGAGCGTGATGGGCACCAAGAAGATGCTCGTGTTCACCGGGTTGGTCATCGTGATGGCCGCGATCACGGGCATGGTTTACGGAGTGTGGAGGACGTGAAACGAGAAACGTGCGGCGTGGAGCGTGAGATTTGAGTAGTCAAACTCAGGCAAGCGAAAGAACAAACTATGAACATTCTGGTTATTGGCCCCGGCTGCACCAGGTGTAAGACACTGGCGCAACTCACGGAACAGGCCGTCAAAGAACTGGGCGTCACCGCCGAAATCAACAAGGTCACTGACCTCAAGCAGATCATGGCGCTGGGGGTGATGATGACGCCGGCGCTGGCGATCAACGGCACGGTCAAGCTGGCCGGCCGCGTGCCCTCGCTCGAGGAGATCAAGAAGCTGCTCGTCTAAGCCTCCCGACGCTCACGCCGTTCAAAGAGCGCTCATGAGTGCGCTGCACGATAACGCCGATCTTGCCGTCCTGGGCGGGGGGCCGGGAGGCTACGTCGCAGCTTTGCGCGCGGCCCAGCGCGGCGCGCGGGTCGTCCTGATCGAGAAGGAACGGGTTGGCGGGACGTGCCTCAATGTGGGCTGCATCCCGACCAAGGTGCTCACGACAGTCACTGAACTCCTGCTTCGCGCGAAGCAGTCAGCGCGATTCGGGCTATCGATCCCACAGGCCACGGTAGACTTGCCCACCCTCATGGCCTACAAGCGGAGCACCGTGGAGCAGCTTGTTGGTGGCGTGGAACAACTGCTGAAGGCACGTCGCGTCACGCTCATTCGCGGCGAGGCACAGCTCATAAAGCCAGACACACTTTCGATTGCTGATGGGTCAGGGGGCCGTCGGGAGGTTTCGGCCCAGCGGGTGATCCTTGCGCCGGGGTCCGTCTCCGCGACGCCGCCGGTTGCGGGATGCAACCTGCCGGGCGTGATGACGAGCACGGGGGCACTAGACATCCAGACGGTACCGTCCCGGTTGGTCGTGGTGGGCGGAGGCGTGATCGGGCTGGAATTCGCCTGCATTTACGAAGCGCTGGGCAGCCAGGTGAGCGTCCTGGAGATGACCCCGACGATTCTACCGGCTGCAACCGATGAGGCCATCGCGAAACGGCTACACATGTTGCTTCGGCGGCGGGGGATGGAGATCCAGACCAGCACGGTCGTCCAAAGGATTGAGCGAATCGGCGAGACCTTGCGCGTGTTCGCGGAAACGGCCGGTGCTGAGACGACGGCCGACTGCGAGCGGGTCTTGATTGCGACTGGTCGTTGGCCGAACACGCAGGGGATGGGCTTCGCTGAACTGGGCTTGCGTATGAACGGACGGGCCATTGCCGTAGACGAGCGATTGGCGACGAACCTGCCCAACGTGTGGGCCGTTGGCGACGCAATCGGAGGGTGGATGCTGGCGCACAAGGCGATGGTGGATGGCCGCGTCGCGGCCGAGAATGCAGCCGGCGGTCAGCGGCAAGTCGATTATCGTTCCGTGCCAAACGTGATCTTCACGCGGCCAGAGGTCGCGAGCGTGGGCTTGACCGAAGCCCAGGCGCGCACTCAGGGCGCGGAGGTCAAGGTCACGCAGTTTCCGTTCTCGGCCAACCCTCGTGCGCGTATCCTCGATGAATCTGAGGGCGTGGTCCGGCTGATCTGCGAGGCTGGGAGTGGCCGCATCCTCGGAGTCCACATGCTGGGGCCGCACGTCACCGGCCTGATCGCGGAGGGGGCACTGGCGGTGCAAACGGGCGCGACCGCGGACGACCTGGCGTGGACCACGCACGCGCACCCGACGCTGCCCGAAGCGATGTTGGAGGCCGCGCTTGGCTTCCGCGATGCCGCCATCCACATTCACACCCGGTGAGGAAAGGAGACACGATGCCAGATTATCTCGAAACGACGCTGGACAAATTCACCTTTCGGGTGGCCAAGGATCGGCTTTACACAGGACGAGGCGCTTGGGTCTTCTGGATGCGGCCCGAAGCGCCCACCCGCGTCCGCATCGGCCTGGCTGACTATCTCCAGCAGCGCAGCGGCGACGTCGCCTTCGCCACAGTTCAGCCGGTGGGGACCAAGTTGGTCGCGGGCGACAGGCTGGCTGAAATTGAGACCATCAAGGCGATGGTGGAGCTGCCGTCGCCGGTGAGCGGGACGGTGGCGGAGGTGAACTCAGCCCTGGATACGACGCCGGAAGTCATCAACCAGGACCCCTATGGCAACGGTTGGCTGGCGGTGGTCGAAACGACGGCTTGGGAAATTGAGCGGGCGAAGCTGGTCGAACCGGAGGCGTACTTCTCGGCCATGCGGGTCGAGGCGCTTGAGGAGTTGAAGAGGCTGTGAACACCGACGAGACGAAGGTGGTCGTGGTGCCGTGCAGCGGCATCGGGAAACCGTTCGGCAGCGTGAGCCGCGAGGCGGCCTACGACCTGTGCGATGAACTACGGCCGGGGAAGACGCGGCTGGTGGCGCTGGCCAAATTGGTGACGGGTGAAGCTACGGCCCAAGAACTCATTCGCCGACATCCGGCGGTGACCATTGATGGCTGCAAACAAATGTGCGCCGCCAAGATGGTCAGGCAGAGCGGCGGCACGGTGGCCCACGAGGTGGCCGTGCTGGACGTGTTCCGGCGTCACAAGGATCTCAAGCCTGAAGGCATTGCCGAGTTGAATGAGGCTGGGCAGAAGCTGGCCCGCGTCCTGGCCGAGGAGGTTGCTGAGCGCCTCGACGGTTTAGAGCAAGCCGCGAAAGGAGTAAGTCATGTCTGAGGTGCTTGAACGGAAAGTGGGCATCGTCGCGTGCAGCGGGGAGGAGTTGGCCGAGGGCGCTGTCGCGCGGTTAGCCGCCCTGAAGGTGCTCAATGAACTGCGCCCCCGGGACACGGTGACCATCTGTCTGCCCCTCTTCCTGGCGGGTGGCGCCGGGGACCGCGCCTTCGCCAAACTGCACCCCACGATTACCGTGGACGGCTGCGACCTGCGCTGCGCCGCGCGTGGCACGGAGAAGTATTCGAGCAAGCCGGCCGCCAGCCTGGTGGTGAACGAGCTTGTGGCTGAATGTGGCCTGGAGAAGCCCGAAGGACGGCGGCGATTGAATGCCGCAGGACAGAAGGCGGTGGAGCTCACGGCCGAACGCCTGGCAGCTCTGGTGGACCAAGCGCTAGGCAAGGAAGCTGGGACCTCGGCAGAGGCCGAGGCGTCGGCAAGCAGGCCCAACGGGGAGGAACGTGAGGTCGCCTGCTCTTGCGGATCAGGGGTCGCGGTGACGAAGCTCACCATCAATGGCCAGACGGTCGAGTTGGTGGCGCTGCCGCTCATCTTCCGGCACTTCCGGGAAAAGGGGCGGGGTCAGGACGAGGAAGCCGCGCGCGACCTGTTCGAGACCGTGAAAGTCTACAATGCCGTCCCGGAGGAAGCCGAGGCAAGTTACCGCGAGGTGGTGCTGCGAGAGTACGCCGCCTACTGCCAAAAGGAGATGAAGCCATGAGCCGCACGGCGACCTACCACACGACGGTCCGCTGGACCGGAGAACACTGGGGCCATCTGATCATGGGCAACGGTCCGGAGATGAAGTTCTCGGCTCCGCCGGACGCGCACGGACACGCCGGAGTGGTGACGCCGGAGGACGCCTTTGTGGCGGCGGCGAACACCTGCGTGATGATGATGTTCATTTGGGCGACCGAGCGCTTCAAACTGAAGCTGGTGTCTTTTGAGTGCCGCACGGAGGGCACCAAACTCATCGAACTTGACCGCACAGAGATTTTTACCCGACTGCATTTCCGCCCGGTGATCCGCATCGCGGCGGCGGGCGAGCCACGGGCGGCCGTCGAGGCCCGTACCCGGCGAGCGCTCCAGGCGGCGCGGAAGTACAGCCTGGTGGCGAATTCGGTGAAGTCGGAAATCGTCATCGAGCCGGAGATCACTATTGACGAATGAAGGGTACAACGACCGTCGCACCCCAGGTCCGACATCTGCGGACCAAGCGGACTGACAATGAACCTGCGAAACGAACCATGAGCACAAAACAGATCGGCTTCGTCGGCGGCGGGCGCATCACGCGCATCTTCCTGGACGGCTGGAAGAGAGCGAACGCCCTGCCCGCCAACATCGTGGTTAGCGATTGCAGCGCGGAACCGCTCGCGAGGCTCAAAGCGCGGTTTCCTGCCATCAACACGGTCCAAGGCAGCGGCGCGGCCGCTTCGCAGGACCTCGTGTTCCTGGCCGTCCATCCGCCGGTGATGGCTGAGGTGGCATCGGCGATCAAGGGCAGCCTGAAGCCTGGGACCCTGGCCGTGTCGCTGGCCCCCAAGTTCACGATCTCCAAGCTCACCGAGCTGCTCGGCGGTTTCGCCCGTCTGGCGCGTGTCATTCCGAACGCGCCGTCGGTGGTGAACGTCGGCTTCAACCCGGTGGCCTTCGGCCCGGCCCTGACCGTCGCGGACAAGGCGGAACTCACCGGCTTGCTGACGCCACTGGGCGAGTGCCCGGAGGTCGCCGAGGAGAAGTTGGAGGCCTACGCTCTGTTGACCGGCATGGGGCCGACCTATTTGTGGTTCCAACTGCAAGCCCTGCGCGAAGTCGCGGCTGGGTTCGGGTTAAGCGAGGTCGAGATCACGCCGGCCCTGAAACGCATGGTCTGCGGCTCTGCGCGCACGTTGCTGGAATCCGGCCTGACACCGACCGAGGTCATGGATCTCATTCCCGTGAAGCCGCTCGCTGAAATGGAGCCGCAAGTTGCCGAGATGTACCGGACGCGGCTGCCCGGCCTCTACCAGAAGATCAAGCCGTAATCACACATCACGAATCACGTATTACGCATTACACGCTCAACGAATCTATGAAAACGCCCATCAAAATCCTCATCGTCGCCGCGCTCGCCGTGGTCGTTGTCGGCGCCGTGGCCCTTAAGAAGAGCAACACTCCAACCGAATCTCAGGCCCTAACCCCTGCGGTCGTTGCCAGTGGACCGGCTGATGATGTGGTGGCCCAAACGGCCCCGGTTGCTGAAACCAGCAAGGCCAGTCCAGCCACCGCCGTGAAGTTGCCCCGGCTGGTGGACCTGGGGGCGGGCAAGTGCATTCCCTGCAAGATGATGAAACCGATTCTGGATGAGTTGAAGCGCGACTATGCCGATCGTTTCATCACCGAGTTCATCGACGTCTGGGAGAATCCCGCCGTCGGAAAACAATACGGCATCGAGATGATTCCGACGCAGATCTTCTATGACGCCGACGGCAAGGAACGTTTCCGCCACGTCGGTTTCTATGGCAAAGAGGACATCCTGGGTAAGTGGAAAGAACTGGGCGTGGACCTCAGTGCCAAGTCACCCGCCCCGGCGCAGTGATCCTCGCGTGGCACCAAGACTCCGGTCCGAAACCCAATCCAGGCCAACTGAAGCAACCCACATCATGAAAACGCAAAGAGACTCCCACCCGCGTCTCCACCTCAGCGGCGGATTACTTTTCATGCTGATCGGCGCGGCTGTTGTGTCCGACAGAGGGCCGGCCCGTGCTGCCACCACGACTCCGGAGCCCAAGCGTGTGCAAGGCGTCTGCCCGCCTTTCATGCTGAGGGATGAGCAGGGCAACGTGATCGACCCGGTCAAGGGCCTCAACGCCAACGCGCCGTATTCGCCCAAGCAGACCTGTGGCGCTGCAGGTTGTCACGACTACGACAAGATTACCCAGGGTTATCACTTTACACAGGGCAAGGGCGAAGCGGTTCCGCCGGACATGGCGGCGCGGTATCAGTGGGTCTCCTCGCCCGGCAACTACGGCGGCACCTGGTGTTCGCCCGCACCTCTCTACCGCTACCTGGCGCCCAAGACGAACGCGTCGGCGACAACCATCGACATGACCTCGGCGACGTTCATCACGGCGGGGTGCGGCAGTTGCCATCCGGGCGGCGGACCGCTCGAGTTGGATCGCGAGGGCAAACGCTACGACACCTGGATGCGGGATCCGGCCAGCGGCTTGACCCCCGGCGGCGACAACCGATTCGACGGCGACTATTTCAAGACGCGCTGGTCGGATTCCGGGGTGATTGAAGCGGACTGTCTCCTCTGCCACCTGCCCGAATACAACATCAAGAAGCGCAACGACCAACTCACCAAACTGAACTTTCGTTGGGCAGCCACCGAAGGCGCAGGTTTTGGTCTGGTTTCCGGGATTGTCGCGAGCAATCAACCGCCGCAAGTCGCCTACGATCTGAAGAACTTCGATGCGGGCGGCAAACTCAAGGTCCGGGTCGTCACCCAACCGAGGAACGAGACCTGTCTCAATTGCCATGCCCAGCCCGGGTGGAAGAAGCGCGGCGCGGACTATCGTGGCCGCACCGACGTCCATTTTCGCGCCGGTCTCCGTTGTGTGGATTGTCACCCCGCCGGCAGCAATGCGGACGATCCGAGCATCCAGGGACGCGAGGTGCATCAATTCGCCAAGGGTGACGACCCCGGCGGCCGAGTGCGGGACGATCTGGACAACAGCGTGCGCGATTGTACGACCTGCCACACGACCGGCCAGTTCGGGGCGCCGGTGGCCACCCACCCGTGGCTGCCCCCGTTGCACCTCGATCGGATCGCCTGTCAGACCTGCCACACGCCGGAAAAGAAGGTCATGCCGATCCAGGTGCAGGCCAGCGACGTCTTCAACCGCGACGCCTGGATTGACCCGGGCGGCAAGCAACTCTGGACCTTTTACGGCGTGGACGGCGTTTACCGCAACCATTACGGCATCCTTAAGGTGATGGGCTACGATGATAAACCGACCGAGGTGTTCCAGCCCGTCCTGGCGGACTACAAAGGCAAGATCTACCCGGTGAACCGCATCCACTCGACCTGGCCGGGCATCGAAACGCCGGGGCAACCGGGCCTGATGCAGCCGCGTCCGCCGGACATCCACAAGATGTGGAAGGCCCACTTCGACGATGCGAAGCAGTATCCGGAGTTGGCAAGGATCAAGGATGACGATGGGGATGGCGCGCTGGAGATCAATCGCCCGGAGGAGGTGGACACACTGATCGCCGCGGTGACGCAACACCTGTCGTCGCTGAACTACGACCTGAAAGGCAAGCGGGTGGTGTGGGTCTCGAGCGACCGGGTGTATCACTCGGGAACGGAGTATCGCACGCTCGAGAAGGCCGAATGGGAAGCGACGCCCTACGCCAACGTGCACAAATACAATCACGACATCTCGCCCGCCCGCGCCGCGCTCGGATCGGGTGGCTGCACCGATTGCCACGCGACGAAGTCGGAGTTCTTCCACCGCGCCGTACTGCTGACGGCATTCTCACCCGAGGATGGGGGTCCACGCTGGACACCCAATTTCGCCGTGCTCGGCTACTCGCCCTTGTCGGTCCGCCTGGGCGCATTTCGCGAGGCCACCCTCAAGCCATGGACTTACACTCTCGTGGCTTTGGTCGTGGGTTTGGTCGTGTTGCTGGCGTTGCGCGGGGTGGCCCTGCGCCACAGCGTCGTCACCCCGGGTACGCTGGCGAAGCTCTCGTGGCTGGCTCTTGCGGGCTTGGTGTTGGGCGGGATTGTGGTGGCACGGTCAACCGAGTTGGCTGAGTACATGACCGTGCGCCGGTTCACCCTTGACGCGGCCCATTTCTGGATCGGCGTGGGCATTCTGCTGCTCGCGGTTGTCCTGGCCCTTCAGCATCCCACGAAAACGGCGACGCAATGCACACCACCGGGCTTGGCACGCATCCTGTGGGGACTCATCGTGTTCACCGGACTCTGTGGCGGGCTGATGCTGGTGAAGCTCAGTTGGTTCGAGACGCTTGTTCGCTTCGCCTACACCGGGTTCGACGTTGGCTTGTTCTTGTTGATCCTTGTTGCGGCTGTGGACCTGATCCGCCGGTTGGCCGGCATGCCGTGTCCTCGAGCAATCGAAGCCACTAGGACGAAACCGGCGAGCACGTGATGGCGCAATGGGCCAAACCAACGCTCATTCGCGGCAAGCATGCGGATTCCCGAATCGGCAGGCCCCCCGGAGGTTGCGTCGGATCGCTGGCGTGGCTGACGCTGGCGGCCCTGGCGTCGATGGCAGCGGACTCCGCGGTCCCAACAGCCAAGCCTTGGTATTCGCCCCTGAAGGACATCGAGGTCGGGCCAGGGAAACTGGACTTTGGCCTGAACGTCCGCACGCGTTACGAATACCTCGACAACTTCAGCATCCTGCATTACGGCACGGGCGCCGAGGACGATGTGCTCCTCCTCCGAACGCGTCTCAACGCAGACTACCGTTTCACCGAACAGGCGCACACCTTCGTCGAGTTTCAAGACGCGCGCTATTGGTTGAGCGACCTTGCTCTCTCCGACTTCGGTGAGTCGTGTTCCTACTACGATGAGTTCGATTTGCGGCAGGCGTATCTCGAATGGAAGCACATGGGCAAATCGGCTTTCGGCGTGAAGCTCGGTCGCCAGATTCTGCTCTATGGCGATCGCCGTCTGTTCGCCCCCGCCGAGTGGGGCAACGTGGGCAACTACTGGTGGGACAGCGCCAAGCTCTATTACGACACGGATACGTTCCAGGTAGACGCCTTCTACGCCCAGCGGGTGTTGAGCGAACCGAAAGACTGGAACTTCGATCACTGGCCGTATCACGTCGGCGGAGTGTATGCCCACGTGAAGCAACTCCCGGTCACGTTGGATGCCTTCTACGTGGTGAAACACGACTGGTCCGGGAGCACACGTGGGGAGAGTGGCACGGGAGACGAGACCCGCCATACTTTCGGCCTATTCTCCGAGCAGCCCGCTGGCAAGGGCTGGGACTACGGCCTCTTCGCGGCCGGGCAGGTAGGGCAGTATGGGCGTGACGACATCGAGGCGTTCGGCGTGATCGCGCGTGGCGGCCACACGTTCAAGACCGACTGGAAGCCGCGCGTCGGCTTTGAGTTTAACTATGCCAGCGGGGACCGTGATCCAAACGACGGCGTGGCCGGCACGTTCGACGGTGTCTTTGGCGCGATGGACACTCCCTACGGCTGGATGAACGTAGTGAGCTGGAAGAACCTGGAGGACTACGCGCTCAACTTCAGTGTGCAACCGGCGAAGACCGTGAAACTGGGCGTGGATTACCATTACTTCCGGCTCTCGCAATCACGCGACGCCTGGTACTGGGTCAATGGCAAGCCGGAACGCCGTGACCCTGCCGGCCAAGCCGGACAAGACCTCGGTCACGAGTTGGATGTGATCCTGCGCTGGCAGATCAACAATGAATTGGAGCTCCTCTTCGGTTACGCCCGGTTCTTGGCCGGCGATTTCGTGCGGAACACCCCCGGCAACGGCCAGGATGCCAACTGGGCCTTCGCGCAACTGACATACAACTTCTGACAGCATGAAATCACACACCCCGATCATCTTGCTGCTGGCCTTGGTGGCCGGCTTCGCGGCATTCTCCTCGTTCAGGCGCGGGGCAGATTCAGGCGGGTCGGGTCGGACAGTAGGGGTGTGCTGTCCGTTGGCAACCGCGCTTGAGATGAAACCAATGCTTCCGCCCACGGACTCCGCGACGAGCGAGTCGAGCGTCGAGACCACCCGCTTACACGTTATCGCGTACTATTTTCACGGGACGGTCCGTTGCGACACCTGTCTGCTGATCGAGAATTTGGCCAAAGCGGTGATCGAGGAGCAGTTCAAGGCGGACATGGACGCCAGACGACTCACCTTCCTGCCGGTCAACTACGACCTGCCGGAAAACGCGCACTTCCTGAAGACCTACAGCTTACCTTGCCCATCCCTGGTGCTGGTCCGACAGACGGACGGGCAGGATGCAGGCTGGAAGCTGCTTGGCGACGTCTGGCAGTTAGTGCACGAACCTCCCGAGCTCAACCGTTACGTCGCAGCCGAGGTGCAGGCATTCCTGAGCGGCGAGGAGCAGCAGACCGGCAGTGCCCCCCCGCAACCGCCATCTGCCGCGGAGCAGCGTTGATTTATGGAACAACTATTCACCAGCCTCAGCCGCGCCGTTGAAGGGTCACCGGCCATCGCGCTGGGCGCGTCGGTGGTGTGGGGCATCCTGAGCATCATCCTCAGCCCGTGTCACTTGGCGAGCATTCCGCTCATCGTCGGATTCATCAGCGGACAAGGGCGGGTATCTACCGCGCGAGCGTCGGGCATCGCCACGCTCTTCGCAGTGGGCATCCTGGTCACCATCGCGGCCATCGGCGCGATCACCGCGGCGGCGGGGCGGATGATGGGGGACGTGGGACGGTGGGGGAACTACTTCGTGGCGCTCATCTTCTTTGTGGTGGGGTTGCACCTACTCGGGGTGATTCCGATGCCGTGGTCGGGGCCGGGTCAGGTGAACATGAAACGAAAGGGCCTGTTTGCGGCGTTCATACTTGGGCTGGTCTTTGGCATCGCGCTTGGCCCCTGCACGTTTGCCTACATGGCGCCGATGCTGGCGGTGACTTTCAAGCTGGCCGAGACCGCGCCCATTTACGGGGCGTCGCTGCTACTGGCTTACGGTGTTGGGCACTGCTCGGTGATCGTGTTAGCCGGGACGTTCACCGAAGTCGTTCAGCGGTTCCTCAATTGGAACGAGCAATCCAAAGGCGTTACGGTCGTGAAGTACGTCTGTGGCGTGCTGGTGATTCTTGGTGGTGTCTGGCTGATTTACTCTGCGCCGTGAACACCCCCGACAACACCTGGGGCCTCCCGCGGGAAGTCATCCCGTGGGGACCGACGATTGATGGTGGCCGTTGCCGCGGCAGCGGCGATTGCGTGAAGTTCTGCCCGAACAGTGTGTACGAGTTTGATGCCGCCGAGGGCCGCGCCCGCGTGGCGCACTTTCACCACTGCATGGTCCTGTGCAGCAACTGTGTCGACGTCTGCCCGAACGGGGCCATTTCGTTTCCAAGTCAGGACGAGTTCCTCGACCGTGTTCAAGAGTTGCGCCGTCAACTAGGGAATCCACCCCTCCAGCATCCTAGCATGCCGAGCTGGATGGTGACCCATGACCACCGGTCCCTGGATGTCTTCGATACGACTTACGAAATGGAAGATGGCCGCTTGAAAACGCAACAGAACCCAAACGAAAGGACCCCAGATGAAACAAACCGTTAGTCGCCGCAACTTCTTGGCCGCTGCCGGGACAGCCACGATGGCCGTCACCGCTGGCGCCA
>ERZ795055.2028-NODE-2028-length-15713-cov-11.886576_pt1 | contig 15713 bp, 16 predicted proteins | sample MGYA00375139_ERZ795055 | MGnify/ENA primary metagenome ERZ795055 (study PRJEB30184, sample SAMN05720283) | anaerobic digester metagenome | isolation source: active sludge of municipal wastewater-treating anaerobic digesters | place: USA | collected 2015-01-23 ... | reverse complement strand
TTTTTCTCTAGTCGGGGTGAGAAGACTCGAACTTCCGGCCCCTACGTCCCGAACGTAGTACGCTACCAACTGCGCCACACCCCGTTTTCACCTCCGGATCCGCCAACCGGCGGAGAAGGAGGAACCTGAACTAATTCAGGTTCGCAAAAATAATAAAATTTTTATCCCCATGGAACTTTTTGCCTATTTAAGCGTCAGCTCGGCAATCTTACGATGCAAGTCGCTGCTGCTTACCGGCTTGGGCAGGTAGTCAGTGCAACCGGCCTCAATAGCCCTCTTACGGTCATCCGGGAAAGCATAAGCTGTAACAGCCACTATCGGCAGCTTCTCAAACAACTCTTCTGTCCTCAGACGACGCGTCAGAGAAAGACCATCCTCATCACCCTTAAGCGATATATCCATCAGCACCAGGTCAAAGGTTCTCTCATGCAACAGATTCCACGCGTCCGCAGCCGAATCGGCTACCGCCGTGTCATACAAACCGGCCAGCAACTTCGTGAAATAAAGCTGGCTGTGAGGGTCATCCTCCACTATGAGAATGGCCATTCGCTTTGATGATGACGGGTCTTTCATATCTTTATGAGTTTGTACGATAAAGATCCCAGTTTTATCTTCTCTCCGTGAATCAGTGCCGTGTTCCAGTCGGTGTTGCCATGAGCCATCCGGAACTTGTCAGCCCCACGAAAATCATTGCTTGTATCTTTCTCCCGCAAATGCCATGCCGCAGGTGCGTCAACAACCATGTCGGCACACGCTTTGTCCAGCGCCACCGGGTCAGTGGAGGCGGCAATGCCAATGTCCCCCACAAGCGGAACATCGTTATGCCCCCAGCAGTCGCAGTCAGGAGAGACATCCATTATGAAATTGATATGCAGTGCGGGTTTGTCCTTCAGAACGGCAGAGGTATACTCAGCAATCTTCTTGCTGAGGATGTCTCCCTCGTTGCTCCACTGAACCCTGGCGGCATCGTACTGGCATACTGCCACGCACTGGCCGCAGCCGGTGCATTTCTCAACATCGATATGGGCCTTCCGTTCCTCATTCAGGTGAACCGCATCATGTGCACAGTTGATGACGCACAGGTTACAGCCTGTGCAGTTCTTCACATAAATGAATGGCGGGTTGCCGGAATGGAGGAACAGTTTTCCTCCCACGGAGGCACACCCCATCCCAAGGTTCTTCAGAGCACCGCCAAAGCCTGTCTGCTCGTGCCCCTTGAAATGGTTCATCGAGATGATAATATCAGCATCGGCAATTGCGGAGCCTATCATAGCGCTGTCCGTATATTCCAGGTTGACCGGTATCTCACGGTAATCGGTACCCTTGATCCCGTCACCAATTATAACATGACAACCTGCGCTGAGCGGGTTATATCCATTGGCAAAGGCCGCCTCCAGGTGATCCGGCGCATTTGAACGCTCCCCGAAATAAAGGGTATTGCAGTCGGTGAGATAGGGTTTTCCTCCCTTCTCCTTCACCATCGAGGCTATCCGTGCTGCGAAGTTGGGCCTGAGGTAAGCCAGGTTCCCCGGTTCGCCGAAATGGATCTTTATAGCTGTCATCTTGCGGCTGAAATCGATCTTTTCGAACCCGGCAGCCTTAACCAGCCTCTCCATCTTCTTCAGAAGATTCAGTGAGGGGGTGGTGTGCAGATCAGTGAAATATACTTCAGAAGGTCCCATCAATAGTAAAACGCCAGTAATCAGACGTTAAGTATATCAATTATATCAACAAGGTGCTGGTTCAGTCCCTTATGCAGCTTCACGGCTTTCTTGAAAGGAACCAGCACTATCTCATTGTTTTGCAGCCCCACCATGACGCTCTGCTGGCCGTCGAGCAGCGCTTCCACGGCTGCGTTGCCCAGCCTGCTGGCATTGACCCGGTCCAGCGCAGAGGGCGACCCGCCTCTCTGCAGGTGCCCGAGTACGGACACCCTGACCTCATATCCTTTAAGCTGAGGCTTGAGCCTTTCGGCGAGAGCTATCGCACCACCCTCTTCATCACCCTCAGCTACTATAATAATGTTGCTTGACTTCTTTCTCTTGTTGCCAGTCTCGATCATCTTGGTGATGTCACGCGCATCACCCTTTATCTCCGGCATTATGATTGCCTCTGCTCCGCTGGCGATGCCGCTGTACAGTGCAATGTGTCCGGCCTCGGCACCCATCACCTCCACAAAAAACATACGGTTCAGGGAGCTGGCTGTGTCACGTATCTTGTCAACTGCCTCAACCACAGTGTTGAGTGCCGTATCATAACCGATTGTATAATCGGTACCGTAAATATCATTGTCTATCGTTCCGGGTACCCCTACAAACGGAATGTTATGCTCCTCGTTGAACAAACTTGCTCCCTTGAATGAGCCGTCTCCTCCTATCACAACCACGCCGTCGATACCTGCAGCTACGAGGTTTTCATAGGCCGTCTTTCTCCCCTCGGGAGTGCGGAAGGCATCACATCTGGCTGTCTTCAGCATTGTGCCTCCGCGCTGGATTGTGTCTGAAACCGAATGAGCGTAAAGAGGCTTGAAATTTGCGTTTATCATCCCCATGTAACCGTGCCTTATGCCGATCACCTCAAGTCCGTTATAAATTGCCGTGCGGGTGACTGCACGAATTGCTGCATTCATGCCGGGAGCGTCTCCACCCGATGTGAGAACGCCTATCTTCTTAATTTTCCCCATTGTAGAAATTATTTATTGACGGTGCGAAATTACTACAATTTCGGCATTCACAATTGACTCCTGTCACAATATCAGAACGATTCTACAATTTCCGCAACTTTCTGTATCAGCCACCTCGGGGTGGATGTTGCACCGCATATGCCTGCACTGGAAGCATCATTGAACCACTCTCTCTTTAACTCTTCTGGTGCTGAAATAAAGTGCGACCGTGGGTTCTCCTTATGGCACACATCAAAGAGCATCCGCCCGTTGGAGCTCTTCCGGCCGCTGACGAAAACTATTACATCGTTCTTCCGTGAAAACTCCCTGAGCTTTGGCTCACGTCCCGAAACCTGCCTGCAGGTGGTGTTGTGCACCTTAAGGGTATTGCCAGGATGCTCAGCCGATACCTTTTCCATGTTCAGCCTGATGATCTCTGCCACTACTTCGTACTGGATCTTACTCTTGGTGGTCTGGGCGAACAGGAAGACAGGCTTTGTAAAGTCTATCCTTCCAAGGTCCCCCTTGCCTGTCACAAGTATCCCTCTGGGGCCTGCAGCTCCCATTAATCCTATGACTTCAGCGTGTCCCTCCTTGCCGTAGATCACTATCTGCCCCTCCTCCAGGCGGGATATGTCAGCCACCTTCCTGATCTTCTCCTGCATGGAGCGCACAATGGGACAGGTGGCATCAATGATGGTGATATTGTTTTTCTGAGCCTTTTCGTATGTCGAAGGCGGCTCACCGTGGGCCCTGACAAGCACCTTGCAGTCGCGCAGCTTTTCAAACTCCTCATATGTGATGGTCCGAAGCCCGAGGTGAGTCAGCCGGGCCACCTCGATGTCATTGTGCACGATCTCTCCGAGGGAGTACACCGTTTCACCCTCCCGGAGGGCATCCTCCGCGATCCTCACGGCATTCTCCACGCCGAAACAGAATCCTGACCCCGGTTCAATTTCAACTTTCATTTATTCTCCTTTTGTAAAGCTCCCTGAACCAGATCATCTGCTCTTCGGGAGTCATGTCGCTGTTATCGAGTATCACTGCATCGTCAGCACGGCGCAGCGGGCTCGCCTCCCTCGAGGAGTCAATCCTGTCGCGGTCAGTAATGTTTTTCACCACCGCATCACGGTCGGCCGGCATCCCCTTGCTGACCAGCTCGAGGTAACGCCTCCGGGCCCGCACCTCCGGCCTGGCGGTCATGAATATCTTCAGCTCTGCGTCCGGGAAGACCACTGTGCCTATATCACGACCGTCCATCACAACACCGCCACCTTCGCCCATGGCGCGCTGCAGTTCGACGAGCCGTGCGCGGACTCCGGCGATTGTGCTGACAGGGCTCACGTTGTCGGAGACCTCCCGGTCACGAATCTCCCTCTCGATCTTCTCGCCATTAAGATACGTGGCAGAGAAGCCTGTCTCACGGTCAGGCAGGAACGTTATGCTGATCTCCGGCATAGCTCTGAGGATCCGCTCTTCATCCGCCACACCGCCCTCCACCATTCCGTGCCGCAGTGCGAAGAGTGTCACCGCCCTGTACATGGCACCGGAGTCGATGTATATGTAATTCAGCTCTGTGGCTATCGCCTTCGCGAAGGTGCTTTTGCCGCACGAAGAGAAGCCGTCTACTGTGATTGTTATCTTCTTTGTCCCTCTTTTCATCCTGTCATCAGTATAAAACGAAACACCACCTTTAAGGTTCAGCGAACGTTATTTTTAAACATCTTCTCCGGCCTCAGTGTCAATGTAAAATGATTTGAACCTCCTGCAGGATGGAAGGCATCATGCCCGTAGGCGAGCTCGAAGGCCTTTGTGCGGATACCGAATCCCGCTGTGAAGCCAGCCATCCCTGAGCGCAGTTCAGTACGCATCTCCGCCCTGCGCTGGTAGTTCAGACCGGCACCAATCCAGAACGCCTCGGAGGGGATCAGCTCTGCGCCAAACACTATGTGGCGAAGCACATCCTCCCCTAAACCGCCCGGATCGTTCTCATCCTCAGGATCATAATCATATGTCAGGTCAGGCTTCTCAAGATGCTTCAGCGTCAGGGAGAAGCTGAATGGGGCATGTGCCAGTCTCTTAGTGGCACCGGCAGTTATCTCAAAGGGGAGGGGTTCCCCGCCACTGCCGGTGTAACTCCTGATCTGAAATCCTGCATTGCGAATGACGAGTCCCGCATCAAACAGCAGCCGTTCATTGTGGTAGGCCGCTCCTATATCCACACAGATTCCTGCTGAGAAATAGCGCTCGAGATGTGAGAGGACCGGCTTGACATTAATCCCGGCAGTGAAGGAGGAGTCGATCCGGTACGCCCAGATCAGGTTGAATCCGTATTCGGCAGCAGTGAAGCTGCCTGTTATATTGCCTGCTTCATCGGCCTCGGTGAACTTCCCGTGACTGATGAAGCTCACCCCTCCCGCAAAGGTGCCGGCCTTTTCAGTATCCATGGCATATGACGCATAGCCGTAACGGATGCCTGCAAGCCATGAGGAGTAGCTGAGTGAAATACTGTTATCCATTGTGCCTGACAGCAGAGCGGGATTGAAGTAAGGGAGGCTCAGGTCTCCGCGCCCCTGCGATACGGTTATTCCCCCTGTAGCGGTTGCAAAGGCCGAATGGCTGAGGTTCAGGAACTCATATGTATTGTCACCCCCGGTCTGGCCCCTGACCGGTACAGCAACCAGGGCAATCAGGACCGGAAGCAGCCAGGCAGCCAGGGGTCTGGCCGGCAGCACCACGGTGAAAATATGCAGATAAAAGGCCCTGTGCCTCATCATTAAGTTGATTGAAGACAAAGATAGCAATCCCGGCAAAACGGCATATTACAGGTTGTTAAATCAGGATTCTTAAGCACTCCTTCCGGCGAAGTCAGTGTCAACCACTGCCTTCCTGTTCTTTCCTGCCTGGGAGAGGAACAGTCCGGCAATTACAACCGCCATCCCTATCCCGTTGCGCACTGTCAGCCTGTCACTGACGATGAACCATGCGAAGATTGCAGTGAATACCGGGATGAGATTGCTGAAGATGTTGGCGCGTGAAATTCCGAGGTGTCGTACCGAATAGGCAAAGAGGACAAATGCACCGCATGATGCGAAGATAGCCAGCAGGACAATAGAGCCAAAGCTTCCGGCCACGATTCCCGTGGCCATCAGATCCTTCAGATCGAATATGAGGAAAAGAGGCAGAAAGAGAATTGCACCAATTATATTCTGAATGTTGACTATCGTGACCGGATCATACTGGTGTGCCAGCCTGTGAAGCACCATATTATAACCCACGGCGGAGATCACTGCCAGGAACATCAGGGCCAGCCCCCTTGGATTCATCTCGATGCTGCCCGTACTGTTCGTGATGAAAATAAGTACCCCGGCAAATGAAACAATGACACCAAGATAGTTGATGAGTTTCAACCGCTCCCGGTAGATGACCCATGCAAAGATGACTGCGAAGACAGGTATTGTTGATATGATTACTGATCCTACGGTAGATGAGACATATGTCAGCCCGAAGCTCTCACCAAGGAAATAAAGAAAAGGCTCAAACAGTGCCAGCAGGAAGAAATACTTACGGTCGCCCTTCTTTACACGTGTAAAGCGCCCGGTAATCCAGAGGAACGCAGAGAGGAAGACTATTGCGATGCAGAGCCTGATAAAAACGATTGCTATCGGGTCGTAGTCCTTGTTGGCAATCTTAAACCAGACAAAGGAAAAAGACCAGAAGATCATCGAGAATACAAGCGCGACATATGGTTTGCCTTTCATGGGAGGGAGCGAAAAGAGAGTATTTAAGTCGGCGGCGAAATTAGCTCATTTTTAATAAATGTGTCCACGCGGCTAAAAAAGAACTTTCCGGTTTCGAACGCATAGTGCTGCATTTCGTGAGACATGCTTTATGGTTCATTGAATCAGATATATAGATTGTGTTTATTTTCGACTGCTGCAGTCATAAACATCACCGTAGGGTATTGCGGTATCGTTTTTTATTATATTTGCCACTTCAAAAGCGAGAATGAGATGAACGGAATCAAGATCGTTGTACTTGCCAAGCAGGTTCCGGATACGCGCAATGTCGGGCCTGATGCCATGAAAGCTGACGGCACTGTGAACAGGAGCGTACTGCCTGCCATTTTCAACCCTGAGGATCTGAATGCCCTGGAGCAGGCTCTGCGAATCAAGGAGAGTTTTGAAGGGGTGACTGTGGTCCTGCTGACAATGGGTCCGGTGAGGGCTGCAGAGATAATCCGCGAAGGGCTGTACCGAGGCGCTGACGATGGTGTATTGCTGACTGACAGGGCTTTTGCCGGGTCTGACACACTGGCAACCTCCTATGCCCTTGCCCTGGCAGTGCGCAAGCTTGCGCCCGATCTTGTTTTAGGCGGAAGGCAGGCCATTGACGGTGACACGGCACAGGTGGGGCCGCAGGTAGCAGAAAAGCTCGGATGGCCGCAGGTAACATATGCAGAAGAGATGCACTTCGAGGGCGAGAAGCTGATCATCCGGAGGAGGCTGGAAAGAGGAGTGGAGACGGTTTCTGCACCCCTGCCCCTTGTTGTGACGGTAAACGGTACTGCACCGGACTGCCGTTACAGGAATGCACGACTGCTCATGAAGTACAAGTATGCACGTACTGACGCCGAACTGCAGGCTGAGAGTTCCGACTATATAGCCTCGGGCCGCCCTGCTATCAGACTCACTGAATGGGGTGTGGAGGCAATCGGAGCTGATCCCGAACAGCTCGGAATCTCAGGCTCGCCTACAAAAGTGAAGGAGATTGAAAATGTCATCCTGCAGGCAAAGGAGTCGAAACGCCTTTCTGCCTCTGACAAGGAGATCGAGTCACTTGTCAGGGAGCTTCTTGAGAATCACACAATTGGTTGATAAACGGATAAAACATAGCTGCAGTGAACAATCTATTTGTTTTTTGCGAACTTGATGAAGGCCGTCCGGCTGAAGTAAGCCTCGAGCTGCTCACAAAAGGCAGGTCACTGGCCAACTCCCTCGGTTGCCGCCTCGAGGCGGTTATCCTGGGCAGCGGGCTGGAAGGCATTGAAAATGAGATATTCCCCTACGGAGTTGACGTGGTCCACGTGGCTGATGATCCGGTACTGGAACATTATCGCACCCTGCCATATACATCGGTCATCACAGGCCTCTTCAGACAGGAGAAACCGCAGATAGCACTTATGGGAGCCACCACCACCGGCCGTGATCTGGGTCCAAGGGTCTCATCGGCGCTGCACAGCGGGCTGACAGCTGACTGCACCGGATTGGAGATTGGTGACCACTTTGTGAAGAAGACAGACACAACCTATAAAAACCTGCTGTACCAGATCAGGCCTGCTTTTGGCGGGAATATTATCGCCACAATCATCAATCCTGATCACAGGCCGCAGATGGCAACTGTACGTGAGGGGGTGATGAAGCGCGAGATCGTCAACAAGAACTTCAAAGGTGAGGTAAAGAAGATAGATATCAGGGAATACATAAGGCCTGAAGACCTTGCAGTGGAGATTCTGGAGAGACACATCGAGTCGCGCAGGGTCGATATCAAAGCGGCACAGATAATAGTATCGGGCGGTTACGGCATGGGCTCGAAGGAGAACTTCGCCCTGCTTTATGAACTGGCATCAGTGCTTGGCGGAGAGGTTGCAGCCTCGAGGGCTGCCGTGGATGCAGGATATGCCGGGCATGAAAGGCAGGTAGGGCAGACAGGGGTGACCGTGAGGCCGAAGCTTTATATTGCATGCGGCATCTCTGGCCAGATACAGCATACGGCAGGTATGGACCAGAGCGGCAAGATCATAGCAATCAACAATGACCCGATGGCACCCATAAACAACATAGCCGACTACGTGATCAACGGCGATGTGGCAGAGGTGATACCAAAGCTTATAAAACACTACCGGGCCAATGCCAGGTAAATCAGGTTCAGTCTGAAAAAAACAACACCAATGGGAAATTTCTATACTGACAACAAAGACCTCAGGTTCCACCTGAAACACCCGGCGATGGAAAAGATCGTCAGGCTCAAGGAGATGGATTACAGGGACAGGGAGCAGTATGACTACGCGCCCTGTGATTTCGAGGATGCCATGGACAACTACGACAGGGTGCTGGAGATAATCGGCGCAATCTGTTCGGAAGTCATTGCCCCCAACGCGGTGGATGTGGACCTTGAAGGACCTGTGGTGGCTGACGGCCATGTAACCTATGCCCGCGGCACCAGAGAAAATCATGAGGCACTTACAAGGGCAGGTGTGATAGGGATGAACTTTCCCCGCAAGTATGACGGGCTGAACTTCCCGATGGTGCCTTACGTGATGGCTGCAGAGCTTGTCTCGAGGGCTGATGCCGGCTTCGCCAACATCTGGGGTTTGCAGGACTGCGGTGAGACTATCCTTGAGTTTGCTTCGGAGGAGATCAGGGATGAGTTCCTGCCTCGCTTCAACAGGGGCGCGACTGCAGCCATGGACCTGACTGAACCGGATGCCGGCTCTGACCTGCAGGCCGTGCAACTGAAGGCCACCTATGACGAAGCAAAGGGCATCTGGCTCCTCAACGGAGTGAAACGGTTCATTACGAACGGTGATGCCGAAATATCTCTCGTCCTGGCACGCTCTGAAGAGGGAACCAGTGACGGCAGAGGCCTTTCACTGTTTGTTTACAATAAGGCCGACGGAGGCGTCAGGGTCAGGAGGATAGAGAACAAGATGGGTATCAAGGGCTCGCCAACCTGTGAGCTGGTATTCCGCAATGCTCCGGCAAAGCTTATCGGCGAACGCCGCCTGGGACTGATCAAGTATGTAATGTCACTCATGAACGGTGCCCGCCTTGGAGTGGGAGCACAGTCGGTGGGCATCGCTCAGGCTGCATACGAGGAGGCAAAGAAATACGCATCGGAAAGAAAGCAGTTTGGTAAAACAATTGACCAGTTTCCGGCAGTGTACGAGATGCTCACAGTGATGAGGATACGCCTTGAGGCCATGCGGTCACTGCTCTATGAGACCGCGAGATTCGTTGATACATATAAGGCATGGTCGTTCATCTCCGGGGAGCGCCCTCTCACAAAGGAGGAACGCGAGGACCTGAAGGTCAACACCAGGCTGGCAGACATCTACACCCCGCTCGTCAAGCTCATCAGCAGCGAGTGGTGCAACGTTATCGCCTATGATGCGTTGCAGATCCACGGAGGAGCAGGCTTCATCAAGGATTTCCCGGTAGAGAGGCTCTACCGCGATGCCCGCATAACATCTATATATGAGGGAACATCGCAGCTTCAGGTGGTGGCTGCAATCAGGGGAGTCACAACGGGAGGATACCTGGCACAGATCCGCGAATACGAGAAGAAGGAGGTTCGTCCAGAGATGGAATACCTGAAGAAGCAGCTTGCCGGTCTTACTGACGACTTTGAGAAGCGTGTGGCGCAGGTTACGGCAGCAGGCAACAATGAGCTTACCGACTTTCACGCACGACGCCTGGTTGAGATGGCCGCCAATATAATTATGGGACACCTGCTTCTGCAGGATGCACAGCGTGACCCGGGCTATACCTCCTCAGTTGAGCTCTTTCTGCCCTGGGCGGTGTCGGAGAACAGGATGAGGTCAGATTTTATCGCGGCCTTCGAGGAGAAGGAACTGGGCCTTTACAAGGTCAGGTAACTTCGTATGTACGGGCCCGTCATGGGCTTCCCCCGGCCTTCACAGGTTGATGACATCTTATCCGGTGATAAATATCAACAAGTCAGTTGATAAGAAACATCCATGTGCCAATCCAAATACTTTGCTTCCGGAAGGGGGGCATATCCTTATTCCGATATATTTGTGAATTATCTAACAACAAAAGAAAGATGAAGCGTAAGGCACGGATTTTAAGACTGGTGATCCTGACAGCGATTTTCGCGGGCGGGCTATCCCTTTCTTCATGTGAGAGTTATTCATGGGCAAAACAGGAGATTCCCGAAGATCTGACGGTGAGCTTCTCCGAAACGATCCTTCCCTTCTGCAAGGGATGCCACGGATCATGGACCGGGGAGAGAACCTATGATAAACTTTTTGCAAATGTCGATACCGTTACCCCGGCATCCAGCAGGGTACTCTCGATCCACTCGTCAATAACGGCTTTCGGATCACAGGTACTTCAGATTGATACCCTCCTTCTGTCGGCACCTGATGCGATAAAGGCATGGGCATCACAGGGCGCGGACAATAACTAAAAACCAGGAAACTCTAAAATAATGACCAATATGAAAAAAATTGCCATATCAGTAGTTCTGGCACTGCTTACAATCCCGGCAATCTGCCAGGAAACCGAAAATTATCCAGTCAGGATTTTCGAAACAAGTATATTAATTGATAACCAGACAGTTGCCACCCCTTTCAAAGGGATGCTCGAGTTCGAGATTCATCACCGTTTCGGAACAGTGAACAACGCCCTTGACGATCTCTTCGGCCTATGGGCGCCTGCCAACATACGTCTGGGACTCAACTATGGAATTACCGACAGGCTGATGATTGCTGCCGGAACTGCAAAGAATTACAAGGCCCAGGATCTTGCTGTGAAATATGCCTTCCTGCAGCAGACTTCATCCGGATCAGTACCCCTGTCACTCAGCTTTTACGGCAACATGGGACTGAACCTGCTGAATGAAAACACTTTTGGTCCGGCGCATGACTGGCGCGAGATTCACCGCCTTTCATATTTCAGCCAGCTACTGATCGCCCGCCAGTTCGGAACGAAATTATCACTTCAGCTGGCTCCCACATTCATCTGGTTCAATGCAGTGGAGATGGGATACAAAAACTTCAATTACGGTTTTTCCGCCGGTGCCAGGTTCAATGTCAAGGGTTCGCACAGCATAATTGCCGAGTATGACCAGCTTTTAAACAGCCAGGAGGACGAGGCGCTGAACGCCAAGCCACAGCTCGCGCTGGGTTGGGAGATAGGAACTGCAACACACGCATTCCAGATTTTCTTTGCAAATTACAAGGATATCCTGGGACAGTATAACTTTGTATACAATCAGAACAGTATCAGTGACGGGAAGTTCCTCATCGGGCTTAACGTGACTGTCAGGTTCTAATGCTGAAAGTGAACTTATGATTCTGGACAGACGCTCAATCACTGTTTTAATTCTGTTGGTAACTGCCTCCCTTGCTGGATCTGCGCAGGATCAGGATACTGTTAAAAAGGTTAGCCGCGGGGCAGAGATGAGCCTCTATGCGGAGGACAACCAAAACAACTGCCTCGTTTGTCACGGCAAGCTTGTATGGTCACTTACCGATACCACTACCGGGGCTGTACGCAAGCAGCTGATGTCAGAGCATAACATAGTCGTCCCCGACATGTTCTACAGCTCTGTGCACTGGAGTTTCAACTGCCTTGACTGTCATTCGGAAGGATTTAAAACCTTCCCTCATCCACTGGAGACAAGGTTCGAGACATCATGGAGCTGCATCGACTGCCACGGAAACGACCCGAACTATGCTCAGTACCGGTTTGAGGAGATTGATGCTGATTACCAGAAGAGTGTACACTATACGGCAACCGAAGGCCTGATCTCCTGCTGGAAATGCCATGACCCTCATTACTACAATCCCCTGGCCAGGCAGACTACCGGCGGTCGCGACTACATCCTTCGCTCTAACGAGATGTGTCTTCGCTGTCACGGAAACTCTGAGGTCATGGGCCTAATCAATGATGAGAACGTGAGCATCGTGCTGCCGAAGCATGAGTGGCTGCCGAACGTTGAACGTCATATGGAGGCTGTGAGGTGTATTGACTGTCATACGAGAATGAATGACAGTGTCCTGATTGCACATGAGGTGATGCCGGCAGACAGTGCTGTGCAGGGATGCGCTGAATGCCATAGTCAGAACTCCATCCTGATGGGGACACTTTATAAATATGCTGCCATGGAAAGCCGCGATGAAAAAGGATTCATCAACGGTGTCATGCTCAGGAATGACTCCTATGTGATAGGGGCAAACCGGAGCAAATTCATCTCCTTTACCGGCCTTTTGCTGCTTGGCATGACAATTGCAGTGGCGCTTGTGCATACGTTGTTCAGGATTATGATCAAACCTAAGAAGGTTGTACATGAGTAAGAATTTTTATCACTATCCCGTCTGGCTGAGACTGTGGCATTTTTCAAATGCCGTTCTCTGCCTGTTCCTGATTGTGACTGGATTCAGCATGCTCTATTCAGACCCGGACCGTGCTCTCGTGGTGAATTTCCAGAGAGCCGTTTCGGTACACAACGTGTGCGGCGTACTTCTCACAATAAGCTATACAGCCTTTCTCGCAGGAAATATTTTCACCGCAAACGGCCGGCATTACCTTGTCAGCCTGAAAGGTCTGGCAGAGAGGCTCTGGAAACAGATGCGCTTTTATGCCTGGGGATATTTCAGGGGAGAGGAAGCACCATTCCCGGTCACCGGCGAGCGCAAGTTCAACCCGCTTCAGCAGATCTCCTATGTGGGTGTTATGTACTTTGCATTGCCGATGCTGTTTGTCACCGGATGGGCACTTTTATTCCCGGAGTTCATCCTTAAGAAATTCCTGGGTTTCAGCGGCATTTTCCTTACTGACCAGTTCCATGTAGTTCTTGGATTCCTGGTTGTAGTGTTTTTGTTTATTCACATCTATGTCAGCACAATGGGCAAATCGCCCCTGAGTAACTTCAGGAGCATTATTACCGGCTGGCAGGAGAGTCATTAATATGAGTCTAATTTAAATCAGGTTTTATGAAAAGAACAATCAAATCAGTTTCAGTACTTTTTGCAACAGCAATATTTGCCTTTGCCTCAGTAACTGCAAGTGGTCAGCAGAAAAAGGGTGAACCCTGGACCATACCTGCAGAGTACAAGAAGATGGCTAATCCTGTTGCTTCGGATGATGCATCCATAAAGGCCGGCCAGGTGTCCTTCGCCAAAAACTGTGCATCATGCCACGGTAAAACCGGTCTCGGTGACGGTCCCAAGGGCAGAATGTGCAAGACATTCCCGGGTGACTTTACAAGTGCATCATTCCAGGCTTATACCGGTGGTGAAATGTTCTACCAGACCAAGTTCGGACGGGGCGAGATGCCTGCTTACGATAAAAAGATTCCTGACACTGAGATCTGGAATATGGTCAATTACATGAAGTCACTGAAGAAGTAGTATTTGTAATAAAAAAAAAGCTGTCCGCCAACTGGCGGACAGCTTTTTTTATGATGATATCTGATTAACTCTAAGGGGCCGGGTAGCCAAGAGCTGCCATAGCTGCTATGGAGTTGTTGAGCAGGGTCTTGATATAGCCCGGGTTGTGAATGCCAAGGCTTCTGTCTTCCTTGACCGTGTTGTAATTCAGATAAGCCAGCACTGCATTGGCCTTGAAAGTACCGGTTTTTGCCAGTTCAGTCGTTGGGTTATAAACCCCTGCGGCGATCAACTGTGCCTCAAGATCATCAAGCAACTCCTGGACTTCAGCCTGGGCTGCTGTTATCTTGTTGTTGAAAGCAGTGTATGGGCTGGCGCCAAGCTCATGACATGGTGTGCATCCTGTTACAAGCCTGGTCTCAGTACCGTGAGAGTCATATGTCAGTGACATGTTATGACCTCCTGCCTGGTAACCGTAAGGTGTTGACATGTGGCAGGTCACGCATCCGCCTGAGGTGGAGTGGGGGTTGGTTGTGGGATGTGTCGCGCCTGGGAGCTCAAAAGGAGTCTTGCCGAGAATCAGGTTTGCATTCGGACCATGGTGGGGGCCGATGCGGGAGCTGGCAATTGCGAAGTCAGCTCCGTTGGCTACAGGTGCAGGTGCAACATCACGAGACTGGTGGCAGAAAACACACTGGTTGCTGGTTCCCTTGTCCCATATTACATTTGCCCCGGCATACTTGACCTCGAGGGTCTGAGCGCCCGGCTTCGTGAGAGCCCAGTCATCGTCTGAATATGTCTGGTGTATCTCGTGACAGGTGGCACAATTGATCTGCATCGGATGCAGGGGAACCGAGATGGCGGCCGTTGAACCCTCAGCTACATATTCGAGGAATCCCTGGCTGGTGTGACACTGAACGCAACCTGCTCTGTTGGCATATGCAGCATTGCCTCCCGTGGCATGGGTAGATGCCTGCCATTGTGCGGAGAATGCAGCCATCGGGCTGGTGTTGTTGTGACAGTCGGCGCATCCAAGGGTTGTACCCGGATCACCCTTATCGCCCTGAGGTCCGTCTTCTCCCTGCGGACCCATCGGCCCTTCGCACGAGGCCATAATCAGCCCGGCTGAAACAAAAAATGTGGCTATTTTCAAAAGTCTTTTCATATAGGATAGAATTAAATTTTTCTGTGATGAAAGGTACTAAGACCATTGATAGCCAGGCATTTTTTATCGTTGATATTTCAATCACAATGGGTTGATAAGTACATGCATTGATATTGATAAAGATCAAAAACCAATATGATATATGTCATGAACCTGACCCCTTATGACACTTGAACAATAAATTTGCGGCAAAACCGGATTATAATGTACGCTGAAAACAAGATTACCAGTTGCGCTTACTGTGCGAGGTGTTGGACTAATTTCCGGCATCTTTCCGGTGATGAACTTGACCTCGTAAACAAGAACAGGTACGAAGCCACCTTCAAACCTTCCGAGATAATCATCAAACAGGGATCACCTGCTTCCAATGCCATCTTCCTCATATCAGGCCTGGCCAAGGTATACATGGAGGGTTACTCAGGCAAGAACCTCATTCTTAATCTGGCAGAGCATTCAACATTGCTCGCCGGCCCGGGGGCCCATGTGAACGCCCGTTACACATATTCGGTGGCAGCCATAACACAGGTTCAGGCATGCTTCATCAATTTTGACACTATAAGGCAGGTTATTGCTGCCAATCCCGGCTTCGCGGCCGGATTTATTGAAGACTTAAGTGACAAATCATTCAGACTCCACCAGAAGGTGCTGAACCTGACCCAGAAAAAAATGCACGGCAGGCTGGCAGAGGCGTTGCTCTATTTTGCCGACAACATCTTCCGTTCCGATGAGTATGAGATGGTTCTCTCACG
>ERZ795055.2026-NODE-2026-length-15722-cov-4.248356_pt1 | contig 15722 bp, 9 predicted proteins | sample MGYA00375139_ERZ795055 | MGnify/ENA primary metagenome ERZ795055 (study PRJEB30184, sample SAMN05720283) | anaerobic digester metagenome | isolation source: active sludge of municipal wastewater-treating anaerobic digesters | place: USA | collected 2015-01-23 ... | reverse complement strand
CAGAGTTATGGGCACGTTACCCGAGGCGAACGGTGAGCTGCCACTCAGCGTGAAGCTATCCACCACCGGTTTGACAGTGTCGAGCACAACCGTCTGGATCTGTGTGGCGCTCACCACCGCGCTAACATTTCCGGCAGCGTCACGCGCCCAGGGGTAGAGCGTGTGCGCGCCTTCGGCGGCCAACGTGAATACAGGCAAGAAGGCGAAACAGCTGTCTGTGGCCAACGGCGCTGTGGCCGATTCGGTGATGCACCGGGCCACCACTTGCTGGTTGTCGGTGGCGGTGAGCGTGAAGCCCAACTCGGGCGTATTTACGATCGCCGCATTGACAAAAAATCCAGTTACAACGGGGACTTGTCGATCGAGCAGCACCGTGGTGGTGGCTTGGGTGGAGTTCACCAGGCTGCTCGAATCTTTGACCCAGGCATACAAGGTGTGCTCGCCATCGTTGTTCAGCGGGTAATCGAGCGTCACGACGCGAGTGCCGGGTGTCACCAAACTGCCATCGGGGAAGGGCATGACGATGTCTGAAGCGGTGTGGGTGCCGCCCTCGTTAACGAGATAAGCCACCACGTCTTGGTTGTCAGTCCCGGTGATGCGCAGCTGCACGACGGCGTTGTTGGTCGGGCTTGGTGAGAGGCGTTCGAGGACCATCACCGATGGTCCGACGGTGTCGGCTTCGAGGAGAATGTCATCTGTGGCGGCCACGCTCTCGTTGCCAGCGGCATCGCGAAACCGTGCACGTACTGTGCGCGCCCCTGCGCCCATGTTCAGGAAGACGATGCGCGAATCGGGAAGTGCAATATCCAGCCACTTCAGCGAGTTGGTGGTCTCTTGCAGATCGCCATCCAGAAAGACTTGGGTTGCGTCATGCGCGTCGATCCGCACGTTGACCTGCGTGGACGCTGTGCTGGCGGCGTCATCGTCAATGGCAACGGACGGGTTGCTGGGCGGGGTGAAGTCCAACACGATGCCGCTGGTTTCAACGGTGGCCGGATTGCCATAGGCATCTTCGAGGTCAAGTTGGACTTTAAGCTCGTCACCGTCCGTGAGCTCTCGCCCTGTCAAAGAGATGGCACCGACGATTTCTTGTTGCCCAGTGCCACCCGGCGTCAGGACGAGGTCAGCAAGCTCTTGGGGGGCAGACGTTAAGCCCACAAGCCGCGCGGCGACCAAGATCGTGTCGGACTCGGTGGTGCCCGAGACAGCTACGACGTCGTCATGCTTGTAGGCGAGTTTGTCGGCGACCCAGTCAAAACCATCGGCCGTTGGGCCTTGGAAATCGAAGCCCGCGAGGCCCAACGATGGCGTCGTGACATTGCCTGCGGCATCGGCAAGGCGCGCTGTGACCTGAAGATCTGGCAGCCGTTGCGGTTCGCTACCGGCAATCAAATAGGTGAACACGTAGGTATGGCTATTGGCCGCGCTCGCGGCATCCAGAGTCATCTCCAATGCCACCCCTGCGGGATCGATGGTAACCGTGGGTAGCAAGGCCAACGCCTCGTCGACCGCAAAATGGACGCGCAGCGTGTCACCGGCGCGCCCTACCTGCTTATCCCACAGGGCGGCGCTCACCAGCGCAGGGCCGATTACATCATTGTTGTTGCTTGCCACGCACTCGCCCAAAACTGGGCTGCAGGCGTAGTTGGGGGGGCAGTCACGGCTACTCGTACAGGTCAGATGTGCTGACTTGATGTCTATGTCGACGCTACAAGCGGTGAGGAACAACAACACACATGACAGCAGGCGCACTGCGTGAATCATGCGCTCATCGGTAGCATACCGATCTAAGCTTCGGAAGCACTAGGGGTTCAGCCAAATCACCACGCGACCGCTACCCGCCACGGTGCTGCACGTGCCGATGTTGGCTCCGTTGCCGGGTCCGGCCCCGGCAGCAAGACCGCCTGTGGCTGCGCTGCCAGGAGCACCGAGCACCACCTGAGTTCCTGTGCCTCCACCGCCGCCACCTGCAGCGCCGTTGCAGGCACCGCCAAAGGTCGAGGAACCACAGGGACCGCCATACTCACTGCCGCCCGCACCACCATAGCTGCTGTTAGCGCCGCCCGCAGACAAGCCGCCTCCCCCGCCTCCCCCAGAGGTTCCAGTGCCGGCAACGCCATCATGGTTGGCGCCGGTACCCCCTGCGTAGGCACCACCGTTGCCGCCACTACCGCCAATATTGCTACAGCCACTGACGCCGCCGCCACCGATGTAGATCGTGAGGCTCTCTCCTGGCGTGGTGGTGACGCTGGTCGCCAAGGCGTAGCCACCGCCGCCGCCCGCACCGCTACTACCCGCCGTTCTGCCCCCTCCTCCTCCACCGCCAGCGAGCGCCAAGACACTGGAGTTGCTGGTGCGAATGGCGGCACTGGCGCCGCCACCGCCACCTCCGGAGTTGCCATTTCCCGCGCCGCCGCCAGCGCCGAACACCTCAACATCCACATGGGTCACGCCCGCTGGAACCACCCAGGTGCTCTGACCCACTGTGGCAAGCGCGACATAGGCATCTGGAGAGGCCACCGGTTCGATGATCACCCAACCGTCGCCCGCCTTTCGTCCACAGGTCGCGCCTCCCGGGGCACCGTAGCCCGGGCCACCGTTGGCCGCTGCCCCTCCAGGCCCGTTGCCGGCCGCGGTGCCGCCCACCATGACAGTGGCACCCATGCCTCCGCCCCCCCCAGCGCCCCAGCCGCTGCAGGCCCCACCAGAGGTCGAGGTCCCACATGAACCGGCGTCACCCTCCCCGCCCGCGCCGCCGTAGGTCGAGCTGCCACTATCGCCACCGCCGCCATCACCGCCGCCACCGCCATAAGTGCTGTTGCCAGCGTTAGCGTTGCCGCTGTTGCCACCGCCGCCACCGTAGATGCTTGTGCCCGCCACAGCTCCCACGCCGCTTCCACCACCGTTATAGGCGCCGCCAGCTCCAGGCCCTGTGCTACAGGCACTGGTGCCGGCCCCGCCCACGTAGACGTCATAGCTTTCACTGGCGGCCGCAGTGTAGCCACTTAGGGAACCTAAGCCGCCGCCACCCCCGCCACCATTGTAGGTGGCATCACCCCCGCCTCCGCCTCCGCCGCCGCCCAAGACAAGTCGCGTGGCGTCACTGGTGCGCTCTACAGCGGAGGCACCACCCCCACCTCCTCCGCCCATATTGGCGGCCGTGCCGCCGCCCCCGCCTGCGCCATAGGCCCACAGGTTTAACACTGCGCAGTTGGTGGGTCGCAAGTAGCTCGTTTTGCCTGGCGTCGCGAAGACACTGCGTCGGGTGCGGCAGGGTTGGCAAATGCTTGTGATACAGCTGCGGCCGGTGAGGCAGTCGGCGGTTTCATCGCAAGTGCCACCATCCCCCGAAACCGGTGCGCAGGCGCTCCCGATGCAGGTATGGAGGCATTGGGCGTTGGTCACGCAGGCTTGACCATCATTCAGGCGACAGACGTTGGTTTGACAGGTATTTCCGGTTTGGCAGTCGGCAGTTTCATCGCAGGCGCCAGTGGCAGTCGACTTGGCTGCACAGCTGCCCGCGATACAGACATCGACGCATTGGCTGTTGAGCGTGCAACTTTGGCCGTTGTTACGCTTGCAGGTGCCGCCTGTGCAGGTGTGGTTGGCCTGACAGTCGGGCGTCTCGTCGCAGGTGCCGCCGGTTGCGGCTGTGGCAGCACAGGTGCCGCTGATACAGACGTTGACGCACTGAGAATTGGTGGTGCAACTCTGACCGTTGTCGCGTTTGCAGATGTTGCCGACGCAGGAGTTGCCGGCCAGACAATCAGCAGTCTCGTCGCAGCTGCCGCCGGTATCGGCCCGCGTCATGCAAGTGGTCTGGACGCAAACTTCTAGGCACTGATTGTTGGTGGTGCAGCCTTGGCCGTTGTTCAACAGGCACAGGCCGGTGGTGCAGGTGCGGCCCGCCAGGCAATCGGCAGAATCGCCAGCATCACAGACGCCGCGCGTTCCGGCCAACGGAGCACACGCGCTGCCAATGCAGGTGTGGGCACATTGGCTGTTCAACGTGCACGACTGGGTGTCGTTTAGCAGGCAGGTGCCGCTGTAGCAGGCGCGTGTGGTGGCGCAATCGCGCGGATCTTCTACCGGCCCTGGGGCACCCAAACCGCCAACACAACTAGAACCGGTCGAGGTGTAGGCACACACCCCACATGCAGCGCTGGCGCATTTGTGGGTGCTGCACTGCGTGTCGGCGCAGTCGCAGATGTTGGTGGTGCAGAAGGCATCACTGGCGCAGAGTTGGCCCGTGGCCGCTCGACAGTGTTCTGTCCCGACAGCGACGCCATCGCAGGCGCAGCTTCCGGCCGTGCAACCCGCGCCACTGCCGGTGCACAACGCCGCGGGCGCGCTATCCGTGGAGCCAAGCTTGATGGGGCGGCACAACCCATCATTCTCGTTGGTCAGTGATGTCAGACAGGATGCGCAGGTGTCGGTACATGCGGCCTCGCAACAGACACCGTCACTGCAGTAGGTGGATTGGCACTCGGCGCCTGTGGTGCAACCCATGCCATTGCTCTTTTTTGGGATGCAGGCGTTGCCGTAGCAATAGTTGTTGGCGGCGGCACAGCGGGTGCTCGTGTAGTTTGTGCAGGAATCAAAACAGGCGGCCGCGGCGACATTGCACATAAGACCGTTGCTGCATTGCGCTGCTTGGGCGCAGCACGTTGTTCCTGCCGCATCACAACAAACGCTGTTCTCGCACTTCAAACCTGTCGCACAGCTACCCTGACCGCTGCCCGTACATGTTTCGCCGGTGCCGCTGCGCAGGCTGCACGACGGGTCCTGGCAAACGTAGCCTGTTTCACAGCCGACCACCGCACACGTTGTGGGGCAAACCGGTTCCGGTTGCGTCATGGCATTCAGGCAGGCCACCGGTTGAACATGGCTCGTGCACAGGTGCATCGCGCCGTCGCAGCCGCGATCGTCGTCGACGATTAGGCTGCCACAGACGTGTTCACTGCAGGTGGCATCTTGGCGAGTGCCCTGGCAGTTGGTGCTACCGCTGGCATCGGTACACGTGGGTGCGGCGCTGTAGCTTGTGGGACAATCGCTCGTGTCATTGCAACAATCGCCACCGGAACAACAGAGCGACCCTTCGCAATGCCCCGAGCTGCAGGCATGGTCGCCCAGCCCGGTACAGGAAGCACCATCGTTGCGCAGGGGTTCACAGCTCGGGGCTACGCAGAAGTAGCCAGCGGCACACTGGCTATCATCGCTGCAAGAGGTGCGGCAGTCGGTGGCGTTGACGTCGCATTGGTAGCCGTTGCAGCTGGTGGTGGAGGTGGCAGGGCAGGCGCCATCGGCACCGCAGGGGCGTTCGACGTAAATCATGCCGTCTCGACAGCCGCCTGGATCGCAAGTCGCGGTGGGGATGACGGTGTAGTCGCAGTGTGTGTCGATGCAAGCAGTGTTGAAGCAGGCCAAGGGGCCGTTGGGGGGATTGCGGCAATCGGCAGCAGTATCGCATTCAACGCAGGCGCCATCGACACAGACGCCATCTTGGTCGGGTTCAATCGTGGCGGCTAGGTCGCAGGGGCTTAAGGGCGCGGCCAAATCGTAGTCGCAACTGGGCGGCTCGCCAGGCACGCAGATGCCATTACTTTGGCAGCCCCCATGCGACTCGGTGCAGGTGATTCCGGCACACACAGCCAGACAGGCGTCTAAGCAATTGGCGCAGGCGAGGTCGGTGGGAGTGTAGCTGCATTGGCCGGTGGCCGGGATGCAGGTGCCGAGGTCGGCGTAGGTTCGATACACCGTGTTGTCGGCGGCACACTCATCGGGCGGCGGTTCGTTGCATACGAGTGTGGCTCCTACGCAATGGCCCTGACCATCGCAGGCGTCATCTAGAACACAGAGATCGATGGCCTCACAGGTTTCGCCTTGGGTTTTCGGAGCATACAAACAGCGTCCGAGCTCGCATTGGGCGTCGGCGGCTACTTCGCAGGGTCCGGGAGATTGGCAGTCTGAGGCGGTGAGGCAAGCAATATCAAGGGCCAGCGTCACCTGTGACATCATTTGGCGTACCACCACCACCGGGTGGGTGAGCGTGATGATCGGGGTTCCTTGCGCCAAGCCTGTCACCGTCAGCGACACCGTGCTGCCGGCCAATTCGTCACGGAGGAGGATGGCGACACCTTCGCCACCTTCCTTGAGTGCCCGTGGCGTGCTCGGGACGCGGGTGGGGGCGACCACCACCTCGCTGCCAAAAGTTGTAACGATTTCCAGTTGATCCAACTGTAGGCGGGGTGTGTAGGTGACGGTCAGGTCGATGCCCGTGACGTTCTTTTCGACCACGGTACTGGTATGACAGCTGCTCAAGGCCAGTGAGAACGCGCCCAGCCACAACCCAACCCTGCCGGCCCACGAGGTGTTCATGGAAGCTCCTAGCGTGCGTCAATCGTGCCAAGCGACCTGGACGGCGGCTCTTCTTGTACTTGTCGGCCCCACACCAAAACCGCTGTCGTTGCTGCCCCGGCTACCACGACCCCGGCCACCGTGCCCCAGAACCACCATTGCGACCACACGCTCTTAGGGGCAGTCTCGTCACGTCTGTCGGGTGCGTTTGGGGCGCGTGGATCTGTGAGCGCAAAACCTGTCGCGCTGCCGCTCGTCGTGTGCGGAGGGTTGCCGCCAACTTCGGCTTTTGCCGTCGCCGCGCGACTCGTCGCTTCGGCTTCTTCTGCAAGGCGGGTGCGACACTCGGTGAGGAGTTTGGTCACCACCGCGGCGTTGGGGGCATCTGGTTTTTCGCGCAGGTAGCCCGAGTAGTAAAAGACCGCACGCTCGCAGTTGTCGAGTTGCTTGTAGCATTGACCCAAGTTGAACAGGAACGCCGGAAATGGCGCCAGGTCGTACGCTTTTTTGTAGTGGGCGACGGCCTGCGAAAACTCGCCCATCTTGTAGAACTTCTCGGCGATGGCAAATTCTTTCTTAGCGCGATCTTTATTACCTGCCGCGGTCGCCGGGCGGCTTGTTCCGGCGGTGCAGGTGAAGCTCAGGAGCACCGCCAACACGCGCAGCCATGTGCGCGCGTTGCCCTCGAAAGCACCCTTCGATGTTGTCATCCTGTCCCCACAAGCCCTTAGCGCCAGGATCTCTAGAACGGGCTCAACGTCGCGTCCGGATCCTCTGACCGTTTGCCGGGGCGCGGTTTGACCACCCGTTTGGATGGGCGTGCCTCGGGTGCTTTGGCCAGTTCCACTGATAGGATCGCGCTCGCCTGCCGCCCCAATTGCTTGGTGACCGGCACATAACCGGTCCGCTTGAACTGCAGCGACACAGTGCCATCCCCAACCGGAAAGTCACGCGTAAACGGCGTGGTTCCGAGGATTTCTTGGGTGCGCAAATCACTGACCGTTGCGCCTGCCGGGTTTGATTCGAAGGTTAACGAGACCGTGAGGGGGGTGAGGGTAGCCGTTGAGCCGGGCACGGTTGCATTCACATCAGGGGGCACAGGCGCTGCAACACCGGCGTTGGTTGGCACAGCAGATGGCTGTGAAACCTTGGTTTCTACAACCGACTCTGAGGTTGTTCGGGACGCGACGATGCCAACACCTAAAAGCAGGGCCACCAACGCCGAGATTGCCAAGGCGCGGCCACGGCTCGTCGAGAGCCAGCGGCGGAAGCGTGTTGGGTGTTGCTGTTGGCTGGCCTTCGCAGCCTGTTTTACCGCGGCGCGCGACACGGTGCTGAGCGGCTGTTTTGTTTGGATCTCGGCAAGTGCCGTCTCCAAAGCACGCATCGATGGGAAGCGTCGCTCTGGGTCTTTGCACAGGCACGCAAGCACGACCGCATCGAGATCTCGCGGAATGTTTTGCGGCGCGGCTGCATGGACGCTCGGCGCCACAGGGCTCACGGTGGTCTGGTTCAAGAGCGTTTCGATGGTCGTACGTCCGACGAACGGATTCGTGCCGGTGAGCATTTCGTACAACATGACCCCCAACATATAGATGTCGCTACGTTGGTCGGCCTCCTTCCCATAGGCCTGCTCGGGAGACATGTAGCGCGGTGTGCCCAAAATGACGCCGGTTTGCGTCAGCGCGGTGTTTTCCAACGAGTGGGCGGCCGCGTTGATAATCTTCGAGATGCCAAAATCCAAGACCTTCACAAAATCGGGCTGTTGTTGATCCACCGTCAGGAAGATGTTGCTCGGCTTCAGGTCACGGTGCACGACACCGGTCGCGTGTACCACCGCCAGGACGTCTGCAACCTGAAGGGCGATGCGTAAGGTTCGTTCAACCGTCAACGGCGCTTCGCGAGCCAAGAGGGCATCTAACCCCTCACCCTCCAAGAGCTCCATGACATACGCCACGGTACCCGAGGAAGTTTCAATAAAATCAGTGATTTGGATGAGGTGGGCATGCTTGATGAGGTTCACCGAGCGTGCCTCTTGGAAGAAGCGTTGCACCGCAGCACTGGAACAGGCGAGGTCGTCGTTGAGCTTCTTCAGTGCCACGCGGCGGCCGAGCTGTACATGTTCTGCGAGGAACACGCGCGCCATACCGCCCACGCCAATCAGGTCCAAGATCCGATAGTTGCCAAGGGTCTTGCCGACCTCGTCAGGCGTCAAAGGGGTGTTGTTTGCGGCCGATGTCGCCATTTCGGACGCTGACATCGGCGCACCATCTCCGCTGCAAGCCTCGGTGGGTGGTGGTGGTGGCGGCGCACGACGCGCACGCGAGAGGCGACCCGTGTTGGCCACGGCGGGCGCGCTTTCAGAAGCGGACGAACCCTCAGGCTCCGAGGCGTCGTTGGTAGACCCCAACTCGTCAGACTCCCTGGGCGCGCCAGTCACGCGTTCCTACCTCCAGCTACCAAGCTCGTTTACCTATGAACGAAATCGTAACGCACCCTTTGGGCCCCAACAAGCGAGAGATCGGCCCACCCGTTCGTGTCAACTCAACCCAAGTTTGTCCACCAACTCATCTAAAGTCTTGGCAAGCATTTCGGCTTGAGTCTTCAGCGGATCGCCATCCAACAGCTGGTCAGCCAACGCATCGGCCGATAGCTGGCTTGCGAGCACGGCATCGTGGAAGTACGGCACCAAATCGAGCCAATAACCCCCTGCGCCATTGGCCACAAGAGCCACCCAGCCCGCGCTGCGTTTGGTGGTTGCTGGCTTCAACACCCAAGGCAATGCCTGCTCGACCCGATGGCGATCGCGGTCGGCTTCGAACATCGCGCCAAACCCAGGGTCGCGCGGCGGTTTTTCGTTTGGCACCGGGAATCGACCAAGCCTCACAACCTCGCACAACTTGGCAAGTGGCTGCGAAGCAAAAGCGCAATTGCTCGTCCACCGGACTTGCCCACGCACCTTCACCGACTCTGCCGGCAATTCGGCCGGAGGCAGCGATGCCAACACCGGCAATTGCTCAAGCGTAAGCTCGACCGTCGGCCGCCCGCGACTGGGAGGTACCTCTAGGACCAACGGGCCCAATTGGATGTGCGTCAGCAAGTTGGGGGCGGGTTTGGTTGCCTCCAACCCAGCTCCGGCGGTCGCGGGGCCATGTTTGCTAGGCGCCTCTTGTCCTGGGCGCCCGCGATTCTGTTGGACGCCAAAGCGCGATGCCGCACGCGGGTTTAGCTGTGGCAACCATTCGCGTTTGATGGCGGAGACCTGCACCGCGTACGCACGTGCGTACTGCATCAATTCCGCGGCCACGGCGTAGACGGGTGGACGATCGAGCAATGCCGAGCCTGGATGCAACGCCACGCGCGCGCCTGAGACCATGTCGTAGTCGTTGGCCGCACCGCGCCGCCGCATGATCCGGTCGGCCAGCCCCGCCGCCACCGACCGCACAATTTCTTCCTCGGGGCCTGAGCCTTTGACGTCGATCCCTTGCTCCTGGGCAATGTCGCAAAGTTGGCCATGCGCCTTGGTAACAAACGCCAAGATCTCGGCATCCAAGAAATTCTTTTCGCAGAAGCTCTTTGGATCGGCTGCGGCGGCAAAGGCCCGATAGACCTGAATCAGCGTCACCACGTCTCCCAGCGGGTGAAAAAATCGCCGATGTGCCCGTTTGGCCGTATCCATTTGCTCTTCGGGCAGCACAAACGGTGCCCGCGACGACAAGAAGGCACCGGCAATCAGCACTTCGTCGACAACGGTGGGGTAATGCTCGGCCGCTTCGATCACCATGCGGGCCAGGCTGGGCGACAGCGGGAACGGGACCATGCGCTTGCCCACCGGCGTGAGCTTGCGCTGGCGGTCAATCGCGCCCATCGCCTCCAGACTGTCGAGGGCGGCGTGCACCTTATCGCGCGGTGGTGGAGTGGGGAACGGAAAGGTCTCGACGTGATGCACGCCCAAGTCGATCAAGCGCAGCACCACCTCTGAGAGATCCACGCGCAATATCTCTTCGCTGGTGAATTCGGGGCGGGCCTCCAAGGAGTATTCATCGTACAGCCGTACCACCTCGCCGGGGCCAGTGCGTCCGGCTCGACCCGCGCGTTGTTGTGCCGATGCCTGGCTAATTGGCAGTTCACGCAGCGCGGTGATGCCGCTGTTAGGGGAGAAGCTTGGGATCTTGGCGAGACCGCTGTCTACCACGTAGCGCACATCACGAATGGTGATGCTCGTTTCGGCAATGTTGGTCGATAACACCACCTTGCGCTTGCCGGGAAATTCGTCGAACACCCGCTCCTGTTCCTCGCGAGTCAAGCGCGCAAACAGCGGTAGCACCTCCAGGCCTTTGCCGTCGCGCGATTGGTTCAGGCTCTGCTCGACGCGGCGGATCTCGCCTTCGCCGCTCAGGAACACCAAGATATGCCCCGGCTCGCGATGCTTGTGGATGCGCAGCACCTCATCCACCACGGCATCACCCCGATCGTTGGGCCGGTTGGAATGGGGCGGGCGGTACTGGATGGTGATTGGATAGGTGCGCGCGGGGACAGAGATGAGCGGCACATGGCCTGCCACAGGCGCGAAGAAACGCTGAAATTGCGCTGGGTAAAGCGTGGCCGAGCTGATGATGACCCTCAGGTCTTTGCGTCGAGCGAGGAGCTGATGCACGAGCCCCAAGATGACGTCGATGTTCAGGCTGCGTTCATGCGCCTCGTCGATCATTAAAACATCGTAAGCGCTTAGGTCGGGGTCACCGCGGGCCTCCATCAGCAGGATGCCGTCGGTCATGATCTTAATCGCGGTGTCGGGACGGGTTTGATCGTCGAAGCGAATCGCATAACCGACGCTGGTGCCGACCTCGACGCCCTCTTCGGCAGCGATGCGCCACGCCACGCTGACGGCCGCCAAACGCCGAGGTTGAGTCACGCCCACACGCCGCACGCCCAGGCGGCGCTTCAAGATGCGAGGCAACTGCGTGGTTTTGCCGCAGCCGGTGGGACCCTCTACGACAATGACTCGGTGGCGATTAAGCGCATCGAGGATCTCCTCTTCGCAAGCATAGATTGGGAGACGGCGCGCTTCTTCATCGGGGTGTGTCATGAATTCTCGTGAAAATAGGTTGGCAGCATCGTACGGTACGTGCGCTGCGGCGCCAAGTCTCTCGACACGCCCCACCTTTCAGGGCTACAGAGGCAGCGGTTTTTACAAAGCTATCTCGTCACCATGGAACCAACGATGAGCCAAAAGAGTTTCCGACGAGTTTTAATCGCCAACCGCGGCGAGATTGCGGTGCGGGTGGCGCGGACCTTGCGCGACCTGGAGATCACCCCGGTGGCTATTTACTCCGAAGCCGACCGGATTGCCCCGCACGTGCGGGTTTGCGACATGGCCTTCCCGGTGGGACCGGCGGCGGCGCGCGAGAGCTACTTGCGCATCGACCACGTGATTGAAGCGGCCCGTTTGGCGGCAGCCGATGCGATTCACCCGGGCTACGGCTTTTTGGCCGAAAACCCCAACTTTGCCCAAGCGGTGGTCGATGCGGGCATGACCTTTATTGGTCCGCCCGCGCAGGCGATGCGCGTGATGGGCACCAAAACCTCGGCCCGCGAAGCGATGATCAAGGCGGGTGTACCGGTGGTGCCGGGCAGTGACGGGCCGCTTACCTCGCTGGAGGAGGCCAAGCGCTGGGCCGACAAGCTCGGCTACCCCGTGATGCTGAAGGCGGCGGCAGGCGGCGGCGGCAAAGGAATGCGGCTCGCCAATAACGTCGACGAGCTGGAGAGTGGCTTTCGGGCAGCGCGCTCCGAGGCGCACAACGCCTTTGGCGATGACACCGTCTATATGGAGAAGGTGATCGTCAACCCGCGCCATATTGAGATTCAGATTCTGTCGGGCCCCGATTCCAAAACGGTGTACCTGGGCGAGCGCGAGTGCTCGATGCAGCGCCGTCACCAAAAGGTGATTGAAGAGAGCCCGTCGTTGGCGGTGAGTGACGAGCTGCGCCACAAGATGGGGGGCATTGCCTGCAAGGCCGCCGAGAGCGTGGGGTATGTAGGCGCCGGGACGCTGGAGTTTTTGCTCGACGAGCAGAAGAACTTCTACTTCTTGGAGATGAACGCCCGCCTACAGGTGGAGCACCCGGTCACTGAGCGTGTTTATGGCGTGGACTTGGTGGAAGAGCAGGTGCGCATTGCCCAAGGGCAGCCACTCAGGCTCAAGCAGGAGAATCTGCGCGCCACGGGGCATGCCATTGAGGCGCGAGTGTACGCCGAAGATCCGCACGCCGATTTCATCCCGTGCCCCGGATTCATTGAGGATTTGGTGCTGCCGCAAGGCCCTGGCGTGCGCGTGGACTCGGGCGTGACTTCGCACTTTGAGGTGCCGCGTCACTATGATCCCATGATCGCCAAGATCATTGCCTGGGGCGAAGACCGCGAGCGCGCCCGTAGGCGTTTGTCGCGCGCCTTGGGTGAAACCGCGGTTAAGGGAATTACCACCAACACCTCGTTCTTGCGCTGCATGGTGGAGCAGGAAGAGTTCAAACGTGGCACTTACAACACCAACACGGTGGCGGAGCTTTTGGAGCGCAAGGGTGCCCGGCCGCCCGAAGAGATTTTGACGATGGCTGTGGCCGCGACGGTCATCAATGCTTATCGGCGCGATACCAAGTCGAGCCAACCCACCAAAACTCCGCCTTCGCCCAAGAGCTCGGGCTGGCGCAACGCGCTGTGGCGCTAACGGAGGCCCAACATGCATTACGTCGCATTGGTAGAAGGTGAAGAGCGTCACGTCGAAATCGCCGAAATCGGCCCGGACCAGTTTGAGCTGCGGATGCTGGACCGCACCCTGGTGGTGGATTCGAAGCTCGTGAGCGAGACCACCCAGTCGATGATCGCGCACCACGAGGCGTTCAACGTTGAGTCTGAGCAAAGCAGCGAAGGTGGCGAGAACGTGCTGGTGCGTCGGCATGTGGTGCACGTGGAGGTGGTGGACCTGCGCACGCTCCGAATGCGCAAGGCCCAAGAAGAGGTGGGCGCCCCGGAAGGTCCCGCCGGCATTGTGGCACCGATGCCAGGCAAGGTGATTGCGGTGTTGGTGGAAGAAGGCCAAACCGTGAAAAAAGGCCAAGGGCTCGTGGTCGTGGAAGCGATGAAGATGGAAAACGAGCTCCGAGCTCCCAAAGCCGGCATCGTTAAGAACCTCACCGTAAGCGAAGGCCAAGTGGTCGAGGGCGGCGTCGCGTTGATGATGATCGCGTAGTGCCAGGGAGCTTTCGGTTCTCACCGCGGTGTTGGACTACGGCCGCTCCGATGCTTCTGTGGCTGTGACATTGGACAGCGGTGCCAAGGGCACGATCTACTTGGCCTACAACCAATGGCAGGTGCTAGCTGAGCTGTACGCCACCCGCTTTGGTGAGTTTGCCAAGGTGAACAAAGCCAAGTTGGGGGTACCGCTTGGCCTAGAAGAGTCCGGTGCAAATCCGCAGGGTGGCTGCGGGCACGCTCGCCGCGATGCCCGAAACGCTGACGTATTAGCGCAGTTGCCCCGTTTCCGATTTGCGCCATACTAGCTCTTGCCTGCACCTGTCACCCAGGAGCCCGCTATGGCAAGAACTGAGAGCCTGCGTTCCCAGCATCAAAAGTTGCTGCTCGCTGTGGGCGATATCGGCGCTCACCTTGCCGCGCGGGCACAACCAGGGATGGCTGAGCAGCTGCGTAAAAAGATCTCTGCGCTCATTGGCCAATTACAGTTTCACCTGATCTCCGAAGAGAAGGTGCTCTATCCAGCGCTGTTAAATAGCACCGATGCCAATGCCCGCGAGATGGCAAACAAGTTCATCCGTGAGATGGGTGGGTTGGGCCAAACGGTGCTAGCGCTGAACGACAAGTGGACGAACGCATACATCCACGCCGATCCTGGCTTTCCACGAGAATGGCAGCAGGTCCAGCAGACACTCGCCGACCGCATCCAACGGGAGGACAACGAGCTATACCCCTTGGCGGATGTGGTGTTGGGGTAGACCTTTAAGGGTGACGTGCGTCGGGTGACACCTGGAGGTTACACTTCGGGAAACATTGACCCAGGTCCCGGATGGCGCAGGCAAAGTCAAAGCTGGCGCGTTCATTGCATGAGCTTGGTTCAACGCCATTTGGGGGGGCAAGGCAGGAGAGCTGATGGACATGCAGCGACCCATCGGTTTGATACGTTGGCCGCAACTGCAAGTGCCAGGGTTGGTCGCGGCGGCGTTGTTCGTAGGCACGCTGATATGGTGTGGTGCCGCTGACGCAGCCACCCCACCGCGCCTGCATTTGGCTCCCGAGCGCGGCATTGCCAACCGTTACATGGTGGTCTTGGACCGCGCTGCCGTTCAACAGGACGCCATGCTTGGAGTGGGCGATCGGTCGCGGAGTTGGCGGCTCTTTTGGGCCGGCGCCATCATGGTCGGATCACGCGACTGTGGGAGCATGCGTTAAGCGGCTTTGTGGTGGAGCTGCAACCTGCCGATGCCGCTCGACTTGCCCAGGAGCCGTGGGTGAGCGGCGTCTATCAAGACGCCACACTGTCGGTGCCGATCAACGACTGCTCGTTGGGCGCACAGGCGGATGCGGTTCAGGGGATGCCCAGCTCGCCGCAAAGCATCGATTGCGTCGACCCCAACCCGCAAAACGCGGCAGGCGTGTGCACCGACAACTGGGGTTTGGATCGCATCGATCAAGCGGGCACAACCCGCGATGGCTTGTACCATTTTGAGGCCACCGGCGCAGGCGTGCACATTTACTTCATTGATACCGGCTTGTATGCCGCACATCAGGAGTTCACCGGCCGCATCGGCGCCGGCTACAACACCGCCACCGAGAGCGCCGACACCAGCGACTGTGCAAGCTGGAGCCACGGCACTCACGTGGCCGGCATCGCGGCCGGCAAGACCTATGGCATTGCCAAGAGCGCTACGCTGCACTCCGTGAAGATGTGGGATTGCAGCACCATCGAATCTTCCAACATCGTGCAGGCGTTTGAGTGGATCTACAACCACCACAATCCGGCCACCCAGGGGCCGGCGGTGGTGAACATCAGCATGAACAATAGCGCCAACTACGATCCGGACTGGACCGGTACCACCTCGCCACTTGGTATTGCAGTGGCAAATCTCATCAATAACCGCGGCATTTTGGTCATTGAGTCCGCAGGCAATCAGGCGGGCGAGGCCTGTGCGCACAGCCTCGGGGTACCGGGGGTGTTGGTGGTGGGCGGTGTGGATGAGTACGACACCCGCTGGGAGCGTGCTGTTGGCGATCCCAACTACTCGGGGTGGTGTGCAAGCGGCGGCGATTGTGGCTCGAACTACGGTGGTTGTATCGACATCTGGGCCCCGTCA
>ERZ795055.2023-NODE-2023-length-15730-cov-3.741499_pt1 | contig 15730 bp, 12 predicted proteins | sample MGYA00375139_ERZ795055 | MGnify/ENA primary metagenome ERZ795055 (study PRJEB30184, sample SAMN05720283) | anaerobic digester metagenome | isolation source: active sludge of municipal wastewater-treating anaerobic digesters | place: USA | collected 2015-01-23 ... | reverse complement strand
CTCATTGGCTCTGGCACCCTCCCTGCCAACGCCGACACCGTCGCTGGCAACGTCTCCCCCGGCACCGGCAATGGCATTGGCACTCTGAACTTCTTGAATTCCTCCGTCAGTTTCACCGGCGACTGCGCGATGCAGATTGATGGCAACGGATCCTCCGACTTCATCACCACCTCCGGCAACATGAGCGTGACCGGCACGGTCAAGCCGTCGAAGCCTGTGGCCTCGATGCGCGCGCTCACCTCAAGGGTGTTGTGCACGAAGGCAAACTCATCAGCGACCACGTCGGTGACGGCGATATCTCGGAACTCGTCGCTTTGGTTGACGCTGAGAGTGTTCACCGGCACACCCAGGCGATGCAGGCGATCGAGCGCCGGTTTGGCTAAGCTGCCGCGTGGTGCGCCTTCCAAGCCGGCGTTGTCGGCGCCGTCGGAGAGCAATACGATGCCTGCAAGCGGTCGGCCGCCTGGGGCGGCCTTGGCATGCTCTAGCGCACTGACAAGATCGGTTGCGGGGTCGGTGGGAGGGGCATTCATGCTGGTTTCGGCCAGCGGGCCATTCAGGTCGTACCAGGCAAGCGTGTGCTCTTCTTGCAGCGTCTCAAGGTCGGCTTGGCCTTGTTGGATCACAGCCAGCGCGCGCTCGTAGCGGCTCTGCGTGGGGCTTAGCGGCAGCGCCATTGAGGCGGAGCGGTCGAGCACCAGCGCCAGGCGGCTCTTCACGCGCCGGACGACCTTTAGTTGCAACGCGGGCTCGGTGATGATGCCCAGCACCACGAGGGTCGCCACGGTGCGCAAACCGATGAGCAGCCACGGGCGTCGGGCGTGGCGGTAGCTGATCAACACAAAGGTCGCGGCCAGCGCCAAGGCTACCGTCAGGCCAAGCTTTAGCCATAACGGTAGGGGCGACAACGACACCAAAGACCAATCGTTGTAGGCGGTTTGCAGCATCGGTTAGCGGCGCCGTTTTAGAATGTAGGGGAGGTGCACTTGGTCGTCTTTGTAGTCGAGGCAGAGCGCATACATCACGAGGTTCACGCCCAAGCGAAAGCTCATCTCACGGGCCACGTCGCCGCCTGCGCCTACGTCGTATTCCCATTGGCCAAAGTCATCGCGGCTCATGGCACCTGCCAAGTCGTTGGCGATGATGACCACGGTCAGGCGATCCTCAAGCCAAAATCCTTCCAAAAACGGCTGCGCCGGCACGCGGCCGCCATGGCGGTCCACCAGGTAGTAGCTTTTGTACAGCACGTGCTCCATCGGCACGCGCGTTGGGCGCTTGTCGGGAAAGATGCGGCCGAGCTCGCGCAACACCGCTTGGTGAAACGCGCCTTTGGGGGTGGCGTCGGAGAGATCCACGAGCAACGTGCCGCCCATCGTCAAATGTTGGCGCAGCTTGGCTATCGCGAGGTCGGACAAGAGCGGAAAGCCGCTGTCGCCCTGCCAAACCAAGAGCGGGAAATCGAACAACGCGTCGTCTGTGGCATCCACCTGGGCGACCGTGAGTTCCATGCCGATGCTGGTGCGGCGGCGGATCTCCCAGGCCAGGCGGGTCAAGCCATGCGGGCGAGGGTTAAAGTTGCCGCCGGTGTATTTGAGCAGCGCGAACTGGAAGTCCGGGTTGTCGGCCACGCTGGCTTCGGCGGCGGCGCTGGGCACGGCCACACCCAAGCTGAGCAAGAGAATAAACGAGTGGCAGAACCCTGAAAGCGTCATGGCGGCGGACCTTAGCACGAGCGGGAGGGGCGTGTCGCGACACAGGAAACTTGCGCGCCGCTGCCGCATGGAGTTGCCGTGTCCGTGCTGCGAAAAGATCGCGAGCACGGCCCAGGGAGATGCAAGAAGATGATGGATATTCGAGGGTTGTCGGTGACATTCAGGGGTTTGGCGAGCCTCTTGGCGGCGTTCGCGGTGGTCGCTTGCCAAGACACGGCGGCTACAACCAACGATTGCACCGCCCGCAATCATTGCCACTACGAGGGTGATACCGCTACCTGTGACGCTGGCTATGCGTGGGCGCATCCGGAGACCGAGGGTGACTACCGCTGCAAATCGGCCTGCAACAATGGGGTGTTGGACGCCACCGAAGCCTGTGATGGCGCCAACCTTGGCGGGCAGAGCTGCACCGCGTTGGGCTATCGGAGCGGTACCTTGGCGTGTGAGCGAAGCTGCAAGGGGTTTGACTTTGCGGGATGCGGTGCGCCGGCCACGTGTGGGAATGGTGACTGGGATCCACCGGAGGTTTGCGACGGCGAGTCTGGGCCAAGTGTTACCTGCGCATCGCTCGGGCTTGGCACAGGCAGTGTGACTTGCTTGGCCAATTGCGGCGGCTACGATACCTCAGCGTGTGGCTCGACGACCTGCACGCCGGAGTGTGGCACCAGGGTGTGCGGCCCCGACCCTATCTGTGGCGACTCGTGCGGTAGTTGCAGCACCGGAAGTTGCAACAGCCTTGGGCAATGCCTGGGAGATGACCCGGTGGCACCCCAATTCTTGTCTTTTAGCACCAACGCCGCGACCTTGACCTCCACGTCGACGTTGGTGTTCACCGCGGTGCTCACCGATCCAGACGGCGCGGCTGACATCGTGGGCGGCACACTCACCCCCACCACCGGCAGCAGCAGCTACGGGGCTTTTGTGGGTACGGGCACGCCAGGCTCCTTTACGTTGAGTCTGACGTGGAGCGAGGTGAACGACGTTATGCCCATCGTTGCGCCTACCACGGCTGGGGTCTCTCGGGTGTTTCGAGCCAAGTTCTTCGATGCCGCAGGCCATAGCGCCCAACGGGATGCGACCGTCACCCTCAAGTGTGGCGGCACCGAAGCGGCCTGCGAGGCAGGGGTATGTGTAGACTTGCAAACCGATGACGAGAACTGCGGCCAATGCGGGCGGGCCGTGCCGGCGTCGTCAGGAGTCTGCGACAACGGCGAGATCTCGTGCTACTCGCCCGAGAGCATTGGCTATTGCGGCGGCGAGTGCATCCCGATTAACGACGATCCGGCCAACTGTGGTACCTGCAATCGTCAATGTTCCGATGTCGCGAACGACACCGGCGGCACGTTACAAGGTTGCACCGATGGCCGCTGCGAGGTGGAGGTGATCGCAAGCGAGGCAGCGTCGTGTGCAACCGTTTGCGCCGGGTTCGGGCTCGACTGCGGCTGGCTCTACTTCGACAATCACGGACAGGCCCTGTACAACGGCAGTGGCAGTTGCGCCGAGTTCTGGGTGCCCAGCCTAGCGTGTGACGACACGCCGGAGGCGTTCACCGCGTATGGCTCTTGCTCCGGCAATTTTGCCTCGATCACCTGCTACTGTGCGGGCTGATTGGGCATTGCCCTTGCGCATGAGCCGTAGGGTGAGCTAAGGGGGAGGCCCCTTCTGCCGAGGATGGTTCATGGCGCAAGCAGCAGCGGCTGAGGCTACCGAAACCCCAGCTCCGAAAAAGAAGAAGGCCAAGAAGAAGTCGGCGAGCGCCAAGAAGGCCAAGGCACCAGCCAAGGCGGCGGCCAAGTCAGAGCCTGTCGCCAAGGTGAAGTCGGGGCGCGCGTTGGTGGTGGTCGAATCTCCCGCCAAAGCCAAGACTATTAAGAAGTACCTAGGCCCGGGCTTTACCGTGAAAGCCTCGGTGGGTCATATTCGCGACCTAAAGAAGAGCACGCTGTCGGTGGATATCGACCACGGCTTTGAGCCCACCTACGAACTGATTCGCGGCAAATCCAAGGTCATCAAAGAAATCAAAGACGCCGCCAAAGATGTCGATACCATCTTCCTGGCGCCTGATCCGGATCGCGAAGGGGAGGCCATCGCCTGGCACCTCGCCGAAGAGCTGGGCAAACGGCTCGCGGCGCGCGCGCATCGCATCACGTTCAACGAAATTACCAAGCATGCGGTGCAAGAGGCGATCAAGAACCCGCAGCCGCTTAACATCAACAAGTTTGAGTCCCAGCAGGCACGCCGCATCCTCGACCGTATCGTGGGCTACCAAATCAGCCCCATCCTCTGGGACAAGGTGCGCCGCGGTTTGTCTGCCGGCCGCGTGCAGTCGGTGGCCGTACGCCTAATTGTCGAGCGCGAACGTGAAATTGCGGCCTTCTTGGCCCAAGAGTACTGGACGGTGGATTGCGACTTAGGTGCGGCAACGCCGCCGCCGTTCACCGCGCGCGTGATCAAGCGGGAGGGTGACAAGTTCGAGCTGCACCAAGAGGCCGAAGCTCGCGAGGTCGAACGCGAGCTGAAGGCAGCCGACTATAAGGTTGCCACGGTACAAAAACGCGAACGCCGGCGTCGGCCGGCGGCGCCGCTCATCACCTCGAAGCTGCAACAAGAGGCCGCCAACCGCCTCAAGTTTACCGCCAAGCGCACCATGATGGTGGCGCAACAGCTGTATGAAGGTGTGGAGCTTGGGGCCGAAGGGTCGGTGGCGCTTATCACCTATATGCGTACCGACTCGGTGCGTATCTCCGCCGATGCGCTCACGGCGGTGCGCGAGCATATTGGCACCGCGTTTGGCCCGACCTACCTGCCGGCCGAGCCGAACATCTACAAAACCAAGAAGAGCGCCCAAGATGCGCACGAAGCGATTCGCCCCACCTCGATGGAGTATCCGCCGGAAAAGGTGGCGCCGTTTTTGAACAGCGAACAACTGAAGCTGTACACGCTGATTTGGCGCTGGTTTGTCGCAAGCCAAATGGTGCCAGCGGTTTACGACCAAACCACGGTGGACATTGCGGCTGGGCGCTACACCTTGCGCGCCACCGGCTCGACCATGAAGTTTGCCGGATTCCTTAAAGTATTCGGCGTTGAAGAGCTGGAAGACGAACCCGACAAGGCCGAGGAAGAAGAGGGCGTCAAAACCAAGGGCGGCGTGCTGCCGGAGCTTGCCGAGGGGCAAACGCTCACCTGCCACCAGGTGCGTCCCGAGCAGCATTTCACCGAGCCGCCGCCGCGCTTCTCAGAAAGCTCGTTGGTCAAAGAGTTGGAAGAGAAGGGGATTGGTCGGCCGTCGACCTACGCCACCATCCTTTCCACCATCGTGACCCGCGGTTACATCGCCAAGATCGAAGGTCGATTCCACCCCACCGAGTTGGGTTCGTTGGTCACCGAGCTCCTGGTGATTTCGTTCCCGAACATCTTGGACGTGGCCTTCACGGCCCAGATGGAAGAGCAGCTGGACGAGGTCGAGGAGGGCAAGGTCGACTGGCACAAACTTTTGGGCGACTTCTACAACGGCGGTTTCAAAGAGTCGTTGGAGCGCGCCAAAACCGAGATGCGCGACGTCAAGCGCGAAGAGATCCCCACCGAGCACACCTGCGAACAGTGCGGCTCGCCGATGATTATCCGTTGGGGACGCAACGGTTCGTTTTTGGCCTGCCAGGCGTACCCCAAGTGCCGTAACACGCGCGAGTACAAGCGGCTGATGGGCGGCAAGATCGAGGTTCTGCCCGAGGAGACGACCACCGAGCTGTGCCCCAAGTGCCAAGGGCCGATGGTGGTAAAGCGCGGCCGCTTTGGGCAATTTTTAGCCTGCCAAAAATACCCCGAGTGCAAGGGCACCCGGCCGATGCCGATTGGCGTGACGTGTCCGAACGCCTGCGGCGGCTATGTGGTCGAGCGACGCTCCAAGCGCGGCCGCACCTTCTACGGCTGCTCGGCTTATCCGAATTGCACCTTTGCCAGTTGGGACCGCCCGGTGCAGGGCACCTGCCCGATTTGCAGCAACAATTTCTTGGTGCGGCGCTTTAAGAAGGGCGAGGGGGCCATCATTCGCTGTCCGAAGAAGGGCTGTACTTTTGAGCGCGATCCGTCGCTGGATGATGAGGATGCCAAGGCCGCGGCCGCTGTGGAGTAGGCCCACCCGCATTTTGCGCGGAGGCGTTGGGATTCTGTTCGGGCTGCTGGCGGCTTGCAGTCTCACCGATCCGTTTCATACCGATTTCGATGCGATTGAACCGGCCGTGATGTATCAGGCTGCGCATCTCACCCCAGCCGCTGCGCCCACAGACTCGCTCTTGGTGATGACCTACAACATCAAGTTTGGCAGCGCGCGCGTGCGGTTCTTTTTTGAGTGCGAGGGCACTCGCGGCGTCATGAGTGACGACGAGGTCATCGGCAACTTGGCGGGGTTGGCGGGCAAGATCAACCAGGTCCAACCCGATGTGTTGTTGTTGCAGGAAGTCGACGTGGGCTCCAAGCGCACAGCCTACGTCGACCAGGTGCAATGGTTGTTGGACCATACGCACCTGAACTACGGAGCCTACGCCTCGCAGTGGCGGGCCGACTTTGTGCCCACCGATGGCGTGGGCCGCGTCGATTCAGGCAACGCGGTATTGTCTCGTTGGCCCATCCACGAGGCCGAGCGCTTGGCACTGGCGCAGTCGCGCGCCAACAGCGCGGTGGTGAACTACTTCTATCTGAAGCGCAACATCCTGCGCGGGCACCTGAGCGTGGGTGAGCACGACCTGTGGTTTTTGGCCATGCACGCCGAAGCCTTCTCTGACGACGACATCCGCAAAGAGCACATTGCGATGTTCAGCCAGCTCCTTACTGAGCTGGACGCCGAAGGCGCGCACGTGGTGGCAGGGGGCGATTTCAACACCATCCCGCCGGGCTCCAAGCGCCTGTCGGGCTTCCCCGACGACTGTGCCGATGGCCGCTACGACAACGACGATTACGCGGGGGAAGAGCACTATCTCGATACGCTGTACGCGGGCTTTTCGGAGGCAATCTCGTTACCGGCCTATCAAGCCGACAACACGCCTTACTTTTCGTTCACCGGGGATGCGGCGAGCGGGTGGAATCGGCGCCTGGACTACCTGTTTACCAACGGCAGCTTTGTCGTGGGCAGTGGCCTCGTGCACCAGGATCTTACCCAAGGTGGCTACGATACCTTGCCGCTCTCAGACCACGCGCCGGTAAGCGCCCAGTGGGTGTTGCCATGAGCCTGTTGGGCTGCGTGCTCGCAACCGTCGTGGTGGCGCAGGCCGAGGCCTACAAGACTGGCACCTGGTCCGCAGCCACGGCCTACGTGACGCCAGAAAACCGAGTCGAAACGGGCTTGTTTGGGGCGACCCGCATGGGGCTCGGTGACGGGTTGGAGCTCTCATCGCATCCTCTGTGGTTCTTTGTGATTCCCAACGTCGCAGTGAAGCGGGTCGACTGGGTGCTGGGCGACGCGGTGCTAAGCAGTGAGCACACACTCACCTACCCGACGCCGCTTCTAAAGCTCTTAAGCCGCGAAGGCGTCGGCGGCTTGTTGCCGCACGAAAGCCGGGTGCCGCACATTGTGGCACTTACCAACGAACTCTTGGTGACCCAACCGCTTGGTTTTGGACATGCGCTTACCGGGTGGCTGGGCTTGACGCTCGCCGGGGCCGTGGGTCGTGCAAACGTGACGACCATCGATCTGCCGGTGGTCTACCCGCGCATGGCCGCCTACTACGAGCACGTCACCGGTAACGCGGGGCTGTCGCTGGCCGGGCCCGTCTGGCGAAAGGTGACTTACCGTGTGGATGGCGAGCTATTCCTCATCCCCAACCGCCAAGCCACCTGGGCGGCCGAGGCCGATTTGGAAGTCAGCTACACCTTGGGTGACACCTGGCAGCTGATGCTCGGGACGAAGCTTGCCTACAGTCAATTGCCCTATGGCAGTCTGACGCGCCTGTTGCCGATGCTGGATGTGCGCTACGCGTTTTAGACAGCCAAACGCGACGCTCCAATGCAGCTTTTGGGTCGCCCCGGTGTCCGGGGGAATTAGCCGGCTGTCCGGGGGAATTAGTTGGCTGTCCGGGGGAATTAGTTGGCTGTCCGGGGGAATTAGCCGGCTGTCCGGGGACGCCCCACCCGGTGGAAAAATTATTGTTATGTTTCGGGTAGTTGTGGGTGGCTCTGGGAAAGGCGAGTTGAGGGAGGTGCCGGGCTTGGCGGGCGCTGGACGATTATCGACAACATTACCCTCGGCCCCACTTCGTCATTATGGTGTACACCGTGATAACTGCAGTGACCCCATCCATCGACAAGCCGAAAGCCTCGCGCTTGAGCCTCGTGCTGGCGTTTGCGTCGCTTTACGTGCTCTGGGGCTCGACCTACTTGGCCATTCACTACCTCTTGGCCGGTGGCTTCACCCCGTTTTTGGGAGCCGGGCTGCGGATGCTCGTCGCCGGCCTGATTTTGCTCAGCTACTTGCGCATGCGTGGCGTGCCCTTGTTAAGTGGGCGCGACACTATCGAAGCGGCGGTGGCCGGTGGCTTTCTGTTCGTGGGTGGCAACGGGCTCGTGATGGTGGCGCAGCAGTGGCTGCCTTCGGGGCTGGCGGCAACGCTCATTGCCACGACTCCCTTTTGGATGGCGGGGTTGGAGCGGCTGTTGCCAGGCGGTGAACGCATCAGCGGGCCCACAATCATCGGCATTGCCGTAGGCTTTTTGGGCGTCGCGCTGCTGGTATGGCCGCGCTTGTCGGTTACGGGCAGCTCGGTGGCGGGGGTTGTGGCGCTGTTGGTTGCGCCCAGTCTTTGGTCGGTGGGGGCGTTGTGGGCCAAACATCGGTTGGCGCACCGCGCGCCCCTTTCGGTCACGGCGTATGAGATGCTGCTTTCGGCGCCGATGCTGGCGTTCACGGGGCTTGTGCGTGGTGAGCTCGCAGACTTGGCGCCCCAGCCAAGTGGCTGGCTGGCGTTGGCTTACCTGATCGTCTTCGGGTCGCTTATGGGCTTCTCGGCGTTTGTCTACTTGATGGCAAATGTGCCCGCGGCCCAAGTCGCGACCTACTCGTACGTGAATCCGGCCATCGCCGTGTTGTTGGGCTGGCTATTGGCCGACGAGAGGTTAAGCGGCCAAACGCTGGCTGCCACGGCCATCATCATTCTGGGAGTGGCGCTCGTAACCCTTGCGCCCCGACTTCGGTGGCGCGCCTAGACGCCCTGATTTGCTGCCTCACGAGCTGCGCATGGATTTCGGACCAGGCTATCGGATGTATTTCGGATTAGGATAAGGTTCCTGGCACCTGATCCTGGTGTGCTTGTTTGGTGCCGTGAACATACCGCAAACTGACGCAGCCCTTTGCGCGCTAGGCAGTTTCCGACCATGGTAAGGCCATGAGCGAACGCCACGCGTTACTTCTTGGTGCCACGGGCCTGGTCGGTCGGCAGCTCTTGCAGCTGTTGCTTAACGATGCGCGTTGGCACCGGGTCACTGTGATGGCGCGGCAGGAGGCGCCGTTTGTTCGCCCAAAGTTGCAATGGTGTGTGACCACCTTTGACGAACCGGCTGCCGCACTGCCGGCCGGGTCGTTCACTGACTTTTTCGATTGCATGGGCACGACGATTCGCCAAGCGGGGAGTCAACAGGCGTTTCGCAACGTTGATTTCACAATTCCGTTGGCGGTGGCCAAGGCCGCGCGCGCTCAGGGAGCCACGCATGCCTCTGTGGTGTCGGCCATGGGCGCCGATCCGGCATCCCGGATCTTTTACAATCGTGTGAAAGGCGAGGTGGAAGTCGCATTTGGAACACTCGGCTTCACGTCACTGCACCTCTTGCGCCCGTCGTTGCTTCTGGGCAAGCGCATGGAGCAGAGGCCCGGCGAAAAGGTGGCTAGCGTTGCCATGCGTCTGCTGGGACCGCTCTTCGTGGGACCCCTGCGAAACTATCGAGCCATTGCGAGTCAGGCGGTTGCACAGGCGCTGGTTTCCTTGGCAGCCAAGCCGCAACCTGGGGTGCGGGTGATTCTGTCGGGTGAGTTAGTTCGGGGCGGAGCGTATAACGAGTGTGACAATGTTCATGGACAATAGGCTCCGGGGATAACGTTCCTGGTACCTGATCCGCCTTGCGACGTCAGTTGCTTAGCGGGAACACGAACGGCACCAATACCTGCACAGAACCCCCTGTATGCATTGGGAAATTCCAAGTGCGAACGGCTTTGGCCAGGCATTGCCCGAGCTCGGCGCTGCCGGTGGTGTTCTCTTGCACCACGAGCTGCAACACCACGCCGCGATCGGTGATGAAGAAACGCAGGACCACGCGTCCAGTCAGTCCCGGCAAGCTCTTTGCGGCGGCGGTGTAGCAAGCCTCAGTGGCTTTTTGGTTGCTTTTAACCACCGCCCATTGTTCGGGCGTGAGCGCTTGTTGGCGGAGTTTGTCGCCTTTGGCCGGGGTCTTGGCCTCGGTGTTGCTAGCAGCCTTTGGCGCCTCCGGCAGGGCGCGCGGCTCCATCGTGGCAACCGGGGTGACCTCAACCGAACGACCTCGGGTGACCGCGTTACCGCCCCGGGCCCCAGTACCGAGCCCTTGTGCCTCGGCGTCTTTGCGCCCCCCCGCGACATAGGTGCGTTTGGTCATCGGCGCGGCCGCCAACCGACCTTTGCCTGACGTCAGGCGTTCGGCGCCTGCCATGTCAGCATCCACGCCTTCTGGCGTTTCTACTGGCTGCAGAATCGTCTGGCTTTGACCGGTGACCTTCTTGGAGCGATCCACCGCGACGAAGCTCGTGTAGGCGGTGACCAAGCGGTAACGGAGCCCCAGCTCGGTGATGGCCTCCATCGCCTGCCGGGCTTCGCCACGCCACAAGTCGCGCGAGAGGTCATCGATTTTGGCGCGGGCCCACAAGGTGGCGAGCGCGGCGTGGCCTTTTTCTTGTTGCGGCAAGGTCACCTGAATCGGCAGTTCCAGCTTGCGCCCCTGCGCGGTGCCGCGCACGGTGATGGTGCCCGTGCCTGAGCCTGCATACTTGGCATGCAGCAGCAGCGGGCGACTCGCGAACAAATCGGGGAGGTGGGTCGGGAAGACTTGCTCAACCTTCAAGCCGCCCCAATCAATGCTCACGTCTTCGATGATGGCACGGTCGATGAAGCGATAGAACGTGTTCACTGCCACGGCAGGATCTTCGCGGGTGGTGGCGTAGACGCCGGCACCTTTGCCCGCCTTACCCAAACCATCGATCAGCATCCGGTTCACGCTGGAGCCGACACCCATCCCGAACACCTTGGCGCGTTGGCCTTGGGCCTCGATGCTTTTCACCATCGCAGCTGTGGCACTCAAGATTTCGTTCTCGTTACCCACGTAGCCATCGGTGAGGAAGAAGACGTAGCGATGGCGGCCGCGTTCGACGTCGTTGCCGAGTGCCGCCTTGATGCCATCGAGCATGTAGGTGCCGCCCCCGGCCTGCATGTCGCGTACAAAGGTAAGCGCTGCTTTGATGTTGGTGTCGGAGGCTGGGCGCGGGCTTGCAAAAGCTTTGCCTGTGGCGCCCGCGAAGGTGATGACGTTGAAGGTGTCCACCGGGCGCATGTTGCGGATCGCTTGCTCCATGGCATCTTGGCACATCGCAAGCGGCACGCCCGACATCGAGCCGGAGATGTCGATGACAAAAATCAGCTCGCGCATGCCCACGACCGTGTCGATATCCAAGCTCGGGGGTTGCACGATGAGGGTCAGGTAGCCCTCCTCGCCATCCTTGTGGCTGAGCACGGTGGCTTGCGGCTCTTTGCCATCCACGCGGTAACGCAGCACGAAGTCGCGGTTGGGGAGCGTGTCTTTGGGGGAGAGGGTGAGCGCCAGCGAGCCGTCCAACGTCGGCAGGTACTGCACCTCGTGCGTGGGCACCTCCCACGTAGCAATCGGTAAGCCAGCGGTAGCAACGATGTCGATGCCAATGTCATGGCCCGAGCGCATGCCGCCACCCACCACCGGCGGGGTGATGCGCGAGCCATCCGGGACTTGGTCGGTGTCGCGACCCCAACCGGGGCCAGTTCTGCTGCCAGCGTCGGCACCAGGGATGAAGCGCGGCCCCACCACCATCGGGAAGACAAACTCATACTCGCCCGCGTCGTAGGTGAGGTCTTGCACGTAGCGCACCACCACGTCGATGTCGGTGCCGGGCTCGATGTTGGCCACCGATTGGGTGAAGATGTTGGGTCGCTCTTGTTCGAGGAGTGCCGCGGTGTGGCCTTCGCGTTTGGCCTGCTCGTAGGTGTCGCGTGCTTCTTGGCGTTTCTTGATTTCGGCTTGGATCACGCGCTCGCCGATGACCATGCGCATGTCGTCCACGGCGCTGTTTTCTGGCAGCGGGAAAATGTAGAGGGCCTCGATCGGGTGGGCGAATGGATTTTGATAGCTCTGGGTGACCTCTACGCGAGCAACGTGGCCGGTCAGCTCAGCTTTTACTTGCGTATGCTTCAGCGGCAGATCCAGCTTCTTGCCGTCCACCGCCACTTGCAGCTGCGGCAACTCGCCTGGTTCGGTGTGCACGGCGCGAATCGCGGCCAGGGTCTTGGCATCGATGGCCACTGGTTGCCCCAGGTCGCGTTCTGCCGCAGGCGGCGTCAGGTTTTGTCTGCCGTCGTCGGGGGGGCGCTTGAACGCCTCGGAAGAGGCCGAAATAACTAAAGAAAATGCGATGCCGAGTAGGGTTGCCACAGGCTTCATCATGATTCCTCCTTGACGCGGGTCACAACGTCTGTCGATGGATGAGCGAAATTTGGGAAGCAGGACGGGCGCCGCCAATGAACAAAGCCTTTGAGATCGAGACTCCCACGAAGAATGCCTGGTGCGACATCACCCGCCGCGTGGCCGATGTGGTTACACAGTGCGGCCAAGCCGACGGTGTCGTGACGGTATTCATTCCGCACACCACCGCGGGCGTTACGATTCAGGAGAACGCCGATGCGCCGCTGCAAGGCGATATCTCGCGAGCGTTGGAACGCCTGTTCCCGTGGCACGGGGACTACCGACACTGTGAAGATAACGCCGCCGCGCATATGAAGGTGGTGTTGATGGGGCCGTCGGTGCAGGTGCCATTTGTTGCAGGCGAGATGCTGTTGGGCCAATGGCAGGCGATCTACTTGTGCGAGTTTGACGGCCCGCGCCGCCGGCGCGTGGTGGTGCACGTTAGCCCATGAGTGGCACCGACTTCAAAACGCTCTGCCGTCAGTGGCTGCAGCAGTTGGCAGCGCTCCCTGAAGAGGCAATGCGTTTGAGCGCGGTGGCTGAGCTTTTGGCCGATGAGTCCCCCGCAGAGGCGGTGGCTTTTCTCAACGACCTCATTGTCCAAACCGTGCGGCGTGACCCACAGGCACTCGCTGTTTACGGCGCCGTGGCCAGGGCCCAGCGCGTGATGCAGCGAATTTCTGAGGTGCAGTTGGATGCGCTCGTGGCAGAAGGCCGGTCGCAGCGAGCGGTGGCGGCATTGCAATGGCTGTTGTCGCCCTCGGCGCCGCGATCGCGTGAAAAGGTCGAGGCGGAGTCGCTCATCGACGCTACGCTTCGTGACCTTCCCCTTGGCAATCGCCGGGCATTGGCGCGGCGTGCCAAAGGCGAGGTGCTCAATCGCTTGGCTCACGACCCCGACCCAGGTGTGGTATTGAACCTGCTGCACAACCCAAACGTGACCGAAACGGTGGTGATGGGCCTGTGCGCGCGCAGACCCACGGTGTCGCGTACACTCGAAGTCGTTCTAGACGTGCCGAAGTGGAGTCAGCGTTACCCGGTGCGCTTGGCGTTGGTGAAGAACCCCTATTTTGATGAGCGCATTGCCGTGAACTTGTTGCCGCTGTTGACCGAGGCTGACCTAAGCGACCTCCGGCGCGACGAGAGCCTGAGCGAGTCGGTGCGCATTGCCGCGGCGCTGCTTTTGGAACTGCCGCGCTAACGCACGCTGGTTTCGGTGGGGGTTGGGGTGAGGCGGGCGCGTAACTGGGCGCGGGCAGCATCAAATGCCGCACGGTCGCCTGCCGGAACCGTGGCCTTCTCAGTGCCGTGGATCTTGAGCGGGTCGAGCACGTCGCCTGGTTGGCTGCGAATCTCGTAGTGCAGGTGTGGGGCCAGCGAGCGTCCGCTGTTGCCCACCGCGCCTACAGCTGCGCCCGCAGCTAAATGGGCTCCCGCGATAACGCCCTTGTCGACGCGGTCGAGGTGCAAAAAACGGCCGACATGTCCGTTCTTGTACACCACCTCGACACACTTGCCGTTGACTCGTGTGGACCAATTGACCCGGGCCACCACACCGTCGAACGGCATCACCACCGGTGTACCGACAGGCGCCTTGAAGTCCAAGCCGTTGTGTTTGCGCTTGCCGCGGCCTTTTTGCACAAGCTCGGTGATTTGCACGTAGCCCAGAACCGGTGAGTGCAGAATGCGTGGTTCAATCAGCGTGCCTTGATCATCGTAGTAGCGGTCGATGCCGTCGGCGCCGCGAAACCGATAGGCAAATAGCGTGATCTCGCTGCCGTGGTAAGCAAGCGCCAAGAGCTCGGGCTCTGGGGCGTGCTCGAACATCAAGCTCAGCAGGTCGCCCGGATGCACGTTTTTGTTGATGTCGCCGCGGAAGCGCAACAGCCGGGCCACTTGCGCGCCGAGTGCCGGAGCGTCGTTGCCCACCTGCGTGGCTAGGCTTGCCTCAATGGAGCCCTTCACCTGCGTATGAACCACGGGTGGGGCGAGTGCGATCCAGGTGGCCGCGGCCAAAATCACCATGCCCCTTGGCTACAAGGAAACGCGACCTTTTGCCAGTTCATCGCATCTACCCAAGCCCCGGCTGTTTTTGGTATGCGACCACGCCATGGTGATGTTGCTCATCAAAATCGCCCGAACTGGTGCGGCCGCGGCTTATAGCTTTGCCACGGCCATCGTGGCCTGCCTGTTTTTGTTCAATCCGCGCTGGATGTGGCTCAGGTTTCCCCGACCGTGGTCACATAATACCCTGAAGCTTGCCGGAATTACTTTGGATATCGAGGGCATGGAACATCTGCATGGGCCCGCGGTGTTTGTCAGCAACCACCAGAGCACCATTGACGTGGTGTTTTTGCCCGGCTTGTTGCCGCACACGGTGATGTTTTTGGCCAAGAAAGAACTGCTACGCGTGCCGTTTTGGGGCTGGGCGTTTGGCCGCTCGGGGGCGATTCTGATCGATCGCCGCGACCCACAAGGTGCGATTCACAGCATTCAAAATGGCCTCAAGCGCCTCCCGGCTGGCTGGTCGGTGGCCGTTTTTCCTGAGGGCACGCGCAGCCCGGACGGCAAACTGCAAAGCTTCAAGAAAGGGGCGTTCCACATTGCGCGCGAGACCGGCCTGCCGATCGTGCCGATTGGGCTCATGGGGGCGCGCGAGGTGATGCCGAAGTACTCGTTGTTGCTACAGCCTGGCACGATCTATGTCACCGCGGGCGCTCCGATGGCCATCACCGCCACCGATGGGGTGGAGCTTGAGCAGCAGATGCGCCAGGTGCACGAGCAAGTTCAGCGGCTGATCGATCGCTCGGTGGCGCGGCGCGACGCTGCGGTGCCCGCGCGTGTGTCTGAGGCATTGGATTCTCAAAGCGCCTAGGGTGTGACCACCTTTTTTCGACCAGGGGCTGCTTCTGTCCGGTTTCTGCCGCATCCTCCTATTGTTGCGAAGAGGCCTCCTTTTGAGTGTAGAGTGACGCACCATGAATCTGTTGTTGCTGAGTGTCGTGCTAGCGGCGCTGCCGCCCGTGATGCCTATCTCGGAAATTGTCCCTGGCCAAAAGGGCGAGTGTTGGACCGTCTTTGAGGGAGACACGCCCGAGCCATTTGCCTTCGTGGTGAAGGGCGTGATGCGCAACTTCTTGGGCCCCAAGCGCGACGTCGTGCTCGTGCGCTTGTTAGGGGACAAGCCGGAGTTCACTGGGGTTGTGGCCGGCATGAGCGGCAGCCCCTGTTCTATCGGTGGACGCATCGTGGGGGCGCTGGCCTATTCGTTCTCGACGTTTGCCAAAGAACCGATCGCT
>ERZ795055.2021-NODE-2021-length-15742-cov-7.047810_pt1 | contig 15742 bp, 5 predicted proteins | sample MGYA00375139_ERZ795055 | MGnify/ENA primary metagenome ERZ795055 (study PRJEB30184, sample SAMN05720283) | anaerobic digester metagenome | isolation source: active sludge of municipal wastewater-treating anaerobic digesters | place: USA | collected 2015-01-23 ... | reverse complement strand
CCACCCAGGCGAAGAGCAGGGGAGCGTCGGGCGTCGGGCCGAACCCCAGAACCTCGTAGACGATGGTGAGATTGAGCGCCGCCAGCGACCAGAAAGCCAGCCGGCGGTCGCCGAACATGTCGAGTACTAGCCGCGCCCACAGGATGTTCCAGCCCAGGGACCAGAGCACCGCCGCCGACTTGATGCCGAACGCGGTCTGCCCGAAGAGTGCGGTGGTCAGCGCGATGCTGTAGCTGGCGAGCGGCGGGTGGTCGAAATAGGACCAGTCCGGATATCGGCTCCAGGTCCAGTAATAGGCCTCTTGCGGCAGCAACGGCACGAAGGCCGCCAGCAACAGCCGCAACAGCGTGAAACCGAGGATCAGCAGAGCGATCGAGCGCGCCCGGTCGGGCAGCTGACGCAAGCAGTCGAGGGCAACCGCCACTATCCGCGTCTCCGGCCCGGCATGGCGCACCCGGGCGATGAATTGAGCCGGTTCGCGCACCCGGTGCCTTGAATTGAACGAACCACGATTCTCGAGAAAACCTCTAGTGAAGAAGGGATCATCAGCTGATACTGAAGTTGCATTTTAACCCAGGTGCCTGACCATTCATTGACGCCGCACCCCTGGCAGCCTTTCTTGAGCCGCTGGCCGGTTGCGTGACCCCGGCCCGCGATTGGCATTGACTTCACTTTTGCCGCACGGCGATACTGCACCGGGCATGTAATGGCACAAGGCGACCAGGCAATGAAAACCAAGACCGGAACTCGAAACAAACTGGCCAGGATCGAGCATGACCTCGGTGCGGCGCGCAGCTATGCTGACTGGCTGGAGATTGCCGGCGAGCACGATCGCCTGAGCGGCGCGGCGGCGTGGCGGGAAGATGACCGTACCGACCTGCTGCACGTTCCTGAAATCCGGAAAAGCATCGCCACGCTGAAAGCGCTACGCGAGTCGGGTGCGACCTGGCCGCTGACCAAGAAATTGCAGGAAGTACTTTTCCGGCACCAGGGCGAATTTACCCACCCCGAGCTCTACCATGTCGCGCGGACCGGCACCAAACGGGTCGTCAGCGAATTCCTCGACGAGGTCGAAGCCTGTGTCCACTACCTGATCGCGCTCGAAGTTGACGGGGTCGGCGATGACTACAAGCTCGATCAGCTGAAGCGCGTCGGCCGGGTCTATGGCCGGCCGGCCCTGATGCTCTCGGGCGGCGGCACGCTGGGCATCTATCACACCGGGGTGGTCAAGGCGCTGTTCGAACGCGACCTGCTGCCGCGCACCATTTCCGGATCGAGCATGGGCGCGATCATTGCCGCCTGGGCCTGCTGCCATGACGATGCGGCCTTGCGTGTCTTTTTCGCCAACCCGCACCTGGTCCAGCTCGAGGCATTGAGCCGCCTGCCGCTCAAGGAAATGCTCGCGCAGCGTGCGGTCTTCGACCAGGCCTGGATGCTGAATTACCTGCAGGCGCTGATGCCCGACATGACGTTCGCCGAATCGATGCGGCACTCGCGCCGCATCCTCAACATTTCGGTCTCCCCGCACAAGACCATCCAGAGCGCGCGCCTGCTGAACTTCCTGTCGTCCCCGGAGGCCCTGGTCCACCAGGCGGCGCTGGCCTCGTGCGCGATCCCCGGTGCCTTCCGGCCAGTCCAGCTGATGGCGCGCCAGCGTGGCCAGGTCGTGCCCTGGATGGAGGGTGAGCTCTGGGTCGACGGTTCGGTGAACAACGACCTGCCCTTTGCCCACCTGGCCCAGATTCTCAACATCAACCACTTCATCACCTCGCAGGCCAACCCGCACATCGTTCCCTTCCTTTCTCTGTCGGGCGGCAAGTCGGGGAGAATGGCAGCACTTGCCCGGATGACCGGCAGCATCGCGATGCACAACTCATCGCAGATCCTCGAAGTCGCGCGCAAGCACGCCCCCTACCGCCTCGTGCGCGATGCCCTGAGCGCCGCCCACGCAGTCACCAGCCAACCCTATGCCGGCACCGACATGCACATCCAGTTGCCGTTCAAGCCCCAACTGTTCGCCAGGGTGATGACGAATCCCACCCTCGAGCAGTTCGAGCAGTTCATCCTGCTTGGCGAACAGGCGACATGGCCGCAGATTCCGATGATCAACGACCGGACGCGCATCAGCCGGCTGATCGGCACCTACATCGGTCGCCTGATGCAGCGAATTGCAGCGCAATCCGCGCCGGAAAGCGCGCCCAGGAAGACCAAGGCAAAATCGCCCCGAACCCGCAGCGATTGAGCCAAGGGGTCCCGCGACCTGGAAAGCTTAAGATACGGGCTTCGTGAATTCACACTGGAGATTTCCTTGACCGAATCCATCCTTGCCGGACTCGCAGTCGCCACGGCCGTCTGGTTCATCGGCGCCTGGTACCTGCGCGGCCCCGACCTCAGCGCCTTCGACATCCCGAATGGCGGCGCCCCGGACGCGCACTGGCAGCGTTTTTCCACGGGCGACGCGCTGAACGACGAGCACCGCGCCGTCGTTGCGACGCTGAGCGGCGTCACGGACATCGTCAAGAGCACACCACGCGCCCGGCAGTTGGCAGCGCTGCGTACCTACATGGACAACATGTTTGCCGACAAGCCGCTCGACGCGCGTTTCGTTCCGCTCAATGCGGCCGGCGTGCGCGGCGAATGGGTATTGGCACCGGGCGCCGACCCCAACCGGCGGACTCTCTACATCCACGGCGGGGCGTACACGATGGGCAGCCCCTTGAGCCACCGTGTCATCACCAGCCGGTTCTCCGAGATCACCGGCGGCGCCGTGCTCGCCATCGACTATCGCCTGATGCCGGAAAACAGGCGCATCGCCGGGATCGAGGACTGCCGGACGGCCTATCGCTGGATCCTCGAGTCAGGGCCGGACGGCCCGGCCACGGCCAAGACCCTGTTTGTCGCCGGCGACTCTGCCGGCGGCAACCTGACCCTGTCCCTGCTTGCCTGGGTTCGCGACCAGGGGCTGCGCGCGCCGGATGCGGCAGTCGCGCTGGCGCCCCAGACGGATTCGACGCTCGGCAGCCCGAGTCTCAAGTCCAACCTGGCGACCGATGCCATGCTCGGCCCCCTGTTCGCCCCGCTGGCCAGGATTCCGCGCTCCGTCATGCTCTGGGGCGGGTGGTTCCAGACCCGCATCCGGCCGAACGATCCGCGAATTTCACCTGTATTCGGCGACCTCGCGCAACTACCGCCGCTGCTGATCCACGCCAGCGAGAGCGAAATGCTGCGTGACGACAGCATCCGCTACTTCAACAAGGCACGCGCAGCCGGCTCCCCGGTAAAACTCCAGACGTGGAACCATGTGGTTCACGTCTGGCACATCTTCAACCCGGAATTGACGGAAGCACGGGACGCCTTCGAGGAAATCCGTAAGTTTCTCGCCAAGGCTTGCTGAAGCCTGAGCTGCCCCCAAGGCAGCGTTTCGCCATAATTTCGGCCAGAATTGGCAGTCGACCGCAACAGCCCCCCCAAGTACGAGTAGGCCAACGCGCAGAATTTTCAGGAGGCTTCATGCAGCAACTCACCGGTGCCGACTACGGCAGCATCTTCATGGAGCGTGGCAATACCTTCAGCCACGTTGCAGCGCTGGCCATCTACGACCCATCCAGCGCTACCGGCGGAAAGGTACGCTTCAAGGACATCCTCGCCCATTTCGACCGGCGCCTGCACCGGCATCCCATATTCCGCCGCCGCCTGATCGCGGCGCCACTCGGCATCGATCGCCCCTACTGGTTCGAGGATCCGGAGATCGACGTCGAGTTCCATATCCGCCACATCGCCCTGCCGCATCCCGGCGACTGGCGGCAACTGATGATCCAGGTCGCACGCCTGCACGCCCGCCCGCTCGACCGTTCGCGCCCGCTGTGGGAACTCTATGTCGTCGAGGGGCTCGATGGCATTCCCGGGCTGCCGCCAGGCTGCTTTGCCATGGTCTTCAAGTTTCACCATGCCTCGGTCGATGGTATGGCCTTCCTCCACCTTATCGAAGCCTTGCACTCGGCATCGCCGGACCGGGACCCGCCCGAGGAAGCGGTGCGAACGGTCTATGCCGATCGCCAGCCGTCGACACTCGATCTGGCCGTGCACACGGTCAGTCATCTTGCCGGGCGCGCGGTCTCCCTGGCGAAATTCTCCGGGGCGATTCTCGGCAAGGTCGCCGGCATCGGCAAGGAGATGCTGGTACAGCGCCTGAACCCTGAGCAGGGCACCGGCCACGACGAGCCAATCGCGCTCCCGGCCATTCACCGCGCCCCGGTGACGCGCTTCAACCACGAGATCTCGCGCCATCGCGTGGTCGATGCGGTCGGCCTGCCACTGGCAGCGATCAAGGCGTTACGTCTGAAGGTCCCCGGCGTCTCGATCAACGACGTCTTCCTCGCCGTCACCGGCGGCGCGCTGCGCAAGTACCTGACGCTCAAGAACGAGTTGCCCGCCCGCTCGCTCACCGCCCTGATGCCGATCAGCCTGCGCACCAGCGGCAAGGGCGGCGGCAATGATGTCAGCGGCGTCGCCGTATCGCTCTGCAGCGACATCGCCGACCCGGTCGACCGGCTGAAGGCGGCGCACGAGGCTTCGCGCAGGGCAATCCACGATGCCGACCTGCTCGGTCGCGACTCGACCAAGAAACTCGTTGACGTCGCGCCGAGCTTCATCGGCGAGTTCATCATGCGTCACGTCCTCTTGCCGCAGCTCAATACGGCGGTGTCGAACCTGCGCGGCCCCGAAGCCACCCTCTATGTGGCAGGCGCGCGGATGATGCGTTTCTATCCGGTCAGCATGCCGGCGGACTACAGCGGCCTCAATCACACGGCCGTCAGCTATGGCGACCACCTCTGGGTCGGGATCGTCGCCTGCCGGGCGATGCTCCCCAATCCGGCCGTCTATGCCCAGTGCTTCCGCGATGCCTTCAACGAAACACTCGCTGCCGCCGGATTGCCGCGGGTTGACGAGCCTGCATTCACCAACGAGCCGGCGACCGGTGCGGCGAAGATTCCGGCAAGGACCGCCACGCGCTCAACGGCAAGGCGCAAACCCGCGCCGAAAAAGTCCGGCGGGTCGCCTGCGACATGACGGCCGCCGCTACCCCCGGGCGCACGCTTCGCGGGGCAAAGGGTGGCCGGGGACGCATGAGGTGCGCGGCATTGAAACATGCAAGCTCGTCCCTGACAGCTTGGCTAAACAGATTCAGGGCACGAGATGGGCATAGAACATCCCGGAAGACAAACGGGTTAGTTCGAGAAGAACTAACCCGTTGAATTTTTGGCGCGCCCAAGACGACGACGCTGGGCACTGGACAGAAGTATTGCCAGTCGCATGAAATTCCACCCTTGCGTTACTAGATCCGAAAATTTAGGTCCTCCAAGTTCTGGTGGGTGATCTTTCTGACGGGCAGCACCTCGGCTTCATGCGAAGTTCAGCTACTGGGCTATTTAGTTCCGTAATTCTTCGGTTAGCTGTCGGCCAGGTTCCAAACGCGCCGAGCGGCGCCTATCGCTCGGTGAAAACGAACAGTCAGCATGAGGCATCATTGAATTACGAGTTTATGCCGCGGGACAAGGGAGTCGCACGCGGTCGGATTCCCAACAGACACTAACAAAGGCGCATGACTGGCAGCACATATGGCTCTCCAACGGAAGCACATGGCACCGTTGAGTTCGAATGCTCCTTAAGTCTCCGTGGGCGCAGTGCCTGTCCTGCCCGTCTTCCGTAAAGGAAGTCACCAAGCAAGCGGCCTGCAGATCGCCACAGGTCACCCCTGCGTTCCGCGCTTCCTTCCAGTAGTGAAAGTCACAGACACTAGGCGTGTTTGCACGATCGCTCTTGTAGAACCAAGATGTGCCGGTAACCACGACAAACTCCGCAGGTGCTCCAGGTTCGCCTGAGTGGACTACGAATGTCCTGCTTGATCGGGCGGCTGCGCGGGCCGAGGTCGACCCAGGGAGAGGGGGAGCTTCAGGGATAGTCGTGCGCTGGCGGGTTAGTTCCTCCGGAAAGCCAGGGAACTGCTCCAGCGGAAGAGGTGCAAGGGGAAGAGCCATCCTGGCTCTGAGTCGCCCCTCAAGGGCGATCCCAGTCCGTTCTAGCTTGCTGAGGAAGTTCTCAATCCGCTCACTGCCTTTCGGCTCTTCGACAAATCCCTCCAGGTCCAGGATCGCAAACCATCGATTGCTGCTATTGACCAACATGGCCGGATAGACGGAACGCGTTGGATACTTCTTGCGCTCTGCGCCAGTCGATGCCGATGTCGCCACCATGACCGCCCTGTAGCAATCTCCAATCTTGTCCGGGGGCAAGAACTGGAACGCTTCCGGCGCGTCTAGCGCGAGCGGCAGCGTATCAACCAGCCGGCGCCGGTGCAGCATTTTGTATAACTCAGCGTGGCGCAACAGGACTTCGTCACCGCTGGGAAAGCAATGCACTTGTTCCGGATTCGGTTGGCCTGCCATGATGAAGCAGGCAATAGGCTCCTTAAAAACAATGATCCAATTTCCAGCGGTAATCACCACTCTGCGAAGCATTCTCCTACCGAATTCATTCAGAGCAGAAACATACCCGTGCAAGTCTTTCAGATATTCCGCCCACTCTGCGATGATCCCCGAGCTCTTCTGAGACTCATCTTTGAGCGCGAAAACGGCTTCACAGACAAGTTGCCCCATGCCTTCCGCATCAAGTTCAGAACCTCTCACACGTCGAGGCTTGGGAATGTCGAAACCCTTGGCCTCAACGATCAGTACAGGAGCTCTAGCTGTCGGAGAAACACCTAAGTAGTCAAAATACAGACGATCATTTCCTGCGCTATGTGCTCTGGCCTCTTCAATGACTTGGCCAGAGTCGTCCGGATTCCAGTCAAGCGCCCGCAAGAAATGGTCAATGAGGAATCGCCTCGTCGGGCGTTCCAGCATGGCGAGAGGCATTGACTCCGGTGCTGCGTTCTCGGCAGTTGCATATTGAGTCCGAAGATTCGCCTCCTCTCGCCGGAACTGCTGCATTCCCGCGCGGAGCTTCTCGGCGAAAGCGCTGGTTTCTGCTAGCAACGTCATCGCAGAAGGTCCGGAAGCTCGTAGAGCAACTTCAGCGCTTCCGGCCACCCGGCGTTGGAGAACAGTTCAAGCACGCTCACCAACCGGGAGCGGCGGCTCGCGTCGTCAAACACTGCACGGTAATCAGCCAGATAGCGGCGCACCAGGCGAACAACGGTATCCAGCGCCAGGCTCTCATAGTGATAGCCATCACTGGCAGCAGGTCCGACCACGAGTGCTGCGACTTTGTCGAAGACCAACTCTGGCGAGGCGCCTGCGAGATGCTCATACAGCTCGACAAGGTGGTAGGCGACAGCTGCGTTCCCCGATAGAGCTATGCGGTCGAGGATGGCTTCATATTCGGCGAGGAACTCGCGCATCTTGCTTTCATCGCCGAGGACCTCGCCGTCTCTACTGGCGTTCCCGTTCTTAAATGCTCCAGAACCGAAATAGAGCTGATTGCAACTGTGCTCCATCAAACGAAGTCCGGCCTTGTATTGCCGCTCTGCGGCCGTTCGCTGCGGCTCGGCCGTAGCCCCATCCAACAACGCCGGCTTTGCCGCTGTCAATGCGTCACCAGCCGCATCAACGACGGCGCGCAACACTTCTCGCGCCCGGTCCTGGATTTCTCGGTCGCTGTCAGTAGCGTCCTTCTGGAATCTGACAAAGAGAGCGCCGCGCAGCCACGAGACTAACTGCCAAAGATAAGCATCGGAGTCTTCGAGGTTATGAACCCAGTTAAATATCCATCCATGGGCGATTTCTCTACCGCTGACGATCCACAAGCGGGCCGCCATGGTGGCGATCGCCTCATGGAAGGCACCCCGGCGGCTATCCTCTTCGGTCCGGTGCGGCAGCCTGGCGAGAATCGCGCTTATGAATTCCTCACACCGCTCTGGTGCTACGCCGGCAAGGCGAAGAAGAGGACCATGGATGAAGAAGGCAATCACTCCAGTATCAGGTTCTTCCGCCGCAACCTTCGCCGCCATCACCCACATTTGGTCTCGATCTACCTCCCACAGCGTGTTCAGTGACTGAGCGACTTGAAGACGAACGGTCGGCGCGGGGTCTTCAAGCATGCGGACAAGTTGGCCGCGCAAGCTCTCTGCGCTTGCGCGACTGGAGGCAGCTAAGCTCATATAGCTCGATGCGACGTAAACGCGTACGTCCCAGTTTCCCCATGACATGAGGCCAGAGTCGCTGGGGCTTCGTTCCTCGGGGAAGGGACTGGTTGCCATCCGGTCCAAGACTTCCACGAGAGCGGTTCTGGTCGGATGACCCGGCAGCCCCTCGCTGTAGTGCTCCGACTGGACGATCTTTTCTGCGGCATTGCTGACCGAACCCCAACTGCAGTGGAGGACCCGCTCATGAGGCGGCGAATCGGTCAGTTGGTCGATTGTGGTGATCACGGCCACGGTTAGCGACCAGAGTTCGCTGATTGCCTCCGGTGTCTTCAGGCCTTCGGCATTGCGCATGAATGCGTCAAGTGGACGCACTGCTCGCCTCAGCTCAGCGTCGGGGCCGTCATCCAGATTGACGCCATCTCCCTTGAGCAAACTATCGGTAATGTCCCCCGTTTCGCCCCAGCCGACTTCCAACGTCATATACGGTCGATTGCCGGTCAGCAGTCCTCGCTGCTGCAATTCGTTCCGTAGTTCGTTCAGAGGACTGCCGGCGAGAGACTCCTCCGAAACGACTGAGAGAAAGCGCGCCGCTCGAGATCGCCAGCCCTGACGTTCATCCTCGCCAGCGCTTCTGACGTCTGCCAGAAGCACTCCCTCGAGGTGCCTCTTCTCTGACATCGGTCGCGTAGGGAACGCCGCAGCGAGATACGTTATAGCGTCCCTGACCACATCAGTCAGCTCAGATATGTCCCGCGAGATAGCGATTGGCCAAAGAAGATCGTCTGCAATTCCTCGACGCTCAGCCGCTATGCCAAGAATCCGCGCCCATACAGATGCTGCTGCTGTCTCCGACATGGCCGCTTTGACGGATGCAACAAAGTCGGCTGCAGGGCACTCCAGAAGAAACGTCACATAGCTGTCGAGAATCTCACTTCCTGGCAGGCCACCGCTACGCTCACTGCGGTTTCGCCATTGCTGCAAGGACAGACCGTCCTCCACAACGAGCAGCGCATGATCGCCAAAGGTAACTTCCCGCGTCTCCAAGCGTGTTCGGCGGTCCGCTGCCAGCCCAAGCGCTGCTCGGCTAACGGCAATGGTGCCGCGGTCAGGCCAAGTCGCCAGAAATGACGGAAGCGCCTGTTGCAAGTTCCATCGCGCGTGTTCGTAGTCCTGCTTCTTGTTGGACCGCAAAGGCATTATTCGGCTGCCACCCATCCAACTGTCGCCATCTGCAGGGGCTACACGCTTAAACAGCACGTCATAGATTTCGACCGCGAAGTCCGGGTCGGCCTTAAGAATAGCGCGAACACCTTCGGCCAACCATGGCGCCTCTTCATGAGCGTGCTCTGAGAAGCGCGGTTCCTGAAGGATGCGAGACAAGAGTTCCTTCGACGCCGTGGGGTCGGTATCGAAGGACTTGGTCACCATGCGAATGGCGCTCGAGGCAAGATTCGAGAGTGGGGGCTCGAATTGCCAAGCAAGCGAGAGCAGTTGGCGCGCCGCCTGTCCGAACTTCAGCGCAAACACTCGATCAGCAAAGTCTCCGCGTTCGCTGAGTGTGAACAGCAGAAACCTTGCCGCGTCGGCGTAGAGCCTGTGCGTTGCCAGAGATGCTTGAACTGCCACTTCAGCCCAGGCCAGCAATGTTGACGACGATGGTGTGCCCCTATCCGTCAGGTTCATGCCGACGAAACGCGAGAGCCTCGACAGCGCCGGCCCCATCTGGTCCGCCTTACTGCTGTCGCGCAGCAGATCGCACAGTCCTTGTACGTCGGCCGGCGACTCGGCGCGTTCCGCTACGGTTCTAAGCGCAACGCTTGCGACAACTGGGTCTATGCCTTGGGCGCTGGTAATCGCTATGGTCAGCGCCCAGGTGCTGGGGCGACCCGGAGTGTCGTCACGCCAGACACGCTCCATCGCGAACTTCAGCGAAGGCCCAAGCAGGAGGCCGATCGCGGGGTCTTGAGTGACCTGCGTCTCTAGCCTATTTCTGTCTGTCCAGTCCAGGTAAAAGCGACCCGCAGCATGGTCGAAGAGAACGTGGTGGGCGAAGTGAACACGGTCGCCCGATGCCACAAGCACGCCGCTCCGCAGAACATCGTCGAGCGCTTCATGCCCGATGTCGACTTTTCTGACGGTAAGACGCCGACGGTCGATCATTCCTTTGACGGAAACAGCGACCGCTGTTTGGAGCCGGCTCGACGGTAATCGCTGATCCTCGTATTCCTCAAGCAACTCGGATTGCGTCGCTATGCTGACAATGCTTGCCGCGGTCGTCCCGCTGGCAATCAGCTCGGTCGCAATCGACAGGTTGAAGACATTCTTGAGTAGCTTGCGCAAAGATGACGGAGCGTGACTGAGCAGTTCACCAAGTTGCGGGCTTCGCTGCGTGAGTCCAGCAAGTTCCTCATCGCTGAGCTGTGGAATTTTGAAATGCCTAACACCCTCCAAGCCCGGCTCGGCAAAGGTCGCTGATGGCGGAGTCCCAACCATCGCTTCGCGGAATCGCCTGCCGTTTCGCAAGTCGAACGTGCGGATTGACGCGAGCACTGACCATCTCTCGCCCAACTTGCGCACCGCATCCTCAATGAACCTCGCGAAGAGGCTTTCAGATGGACCGCCACGCGAAGCGTCCAGCGCGTCGATGATCAGGAGACCGGATCGGCTCCCTGGCCAGTTCTGCAAGACATCGAGTACAGGCGCTTCCAAGTCGAAGGCAGATCTCAAACCATCGAGCGTCGTTACGCCGTACAAGTCATCCACCGACAGAAAGACAGTCGGAACCTCGCTACGCAGTCTCTCCTGCGCCAGCGCCACCAAGACCCCCGTCTTCCCAGCGCCTGGCTCCCCGATAACCAGCAGGCTTCCATCCTCTGCAGCAGTTGTCAGTGTCGGCATGCATCCTCGCGGAATCGCAACACCTCCATCTATCGGCAAGCGGGAATGTCGCTCCAGTCGAGCTACCTCAGCTTGCGTTCGCTCGGTCAATCGCGCAATGTCGGCGTCGAACATCGGCGCGCGCACGTCTTCGTGACCAGCTCGGCGAAGGAGGCGCAGAAGGCCAGCTTTGTCGGTCGGCGCACCACTACGCACGAGCCCTCGAACAATTCCATTCAGGCTCTCTACAGGCGCCCTACCCGTGTCTTCGTGGCCAAACAAACGTACTCCGACTATGCGAGCGCACTCGCGCATGTCGCTACCACTGTCTGAGGCATCGAAGCGTTCAATGTGCAGCAACATCGCCAGGCGGGCCAATTCATCGTCCGGTGCGGCTACACCGCGCTGCACTACCCACTCCGAGTTCGCGTGGCGACGCAGAGTCTCGAGCGCACTCCGCTGGGACTCATTGACCCGAGCATATACCTCCGACCAAGTGCCGCCGGTATCGAACATCCGACAGGCGGCCTCCAACGCACTCAGGGAAGCCGGCGCGTCAGTCGCAACAGCTAAGACGGCGGATGTTCTTGCGGGATCCACATGCGATGTGGTTGTCGATCTGGAGGCGACAAAGCGCACGAGCTGTTTGATCGTCGATGCTAGGCCAGAATCGGCAGAGTTTGAAAGCGTAGGGCGTGTCTTGCACTGGACAAGAATTACGCTGCCGTCCGATAGATCAATCTCGATGTCGTCGAGGCCGGTTCCGGTTTCAAATTGAAGCCTGACTGGAAATGCGCCAACGCCCAAGCCGAAGCGAAGCCCGACCGGAGCTGCCGTAACAAGGTGACTTGCGAACCACGCTCCAACTGCGGCTTCAAAGTCCATGCCTACTTGCGTGGCCCGACCTCCCGCCGGGGGCGTTTTAGTTGCCACTGCAGCTTCCTTTAATTGTTGTAGTGGAACCCTGAACAGGTTTGCGCTTCACGTTATCATGTTCCAGCGGACGCAAAGCAGATCATGATTTTTGCACTCATATTTTCAATGAACCGATCATATCAAAATGATCTTCAGTCCGATCGTCTGACTATATTCAAGGATACCGATAGCCTCCACTGGAAGTTCTGGCGGACTCGCGAAGAGCTGCTCACAGCTCCGCTGAGATGCCACAATGGGGCATGAGCACGAGCTCTCTGAGTCTGGATACTGTAGTTCGACACTTTTTCTACTGAGTGTCCTGTAGCCGAACTTGCTGCCCGAAACGACGCACAGGTTTAATGTCCGCTGAGGCCGAGTTAAACGCGTAGGCTGCCGTAAGGCAACTTTGTGCAGTGAGTTAATTATCCATATTTTCGTTCGTTGCCATCAGAAAACCTCTACGGACCAGCATTCCGGATCATCGATCCCTTTAGAATTGCAGTTATGACAAACCCGTTGCTCACATGTGATGTCCAACGCACCTGAAAGGGTCGGTGCCAAGTGCCTTTGTCTCGACATCGAAACTTCCAGACAGGATCGAATGATTCTTCGGGAGCTTGGCGCATTCAGGCCGGATACCAATGCCCGCGCACGGATATCTGGAAAGACAGCGGACTTTGTCGATCGTCTTGATCAGCTGACGCAGGGCGCAGCATTTGTCCTGGGTCACAATGTTGTGGCCTTTGATCAGCCAGCATTGGCATTGTTGCACCCCAATCTGGCGCTTCATCGCCTGCCGCTGGTAGATACCCTGGAGCTCTCTCCAGTTGCCTTCCCGCAGAACCCATATCACCGACTGGTCAAGGACTATAAGCTCTGCACTACGACAAGGAACGACCCTGTTCGTGATGCGGAACTCGCCTACGAACTGTTTCTTGATCAGGGCGACGCGCTGCGCAAGCGAGTTGAGGAGCATCCAGATGAAGCGCTGTGCTTGCACTACCTCCTGACTTTCGAGGATGGCAAAGGTGTCGCAAATTTCTTCGCTACACTGCGCCGATCACTACGGCCCTCCTTGAATGAGGTTCGTGATGCCTGGCGGCGCGCGACCGACGGAGTGGTCTGCCGGATTGGACAACAAAGGGTGGTCGAGAGCTACCTTGCTGAGCCCGAATGGCATAAGCCACTGGCCTACGCATTAGCCTGGCTACGTGTCTCCGGAGGCAACTCGGTATTGCCCCCCTGGGTCAGCCTGTCGTTTCCGAAGACGAGAGAGGTCATTGCGCTGCTGCGCGACGTTCCCTGCAGCGATCCGGGTTGCTCATGGTGCAAAGAGCAGCACAACTTGCTTGAGTTACTCCCCAAGTACTTTCCGGGAATCAACAGCTTCAGGCCAACTCCCAGCACGCCTGATGGCAGATCGCTGCAACAAGCCATTGTCGAAAATGGCTTTGCCGGCAAATCGAGTTTGGCGATCCTGCCTACGGGGGGCGGCAAATCTTTGTGCTTCCAATTGCCTGCGCTGGCCCGCTACTATCGGAATGGCAGTCTGACCGTCGTCATTTCACCGCTGCAGTCGCTGATGAAGGATCAGGTCGACAATTTGGAGTCGCGGGGCATTACCTGTGCCGGCTATCTCAACAGTCTGCTCAATCCATTCGAGCGCCGAGTAATGCTGGACAAAGTGCGTCTTGGTGATCTGGGCCTGGTATTTGTTGCGCCTGAGCAATTCCGAAGCATTGCTTTTGCCAATGCGCTGATGCACCGCGAAGTCGGGGCCTGGGTTTTCGATGAAGCGCATTGCCTGTCCAAATGGGGCCATGATTTCCGGCCCGACTATCTTTTTGTCTCGCGCTTCATCAAATCCCGGCAGAAAGACAAGCCTTCGCCGGTGTTTTGCTTTACGGCCACAGCAAAACCCGACGTCGTCGAAGACATCTGCGAACACTTTGAGAAACGACTCGGCGTAACCCTGGAAACGCTTGAGGGTGGGGTTGCCCGAGAAAACCTGGCCTACGAAGTGCGCGCTGTCCCGACCCAAGCGAAATATCCGGAGGTGCTTCGCCTGCTTCAGGAAGCACTTCGCGATGATGGCGGCGCCATTGTCTTTTGTGCCCGGCAGAAGACCGTCGAGGAAATGGCTGAGTTCCTGAAGCAAGCAGGACTCGATTGCGGTTACTTCCATGGCGGAATGCCATCGGAAGAAAAGCGCTCTATTCAGGAGTCATTCATCCGTGGCGAGCTTCGGGCTATTGCTGCAACCAATGCTTTTGGGATGGGCGTCGATAAGGCCGATGTGCGTCTGGTCATCCACCTTGATACACCTGGCTCCCTGGAGAATTATCTGCAAGAGGCAGGACGCGCTGGCCGTGATCAGGCGCCGGCGCGATGCATTCTGCTCTACGACGACGCCGACCTCGACGTGCAGTTTCGCCTATTGCGGAATTCGCGCCTCACACAGCACGACATTCACTCGATCCTTAAGGCACTCCGTTCGATCGAAAGAAAAGACAGGAGTGAAGGAAGCGTCGTCGTCACCAGTGGCGAAATCCTTCTCGAAATCCCGGACCAGCACCGTATTGATCCTGATGCTGCCGATGCCGATACCAAGGTTCGGATTGCGGTGGCTTGGCTGGAAGAGGCCAGGCTACTGGAACGCCAAGAGAACCACACCCGAGTTTTTCCGGGCAGTTTGCTGGTGGCCAATCTCGAGGAAGCCCGGGCATTGCTCGAGAAGAAGCTGGGGCCGACCACCAACATTGAGCCCTATCTTCAAATCCTTTCCATTCTCATGCAGGCCACGGAGGACGAAGGCGTCAACACGGATGAACTGATGCTGGCTACCGGCCTGGAGTCGCGCGCGGTTCAGGCTATGCTGCGCGACCTTGATCGCCTCAAGCTACTGTCCAACGACACAGAGATTGGCGTCACGTTGTATCAAAAGCCAGACACGGCGGTGCGCATCGAAGAACTCCGCCAGTTGGAGAATGCCTTGGTGGCCAGTTTGCGCGAGGCAGCCCCGGATGCCGATCAGGAAAATTGGCAGATACTGAATTTTCGGCGGCTCTGTGACATCTTGCGGCGCGATGCCCAGGTCGATCTCGACCCGGAAAAACTGACTCGCCTGCTCAAGTCGTTTTCTGAACCCTTTGGCGGTGGTGCTGGACAGCGTGGATTTTTTGCCCTGAGACCTGCCGGGCAAGACAACCGATGGATCAAGCTGCTGCGCAGTTGGCAAGATATCGAAGTCATTCGTGAACGGCGCATGCGCTTGGCGCAAGCACTGGTCAATTTCTTCGTCAGCCATCGCCAGGGCAACAATCAGCTGGTCACCTGCAAGCAGGGCGAACTCGAAGCTGCCCTGCAGACTGACATGACACTTCAGGATCTCGATGTCCGAGATTGGAACGTGGCGCTGGCGGCATCACTGATCTATCTGGATACCAATGAGGTATTGCATTTGGCGCGTGGCAAGGCGGTCTTCCGGGCTGCCATGAATATCGAGCTCAATGCTGAGGCCAGGCGGCGTCAGTTCAAGAAATCGGATTACGCCGAGCTGGCGCTCCATTACAAGGACAAGATCATCCAGGTCCATGTAATGGCCGAGTATGCCCGCCTTGCCCTGGGAAAAATCCAGGCAGCGATGTCCTTTATCGTTGACTATTTCAGTCTGGACCGCGATGAGTTCGTCCGGCGTTACTTCGCCGGTCGCAAAGAAGTACTGGAGATGGCAACGACCGAGGCTGCCCATCGCCGAATTCTGACCAGCTTGCAGAATCCGGAGCAGCAGGCCATCGTGGCAGCGCC
>ERZ795055.2020-NODE-2020-length-15744-cov-6.542864_pt1 | contig 15744 bp, 12 predicted proteins | sample MGYA00375139_ERZ795055 | MGnify/ENA primary metagenome ERZ795055 (study PRJEB30184, sample SAMN05720283) | anaerobic digester metagenome | isolation source: active sludge of municipal wastewater-treating anaerobic digesters | place: USA | collected 2015-01-23 ... | reverse complement strand
TCCTCATTTGTACTGTTTCTCGAGAATTGTGCACAGTTTCTTCAACAGGAGGTCCCTCTGCACCGGCTTGACCAGGTATCCGTCAATGCCGAGGGACGCTATCTCTTCAACAACGGCTTTCGAGCTTATCGATGTAACCATCAGTATTCGGCAGTGGGGCAGCAGAGGCTTGATCTCCCTGATGGTCTCCGAGCCGTTCATCACGGGCATTTCATAGTCGATGATTATTATATCCGGGTCGATTTTCTGATTCGTCACTTTCAGCACTGCTTCCCTGCCGTTTTCTGCTTCGGCTATGACCGAAAATTCGGCCGACAGAAGTATCTGCTTGAGAACGATTCTCACGGAACGTGAGTCCTCGATCAGCATCACCCTGTACGGGTAGCCTTTCGGCGAAATCCCGATTGATGATTTTCCGCATGTATTTTTTTCATTGCTGCTGTCAGGCATATAAAACCCGTTTGTCAAAAAATATTAATGATAAGCCCGGTTCTCTATTTTTCCGTTTTCAGTAAAATCGCATTCATCGTAGAATACCGCTCTTCAGAATGCCCGGCGAAAATGATTCAACTGTTTAATTTAAAAGTGTATCATTTAATATGCTGTTATGCAAGATCTTTAACGCTCGAAAACCAGGCGAATATTGACGATTTCCGGTACGCTGCCGGTCCTGACCGGGGGGCCCCATGAGCCGTAACCCGCTGAAACATAAAAGTGCGAATCCCCGATTCGGGCGTAACCGCGGCTTATCCGGTATATCATCGACGTTATATGGTTGAACGGCCACATCTGCCCGTGGTGCGTGTGCCCCGACAGCTGGACGTCGATCCCGTTATCCACGGCGTCTTCAAGATCGAAGGGCTGATGGTCCATCATTATGATCGGGAGGTCCCTCCTGACTCCCTGAAGAATCGCAGCGAGGGCCTTTCTCTCTTTGCCGTTGAAGTACCGGCCCGACCTGTCCTCCCTGCCGACGATCGTAAAGGCGTCGGCGACGACGATCCATTCGTCCCGCAGCATGGTGATCCCGTGGTCCGACAGGTAGCGCACCGCCGGCTCCACGCCCCCGATGAATTCATGGTTGCCCGTGATTCCGAAGACACCGTATCTCGACCTGATGTTCCTGAGCGTTTCACCGAGATTGTTCTGTATGACCGGCGCGAGATCCTCGTCAACGACATCCCCTGCGAGCAGTACGATATCGGGTTCCAGGCCGTTAATTTTTTCGACCATCTTCGTCAGCCTCGAATTGCTGATGATGACGCCGAGGTGTATGTCGCTGACCATCACGATGTTGAGCGATCCGATACGAGGCTTTTTGCCTTTGACGGCGATATCAACCGTTCGTATCCGGGGATGACTGCCGTTGAAGTATCCGAAAATGACCGCCGCGCACGAAGCCAGTATGACGGCCGATCCGGCAATCCTTCGCGTAAGAATGCTCCCCTGAAAGTTGCCCGGGATATAATGAAGGAAACGGTCGCCGAACCTTGCTATGTCGACGGCGAAAAGCGGCAGCAGGAGATAAACCATGAACGCCATCCATAAGGAGCCGATCCATATGAGCACGCTGCTGAAAGCGCATATCGCCGCTTTCTCGAGAAACCGGCCGACAATGTACGAAAGTGAGACGAACAGGAACACGGCGGTGAAAACGTACGATGCGGCGCTTTTTCTGTCGAACAATTCGGTCCCGCGGGAGTAGATATAATAATTCGCCAGGCCGTAGATGGCCAGAAAAACCGCGAGAAAAACAATGAAATTCATTATCTTCATGGCTTACCTGCGGATTGAATGCGCTTGTCCGTCTTTCATTTTTGGAAGATATTTCATCGGGCTATCAAAAGAATTTTTTCATCGTGGTCTGATTCTGTCAATAGCAAATCTTTCGCGCCGCTCGATTCCGGCTCCGGCGCATGCGCACCGGCAAGGCGCTTAAAAAGAACTTGACGCTGCTTTCAGCCCGAGGTAATAATTTTGAATAAAAATGCCTTCACCGGATGAGTTTTATCCTGACCAGAATGAGGCGCAGCCATTAAGAGAATATGTCGCGCCTGCCGTAAATCATGAAAGCGCATATGCGCTCTATGCATCTTGATTTTCAGTCAACCGGGACGCTGCCATGAAAAAAAACAAATTACGCGAACCATATGATATAGCCCTTTCTCGCATAAGCGGCGAGTTCATCGACAAAGCGATGGAGTCCGAGTTTCTCGATTTCGGATGGGAAGAGCGGCGGCGGCAGCTGCGCATCGCCATGCCGATCGCGGGTCCGGCATATTTCCTCGGGCTAATAGGGGATTATATGATTCTCGGACCAAGCGCCGGATTCTGGATTGTGGCGTTGCTCCGCAGCTTTCAGCTTGCGGGGGCTGCGGCTGTCTTCTTTCTGACAAGAACAAAGAATCGTATTTTTGCTTTGAATATTTCAATTCTTATTACAGAGTTGATAATCGCCAGTTCTGAAACCACCCAGCTGTGTTTCGAGTCGAGAGATCTGGCTGAGGGCTTTCTCCTGGTGGGTCTCGTTTTCGTCCTTTTTGTGCCGAACCGGCTGTTCCTGACCATGTTCGCGACAGTCTCTATGAGCATATCCTGCATAGCAGTCCTCTTTATGGTTGAATTGCCGTCGTATCATTTATCCTGGATAATTACATTCGCTGTTCTTTTCAACCTTCTCAGTCTCAACATATTACGCAACCGGAACCAGCTCCAGCGCCGTGAATACGCCTCGCGCCGGCGGATACTTGAGTCCGCACAGGAGACTGCGGACGCGAACGAAAAACTGCGGGCCTCCGAAGAACGGTTCCGGGATTTTGTCACCGGCGTGCCCATCGGTTTTTTCCGCACCACGATTGACGGCCATATAATCGAAACGAATCCGGCGATACTGAAGATCGTCGGCTTCGAGTCCCTGGATGAGGCCAGGCGGTACGGATGGCTCAATCTTTATGACGACCCTGAAGAGATGTCGGGGCTCCTCGCCGCTGTTCTTGAAAAACCGGTGACCGGATACGAGATCATGTTCCGGAAACCCTCGGGTCAGCCGCTTCCCGTGCGGCTCCATGCGCGGGTAGTCAATGATGAGGCCGGACAGCCGAAATTCCTGGACGGGGCGCTTGAAGACATCACGGAACAGAAGCGCGCTGAGCAGATGATTCGCGAATCCGAACGGCGCCTGGCGGACATCATCGACTTTTTACCCGTGGCAACCATGGTTATCGATCTCAACGGAAGGATCACCGCGTGGAACCGTGCCATGGAGACGATCACGGGCGTAAAAAGCAATGATATGATCGGGAAGGGCGACTATGAATATGCGCTCCCCTTCTATGGGGAACGAAGGCCGATTCTTATCGACCTGGTGTCCCTGTCTGAAAACGAACTCTCCGGCCGGTACAAGAATATCCATCGCGATGGAAATATCCTTTCAGGAGAGGCTTTTATTCAGAAAATGGGTGAAAAGGGATCCGTTCTCATAGGCTTTGCAAGCCCGCTGTACGGCCTTGACGGCGGTACGATCGGCGCCATCGAATCCATTCTCGATGTCACGGATATCCGGCAGGTGGAGGCCGAGCTGAAGGAAGCCAAGGAAGCGGCCGATACGGCCAACAAGTCAAAGAGCGCTTTCCTCGCGAACATGTCCCATGAGATCCGCACGCCCATGAATGCGATCCTCGGCTTCGCCCGCCTGATGGAACGGGACGTCAATCTGTCTTCCCTGTCGCGCGAACATCTGGAGATCATCAACCGCAGCGGCGAGCACCTGCTCGCGCTTATCAACGATATTCTCGAGATGTCCAAGATAGAAGCGGGCCGGACCACGTTCGTGCCGAAAACCTTTGACCTTCACGACCTGATTCAGGACATCGAAAAAATGTTTCGAATCAGGACCGACGCCAGGGGCCTGAGTTTCCAGATGGAGAAAATCGGACAGGTCCCCCGCTGGGTCGTCACGGATGAAGGAAAACTCCGCCAGGTGCTCATCAACCTGCTGGGCAATGCCGTCAAATTCACCCAGGAGGGAGGCATCGTCCTGAGGATCGCCGCGGCGGCTGCGGCGCATGGCGAGCAGGCTATCCAGTTTGAAGTGCAGGATACGGGACCGGGCATAATGGAAGAAGAAATCGGCCGTCTGTTTCAGGCTTTTGAGCAGGCCCGTGCAGGCGTCAAAAACGGGGGAACCGGACTGGGACTGGCCCTCAGCAACGGATTCGTAAAAATTCTCGGCGGCCGAGCCATAGAGGTGACGAGCGCTGTCGGTAAGGGAACAACTTTCCGGTTTTCCATACCGTTCATGATCGGGGATGAGGAAAAAGTGAAGGAGAAAGAAGCGAGGAAAATCGTTCTGGGCCTGAGGCCCGGCCAGGGCGAGTTTCGGATTCTTATCGCGGATGACCGGGAAACCAACCGCCAGCTTCTTTCCCGGCTGCTTGAGCCTTCAGGTTTTTCCATTCGTGAGGCCGTCAATGGAGAAGAGGCGTTGCACGCCGCAAGGGAATGGGCCCCCAGGGTGATCCTCATGGACATGACCATGCCGGTGATGGATGGATACGAGGCAACCCGCATCATTAAATCGGAGCCGGGTCTGAAGGACATCACGGTTCTCGCTCTTACCGCCAGCGCATTCGACGAGGACAGGCAGCGTATATTCGCCGCCGGCGCCGACGGTTATCTGTCCAAGCCATTCAGGGAAGAGGAGCTGTTTGAAAGCATCCGAAAATTGACCGGCGTGGAGTATCTGTATCAGGAAGATGTTGCAATGGAGAAAACTTCCGGGCAGGCAGAAGGGACTGAATCAATACGGCGGATGGTCGCTTCAGTGGATCCCGGGCTCGTCACCCGGATACGCAATGCCGTGGCGAGCGCAGATCTGGATTTATTGGAGGAACTGGCCCTCGAGCTCGCCCCGGAACATCAGGCCCTGGCTCAACGGGTGCGGGAACTGGCCGCCCGGTATGAATACAACGCACTGACCGCGCTTTTTTCCCCGGAATGATCCTTTGAGCGGCGAAGGAGATATCGCGACTGGCGACGGACGATAAAGAAGCTTCAGTTTGGTTTCGACAGGTCTTCCTTCCGGCGCTTCATGACCGCGCGGTGAATCAGGAAAATATAGGGAAGCCCCATGTTCGTCTCGAGCAGGCTGTTGACGACCAGGGTCCTGAGGTCGCCGGGCCTGATGCCGGTGATGAACAGCACGAATTCCCATTCGAACTGCACGAGAATCCCTATCGCGAGAATCCAGAGTATCGGATACCTCTGTGCCTTTTCGGTTCGCATGTTGTGGACGAAAAGCCATAAGTATCCGGCCACGAGCATCAATCCCATAACTCCGTGATACGCCCCGGTGCCGCGGGAAATGGCGATCTGCGTGAAACCGCATCCGAAACTCTGCGCAAACAGGGCTATGCCGAGCCATGCCATGGGAATGAGCAGGGCCCAGTACAATAAAAACTCGTCCCTGTCGAGCCACAGCCAGATAAGCGCGAAATTGGTTATTCCGTAACTCATCGACAGCCACAGCAAAAACCAGCAGGGGTCAGCGCCTGCAACGGTCCGCGTGCCCAGGGCCAGATAGAATATCCCGTAATCGACGATGAAGTAGATGACCCCACCGGCAAGGCCTGCAAAAAAGGCGACGTATCTCTTTTTCCAGGCGAGCAGAATGCAGAATACGATCAGAAATATGATATCCGCGTAGATGTACAGCGAGTTGAATTGCCGTGACGGTATGATTTCATGCATGAATGTTCCCTCTTTCAAATGTTTTATTGCCGCATATCATTCTATAAGCAATTTTAAATTTGTCAAAACTTTCCTCGATATTAGCGGCGTCCGGCTCAAAAATAAAAAAAAAGCTTGCATGACGGTCGGATTCCGCCATTATCTAAACGTTCCCGTCATCTGAAACCGGTCCGAAACGGAAGCGTTCTCCCTCACGGAACTGGTTTAGGCCGGCGGTTTCCCCTGCTTTCCGAAGAATACATAGACCGCGCACATGAATCGAAAAAACAGGAGTGAAAAACATGAACCAGGACCAGACGCCCCAAGCCTCTTTCGTGCAGAAGCCCGACACGTACCGATTCGAATTCACCGGTTCAGGAAAGGAGTATTTCAGCATCTGGATCGTCAACCTGCTGCTGTCGATCCTGACCCTGGGGATTTATTCCGCGTGGGCCAAGGTGAGGACCAACCGGTACCTGTACCGGTGCGTGAAGCTGGACGATTCCGGATTCGACTATCACGGCTCGCCAATCGCCATCCTGAAGGGAAGGATCATTACCGTGTGCCTGATCGCGGCGCTCAATATCGCCCCGCAGGTGCACCTCGCACTGTATCTTGTCGTGCTTGTCCTTTTTCTCGTGATAATGCCCTGGCTCGTGACCCGCTCGCTCGCGTTTCGCATGCGCAACAGCAGCTGGCGCGCGATACGGTTCCAGTTCAAGGGCAGGGTCGCCGAAGCGGCAAAATGCCTGTACGCCTATGGCCTGCTTTCAATGATAACTCTGTTCCTGGCCTATCCGGTTCAGTACCGGGAGATCAAGAAATTCACCTTCGAAAAAACCTACTTCGGGAAAACCGGGTTCACTTTCAGGGCCTCGATAGGGGCCGTGTACAAGGTGTTCCTGCTGACCGGGCTTTTCGTGCTGGCGATAGGCGTCTGCTACGGGATTGGAATGGCGGGATTGATGAGCGGGACCGACAGCGGGAAAAGCACCGAGGAAATATACCTGGTAATCGCGCCGCTCATGGTGATATTGTATCTGGCGCTCATTCTCGTGGTTCATCCTTTCTTCAAGACAAAAATCACGAACCTCGTCTGGAACAACGTCGAACTCGGCGAGGCGACGTTTGAATCCACCCTGACCGTTCGAAAATATTTCAAAGTGATCGCCGGCAATCTGTTCCTGACGATCCTGACCCTGGGGATTTACTGGCCGTGGGCGCTGGTGAAAATAATCCGCCTGCGCGTGGAAAACCTGTCGCTGACCGCGAGGAACGGGCTCGACAACTTCATGGCGGATTCGTCGGCCGAGGTGGGCGCCGCCGGAGAGGAGATATCGAGTGCGTTCGATTTCGACATTTCGTTCTGACGCCCCGGTTGAAATACGATGCCGGTATTATGACGGGAAGACCAGCAGGGCCAACCAGGCGGTCATACGATTCAGGGAGGGTTTCTGCATCCTGGATTTCGACGGCGGGAGCAGGGAAATCCCCCTGTCCGAGCTTTCGGTGACCGAGCCGCTGGGCGGCGCAGGGCGCATGATCAGATTCAGCGATGGCGGCTATTGCGAGGCGGCCAGGCCCGGCGATCTTAGGCATGTGCTCGCGGCGGTGGGCTACCGGGAGCCGGTCACGTCCGTGATTCAGAAAAGCGGGAAAAGAATCGCCGTTCTTTTTTTACTGCTGCTTGGCATTCTCGCCGCGGGCTATTTCTGGGCGCTGCCCTTTGCCGCCGGAATTATCGCGGAACGGATACCCCGGCCGGTGTTGAGCTACATCAGCGGCAAGAGCGTTGAGGCCCTTGACGGCAAATGGCTGTTCCCGTCAAAGCTTTCAGAAAAGAAAAAAAGCAGCCTGATCAGAAGCTTCAGGAAGGTCAGGCTTCCCGGGGGCCCTCAGCCGATAGAGGTTGCGTTCCGCAGCAGCGAGCTTCTGGGAGCCAACGCCTTTGCGCTGCCCGACGGGACGGTGCTCTTCATGGACAGGCTCGTCCGCATCGCGAAAACCAGGAACGAGCTCATCGCCGTGTACGCGCATGAAGCCGGCCACGTGGTCAACCGGCATTCGATACGGCAGATCATTCAGAATTCGGTCGTGGCGGCCCTGGTGGCCGTCTATATCGGCGACGTGAGCTCGATCGTCGGCGCGGTAAGCGGATGGATCCTGGAATCGAAATACTCCAGGGACTTCGAGCGGATGGCGGACCGATACGCTGCGGAAGCCCTTCTCCTGAACGATATATCCCCGCTCACCCTGGGGCGCGCCCTTGAGACGATAGAGGCCGATCATGAGCGCCTGCAGGGCAAGGGACAGGAAAAGGAGCTCACGGATTATATTTCGACCCACCCTCCGACCGGGGAGAGGATCGGGGAGCTGAAGGCATTCATGCGGGAAAGGGCCGCGCGGAAATAAATCTGTTCTCGACGCCGGTTTACTGCTTCAGGGTCATCGGCAGCTTGCCGGCCGCGCCGGTATCGGGCTGCGAGAAGCCGTGGTACCGGTATTCGAGCCCTATGGCGAACGTCCAGATGTCCTTGTTGAATGTTTCGTCTCCGCTTTCGCTCTTTCCCTTCTCGAAAAAGTTCTTGCTCAGCGAGAAGGTCGTGGATATCACGTGCCCGGTGAAATCGTACGTGAAGTTGATCCCGCCCGCGATGGTGTGGCTCCTGAGCGCATACTCAAGGTCGTTGTAGGTCTTGCTGTTTCCCATGGGGTCGGCGTACATGTATCCGAACCCGAGCCTGAACCACTTGATCCTTCCCTCGATGCCGACGCATGCGTCGATCCCGGTGCCGTAATCGTCGTCGTACGAGATGACCTCGTCCTCCCTGTCGCCGGCCCTGTCTGAAAGGGTCGTGAAATAGAAGTTGAAGCTCGTGTACAACCCGAGGTACCTGATCGGCGAATACGACAGCCCCACGCCGAGCAGCATCGGCAGGTCCCTGCTCGTCACCCGGCCGTCCACGAACATTCCCCCGAAGTCCTTGTTGTCATGAACGTCTTCGACGAACGATAGGAAAGTCGGCGTCTCCAGGCGCAGGCCGATCACCATGTCTTCGAACGGGACTATGTCGAGCCCGACGATGCCGCCGATGCCGTCTGCGGTGGTCGTGGCGTCGAGCTGGAGGTTCACGATCTCGTCCGAGGCGTCGTTGAGGCCGGCGTCCTCGCCGGTCTGGTTGTCGTCGCCGGCGTCGGTGCCGTCGACCGCCTGATCGATGAACTGCTGGTGCACCAGTTCGACCAGCGTCAGCGGGTCGAGCCCGTCGGGATAGTTTATGTTGGCGGCGGTGGCTCCGGGATTCACCCTGTACCGGGAAAATCCCTTGTAACTGTTAACGACGTGCATGTAGCGCAGGCCGACCGACAGCGACACGTAGTTGTTGAAGCGGTACGCGCCGCCCACGGTGCCGGCGAGGTACATGGAGCTTCCGGTTATGCTGCCGTCCTCCCATGCAACCGACGTGGAAGAGAGGTCGATGAAGTCATCGACCAGCTGTGATACGTGGTTTTCGCTCGAGATATACGCCCTCAGCATGTCGCCGTCGGTCCCGGTCGTGGTCTGGACAGCGTCCCACATCTCGGCTTTCAGCGTGGAGGCGATTTCCTTCAAGGCCTCGTCCCTGACAAGGGAGCTGTATATGGGCATCATGGGCACGCCGTTTTTGTAGTTGAGGGTCCCGCCGCCTGCCGGGATGGTGAATCCGCCGAAGACCGAGAACTTTCCCTTTTTGTATATGACATAGGCGTTCGGAATGAGCCACTCGGGCTTTTCAGACCTGTAGGTGTCGCCCTGGTGTTTTATGGAATAGTTAATGAAAGCAGACTGGTTGGCGAGCTGCACATACAGGCCGTCTTTCATGAGCGCGGTGCCTGCGGGGTTGTAGTTGACCGCATCCGCTGAATCGGTCGCTGCGTTTCTGCTCAGGGTGAGAAAGAAATCGGCGCTCTGGTTCTGCATGTAGTCGATGTTGGCCAGAGCGCCGGAGGAGAAGATGAGGCATAACAGTGCGGATTTCAACGCGAATCCGGGAATGCACGCTGCGCGCGCGCTTTTAATTTTTAAAAGAGTAGTGGATAACATATGATAAATCCTTGAGGTTGAGAATCTGGTAAGGACCGTTCGGACCGTGATGAAACGCTATCACATGCGCGCATGATACGCCAATCAGTGTCTGACCGGTCAGATTTTGGTTGACCGGGCGCGCTATTGATTGTAAAAACAGGAGCGGTTCCGGCGCGGTGCCATTGCTCCGGAATCCACCCCGAATACAGGAAAATTTCGTGAACACGATGAAAAAAATAGCAGTAGTGATATTCCCGTTTTTACTGGCCGCTTCATGCGATATCAGGTCCGGGCATGTGGTATTGGACGAAAAATGTTCCGGCCCGCTCGTCACAGACGAGACGTTCGACGAGGCGGACCGTCCCGGCCTCGAATACGACGACACCGGCGATTATTTTCTGGTCAGGCCATGGAATTACGAAAAAGACCGTAACGCCTCGAGGAAATATCCCCTGCTCATCTATCTGCACGGCTCGAGCCAGGAAGGATACCTGAAAAACCTGTACTACATGGGTATGGGATACTATTCGCCGACCGACACCGAGGGCGATTATTCAGCCGAGTACCGGAAGGACATCGCCGACGTGTTCAGGAAGACGTATCCATGCTTCGCGTTCGTGCCGCAGGGGCCGGGCGGATGGAACACCGGGACCCTGATCGCTCAGATAGAACAGCTGAAGGCCGATTGTCGCATCGATCCGGACCGCATCTATATTCACGGATTTTCCATGGGCGGCAGCGCCATCTATCCCCTGGCCGAGGCCTACTACGAGTACAACGGGCAGCTCTTTGCCGGGATGATCAGGCTGAACGGATACAGTTCGGTCTCTCTCGGCGACCCGATCGTGGAGAACACGTCGGTCTGGGTCATGGTCGGGCTGGGCGACAGCCAGTCGGTGATCGACAACATCAGGGAGGCGTATGCGTTTCTGAGGGACCACGATTTCAACTCCGGCGCTTTCAGGAGCGAGCGGTCCGATTACATCGTCGGTGAGGCGCCGTATGAGCACCGGGCCGACTCGGTCGGCCTCATGAAGGACGGCGTCAGGTTCGCTCTGAAGACCGAATATCCCGACGACGGGCATTTCGTCACCGAGTTCCCCTTTCGCGATCCGCATGTATTCGAGTGGCTGTTCTGCCAGTCTGTGGGCAACAGGTAAGGAGGATCACATGGAGAATAGCTTTCTTATCACGGAGTCGTGGGGCCTAGTGAAAAAACGATTATAAGTTGAAAGTCTTATCGCATTTTTTTCCGATAATATCAATAATGAGAACCATGCTCGCCACATTCCTCCTGGTCATTGCCTGCTGTAGTCTGGCGCCGGCCCAGGAGCAGGGATACCAGGCGCTCTATGAAAAGGGCGAATACGCGCTCGCCCTCAGGCAGATCGATTCGTCCCTGAACGACATCTACAGTAAAAGGGTGGATGACAAGAGGGTGCCGTCCGGTTTTATCACCCTGAAAAACACCGACAAGGACATTGACCTGGTCAGGATGTTCAGGGAGCGAAAGGCGAGCGGATTTTTCATCGAGGACAATCCCGAGATTTCGGGCCTGCACCTGTACGCGGCCCGGTGCAGCGTGAAGCTCAAAAAACCGGAAAACGCGCTGAACCACTACTACCAGTGCCTGAGGTTCAGGAAACTCGAGTATAAAAGGGACGATGTGGTTTTTCACGAGATGGCCGGGATATTCAGGGACCGGGGCCATTTCAGGGCGTACCTGAATTTTCTCGAAGCCGCCTATTCGCTGAACAGGGAGGAATACGCCTACTCGAAGGAGCTGGGCGCGGCCCTGTACCCGACTGCGGACAAAAAACGCTCGATCTACCATCTCGAACGCTACGTCACGAACGCCGAGGACAAGCCCGACCCGAAGCTGTACCTGATGATCGGCAATCTCAACGAGGATATCGGGAAATATCTCGAGACCGAGAAATACTATATCCGCTACCTGGAGCTGAATCCAGACGACGGCCCTGTCCAGTTCGCACTCGGCCACAACGCCTACAAGAGGACGGGCAATTATTCCCTGGCCATGGCGTGCCTGGGGCGCGCCCTCTCGGTTCTCCCCGAATCCGACATCATCAGGCGTTCCAAATCGCACGAGTACATAGCCGACATGTCGTTTTCGGATCTGGAATACGAAAATGCGGTGAAAAACTATCTGGAGACCGTCAAATACCAGGAAAAGATCGCGGAAAAGATGGCCGCGGTGCAGAAGGAGATCGACGGTTTCACCGGGCAGATCAACAAACTCAAGACGTCGCTCCTGAAAGAGGGGGATTTCGACGAATACGAGCAGTACGAGTTTCTCAAGGAGGAGAGGGCGAAAAAAGAGCTTGATCTCGTCGAGATCGGCAGGGAATACTCCAGGCTCAACGCAGGCAGGGTCCGCTGGGCGCTGGCCGAATCCTACCAGAACCTGGAGCAGTACGAACAGGCCATAACCTGGTACCGGCAGGCGATCTCGTTCGACTACAATTCCAACCGCGCGAGGGACAGGATCGTAAAATTACAGTTGAAAATAAAAAGGGGTTATTAAATATTTGTTTGCGCAATAATCAATCAAGGTTAAAATATCCTTAAGAAAAAGAGGTTACACCATGTCCGGTCATTCGAAGTGGGCCACAATTAAAAGAAAGAAAGGCGCTCTCGACGCGAAAAGGGGAGCCCTGTTCACCAAGATAATCAAGGAAATCACTATAGCGGCCAGGATGGGCGGCGAGGACCCCAATGCCAACCCGAGGCTCAGGACCGCGGTGGCAAAGGCCAAGGCGAACAACATGCCCAACGACAACATCGACAGGGCGATAAAAAAAGGCGCAGGCACGCTCGATGGGGTCATTTACGAGGAGATCCGCTACGAGGGATACGGCCCGGGCGGGGTCGCGATCATGGTCGACTGCCTGACCGACAACCGTAACCGGACCACGCCCGAGGTCAGGACGACCTTCAGCAAACACGGCGGGAACCTCGGCGAGGCGGGCTGCGTGGCCTACATGTTTTCGCGCAAGGGTAACATCATCATCGAGCCCGGCCAGACCAACGAGGATGAGGTCATGGAGCTCCTGCTCGACTACGACGTCGACGATATCACGACCGACGACGGCATCATCGAGATCGTCTGCTCCGCAGATTCGTTCAACGAGATAAACGACCTTCTCACCGGCAAGGGGTTCAAGCTTTCGACGAGCGAGATCACCATGATACCCCAGACCACGGTGCCGCTCGACGAGAAAAAGGCAGCCCAGTGCATGAGGCTCGTCGAGCTCCTCGAAGACCTTGACGACGCGCAGAACGTCTATTCGAATTACGACATCTCGGACGAGATCATGATGAAGATCAGCGAGGGCCAGTGAGGATTCTGGGGATCGATCCCGGTTACGGAATACTGGGATGGTCGGTCGTCGAGAGCGACCTCACTCTTGTGGATTACGGGACGATCGAAACATCGTCCCTTCTTTCTTTCGACGAGAGGCTGCTGCAGATCCACAACGCGCTCAGGAAAATCATCGACGAGTACTCTCCGGAATTCGCCGCCGTCGAAAAGCTTTTTTTCCAGAACAACACCACCACCGCGATGGACGTGGCCAAGGCCATCGGCGCGGTGATACTCACCCTCAAGATATCCGATATCGGCTACGAGGAATACACCCCGTCCCAGGTCAAGCAGGCGATAACCGGCTACGGCAGGGCCCCGAAGGAGCAGATGCAGCAGATGATCAAGCGGATCTTCGGCATCAGGGAAGTGCCCAGGCCCGACGACGCGGCCGACGCGCTCGCGGTGGCCGCGTGCCACTGCATGAAGATCGGCAACAAAAATATGGCTAAGATTTAACTCCAATCGGGGATATTGCCCTCGCCCCTGCTCCGCCCCGCCGGAGGCTTGCCGGTTAACCGGCCCACGGCCCACCAGGCCGCAATGCCGAAGACGGACACTATGATTCCGTAGATAAGCATGTTCCTCGGCCTGTTGCGGTCCTCGTATGAATCGACGAATGCGTTGCGCGGATTGCCCTCTTCGTGGATGACCCTGATGGCGCCGCCGCGCGGGCTCGATTCTGAGGGCAGGCATACCTTTATATCATGCAGGATGTGGCGCATTGACTGATTCTTTCCGGCCGGGTATTCCACGTCAATGATCCACCAGTATCCGCCGGAGACCGCGCTCTGCTTTTCCTCTTCCGGGGCCCTCGCCGCGACAATGACGCCGCTGACCTCAACAGGATGTTTCTGGATGCGGTCATGGAGTTCGATCGCGAACAGGGATGATATCAGGATGCATGAGCTTATCACGAGGAAGAAAATCTGAAAGCCGAAATTGACGAGTGCGCCGTACGGAGTTTCAAACCTGGGGTCGCCGCCGCCTTCAGGCCCGAAATCGTGATCGATCAGCCCGATACGCTGGTCGAGCAGGATCATGGCCAGGGCCATGGCGGCCACGGTGGCCAGGGCCGGGAGCCGGTCGGGCCCGTAACCCCAGGGCGTGATCCCGAGAACGACGGCCATTATGATGGCCCGCACCAGGGGCTTTGCCACGAAAATGTGGGCGACCTTTCTGCCGCGTTTCCAGTCGCTTCTGAAAAACTGGAGCCACAGGGTCACGAGGCCCGAGAAAATCATGAGGGCGAGCGACGCCGACATGCTGCCCGGAAATGCGGTAATTCCCCCGGGCGGCGGCAAAAAGAGCCCGGCGAGATGCTCCAGCGCCTCGGCCGCGCCGGTCAGGCCGTAATGGGATTTCGCCATTTCGCAGATCACGTACAGGTTGCCTCCCAGTATGCCCGCGAAATATACGAACCAGACGGCGAGGAAAATGACCCAGCCCTTCCATCCCCCGAACAGGGAGAGCGCCTCTTTCATGGGGTCAGGTGTTTTATTCCCCATACCCGCAATACCGGATATCAGCACCCCGACCAGCACCGCCACCAGGACCAGGTCGACCAGCGCGAGCTCGACCCAGTAGGCCAGCAGCAGCGCTATGGGGTCCCAGCCGAGAAAAGCGCATCCGATCAGCGGCAGCAGGTGCGCGGCCGTTGCAAGGACGACGGCGACGAGCCTGCCCGGGCCCAGGCGCATTATTCCCAGGATCGGGATAAGCCGCTCGAGCGCCATGAGCATGAGGGTGAGAAATCTTTTCATCAGTTAGTCCCGGTTTATCGCATCCCGCTGAATGGCGGATTCACAGTTTTAATCGGTATCGGCCGACAGAATAAGGAATTGAAAATACTCTTGCATGCCCGGTAGTTTTTGTCAACAGGTACTCATTGGGGTCTGATCGAAAGAAAGCAGTTCCGTTTAACTGAAATAAATGCTTGAATAAATCATTCATCAGCATGTATACTCTTTATTGTCGATTCCCCCTGATTTTACAATAATACAGCGCCATAACGGAGAACCATATGAAAGAAAAACCTCTCTCGATAGCCATCATCGGTACAGGAGCTGCCGGACTCACCGCGGCGTATCTGCTGCAACACAGGCATGATATCACGTTGATCGAAAAAAACGATTACATCGGCGGGCATACCCATACGATCATGGTCGACAGGGGAGCAGACAGGGAAATTCCCGTTGATACCGGATTCATTGTAATGAACCATCGCACCTATCCCCTGCTCACCAGGCTTCTGGAACGGCTCGGGGTGGGCCTCAGGGACAGCGAGATGTCGTTCGGATACTATTGCGAAAATACCGGGATCGAGTATTCCAGCAAGGGCGCTAACGGTTTTTTCGCCAGGAGGTCGAGTCTTTTCAAAGGCGTTTATTACCGGATTCTGGCCGATGTATTCAGGTTTCACCGTGACGGAAAACAGGATCTGCTTTCCGGAAAGCTCGAAGGCATGACGCTCGGGGAATACCTCCGGTCCAGGGGATATTCGGAGCAGTTCATCACCCACCACATAATCCCGATGGGGGCCGCGGTATGGTCGACCAGGTTCGATCTC
>ERZ795055.2018-NODE-2018-length-15752-cov-12.892909_pt1 | contig 15752 bp, 18 predicted proteins | sample MGYA00375139_ERZ795055 | MGnify/ENA primary metagenome ERZ795055 (study PRJEB30184, sample SAMN05720283) | anaerobic digester metagenome | isolation source: active sludge of municipal wastewater-treating anaerobic digesters | place: USA | collected 2015-01-23 ... | reverse complement strand
CATCGGAACATTAAGCTTCCCTCCGGCGTACAGATTTACATTCCTGTATGTGTCATGCGATCCAAGTGAACGGTACTCAATCTTGTATGAGCCCCTGGGAACAGACATGAGGTAGTAGCCATCCTGGTTGGTCATCACGCCGGCTCCCAGTTCCCTTATCTGAACAGAGACACCTGCTATCGGCTCCCCTGTATTGTCATTAGTTATGAATCCCGATAAAAGTACCCTGCCATCCTTCTGCCTGTCTGCAGGGTTGCCGAATGAAATCACCTCACTCTCCAGCCCGCTCACAGTTGCTGTTCGTGATGTATCAGCCATTGTCAGTGCAGCCAAATCACCTTCCCTTCCCGTGAAGTCACCCCGGACTGTATTGCCGCTTGTTATGATTAAATTACCGTTGGCTTCTTCAAAGCAGAAGAGCCCGCGCGGTGAGATTATCATGGCGATGACGCTGAGAGGGGTGGCGTTTTCCCATGATCCGGTGACCCGGATATCTGCTGTCCATTCAGGCCTGTAAAATAGACGCACGCCGGTTCTGGCCCCGAGGGTGTCCGCAAAAGTATCGAAGGGCATGTCGTATGCCCGCCCGCTGAAGAGCCGTTCATCGCCCTGACCGCTGACCATGGCAGAACTGATTATAAGGAACGATATGATCAGGAGCCTTTTCACTCAATTGCTCTTTTTGCCACAAGTGAGTCATGATAGGCAGCAACGGCACTGAACCCGGCAGGGGAGAAGTTGCTCATCAGGATGTTGTTCTGCCTTATGTAACGCTTTACCTCCTGTTCATGATCACCCATAAGCTTCAGAAATGTCCTCCTGCTCTTCACCTGGTTGCATGTGCCGTTGATCATGTAGAAGTACTTTGTATAATCCATGAACTGTGAGAATGTTGTGGATGAAGGATTATAGTTCAATGCCTTGGTGTGACGCGCAACAAAGGTGGTGCCTCCGGAGTAAAGCACTTCCGCAAAGCCACTGAATTCCGGGAATGCATCGTGGTAATTCACGAATCTTCTCTCAGTGCCATCATGACGGACCGTAAAACCGTCAATCCTCTGACGACTCAGGGCTATCGGGAAGTTCGACTTCCACAATATGATCACATTGTCATTGCATATATCATACCTGATGCGGACATTCCGGAAACTTATGCCTTCGACTGTAATGTCGGCGTCCAGGTATTCACTTGTAAGGAAGAACTCATGTCCTGAAACCATATGAAATTCCGGCCTCCATTCAACTCCGCTGTAAAGAAACTGTTCAAGCCAGTCCGGGTCAGCTTCATTCTGCCCGGGGGAATAATGCTGTCCGGCCACGAAAGTGCTGAGCAAAAGGAGGATAATACCCAGTGAGATTGATTGCCTCATTTCCGGATTTTTTGCAGGAACGTAAAAATAATTCAAATTTCTGTTTCATTTTTCATACGGTGTTTAAAAACACGTTTCAGACTCATGAAGGAAGTTAACTTTATTATTTTTGTGGTCTTATTGATGCTATGCAGGTTTATTACGGCTATTCAGGCACCTCCTTCAACAATCCGGTGATCACCATGGGCGTCTTTGACGGGGTTCACCTGGGGCATCGCATGCTTCTCGGCCGGGTGACTGAGGAGGCCCGGGCAACAGGCTCGGACTCCGTTGCGGTCACATTTGATCCCCATCCCCGTATAGTGCTGACAGGTGACCCGGGTCATCTCAGTTTTCTCACTGATATCGAAGAACGGATAGAGCTGCTGCGAGGTACCGGTATCGGTCACCTTGTGATAATCCCCTTCACTGAAGAGCTGAGCCGTCTGACTGCCTCAGACTTCGTTGAGTCGATCCTCTGCCGCCATCTCGGTGTACGTCATCTCATCACCGGATATAACCATCACTTCGGCCGGAGGCATGAGGGTGACAGCAATACTATAATCGAGTGCTCTGAAAGGATGAATTTCAGGGTCACACGCGAAGAGGCATACCGTGTTGACAATGAGCCAGTAAGCTCATCTGCAATCAGGAAGGCCCTGGGAGAGGGCAGTGTTGATACTGCAGCGGCGATGCTTGGTTACGACTATTTCATCAGGGGCAGGGTTGTTTCCGGAAGACGGATCGGACGAAACATCGGTTTCCCGACCGCAAATATCACACCCCTCTTCCCGTATAAGCTTATTCCGCGAACCGGCGTATATGCGGCGGAAGTGCATATCGAAGGAGATACTGAAAAGCATATCTCCATGCTGAATATAGGACTCAGGCCGACTATCAGCGGCGGTGACGGCAGGAGTACAATCGAGGTGCACCTTATTGATTTCAGCGCTGATCTCTATGACAGGGTAGTCACAGTCAGATTCCGCCACAGGCTGCGTGATGAGATGAAGTTTGAGAATGTGGATGCACTGGCTGCCCAGCTTGTCAGGGACCGTGAACTGACCATCTCGCTGCTGGGCCGCTGAACAATAATTGTTTAAATTAGTTATCTTTGCAGACTAAAAAAAATCAGGAAAATGTCATTCATCAACAACGAGCTTCCGTACAAGGTAAAAGATATGTCGCTGGCCGAGTTCGGCCGCAAGGAAATTGAGATCGCAGAGAAGGAGATGCCGGGTCTTCTGGCCATCAGGCATAAGCACTCGGCTGCCAAACCACTCAAGGGTGCGAGGATAACCGGATCACTTCACATGACTATCCAGACCGCAGTTCTCATTGAGACACTCCGTGAACTCGGTGCTGATGTCAGATGGGCCAGCTGCAACATTTTCTCGACACAGGACCATGCCGCCGCTGCAATTGCTGCAGCAGGCATACCTGTCTTTGCCTGGAAAGGCGAGTCCCTTGAGGAATACTGGTGGTGTACCGCACAGGCACTCTCATTCCCCGGCGGAAAGGGTCCAAACCTCATCGTGGATGACGGCGGTGATGCTTCACTGCTTGTCCATATGGGATTCAAGGCTGAGAAGAACCGTTCCGTGCTTGATGTAACGCCATCAAACAGGGAAGAGGGCATCGTGATTGACACCCTGAAGAAAATACTTGAAGAAGATCCTCAGAGGTGGCACAGGACGGTGAAGGAGATGAAGGGCATTTCGGAAGAGACAACTACAGGAGTGCACCGGCTGTACCAGATGATGGAGGCGGGAGAGCTTCTCGTTCCTGCAATAAATGTAAATGACTCTGTCACAAAGAGCAAGTTTGACAACCTGTACGGCTGCCGCGAATCGCTGGCCGACGGCATCAAGAGAGCAACTGATGTGATGATAGCCGGCAAGGTCGTGGTCGTTTGCGGTTACGGAGATGTAGGCAAGGGCTCGGCAAGATCGATGAGGTCATACGGCGCCAGGGTGATAGTAACTGAAATCGACCCCATATGTGCTCTTCAGGCTGCAATGGAAGGCTTCGAGGTGAAGACTGTGGAAGAGGCTCTCCCCGAAGGCAATATTTTCGTCACTGCAACAGGCAATCTCGATGTGATTACAATAGAACATCTTGAAAAGATGAAGGACCAGGCCATTGTCTGCAACATAGGTCACTTCGATAATGAGATTCAGGTTGACGCACTGAACGCCTACAAGGGGATAAAAAAGATTAACATTAAACCGCAGGTGGATAAGTATATTTTCCCTGACGGACATGCAATATTCCTGCTTGCCGAAGGACGGCTTGTCAACCTGGGCTGTGCCACCGGACATCCCTCATTCGTCATGAGCAACTCATTCAGCAACCAGACGCTGGCTCAGCTGGAGCTGTGGACGGGAGATTACAAAATTGGCGTATACAGGCTTCCAAAGAGGCTGGATGAAGAGGTTGCACGCCTTCACCTTGCACAACTTGGTGTTAACCTGACCAGGATGTCGAAAGCACAGGCCGACTATATAGGCGTTCCTTTCGAAGGCCCGTACAAACCCGATCACTACAGGTACTAGGAGGGATTATTTCCTGTTCCAGACCCTTACGCTGTATCCGGTAAAGGCTGTACGGTAATTTTTAAGGTAGTATTGTCCCGGACCGCTCTGCGGCAGTCCTGAAGCCCCCATTGCATAATTGGTGGAACATCTCGGACAGATGGCATAAACGCCATCGATATTGACAGCCTGGCTTATCCCGTCAGTCACATAACAGTGCGGACAGGTTCGGTCAAAGGAGGCATATTCAAAACCCTGCAGCCCCGTATTGTAAACGATAACACCGTTGCCGTCGAACCCTGCCGTTCCAAGCCCGAGGTGCCTGTGAGAGGATGAGAGCAGCACGTTTGTGCCCGGCGAGTAAAAGAGGTCAAAGAACTCAGGATCAGAAAAGGTGATTGTAAAGTCAACAGTGATGTCCGGGATAACCTCGTTTTTCTCCCTGTCGCATGACATTGTCAGCAACAGAAGCGGGGCAAAGATGAAAAAAAACCTTAAATTTGAACCAGACATGTGCTTTTCTGCGTTTATGTAAATGTAAGTGTTTCTCTGATTACCGTAATACATGAACAACGAAATGAAGAAAGAGTTAGTATCATTGAGGTTCCTTGTCATCCTGGTCATTATGCTGTTTGCAGTTCAGGTCACTGACTGCAACGCGCAGCGCAATGCAACCCGCAGGTTTGAGAAGGAGACCTTCGGCAAATCGCGCCGCAGCAGCCCTATGAAGGAGGGCGGTGAAAGCAGGGCAGCTGAAAAGGCTATCAGGGAGCAGGCAAAGAAGGAGGCCAGGCGCGAGAAGGAGGATGAGAAGCATCTGAAGGAGCTCAGGAAGGAGCATTACGAGATTCAGAGCGAAGAGACCAGGATGCGGATGGAAAACAACAGCAAAACAACCGCTGAGAAGTATAAAACAAAAAGGCAAAAGCAGAAAAAGGAACAGACTAAGCCGGAGCTGAAACAACCGGAAAGGCCGGGGACCAAGAAGGCCAATGTTAAGGCCGGGACCAAAGATCCCTCAAAACAGCCCGAACTGAAGCAGCAAAAAAGCAAGGCAAAGTCGAAGATGGTGAATCCGAAGAAACAGCCGAAGCTAAAACAGCACAAGATTAAGAAATACTGAGAACATGGAAGATATTGGCAGTTTGCTATTTTATATTGTTCTGGGGATTATCGCCCTGGCCGGCTCCTTTCAGGGTAAGGGGAAGAAGAAGCCCGGTGCCCCAAAACCTGTGCAGCGCAAGCCGGGCACCGTCACCTCAAAGCCGCCGTTGAGCAATGAGTCGACTTCATCGCGGCCAGTGGCAACGCCTGTGCCAGCCCAGGCACCGGCACCACGGCCCCAGCCTTCACCTGCACGTACGTTCCAGCCTGTATCAAGACCGGCCCAGAAGTATATGCCTGCGGAATCCTCAATGGAGGGGAGCTATGAAGAACCCATGGCCCGGGAGTTTAGTCGTGAGGGTTCCTACAGCGGGACAAATGAAGGTCAGTACAGCCTGGAAGGAACAAAGCGTGGAGGCATTGCAGAAGCCTTCGCAAGCGAGGGTTCAATAGCAGACTCAATGGCTGCCGCCTTCGCTGCTGAGGGCATCTCTGCATTCGGGCATAACTCCTTAAAGGAATTTATACATAATGAAATATCAGACAGTGAGATAGGTGATGCTCCGGTTTACGACTACAATAAGGCCGGCGGGGCAGATCTCCTAACAGAAGGATTTGACCTGAAAAAGGCTGTGATTTATTCTTCAGTACTTGACAGAAAAGAGTACTCTTATTGATTATCTGATAATTACAAAAGGGATAGTATTTGCTTTTTTAATAAGAAAATTGTATATTTGTTCTTTGAAGAGTTCCGGTAATGCCGGGATTCTTCTTATTTTTTAACCTATTTACGAAGAAATATGTCGGAATTTGTATATGTAACCGGTGAGGGTCTCCAGAAGATGAGGGAGGAGCTTGATCTGCTCCGCAATGAAAGACCGGCTATTGCACGAATGATTGCAGAGGCACGCGATAAGGGTGACCTTACCGAGAATGCCGAGTACTCCGCAGCGAAGGAGGCACAGGGCATGCTCGAGATGAAAATTGCCCGCCTGGAGGATCAGGTGGCCCGGTCGCGCATAATTGACGGATCCAGGATCAACACAACCACGGTCCAGATCCTCAATAAGGTCAGGATACTGAACAAGGCAAACGGTATAGTGATGGAATACCAGCTTGTGCCGGAAGGCGAAGCAAACCTCAAGGAGGGGAAGATCGCAGCCACCTCACCAATTGCACAGGGGATAATGGGCAAGAAAGTGGGTGACATTGTGCAGGTGAAAGTCCCCGCAGGCATCATTCCGTTTGAGGTTGTTGAAATATCAATCTGAAGCCCTTCAGCCATGGCATCAATATTTTCGCGAATTATCAAAGGTGAGATTCCCTGTTATAAAGTAGCCGAGGATGACCGTTACATTGCGTTCCTTGATGTGAGGCCGCTGAAACCCGGTCATACCCTCGTGGTCCCGAAAGATGAGGTTGACTACATTTTTGATCTCGATGAAGATACCCTTGCAGGCATGATGATCTTCGCCCGGAAGGTTGCCGTGGCAATGAAGGAGGTAATCGAATGCAAAAGGATCGGAGTGGCAGTAATAGGACTTGAGGTTCCTCATGCTCACATACACCTTATCCCAATAACCAGGGAAACTGACATGCTCTTTACAAACCCGAGGGTTTCACCTTCAAAGGAGGAGAACGAAGCTCTCGCCATGGAGATAGGTCGTCACGTAAGACTCTGATTAATAAAGACATAAAAAAAGCTCCTGTCACCGACAGGAGCTTTTTTAGTATCAGCACATTTTTACTTTTTGCCTGCGCAGCATGGTGCAGCGGCAGCGGTACCCTCCTTTGCCGGAACAACATCACCCTTCTTATCGCCGCATTCTGCAGCTGAGGGGCATTTCGAGCAGTCTTTGCCACTGGCGGCAGCAGCTTCCTTCTTGCATGCGTCAGCTGTTGAGCCGCATACATCGCATTTGCTGTCCTTGTTCTGATCGACAAAGGTACACTCTTTCTTTGCGTGCTTCTTTTCCTTGTCGGTAGTCTGAGCATAGACCCCTGCAGCCAGTACCATCATAGCGATGAGAACGAGGCTGCCTATCATCCATTTCTTCATACAAATAATTAATTGGTTTTCTTTTATAACGTGTGCAATATAAGAAAGATTTCGTTTGCCGGTAATTATTGTAACATTTATCATAACTTTATGATTGCTTCTCGCTGTGAAGTGTCTCATATCAAAGATATTGCCGACGACTTTCTGAGTCTCTTCCTGCCGCGGCCCTGCCTATCATGCAGGGCGCCTCTTGTGAGAGGGGAGGAGGTTCTCTGTACCGGATGCCTGTTGTCAATGGCACGGACCGACTTCCATGCCCGTCGTGGCAACATGCTTGAGCAGGCCTTCTGGGGCAGGTGTTTGGTGGAGAGAGCTGCTGCCTTTTCGGTTTACAATCGCGGCAGCCGCATCAGGAAACTCGTTCACCTGCTCAAGTATGGAGGGAGGCAGGATGTGGGCAGGATACTTGGAGGACTGTATGGCTCTGTCCTCTCAGAAAGCGGCTTCATGGACGGGATTGACATTATCATTCCGGTGCCGCTCGACCCCGCCAGAGAGAGGCACCGGGGGTACAACCAGAGCCTGTGCATAGCGGAGGGATTGGCTTCATCACGCGACCTGCCAGTCAGGAGTGACATCCTGTGCCGTACAGGGAAGTCAAGCTCCCAAACCAAACGTGGCCGTTATGAACGGTGGGAGAATGTAGAGGGTCTCTTCACAGTCAGAAAACCTGAAATAATCAGTTCCAGGCACCTGTTGCTGGTTGATGATGTCATCACAACCGGGTCTACAATCGAAGCCTGTGTCAATTCACTGCATGATGCCTGTGAGGTAAGAGTGAGCGTGGCATCGCTGGCAGTGTCACAGAAGCTTACCCTTTGATCCTGTCGCTGTTCTTCTTTATGAAATCGGACCAGTCCCTGTAATCCTTCGATGGAGCGGGTTTGCTGCTCTGATAGAAATGACACAGGGCAGCACCAAGGGCATCGGTGGCATCAAGCACCATCGACTCACTCTGGAATCCAAGCAGGGTCTTAAGCATTGTTGCCACCTGCTCCTTGCTCGCCTGCCCGCGGCCGGTGATTGACATCTTGATCATCCTGGGGGCATACTCGAAGACCGGAAGATCACGGTAGAGCGCCGCCGCAATGGCAGCACCCTGCGCCCTCCCCAGCTTGAGCATGCTCTGAACGTTCTTCCCGAAAAAGGGTGCCTCAATTGCAAACTCATCAGGGTGATGAAGATCTATGAGCTCAAGCGTCTGCTCAAAGATGGTCCGGATCTTCCTGAAATGATCCTCCTTCTTGCGGAGATCAATTATGCCAAGCGTGATGATTGACGGACTTCTTCCCTTCACCCTTATCAGGCCGTAGCCCGTGACAGTGGTGCCGGGGTCAATGCCCAGGATGATCCTCTCAGACTGATTTTGCTTCACTTCCTGAATGCTTGCGGCGGACCAAGGAAGAGTTCGGTAGGCAGCTGGCTGCCTTCCGACCATACGCGGTTCCTCCTGAACGGCATGGCGGAAGCAGACTTCTTACCTTCCAGTAACCCTATGGCTGCTTTGAGCGACGCCTCCTCCGGATCACCGAAGTCGTGCGTTATATCATCAGCAGCCCTTACATCCGGGGCCATGCCTTCATAGAACTGCCCCTCGTCCAGTGAGTTGACATACTCAAAGGTGATAGGAGCAAAGACATATTGGTAATCGGGGTCCGGATCAGTGTTTGACGGGAAGGGGAATCCCCACAGGTTCATCCCGGCCGGCTTGCCGTGAGTGGTGTCGCCGACTAACTTCACATCGACATATGGCTTGAGGCTGTTGATTACAACCTCGCTGGCCGAAGCCGAACCGCGCGTGGTGATGAAAACCACACGGTCAAGACCCAGAGGACTGGTCGTTCTGACGAAGTTGTAGCTCTCGTTCCACTCAGGCCCTACGAGATTGTTGTAATTAAGCTTGTAGCATATCCTGGTTGTGTCATTCAATGTCAGTACTAGACTTGCCAGCTGCTGGGCTATATCCATGTAGCCTCCGCCGTTGTAGCGGAAGTCAATAATAAGATCAGTTACGTTGTTTGCCTTGAACATGGCAAAAGCATCGTTGAGCTCCTCTTCCGAAGGCTCAATAAAAGTCTCAAGGCAGAGATACCCGGTCTTTCCGCTTGCAAGGTCAAGAACCTTTGATGCTGTCACCGAGTTGATCGTGAAGGATGCCTTGGTGGAGCTGTATGTGACTGTGGTTCCGTCAGGCTTCTGGAAAAGGAATTTATTGGTGATGCCTGCAACCGGCTGCCCCATGAGGCTGTTGTATAACGTATTGTTGCCGGATATGAAGACAGGAGCCAGTGGTGTGTCGTTAAGCTCCTTTACTATCCAGCCTCTCCTGACCCCTTTTGGCCACAGGTCGCATCCTTCGTAAATGTTTGTAATCCTGACGTTGTTTGCCGCGTCAAGGGACAGACTGATGCCATGTCCAACGAAACTTCCCTGCATTGAAGCCATAAAACTCTCGTAATCGGTGACAAAACTCCAGTTGTCCATTTTCTTGTACCTGAGAGCTTCAAGTATGTCTTCGGGACCTTCATAATCCGATGCCTTGACTGTGGGCATCTTGTCATACCACAGGTAGACTGTCTTCATGAGGTCGTAAAAACCGTCTCTTGCTCTTTCCTCGGGGGTGTATTCATCTACCGGTTCCGGATCTTTCTTGCATCCGAAAAGTACGGTGATCAACAATATTGATATAAGAACTAATTTTTTCATTTATAGCGGATTTTGGTGTAAAAGTAGCAAAAATTATGCCGGTTGATTCAGGCTCGTCCGGCTCTGCTCTGGTAAAGGACGCTGCCGATGATCAGGAGCAGCCCGAGGAGAGTTGTATAATAGACAGGTTCATCTATTATAAAGTGCAGCAGAATTAATGAAACGAACGGGGCGAAATAGACAAGGTTGCTCACCTTGTCAGTTGTCTCGGAGAGTTGCAGGGCCTTCAGCCAGAGCCAGAATGTTATCCCCATCTCGAAGAAACCGCAGTAGACTGACGCTGTGACGCCTTTAAAACTTACCGGGCTGGTGAATGATCCACCGGCGGCCATCAGTATTACCATGTAAAGTGATCCGAAAAGGAAGCTTGTGAAGAGCTTGACAGATTCATCGCGCTTGTCGCGTACGTTCAGAACGAAGTAAAGAGCCCATAGCACCCCGCTAACGAGGGCCAGGGTTACCCCGAGGGTGTCAGAGCGGCCCGGACTCAGCGGAGCACCCTGTGAGGCGATAATATATACCCCTATGAGACTTACAGCCAGGGCAATGAAGCTTCGTCCCGGGATGCGCTGCCCCAGCAGAGGGATTGAAAAAAATACAAGTATTATCGGCCAGATCATGTTTATAGGCTGCGCCACCTGCCCTGGAAGCCGGTTGTAGGCTGTCAGCAGGATCATGTAATAACCAACAGGGTTGATCAGCCCGAACAGGGCAGACCATAGAAGTTCACTCCGTTTTGTCTCCTTCAGCAGGCACAGTTTGCCGGTCAGTACCATGATAACAAAAAGCACTGCCGTTGATACCAGCGTGGTGATGCCAAGCATTGTAACGATACTAAGCTCAGACAGTGCTATCTTGAAGGCTGTGGGTATAGTACCCCAGAGCAGGACTGAGAGTGCGGCATAGATGAATGCCTGCTTGCCCTGTTTCATGCGACTCAGCTGATAATGTCAAACCCGGTGTAGGGCAAAAGAACGGACGGTATCTTAACTCCTTCAGGTGTCTGGTTGTTCTCAAGCAGCGCAGCCACGATGCGCGGCAGTGCCAGGGCGCTGCCGTTGAGGGTGTGGCAGAGGGTTGTCTGTTTGGCCCCCTTTTCCCTGAAGCGGCATTTGAGCCTGTTGGCCTGGAAAGCCTCGAAATTCGATGTTGAACTCACCTCCAGCCAGCGCTGCTGGGCAGCTGACCACACCTCGAAATCATATGTCATGGCAGAGGTGAATGACATATCACCTCCGCACAGTCTCACTATCCGGTAAGGAAGCTCCAGTTTGACGAGAAGGCTTTCAACATGTTTAACCATCCCCTCCAGTGCCTCATAGGATTTGTCTGGATGAGCAATCTGAACTATCTCAACCTTGTCGAACTGGTGAAGCCTGTTGAGACCTCTCACATGTGCACCCCATGAGCCAGCCTCACGGCGGAAACAGGGTGTGTATCCCATGTTCAGCACCGGCAGCTCGGCAGCATCAAGGATTACATCACGGTAGATATTTGTGATCGGAACTTCGGCAGTGGGGATCAGGTAAAGGTTGTCAATGGTCGCATGGTACATCTGCCCCTCCTTGTCCGGCAGCTGGCCGGTTCCGAATCCGGAATCCTCATTGACAACTATCGGCGGTTCGATCTCACGGTAACCGGCCTTGCCCCCTTCGTCGAGGAAGAAGTTAATCAGGGCCCTCTGAAGCCTGGCTCCCTTTCCCTTGTACACAGGGAATCCGGCACCGGTGATCTTGATCCCAAGGTCAAAGTCGATGATGTCATATTTCTTTATCAGGTCCCAATGCGGCACGGCTCCCGTATGCAGTTCGGGTATCAGGCCGCCGCTGCGGACAATTACATTATCCTCGGCACTTTTTCCTGCAGCCACAAGCTCATGGGGAAGGTTCGGCAGCTTCACAAGCTCAGCCTGCATCTGGCGGGATACCTCGTCAAAGGTCTCGGCAAGCTGCTTCTGCTTATCCTTCATGGCACCGATGCCCCTTCGTGCTGCATCAGCCTCATCCTTTCTTCCATCCTTCATCATAGTCCCTATCTCACGCGAGAGGGTGTTGAGCTCAGCCTGGATTGAATCACTCTCGGTCTGCAGTTCCCTGCGACGGCGGTCAAGATCAAGAACGAGTCCGACTATCACGGTGGCATCGAAATTCTTGACCTTCAGTCTTTCGATTACGAAGGATGACTGTTCACGGATGAGATTGATTGTTAGCATAACGGAAGGGTTTTGTAACAGGTGGGTAAAATTAAAACAAAAACTCCTGAAAAGATCCGCTTTCGCTTATTTTTCAGGAGTCCTGTAAACGGTGTGATTATATCTTATTCTGCTGCGGGTCTGACCGAGACATAAGATTTGTCGTCACTCTTCTTTTTAAACTCAATTGTCCCGTCCACGAGGGCAAAGAGGGTATGATCCCTGCCGATGCCTACGTTTTCACCGGGATTGTGAGTTGTACCGCGCTGGCGAACGATAATGCCGCCGGCTTTGACTGCCTGTCCTCCGAAGAGCTTGACACCAAGCCTTTTGCTTTCTGAGTCGCGGCCGTTTCTTGAACTGCCTACACCTTTCTTGTGTGCCATATCTTTATCTTTTTACTGTTTTTCGGTTATTCCTTTTCCGGTTTTTTCGTGCTCTTCGCAGCGGCCTTCTTTACGGGCTCCTTCTTCTCAACCTTTTCCTTAACGGCGGCGGCTTTCTTTGCCGGAGCCTTCTTTACTTCAGCTTTCACCTCTTCGGCAACAGGTGCCTCGGTTACTTTCTTCTCAGCTTTGGGAGCAGCCTTTTTCTTTGTCTCTCCTGCGGGACCGATGCTCAGTACTTCCACCTGGGTGAAATCCTGACGATGACCGGACCTTTTCTGATACCCTTTTCTCCTCTTCTTCTTGAAGATGATTACTTTGTCACCCCTTACATGGGCAAGGACCTGGCCTTCAACCACTGTGTTTTCGATGACCGGTTCTCCAACGGTGACAGCTCCGTCATTATCCAGAAGAAGAACCTTTTCAAACATTACATTATCGCCTTCAGCTGCATCGAGACGGTGAACGAAAATCTTCTTTCCCTCTTCGACCTTGAACTGCTGACCGGCAATTTCAACGATTGCGTACATTTTCAATCTCTCTTATATTACTCCGTGAGGCGGACATGCTCCTCTGTGCATGACACTTCTGCAGGCCCCGCCGGATCTCTGTTTTTCGGACTGCAAAGATATAAAAATTAACTTATTTGCAACCCGGTGCACTTAATTTATCACCATTAAGGTGTGGATAAATATTTTCTCCCCGGAGATGATAAAGATTCTTATTATTTATATTTGCCATATCGGCCTGTCAGGTTGTTAATCGGGAAAGTTATGCAGAATAAGCTTATTCGTCTGAAGGTCATAGGAATTTCATACAGTCAGACTCAGTCCGGCGCCTATGCCCTCATACTGGCGGAGGAAAACGGTGAAAAACGGATTCCCATAATTATCGGGGGTTTCGAGGCTCAGGCCATCGTAATCAAGCTTGAGAACCTGGAACCTCCCAGGCCTTTGACACATGACCTGTTCAGGAGCTTTGCCCTTGCATGCGGTGTCACAGTGGAGCAGGTGCTCATCAACAAACTCCGTGAAGGGATCTTCTATTCAGAGATCGTTTGCACTGACGGTGAGAGACGCTTCACTATCGATTCACGCACTTCTGACGCGGTGGCACTGGCCCTGAGGTTCGAATGCCCGATATTCATCGAGCCGCACATACTCAATGAAGCAGGGATAGTAATGAGCGCCTCCTCTGAGGAAGAACAGAAGAAACAACCGGAGCCGGCACGTGAGAAGAAACAGCCTGTCACAAACGAATACGGGGAGTTTTCCGGTGAAGAGCTCAGGGATATGCTCACTGATGCAATCACACGGGAAGACTATGAGCAGGCAGCTGCCATCCGTGACGAGATGGCGAGACGAAAAGGACAAGGATAAAAACCGAAGGAGAAATGAGGATTTTAAAGGTTTTAATTGCAGCAGGACTGCTCATACCGATGCCCCTGCTGTCAAAAGAGTACAACGTGAAGTCGCCTGACGGCCGGATCACACTGTCGGTGGAGACCGCTGCCAGCCTGACTGTCAGCATTAAATATGACAACCGGGAGATCATCTCAGGGCTCTCGCCCGAACTGCAGCTTGAAAACCTGGCAATCCCCGGGCAGAAACCGGTTGTAACGCGTGCCGTCACCACAACCGTGAATGATGTGCTGGTGCCTGTGGCCCCGCGTAAGAACAGCAGGGTACCGGACATATATAATGCTCTGACGCTGCGTTTCAGGGGCGGTTCAGCAATTGACTTCCGGGTTTATGATGACGGAGTGGCGTACAGATTTGTCACTGCCCTGAAAGGTGAAGTCACTGTGAAGAATGAACGGTTCGGCTTTTCACTCCCTGCCGGAACGGAATCACTGTACCCGCTTGAAAAGGGCTTTATGTCACATAATGAATGCGCCTTCCTTCCTGTTTCAATGGATACGGTTGGCATAAAGCATCTTGCAAGCCTGCCGGCACTCTTCACAACCGGTGGAACCAACATCCTGCTCTCAGAGGCTGACATACAGGATTACCCTGGTCTGTGGATCACCGGTGACGGTCATGGAGGGGTGACGGGTGTTCTCCCCGCTTACCCTGCCGCTGTTAAAGCTCACAATGACCGTAACGTATATGTGACTGAGAGGAAGGATTATCTTGCAGTTACATCTGGTACCCGCACTTTCCCGTGGCGTGTCTTTATAATCTCCCCTGACGACGCAAGCCTCGCTGAGAGCGAGATGATATACCGCCTTGGCGCTCCCCCGGCACCGGGAATCGACTTCAGCTGGGTTAAACCCGGCAAGGTGGCCTGGGACTGGTACAACGCCAATAACATCTTCGGGGTCGACTTCAGGGCCGGACTCAACAATGATACCTATAAGTATTATATAGACTTCGCCTCTGCCAACGGGTTGGAGTATGTAATCCTCGATGAGGGATGGTATGTTCTCGGTGACGTACTTAAACAATCGCCTGGCTTCGATGTACAGGAACTCTGTGATTATGCTGCGTCGAAGAACGTCGGAATAATCCTGTGGGTGATATGGAAGACGTTCCATGACAAAATAGATGAGGCACTTGCACAGTATGAGAAGTGGGGTGTAAAAGGAATAAAGGTCGATTTCATGCAGCGTGACGACCAGTGGATGGTCAACTATTATCATGAGGTTGCTGCAAAGGCTGCAGAGCATAAGATGCTTGTCGATTTTCACGGCAGTTACAAACCTGACGGCATTGAGCGCACATGGCCAAATGCAATAACCCGTGAAGGGGTGAAGGGGCTGGAAAACAACAAGTGGAGCGCGGAATGCAATCCTGAGCACGACCTGACCCTTCCTTTCACCAGGATGGTGGCAGGCCCGATGGATTACACCCCGGGTGCCATGGTCAACATGCAGAGACGTGATTTCACCCCGGTATTTTACAGGCCGGCAAGCCAGGGGACCAGGGTACACCAGATGGCCATGTATGCGGTCTTCGAGAGCCCCCTGCAGATGCTTGCCGACAGCCCCTCAAACTATATGCGTAGCCAGGAGTGCACCTCATTTATTGCCGGTGTGCCTGTCACATGGGATGAGACAAGGGTGCTGGCAGCAAAGAAAGGGGACTTTATAATCGTTGCCCGCAGGAATGGCCCGACGTGGTACCTCGCAGCAATGAATGACTGGAGCCCGCTTAAACGGGATGTCGAATTGGCATTCCTGCCGGAGGGAAAATATGAGATTGAGATTTTCAGCGACGGCATCAACGCCGACCGTCATGGGGAGGATTACAGGCACCTCAAACAGGAAGTCACAGCCGGCGGGACTGTAAATATAAGCCTCGCCCCTGGAGGAGGCTGGATTGCAAAGATCACTCCCTCAGGTAAATAAAACAGGAATCAGAACATGAAACAATACCTTGACCTGCTGAGCCATGTCATGGAACATGGCATTGAGAAGAGAGA
>ERZ795055.2016-NODE-2016-length-15753-cov-7.104408_pt1 | contig 15753 bp, 15 predicted proteins | sample MGYA00375139_ERZ795055 | MGnify/ENA primary metagenome ERZ795055 (study PRJEB30184, sample SAMN05720283) | anaerobic digester metagenome | isolation source: active sludge of municipal wastewater-treating anaerobic digesters | place: USA | collected 2015-01-23 ... | reverse complement strand
CAGTATCCATTGAACATTAGCCGCCTCGATGGTCCCCGCCCGGAACGGAAGCGCCCGGGGCCAAAGCCGACGACCGGTGAGAAAGCACCCAGGAGCGCCAGGCGCAATCCCGCCGACCAAGAGTCCAGGCCTGCCAGTCGGCGTCAACGGGAAATCAATTCATAGTCCAGCCCAAAAGGAGTCGCTGCGATCATGTTGACGGTTTACGGTTGTGCGAACACCCGGTCCAGCCGGGTGTTATGGGCGCTGGAGGAAGCTGGCGCCGAATATGAGTACGTCGCCGTTGATCTGCGGGCCGGCGCCGCTTGGAAACCGGAGTATCTGGCGCTTAACCCCGGCGGTAAGGTGCCGACTCTGGTGGATGGCGAACTGGTGCTCACCGAATCGGCGGCGATTTGCACCTATATCGGCGACCGTTTCCCCGTGTCCCGGTTGACGCCGTCGGTCGGTTCCCCGGAGCGCGCCCATTATGATCAGTGGTGTTATTTTGTCCTGAGCGAGCTGGAACAACCCCTGTGGACCATGGCCAAGCACCTCTTCGCCCTGCCCGAACGCCGGCGAGTTCCCGCCATGCTCGACACCGCGCGCTGGGAATTCGCGATGGCGGCCAAAGTGCTGGCGGCAGGTCTGGGCCGACGGGAGTTTATCGTCGGTGACCACTTTACCGCCGCCGATATCCTGATCGCCCATACGCTGACCTGGGCGCTGGTTTTTGAGTTGCCTCTGGAACACGACTATTTGAAGATCTATGCCGAACGCTTGCTGGCCCGCCCCGCATGGGCGCGAGTCCACGAACGGGAAGAGGCCGAGAGCGGCGTGAAGCCTTGAAGGCGGGTACGAAGGAGATCGAATCATGATAAGGCGAAAAACACTGCGGCTTATTTTCCTGGGCCTGACCAGCGCGTTAGTGCTTGGGGGATGCGCGACCTTTCCCGAAGATGGAGGCTATGGCTACGAGGGTGGTTGGGATCCGGGATATGGCGGGTACGGGAGAGATGGCCGTGACGGGTGGGAAGAACCCTATCCGCCAGATGGTTATTACCAGGGAGGTGGTTATTACCAGGGAGGTGGTTATTACCGGGATGGTTATCGCCAGCGGGACGACCGCCGCTGGCGGGGCGAGAACCGCCAGCGGGCACAACGCTATCCAAGCGAAGAGGATCAAAGACGGCGGGATGAGAGGCGGCAAGGCGATTTTCGACCAACCCGGCCGGCACAGCCTGACCAGCCACAGTCGCCGGCGCAATTCAGTCGGCCACAGCCGCCGGCGCAATTCAGCCAGCCACAACCACCGTCAGGGCAATTCAGTCGGCCACAGCCGCCGGCGCAATTCAGCCAGCCACAACCACCGTCAGGGCAATTCAGTCGGCCACAGCCCATGCAGCCCGCCCAGCCCATGCAGCCCGCCCAGCCCGCTCCACGCGAACAAAGGCGCGATAAACCCGATGATTTTCAGGTACAACAAGTCATCCCGATGAGCGGGCCATCACCGTGATAACGAGGGTAAACGCCAAATCCGGAGTGGGGACTAACTGTGAAACTGCTGGCGCTGGACACCGCGACCGAAGCCTGTTCCGCTGCCGTGTGGGTAGACGGTAACGTACTGGAACGCTACGAACTGGCGCCGCGCCGCCATGCTGTTTTGATTCTGCCAATGATCGAAGCGGTATTGGCCGAGGCGGGATTGAGCGCAGGGCAACTGGACGCTATCGCAGTCGGACGGGGACCAGGCGCTTTTACTGGCGTGCGGATCGCGATGGGCATCGCCCAGGGCATTGCCTTTGCTGCAGATCGTCCGGTAGCGCCGGTATCCACGTTGGCTGCTCTGGCGTTAGGCGCGGCGCGGGCGACGGGCGAGGCACGCATCGCAGCGGCGCTGGACGCCCGCATGAGTGAGGTTTATTGGGGCCTCTATGCAGTCAACGGCTATGAGACTGAATTGCTGGGTGAGGAGCGGGTGTGTGCGCCGGAAGCCGTGACTGCCCCGCCAGGCGCATGGTTCGGCGCGGGCAGTGGCTGGGCGGTTTATGCCGAAGCCTTGGCGCAGCGCCTGACGGTCAGCGGTTGGCGGAGCGACTGTTACCCGCGCGCTGGCGACATCGCTCGACTGGCGGCTACCCCATCCCAGCGCGGCGCCTGGGTGGTGGCGGAACAGGCATTGCCGGTTTATCTCCGTGATCGGGTAACCGGGTAGTGTTTCGGCGGTCTTGATCGAGTTTTTCGCCTTTCGCCTTTCGCATCCACAGCGTTTGGCATTGAAGCGGCGTTCGCGATAAGCTGTTGCAATAACTATAAAACAAAGAAAGCATCGCCACCCGGAGGAAGTTCCATGAACGCCACGATCACCGCTGACCCGGTTCACAGCAAGGCATTGCCGGAATTGGCGGCCAAGCTGCTGACCGCCCGCCAGGAAAGCCTGGTGCTGTATCACAAGCTTGCCACCTTCAAGTTACCCACTCCTGTCGGGCCGGTCCAGCAGCACCTGCTGCAACAGTTTCGGCAGGCGCTGGTGGATTATCTGGCCTTGGGGCCGTTCGAGGTGTTCCAGGCATTGGAAGAACAACCGGCGGACTCTCCCTATGGCGGCGCCCGCGATCTGGCGCGGCGACTCTATGCGCGCATCGCCTACACCACTCAGGCGGCGTTGACGTTCCACGACCGCTACGACGGCCCACTGCCCCCAACAGCATCGGCGCTGCACGAGGATTTATCGCGGCTGGGCGAACAACTGGCGACGCGGATCGAACTGGAAGACCAGATCATTGCCGCCGTCCGCCAGAGTAATATGCGGTTGGCGGCCTGATTGCCTGACTCAATACCCCCGCAGCCATTCGGGCCGCAACTGCACCGCGCCGGTCAGCGCCAGCCGCAGTTGCGCCAGCAGTCGCTCGCGGTCACGCGGTAGCTCGCCGGCCAGCGCCAGGGCGTTGGAGGCGTGATTGGAACGGAACGTCAGCGGCGCCGGCGGGTTCAGTCGCTCGATCAGCCGGGCCTGTTCCACCAGCAGCGCCTGATCATCCTGTTCCTGGAACGGCTCGCGGAACTTGCGATGAAATTCGTCGTGGATCGAGGGATCAATCATCAGTTGCAGGGTGGACAGATAATCCAGTTCCACCTGGTTGACCAGGTCGGCGGTGGCGTCCACATGTTCCCGCCAGTACGCTTGGCCACCGAGGCCGAGGATTACCGTCGCGGAGATTATTAAGCCCGCCTGTTTGGCTTTGGCTAACCCGGTTACCATCGTTTCTGGTGTAGCGCCCTTGGTGATGCGCTTGAGCAGGTCCGCCGAGCCGGTTTCGATGCCGTAATACAGCAGCGTCAGCCCGGCTTCCCGCAGTTGTGTCAGTTCATCCACCGATTTCTTCAGCAAATTGGCGGGCAGGGCGTAGCTGGAGGTTCGCTCCAGCCGGGGAAAAGCGGCGCGCAGCGCGGCGAGAATCGCCAGCAAGTGGTCGGTCGGTGCAGCCAGAGCATCGCCATCGGCGAGGAACACCCGCCGCACGCCCGGCCAGGCTCGCGCCATCGCCTGGATTTCGGCCTGAACCGGCGCCAGAGGCCGGACGGCAAAAGCTTTGGTGCGATACATCGAGCAGAAACTGCAATGGTTAAAGCTGCATCCCAGCGTGGCCTGCAGGATGAAGCTGTTGGCCTCGGAGGGCGGCCGCCAGAGCGGCAGGTCATAGTTAATCAGCATGGGTCACTCTTCTGACAATGGCGGGTAAGGGGAAGCCATCCAAATCCCGGCGGCGCAGGGGCGGCACGCAGTAGTGGCCGTCGGACCGGACCGGACCTTCAGTGTTGAAGAAGCGCATGGCGGGACTCCGGGAGAGAGGAGTGGGCGGCGAATGGCGCTATTGTAGCGCCCGCGCTGGTCAGCCGCCGCCCGCCTGGAATGATTCTGCTAGAATCGCCGGCCATGGACGTTTCCTGGATTCTCGATGATCTCAATGAACCCCAGCGCCAGGCGGTGACCGCGCCGCCGGGACCGCTGCGGGTACTGGCCGGGGCCGGCAGCGGCAAAACCCGGGTGCTGACGCGGCGCATCGCCTGGCTACTGACGGTGGAGCACGCCCCACCCTGGTCCATCCTGGCGGTCACCTTCACCAACAAGGCCGCCGCCGAGATGCGCGGTCGGGTGGAAAAAATGCTGGACCAGCCCATCGGTGGGCTGTGGATCGGCACCTTTCACGGCATCGCCCACCGCCTGCTGCGCCAGCACTGGCAGGAAGCCCGCCTGCCGCGCGCTTTCCAGATTCTCGACAGCGATGATCAAACCCGGCTGCTCAAGCGGGTGTTGCGCGGCTTGAATCTGGATGAGAAAAAGTGGCCGCCGCCACAGGTGGCCGGCTTCATCAACCGTTGCAAGGATGAACTCCAGCGCCCTGCCGATCTGGCCGACGACGGCAAGCCGGTTCAGCGCCAGTACCGGCAGATCTACACGATCTATCAGCAGGAATGCGAGCGCGGCGGACTGGTGGATTTCGGCGAGCTGCTGCTGCGCGCCTACGAACTCTGGCGCGATCACCCGGATTTGCTGGCCCATTACCGGGAACGGTTTCAGCACGTGCTGGTGGACGAATTCCAGGATACCAACACCGTCCAGTACCAGTGGGTGCGGCTGCTGACCGGCGGTCAGGGTGATGTCTTTATCGTCGGTGATGACGACCAGTGCGTCTACGGGTGGAGAGGCTCGAAAGTCGAGAATATTCAGAAATTCGCCGACGATTTCCCCGGCACGCAGACCATCCGTCTGGAACAGAATTACCGCTCCACCCACAACATCCTCAAGGCGGCGAATGCGCTCATCGCCCACAATACCGCCCGGCTGGGCAAGAACCTGTGGACCGATACCGGCGACGGCGAGCCGCTCCAGATCTACAATGCCTTTAACGAAACCGACGAGGCGCGGTTTGTGGTCGAGCGCATCCGCCAGTGGGTGGAAGCGGGCGGCCAGCGCGGCGATGCGGCGATTCTCTACCGCTCCAACGCCCAGTCGCGGGTGTTTGAGGAAACGCTGATCGCAGCGGCGTTACCCTACCGGATTTACGGTGGCCTGCGCTTCTTCGAGCGGGCCGAAATCAAGGATACCCTGGCCTATCTGCGGCTGGTGGCTCACCGCAACGATGATCCGTCCTTCGAGCGGGTGGTCAACACGCCGCCCCGGGCTATTGGTGAACGCACTGTAGACGTGCTGCGCGAAGCGGCGCGCGGCCAGGGTGGCTCGTTGTGGCAGGCCGCGCTGGGCCTGTTGGCGACCGGCGGGTTGAGCGGCCGGGCTGCCAACGCGGTGCGCGGGTTCCTGAACCTGATCGAGACGCTGGATCGCGACAGCCACGGTCAACCGCTGCCGGAACGGGTAGAGCATGTCGTCACGCATAGTGGCTTGCGGGCGATGTACGAGCAGGCCAGGGATGACAAGGGCGAGATCCGGGTCGAGAACCTGGAAGAACTGGTCAACGCCAGCGGCGATTTCATCACCCATGCCGATCCGGTGGTGGTCGGAGTGGACCCGGAAGAACCGGACTGGCTGAACGCCTTTTTGGCCCACGCTGCGCTGGAATCCGGCCAGGGGCAGGGCGCCGCCGGCGAGGACAGCGTGCAGTTGATGACCTTGCACATGGCCAAGGGGCTGGAGTTCCCGCTGGTGTTCCTGGTCGGAATGGAGGAGGGGCTGTTTCCGCACAGCCGCTCGGTGGCGGAAGCACGCCAGTTGGAGGAGGAACGGCGGCTGGCTTACGTCGGCGTCACCCGCGCCCAGCGGCAGTTGTATCTGTGCCACGCCGAGCGGCGCAACTGGTATGGCCGCGAAAACTATCCATCGCCCTCGCGCTTCGTCCGCGAAATTCCCGAGGAGCTAACCCACGACGTGCGCGCCCGGGCAAAGCGACGGAGCAAAAATCTGCATCCGGCCCCGGCTGTCGCTGCGGCGCCCGCCGCGCCCACGGGCCTGCGCCCCCGGCAGCGGGTGCGTCATCCCCAATTCGGTGAGGGCGTGGTGCTGGAGGTCGAAGGCGCGGGTTACCACGCCCGGGCGCGGGTGGATTTTCCCAAAGCCGGCGGCCCCAAGTGGCTGGTGGTGGCCTACGCCAAATTGGAAATGCTGTGAACTCGGTCCCGCGCGTCACGCCCGTTTCCCAACCGACGCTAGCCGATGTCGAACTCCGCTCCAGACCGTCGCAGCCGCGCCTCCCCGAACATCGCCTGAGTCTGAAGGAGGTGCTGGATGAATTGGTCGCCGATGGGCTGGTGGCTAAAACGGATGGCGAACGGGTCAGCGCGGAGGCCCGGGCGGAACGCGGTGAATTGCACCCCCTGGTGGTGATTGCCAACAAGCAGTTGCGCCAGCTTCAGCCGCCCAATTTGGTGTTAAGCCTGGAACGGCTGACCGAGTGGCTGGCAGGCAAGGTCGGCTTGCCGTACCTGCGCATTGATCCGCTCAAGCTGGATATCGCCGCGGTTGAGCGCCTGTTGCCGTTTGTCTCCTATGAATACGCCACCCGTTACCACCTCCTGCCCATCGCCGTAGATGAACAGCGTGTCGTGTTCGCCACCACCGAACCGTATTTGACCGAGTGGCGCGAGGTGTTGCGGCAAACCTTGCGCAAGGACATCGAACGGGTTATCGCCAATCCGCTGGACATTAGCCGTTACCAGTTAGAGTTTTACGGTGTGTCGCGCTCGGTGCGCGGCGCGCTGCGCGGCGTGCTGGAGCCGGCTTCGGGCATCCTCAACTTCGAGCAATTGCTGGAACTGGGCCGGCGCGGCGAACTCAGTGCCGACGAGCGACCAATCGTACAGATTGTGGACTGGCTGCTGCAGTACGCTTTTTCCCAGCGCGCCAGCGACATCCATCTGGAGCCACGCCGCGAGCAGGGCCGCATCCGCTTTCGCATTGACGGCGTGTTGCACGCGATCTATCAGTTGCCGCCAGTGGTGATGAACGCCGTCACCAGCCGCATCAAGATTCTGGGCCGCATGGATGTGGCGGAAAAACGCCGGCCCCAGGATGGCCGAATCAAGACCCGCACCCCGGCTGGCCGGGAGATCGAATTGCGGCTGTCCACCATGCCTACCGCCTTTGGCGAAAAATGCGTGCTGCGTATTTTCGATCCGGATACGGTGACCAAGAATTTCAGCCAACTGGGGTTTGCGCCCGCTGAAGAAACGGCCTGGCGAGCAATGATCACCCGGCCACATGGCATCGTGCTGGTGACCGGGCCAACGGGTTCCGGCAAGACGACGACGCTGTACACCACCCTCAAGCATCTGGCGAATCCGGAGGTCAACGTCTGTACGGTCGAAGACCCGATTGAAATGGTGGCGCCGGAACTGAATCAGATGCAGGTCCAGCCAGCGATTGATCTAACCTTTGCTCAGGGCATCCGCACCCTGTTGCGCCAGGACCCCGACATCATCATGGTGGGCGAGATTCGTGATCTGGATGCCGCGCAGATGGCGGTGCAAGCGGCTCTGACTGGGCATCTGGTGCTTTCCACCTTGCACACCAACGACGCGGCTTCGGCGGTGACTCGCCTGCTCGATTTAGGCGTGCCCTACTATCTGATCCAGAACGTGCTGATCGGAGTGATGGCGCAACGGCTGGCGCGCACCCTGTGCCCGCATTGCAAGGAGACTGGCCAGATTGACGGCGCGCTTTGGGAAGCGTTGATCCGACCCTGGCCCTTGCCGAAGCCGGTGACCATCCGGGCGCCGTGCGGCTGTCCAGAATGTCGCAATACCGGTTATCTGGGCCGCATTGGCTTGTATGAACTGCTTACCGTGACGCCGGAACTACGCCGCTTGTTCCGGCCCGATATGGACGCGGATGAACTGCGCCGCCGCGCCAGCGCGCGAGGTATGCGCCCCCTGCGGGTGAGCGCCGCTTTACAGATCGCCGCCGGCCTGACTACCTTTGAGGAAGTGATCCAGATATTGCCGCCATTGGATGAGGACTAACATTGTTTTGTTGCCTTTTTGATACTTCACATTATTTTTGACTATTTTGTTGTGAATAGCACACAATGATTGTGCGTAAATACCGCTCTTAATGTTTTAACCCATGAAAGCAATGACTTTAGGAGTCTGACGATGTCCATGAAAATGACGAAAAGTGCTGTAGCCGCTGCTCTGGCCGCTGGTTTGCTGGCGGGAGCTGCTCAAGCTTACGAGGCCGGCAACTGGCTGTTTCGGATCGGCGCCTATGGCGTGTTCCCGGAATCCGACAACCTGACGAACGTGCTGGGCACCGGCGCCACGCTCGATGTGGACAATGGTTACAGCTTGGGCTTCAACTTCACCTACATGATCAACCCGAACATCGGGATCGAACTGCTCGCCGCCCTGCCGTTCCGGCACGACATCGAACTGTCAGGGGCGGGCAAGGTCGCCGAAACCGATCATCTGCCCCCGACGGTGAGCGTGCAGTATCACTTCATGCCGGAAAACAGCGTCCGTCCGTATGTTGGCATCGGCCTGAACTACACCAACTTCTTCAACGAAGACACCAAGGGCGCGCTGGAAGGAACCAGCCTCAAGCTGGATGATTCCTGGGGCGTGGCCGGACAGTTCGGTATTGATATTGACGTGGCGCCCAACTGGTTCGTGAATGCTGACATTCGCTATATCGGCATCGAAACCGACGCCAAGCTTAACGGCGTGGGGATCGGCACCGTGGATATCAACCCCTGGGTGGTCGGCCTGACGGTCGGGACCCGCTTCTAACCCGTTGCAACACGTCCCCCACCCCTGCCCCTCGCCCGCCGGCGAGGGGTTTTTTATTCCTTGTCTCAAACCTTCTCGGGATAGCCCAGCGTTTTCAGCGCCGCGCTCAGTTCCGCCCGATTATCCCCTTCGGTTTCCACCGTGACCCGGCCACTGGGCACATCCACCGCCACGTCCCGAACCCGGGCCTCCTGGCGCAAGCCGGTTTGAATGGCGCTGGCGCAACCGCTGCATTTGACGTTCTGAACCGTGAATTCGAATGTCATGCTGTTTCTCCGCTGGTGGTTGAGTGACGATGGGAGTATAAGCGTTCGCCCGGCTGGAAGGCTTGCTGCCCCGGAATGGCGCAATGGCCTCCCGCCTTGCCCTATACTGGGGCAATCAGGACCGCGCTCCGGTCCCAAGGTCTACCCAGTGGACGGTCATGACTGGAAAAAATTCCCATGGCACGGTTCCTGCTAAAACGTTCCCGGCATGGAAGGTGACGATCCCAGCACCGACGTTTCCCATCAACGACCGAGATTTTTCAACCCCGAGGAATCAATGACAATGAATGCTGCCGATGTGATGAAGCTGATTGAGGAAAAGGGCATCAAGTTCGTGGACTATCGCTTCACCGATACCCGCGGCAAGGAGCAGCACGTCACTGTGCCCATCAGCGCCGTGGACGAGGATGTGTTCGAGGATGGCAAGATGTTCGACGGCTCGTCCATCGCTGGCTGGAAGGGCATCCAGGAGTCGGACATGATCCTGATGCCCGATCCGGTGACCGCGTTTGTGGATCCGTTTTTTGAAGAGCCGACCCTGATTCTGACTTGCGATGTCATCGAACCCAACACCATGCAGGGTTATGAACGCGATCCGCGTTCGCTGGCCCGCCGCGCCGAGGCCTATCTGAAGTCTACCGGCATCGCCGACACCGCCTATTTCGGCCCGGAAAACGAATTCTTCATCTTTGACGACATCCGCTGGGGCGCCGATATCAGCGGTTGCTTCTACAAGATTGATTCCTCCGAAGCCGGCTGGAACTCCGAGCGCGCTTATGAAGGCGGCAACTTCGGCCACCGGCCCGGCATCAAGGGTGGCTATTTCCCGGTGCCGCCGGTGGATTCCCTGCACGACATCCGCGCGGCTATGTGTCTGGCGCTGGAGCAGGCCGGTCTGCGGGTCGAGGTGCATCATCACGAAGTCGCCACCGCCGGCCAGTGCGAAATCGGCGTCGGTTTTGATACCCTGATGCGCAAGGCCGACGAGGTGCAGGTCCTGAAGTACGTCGTCCAGAATGTGGCCCAGAGCTACGGCAAGACCGCCACTTTCATGCCCAAGCCGCTGGTCGGCGACAACGGCAGCGGGATGCACGTCCATCAGTCGCTGGCCAAGGGCGGCGTCAACCTGTTCGCGGGTGATCTGTACGCGGGCCTGTCCGAGACGGCGCTGTACTACATCGGCGGCATCATCAAGCACGCCAAGGCGCTCAATGCCTTCACCAACGCTTCGACCAACAGCTACAAGCGGCTGGTGCCCCATTTTGAAGCGCCGGTGATGCTGGCCTATTCCGCCCGCAACCGCTCGGCCTCGATTCGCATCCCCTACGTCAGCAGCCCGAAGGGTCGCCGCATCGAGGTGCGCTTCCCCGATTCGACCGCCAATCCGTATCTGGCCTTCGCCGCGATGATGATGGCCGGTCTGGACGGCATTCAGAACAGGATTCATCCGGGTGATCCGATGGACAAGGACCTCTACGATCTGCCGCCGGAAGAAGAGAAGCAGATTCCCAAAGTCTGTTTCTACTTCGATGAGGCGCTGGCCGCGCTGGATGCTGACCGCGAGTTCCTCACCAAGGGCGGCGTGTTCACCAATGATCTGATTGACGCCTACATCAACCTCAAGAATGAGGAAGTGACCCGGTTGCGCATGACCACGCATCCGGTGGAATTCGATCTGTACTACAGCCTGTAATTAAGGGTTGGGCGCGGCGTTATGGACGCGCCGCGCCTTGAGTTTGCGATAACGCCTCCGGTTGGGGGCGTTTTCGTTGACAGCGTTGCACTATAAGAGTGCATTGCTCCGGCGACACGCAGAGAACGAGGCGACCGTGCTGAGAAATTATCAACGCCGGGTGGTGGAAAGCCTGAGCATCGCCGTACTGGTGCTGGATCGGCGCTTGCGGCTGTTGTTCATGAATCCGGCGGCGGAGACGCTGTTTGAGTTGAGTTTCCGTAAGGCGCACAAGCTGGCGCTGCCGGAACTGATTCTCGGCGCCGAACCGTTCATCACCGGATTGCGGCACTGTCTGGAAAGCGGTCATCCTTACATTGAACGGGAGTTGCAACTGACCTTTCCGCTGGAGCGGGTCGTGACCGTGGATTGCACCGCCGCACCGCTGCTGGAACGCGATCCACCCACTGAACTGCTGCTGGAACTGCGGCAGGTGGACTGGCGGCTGCGAATCAGCCGCGAGGAGCACATTCTGGCCCAGCACCACACCACCCGGGCGCTGGTGCGCAATCTGGCGCACGAGATCAAGAATCCGCTGGGGGGCCTGCGCGGGGCGGCGCAACTGCTGGAGCGGGAGCTGCCGAACCCGGCGCTGCGCGAATACACCGGCATCATCATCGGCGAGGCCGACCGGCTGCGCCATCTGGTGGACCGGATGCTGGGTCCCAACCAGTTGCCGACTCATCGCGAGGTCAGCATTCACGAAGTGCTGGAGCGAGTCTGTAGCTTGGTGAAAGCCGAGGCTTGCCCCGGCATCCGCATCGAGCGCGATTACGATCCCAGCATTCCTCCCATATGGGGCGATGCCGACCGGTTGATTCAGGCGGTGCTCAATGTGGTGCGCAACGCCGCGCAGGCGCTCCGCGAACGCGGGCGCGGCGTCATCACGCTGCGCACGCGGGTGCAACGCCAATACACCATTGGCGCCAAGCGCCACAAGCTGGTGGCGCGGCTGGATGTGGTGGATGATGGCCCCGGTATTCCGCCTGAGCAACAGGAACAGATTTTCTATCCGATGATCAGCGGGCGGCCCGATGGCACCGGGCTGGGCCTGTCCATCGCTCAGAACATCATCGCCCAGCACGGCGGCCTGATCGAATGCGCCAGCCGGCCCGGCGAGACCGTTTTTACGCTGTTGCTGCCCCTGGGGAAAACCGGATGAGCCGGAAAGAACAGATTTGGGTGATTGATGATGACCACGCCATTCGCTGGGTGCTGGAAAAGGCTTTGCAACGCGATGGCATGACCGTGACGACCTTCGCCAGTGCGGCGGGGGTGCTCGACGCGCTGCGCCAAAGCGCGCCGGACGCCGTGATCGCTGACATCCGGATGCCGGGGATGAGCGGGTTGGAACTGCTGGCCCGGCTGCGTGAACGGACGCCGGAGCTGCCGGTGATCATCATGACCGCCCATTCCGATCTCGACAGCGCGGTGTCGGCCTATCAGGGCGGCGCGTTCGAGTATCTGCCCAAGCCGTTCGACGTGGACGAGGCGGCCGCGTTGGTGCGCCGCGCCTGTCAGGCCCGGCGCCAGCAAACCGAAGCGCCGGCGGTGAGCGAGCCGCTGCCGGAAATCATCGGCGAGGCCCCGGCGATGCAGGAAGTCTTTCGCGCGATTGGCCGGCTGTCGCGTTCCAACATCACGGTGCTGATCAATGGCGAATCCGGCACCGGCAAGGAACTGGTGGCCCGCGCTTTGCACCGGCACAGCCCGCGCGCCGACAAGCCGTTCATCGCCATCAACACCGCCGCCATTCCCCGTGATTTGCTGGAGTCGGAACTGTTTGGCCACGAACGCGGCGCGTTCACGGGGGCACAGGCGAGCCGGCAGGGGCGGTTCGAGCAGGCCAACGGCGGCACCCTGTTTCTGGATGAAATCGGCGATATGCCGGCGGAATTGCAGACCCGGCTGTTGCGGGTGCTGGCCGAGGGCGAATTCTACCGGGTGGGCGGCCATACCCCGACCCGGGTAGACGTGCGCGTGATCGCCGCCACTCATCAAAACCTGGAGCAACGAGTGCGCGATGGGCTGTTCCGCGAAGACCTTTATCACCGCCTGAACGTGATTCGCATTCAACTGCCGTCGCTCAACAAGCGGCGCGAAGACATTCCGCTGTTGACCCGGCATTTTCTGGGGCAGGCGGCGCGGGAACTGGGCGTCGAACCGAAAATCCTGCGCCCGGAGACCGAGAATTATCTGAGTGGTCTCGACTGGCCCGGCAACGTCCGGCAGTTGGAAAACCTGTGCCGCTGGCTGACGGTGATGGCCTCGGGCCGGGAAATTCACCTGGAAGATTTGCCAGGTGAATTGCGCGAGCGGAGTTCGCCCACAGCCAGCAACGGCCCCGACTGGGAAACCGCGCTGCGAACCTGGGTCGGTCAAACCCTGGCGCGCGGTGAGCAGAATCTGCTGGAAACCGCTTTGCCCACCTTCGAACGCATCTTGATCCAGGTGGCGCTGGAGCAGACCGGCGGTCACCGCCAGGACGCCGCCCGGTTGCTGGGCTGGGGCCGCAACACCCTCACCCGGAAGATCAAAGAACTGGGGATGGAACCATAGCCTTTTCCATATTTTTCCGTTTTTTCCGTGCCTTCCGTGTCTTCCGTGGACCATGTTTGACGTGATTCTGTATGAGCCGGAGATTCCACCCAACACCGGCAACATCATCCGGCTATGCGCCAACACCGGCGCGCGCTTGCACCTGATCCGACCGCTCGGTTTCCAGTTCGACGACCGGCAACTGCGCCGGGCTGGTCTGGATTATCACGAATGGGCCGCCGTGCGGCTGCACCGCGATCTGGCGGCTTTTCTCGCTGAAGTCAAACCGGCGCGGCTGTTCGCCTTCACCACCAAAGGCGCTTATTCCTACCACACCGTGACCTACCAGCCCGACGATGCGCTGCTGTTTGGCCCGGAAACGCGCGGCCTGCCGGCGCGGGTGCTGGCCGAAATTCCTCTCGATCATCAAGTGCGGATTCCGATGCTGACCACCGGCCGCAGCCTCAATCTGGCCAACGCGGTCGCAGTTGCGGTCTACGAAGCGTGGCGGCAAAGCGGCTTTCCGGGTGTGTGCTGAGCAGGCCGGGGGCGGTTCAGCGTGTCGCCGGCTGTTCTTTTCCCTTTACGGCAACGGTAGTCAATGGTTAGATTGACAACCTCAAACCAACCACCCGACCGAACAAGCGCATGGCCCAATATATCTTCACCATGAACCGTGTGGGCAAGGTCGTACCGCCCAAGCGGGAGATTCTCAAGGATATTTCCCTGTCGTTCTTCCCAGGCGCCAAGATTGGTGTGCTGGGCCTGAATGGGTCCGGTAAATCCACGCTGCTGCGGATCATGGCCGGGGTGGACAGCGACATTCTTGGCGAAGCCCGCCCCCAGCCCGGTATCCAGATCGGGTTTCTGTCGCAGGAACCGCAACTCGATCCCGCCAAGGACGTGCGCGGCAATGTCGAGGAAGCGGTCGCGCCCATCAAAAACGCGCTGGCGCGGCTGGACGAAGTCTATGCCGCCTACGCCGACCCCGAGGCCGATTTTGAGAAACTGGCCGCCGAACAGGCCGACCTCGAAGCGTACTTGCACGCCACCGACGGCCATAATCTCGACCGCACTCTGGATGTCGCCGCCGATGCGCTGCGCCTGCCACCATGGGAGGCGGAGGTGACCCAGCTTTCCGGCGGCGAGCGGCGACGGGTGGCGCTGTGCCGGCTGCTGTTGGCCAAGCCCGATATGCTGTTGCTGGATGAACCGACCAATCATCTCGACGCTGAATCCGTCGCCTGGCTGGAACGTTTCCTCCAGGACTATCCGGGTACGGTGGTCGCCGTCACGCACGACCGCTATTTCCTCGACAACGTCGCCGGCTGGATTCTGGAACTGGATCGCGGGCGCGGCATTCCGTGGGAGGGCAATTATTCCTCCTGGCTGGAGCAGAAGGAGCAGCGCCTGGAAATCGAAGAGAAACAGGAAACCGCCCACACTAAGGCGATGAAGGCGGAACTGGAATGGGTGCGCGCCAACCCCAAGGGCCGCCACGCCAAGAGCAAGGCCCGCGTCGCCCGATTCGAGGAACTGGAATCACAGGAATTCCAGAAACGCAACGAGACTCAGGAACTCTACATCCCGCCGGGGCCACGGCTGGGCGAACTGGTGGTTGAGGCCGTGGGTCTGCGCAAGGGTTTTGGCGACCGGCTGCTGATTGACGGGCTGGATTTCAAGCTGCCCAAGGGTGGCCTCGTCGGGGTGATCGGTCCCAACGGGGCGGGCAAGACTACCCTGTTCCGCCTGCTGGTCGGGCAGGAACAGCCCGATGGCGGAACGCTGCGGGTTGGCGATACGGTCAAGCTGGCCTACGTGGATCAGTCACGCGACAGCCTCGCGCCTGACAAAACCGTCTGGCAGGAAATCTCCGACGGACTGGACATGATCGCCATCGGCAACTACCAGATCAATTCACGCGCCTATGTCGGTCGCTTCAATTTTAAGGGGCCGGACCAGCAGAAGTTCGTTAAGGACCTGTCCGGCGGCGAACGCAACCGGGTCCATCTGGCCAAGCTGCTGAAGAGCGGCGGCAACGTGCTGCTGCTGGACGAACCGACCAACGATCTGGATGTGGAAACATTGCGGGCGCTGGAGGAGGCGTTGCTGGCCTTCGCCGGCTGCGCGGTGATCATCTCCCATGACCGCTGGTTCCTGGACCGGATCGCCACCCATATCCTGGCGTTCGAGGGCGATTCCCAGGTGGTCTGGTTTGAGGGCAACTATGCGGACTACGAAGCTGACCGCAAGCGGCGGCTGGGTGTGGAAGCCGATCAGCCGCACCGGATCAAATACCGGAAACTGGCGTAGGGCCGTGGTTTGGCCCAGGCGCCGGGTTTCAGCCTTGGTGAACGAGAGCAGATCACAAAGTAACGGATGCTGAGAAGCTGTCTAAAAACTAACTTATTGATTGTAGGAGCGGCCTTGGCCGCGATATAAGGGTCAGCCATCGCGGCCAAGGCCGCTCCTACACATAACCCATTGATTTAATAA
>ERZ795055.2013-NODE-2013-length-15765-cov-4.742584_pt1 | contig 15765 bp, 11 predicted proteins | sample MGYA00375139_ERZ795055 | MGnify/ENA primary metagenome ERZ795055 (study PRJEB30184, sample SAMN05720283) | anaerobic digester metagenome | isolation source: active sludge of municipal wastewater-treating anaerobic digesters | place: USA | collected 2015-01-23 ... | reverse complement strand
CCGGAAAGAATGTGGGCCCCCGGAGAGAGGAACTCCGGAGACCCGTGGTATGGATGGGACCGTGTATGAACGCCTAGTTTGCGGGGGTGCCGACCTCGTCGCCCTGGGCGGGGGCCTCCTCCGGCTGCTCCTCGGGGAAGGGCACCTCCTGCTGCTCGGGGACGCGCGGCTGGAGGTCCAGCATGCACTTGTCGCCGTCGCAGTAGAGGTCCTGGGCCTCGTCGGTGTTGACGAGCTCGAAGTTGAGGGGGCCGAGCTTCGCCTTGGCCTGCTCGTAGACCTCCTTTGAGATCTCCTGGTAGGGCGCCTGGACGTAGTTGTGCTCCTTGAGGGGGAGGAAGCTGATGGACTTCAGGCGTGTCTCGTTCAGCTCGAGGATCTGGGGGATGTCCCCGGCCTCCTCCGGGCGGAAGGTGATGGTGGCGCTGACCTGGTTGTCCGCCCAGTAGTACTGCATCTGGGCTACGTTCTCGACCTGCTCCCACACGGAGACGTCGGTCTTGCTGCGGTCGAAGAACTTCTCGTGGACGGGGAAGTAGACGACGTGGGTGTTGTCCCCGTAGGCCGAGTCCTCGATGCGGTAGCCCGCGCGCTTCAGGGGCTCGACGAGCGGGCTGGTCTTGTCGATGCGGATGGTCCGGTAGTAGTACTCCGAGTGGGCGTAGTGGATGCCCGGCGTGACGCCCGGCAGGAGCGACACGGTGCCGCTGGGCTTGATGCTGGTCTTCTTGATGCTCTCGGGGACGCACAACCACTGGGAGTAGATGCGGTCGAGCTTGCCGATGTACTGGTAGCCCTCGTCGCACCAGCGGAAGTGCTCGCGGCGGCCGTGGCGCCGGAAGCTCTCCACGATGCCGGACTGCGACAGGCCGATGCGGCGGTTGCGCAGCATGATGGCGTTCGTGCGCTCGTTGTGCGTGGGAATCAGCGTGACGGTCTTCGCGTAGAGGTAGGCGAACTTCAGCGTCCGCTTGTACTCGTCCAGCGTCGCGTGGCGCGACGGGAAGGTCTCGACGAGGTTGCAGATCTCGTAGGACTCGAGGCTCTGCTCGGCGCAGGGGTTGGTGCCCGACACCTTGGCGTCCACGTAGTTGGCGCCGTCCTTCAGGCGGCCGTAGGCCCGGGCGTTCTCCAGCCAGAAGTAGCCGGGCTCGCCGTTCTTCGCCGTCTGCGCGCCCGTCGCGCCGTAGCTCATGCCCACCTTGGCGATGACGCTGTTGTTGGACGCCCACCGCCAGGCCATCATCGCGTCCTTGTGCAGGTTGGGGTCCTTGAGCTGGAGGTACTCCGTGTCGTCCGGGTCGCCCAGCGCCAGCTCAGCCGTGCGGCGCACACCGCCGGAAACCACGCACTTGCCGATCACGTTCATCAGGTCCGTGATGTCCGTGGAGGAGATGATGTGCCCCGCCCGCGGCTCCAGGATCAGGTCTATGTTCTTGACGCACTCCATCAGCGGGCCCGGCCCCGGCGCGATACCGCCGAAGGTGGTGATGGGCGCGCCCATGGGGCGGATCTTGCCGTAGTCGATGTGCGCGGGCCGGCGCGCCTTGCCGACATAGGAGTTGAGCACCACCCGCACGAGGTCCGTCCACCCCTCCTTGGAGTCCTCGACCACGTGCGTGTACTCGCCGCGCTGCGGCGTCTGGATGGTCACCAGCCCCGCGCCCTTCGTGTCGAAGGCCACGCCCGTGCCCAGCATGGACAGGTCCATGAGGAAGCAGAAGGGCTCGGCGAAGTCCGTGTCGATCTCGTCGGTGGACACGAAAGCGCAGTTGTTCAGGGCGGCGGACCCGCGCTGGTAGATGTAGTCCGACCCCATCATCCACAGGCCGCGGCCCGGCGGGAGGAACCGGAAGTCCCACATCAGGCGGAACATCTCCTGGGCGGAGCGCTGCGCCTTCTCCGGCTTCCACGGCAGCTTGAGGCTCGCGCAGTGGTTGAGCTGGATCGTATAGCACCCCTCGATCACCCGGCGCAGGGTCTCCCAGAACTCCTCCGTGCGCCCCGTGCCGTCGGCTACCGTGCGCGCGTAGGTGCGCTTGAAGGTGATGTACCCCAGGGGGCCCCAGTCCGGCTGGCGCCCCTTGTACTGGTCCAGAAAACTCTCCGCCAGACGGAACCGCTCCCTCACTGTGAACATGGCCGTTTCTCCTTTACTGCCGAATCCTGTCAAGGCCCGCTGCGCCCTTCCGCTTGGCGCCCGCGGGCACGTTTCACCGCTACACCTTGCGGCACCCCGTGCGCACCCAGGGGAGCCCGTCCACCATCTCCGCCTCGTAGTCCGAGAACAGGTTGGGATACCGCCCCCGGACCAGCTCGTACACCTTTCCGAACAGCAGCCGGATCTCCTCCTCCGCGTGGGGGTCCGTCCGGCTCTCGATCACATGGCGCAGCGCCCGGATGTTGCACGACCAGCCGATGGTCGTGGCGACGCCGATGGGCGCCACGCGCCGGAACGCCGACGTCAGCTTCTTCTTCTCCGAGAAGCGCTCCTCGTCGTCGATGGCGAAGAGTTTAGCCAGGCTCTGCTGCACCTCCTCCAGCTGCTCCACCGTGCGCACGAACACCTCCATCCCCTCCTCGCTCTCCCGGATGTGCATGGGCACGTAGGCCGACAGCGCGTCCAGCCGCACGAAGCGCAGCGACTCCTGGGACACCGCCGTGCCCGCCCGGTGGCGCACCAGCTCGTGCGTCACCACCCGGCTCACGTCGGCGAAGATGAAGTTCAGCCACGCGTGCTCCAGCACGCTGCCGTGCCCCACCTTTAAAATGTTCTCCAGGTACGGCCCGCTGCCCTGGCGCACCCGCGTCACGTTCGGGTTCATCCCCGGCTCGAAGGACCGGTAGCACAGCCGCCCCATGACCTCCGATATCCGCTCGCAGTCACTGGGAGCGTCCGTCTGCCAGTCCGGCGCCCCCACATGCGCCAGATAGGCCTGCAACCCGGGCTCGTTCACCCGGGTCTCGCCCACCAGAAAGACGCTCGGCTCGACAATTTTCATGGAAGACCCCAACCGCCTGGTCGCATTGTGTTCTCTCACCGTGCAGACGGCGGGGAAACCCGCCGTAAGGGTCGGCATTATACCCGTCTTTTTTGCGTCTGTAAAGCCCCCCCATGCCCGCCCAGATACCCTCCAGAATTCGCTGTTTTATTACCACAAGACTTGGCGCCAATGGCTTCTATATAGTGTTTTTCTTATGGCATACCACAATATATTGTGTCTATTCGGCGTCAGGAGGGGTTAGGAGGACCATGGGCGTTTTTCTCCCCAAGACGGCCCGCGCAACCCTCGAAATGGGGCTGCGGGGGCGCAAGAAATCGGGGGCGATCTCCCCGGGAAAGCCTGAGCGTCTGGATCGCGTTCTGGTCTGCGCGATGGCGGCTGTTGGAACGTGATCCGCCGTCTCAGCGGGTCAAAAAACGGGTAACAAAACACAATATATGGTGTTTGCTCTTCCTTCCTGTCAACATAATGTATTCTTTGGCTCGAAAATCCATAACCTCCGAAGACTGTAGGGAGGGGGAAACGGGCCGCCATGTGTGGCGGCTGCGGGGGGGCGATCGCAGGTCCGCGCAACTTCCAGGAAACCGGGGGCTTTTTCACAATTGTCGGTGGCGCGGCGGTTCCGGGGGGACGCGTTCGTCAACGGCGCTCAGGGATCCAGCAGGGATCCCGTGGCCGGCTTCCCGTGGGCGGCGTTCCACAGCAGGTAGGACAGGATCCAGGTTCGGTGGGCGAATGCGGGGCCGGGGAGCGGCGGTTCGGGAAGGCCGGGGCCTGTCCGGCCGGTGTGGCGTCGCCATGCCTCGCGCAGGGCCTCCAATGGAGGGCTGTCCTCCCCGGGGAGGGGGACGGATTCGCCGTTGATCTTCATCCAGGCGGCGCCGGGCAGGTACTCCGCCTCGAGGACAAACGGTTGGCCGTCGCCCTCGCCCGCCACGCGGCGGTACTGGCTGCGCGGCGTGCCCCGCCGGAAATCGGTCAGGAAGGTGACGCGCGTTTCCCCGAGGGCGGCGCCCCCCTCGAAGAACCCGTCCACCGGCTCGGGATAGCGCCCGGGGTTCGGGGGGGTGTAGGGGGCGGACCTTCCCCACGCCTCTACCCTGCCGTCGTTTGGCAGACCCGCGCGGACGTGCTCCAGGCAGGCCAGGGCCCACGCGGCGCAGTGGACCGTTTCCTGGTACTGGACGGGCAGGGTGACGATGTGGTTGCGGGGGACGGCGGGGTCCTCGCGGTCCTTGGTCCGCGTCAGGGCGATTTCATGGATGCGGCAGCGCCGGAAGGAGGACAGATAGTCGAAGACAACCCGCGTCAGGGGCCGGTAGAGTTCAATGAAGTCGAAGAGGACGGTTCCGGGCAGGCCGGCGGCTGTTTGCCGCGCCCGCCGCGCGCCCGCCCGGTCAAACGGCGGGGCAAGGGGCTTCTCCACCAGCACCAGCGGGCCGCCCGGTACCGCCGGGCGGGCGGCGAGCAGCGAAAGCGCCGCGTCCCGGTGCTCGGGCTGGAGGGCGAGGTGGTAGAACGGAACGGGCAGTGCGTAAAACGCCGCCGCGTCCCGCACCTCCTCCGCGTCCGCGAGGGTGCCGTCACCGGGCCGGGGGGCGGGATCGTGGACAAAGACCCGCACTCCCGCGCCCAGCGCGGCGCGGGCAAAGCCTCCGCCGATGTGCCCCCATCCCCCCGCAACGGCGAGGGCCGGGGGAAGGGCGGTGTTCGGAGGGGGCTGCGTCATGGTGGAAGGAGTATGGCACGGGGTAGGGTCCAGGGTCTAGGGTTCAGGGTCTAGGGGAAATGCGGTGCTCTGTCCGTGCCCGTCACGGGGATCCGCCGCCGCGGGTTGCAGGTGCGCGGGGGGGGGCGCATTGGGTATACTGCGAGACCGGTCGCGCGGGGCCGCGCCGTCGGGCAATTTTCGGCGGCGGCTCCGGGCGGTTTTCCTGAACGAGGGGACGAGCATCCCGTGACGAAGTCGGCGCGGTTACGAGCGGAAAACTGGGCCTGCCTGCTGCTGCTGGCGGGGCTGGCCCTGTGGATGGTGTGGCCCTTTCCCTGGCAGCAGGGGGCGCCCGCGCCGCTGCACGGCCTGACGGAACTGGCGCCGTGGCAGGAGGCGCGCCCGGCGGAGGCGGTGAGGGCGGCCGCGCCGCCGAACGACCAGCTCATCCAGCGGCACTACCCGTGGTGTGCGCAGCTGCGGCAGGCGGCGCAGGCGCGGGAATTGCCCCTGTGGAACCCCGCCGAGGGCTTCGGCACGCCGTTTCTGGGGCTGTGGCGCACCCGCGTGTTTTCGCCCTTCTCCCTGCCCTTCTACGCGCTGCCCCTGCCGCTTGCGGCGGCCTTCTCGCTCTCCATCCTGCTGAAACTGCTGGTGGCGGGGTGGGCGGCCTATGTGGCGGCGCGGCGTTTCGCCTACGCCCCGCCCTTCGCCTTTCTCGTGGCCGCGGCCTACCAGTCCTGCGCGCCCGTGCTGGGGTTCGCGGCGGAGCCCGTGGCCGACGCCATGGCGTGGTTCCCCCTGGCGGTCTTCTGGGGATACGCGGCGCTCGCGGGGCGCCCGCGCGCATGGGTCGGCCTGGCGGGCATCCTCGCGCTGGCGGCCCTTGGCGGGTCGCCCGAGGCCCTGGGGGTGATGACCCTGTTCCTGCTTGCGGTGCCCGCGGTGCGGGCGGCGCGCACCCGCACCCTGGAGGGGCTCTGGGGCGGGTATCTGGCCGTGGCCGGGGCGCTGCTGCTGGCGGCGATGCTGGCGGCGGTGCAGTGGCTGCCCTACCTGGAGTACCGGGGGGAGAGCGTCGCGTCGCTGAACCCGTCCCACGGCGCCCTGCGCGCCGCCGACATCGCCGCGTTCCTGCTGGCCCCGTGGCGGGCCGCGGCGGACGGGGCGCCGCCGCGCGCGGCCCTGTTCCTGCATGCGGGCCTTCCCGCGCTGGTGGCCGCGCTGTGGTTCGCCGTGCGCCGCCACACCGAGCGGTCGCGCCGGCGCTGGACCGAAACCTTCTGGATCACCTCGCTGGTCTTCGCGGCCTTCGCCCTGCTGGCGGGCCGCGCGCTGGAGTCCGGCCACGGCATGCCCCTGCCCCGCTCCGAGCATTTCCTGCTCCCCTGGGGCTTTGCCTGGGCTCTGCTCGCCGTGGCGGCGCTGGAGGAGTGGGTGCTGCTGGACGCGGCCCTGTGCCGCGGCGTGTTCCGCCGGTTCCTGCTGTGGTTCACGGGGGCCTGCGCGCTGTTCATCGGCGGCGGCGCCGCCGCGGTCAGCGCGTCGGGCGGACGGCCCGGCGCGGTGGCGGCGGGCGCCGGGGCGATGGCGGCCGTGGTCTTCGTCCTGATGCTGGCGACCGCCGTGCGCCCGTCGGCGCGGCTGCTGGGCTACGGGCTCGGCCTGACGGCGGCCCTGGGCTCCCTGTGGGCCCTGGAGCCGGGGCGGTCCTTCACCCCCGCCGCGTCGCTCTACCCCGAGACCACCTTCATCGCCGCCCTGCGCGAGGCCGGCACCCGCGTCGGCGGCACCCCCTCGCTCCGGACCTGGCCGGTGTCCGTCCACGGCGTCCCGCAGGTCTACGCGCCCTCCGGCGTCACCCTGCGGCGGCATGCCGCGTTCATGGGCGCCGCCGAGAAGGACCCGGCCGTCATGCGGCGGGGCGCCGTCGGCGCGCTGCTGCTCACCCGCCAGGACGTCCAGGGCGCCTACGCGGGCCTGCGCCCCGAACTGAACATCCAGGAGGTCTTCCCCTCCGGGGCCATCCTGCTGCGCGACCTGTCCGCGCGCCCGCGCGCCCGCATGATCTACGCGGGCAAAAAGGTCGGGGCGTTTTCGCCGGAAGCCCTCGACGCCGACAGCCTTCCCCAGATCGAGGGCGAGGAGCTGCCCGAGAAGGACGCCGGCCCCGCCGCCACCGCGGAGATCGTGCAGCCCGAGCGCAACAACCGCGTGGTCGTGCGCGTCGCGCAGACCCGCCCCGGGGTGCTCGTGCTGGCCGACGCCTTCTACCCGGGCTGGCGTGTGCTGGTGGACGGCGCGCCCGGACGGCTCGTGCCCGTGGACGGCCTGTTCCGGGGTGTGCCCCTGGGCGAGGGCGCCCACGAGGTCGTGTTCGAGTACCGCCCCCTCTCGGTCTTCGCCGGGCTCATCGTCAGCCTGGCGGGATTCGCCCTCCTCCTGCTCCTGCTCCTCCTGCCCCACCGCCGCGCGTGACCCGCGGCGCGGCCGCGCGGGGAAACCGGCGGGACGCGGGCGGGGTCCATTAGGATAGAACCGGTCGGGGTCCCGGATGGGGCCCGAAACGCAAGGAGACCCGCGATGCGTATGTTCAGGAGCGTGTGTTGGATGGCCGCGGTGGGGATGCTGGCGGCGGGGGGGGCGGCGGCGCAGGACAAGCCGTCGCTGGTGGAGCGGCTGGGCTTTGCGAAGGACGCCCGGGTGCTTATCATCAACGGGGACGACTTCGGCATGAACCACGCGACGAACGTGGGCACGCTGAAGGCGCTGAAGTCCGGGGGGATCACCTCGGCGACGATCATGGCCCCCTGTCCCTGGTATCTGGAGGCGGCGAAAATGGGGCGGGCGCACCCGCAGGCCAACCTCGGCGTGCACACGACCCTGACGAGCGAGTGGGGCGTGTACAAATGGGGCCCCGTGGTCGGCCGGTCCGCCGCGCCCAGCCTCTGCGACGACAACGGCCACTTCTTCACCGACGTGTTCCAGCTCTATCTCAGCGGGAATCCGGAGGAGGTGGAGAAGGAGATCCGCGCCCAGGTGGACCGTGTCCTTCAGGCGGGGGTGGACGTCACCCATATTGACTCCCACATGGGTGCCATGCAGTATGCGCCCGGCTACCACGAGCTCTTCATCAAGATCGCCGCGTCCTACAAGCTCCCGGCGCGCATCGCGGGCCGCGAAATGATGGACAAGTATAATGCGGGCTACCTCATTGACATGGCCGATGAAATGGGCGTGCTCCACCCCGACGAGCTGTTCATGGGCGACCCGCCCAGCATCGAGGCCACCGAGGCGTGGTGGAAGGACCGCATGCTCCAGGCCAAGCCCGGCCAGGTGACGGAGCTCTACATCCACTGCGCCGCCGACGAGCCGGAGATCTTCGCCACCACCGGCTCCGCCCGCCGCCGCATCGCCGACACCGACTTCTTCAGCGACCCCCTCACCCGCGAGTGGATGGTCCAGCAGGGCATCGTGAAGGTCAGCTACCGCGAACTGCGCGAACTCCAGCGCACCGGCAAGCCCATGCCCCGCGTCGAGGGCTACGGCTGGGACGACTGAGACCGGACGCAACGGAGGGGGCGCTTGCGCGCCAAACCGGCGGGTTGCCGCCAAGGAGGGAAGAGGGATGAACCGTTGGACATGCGGGATGGGGATGGCGTTGGCTGCGGCGTTCGCGGTGCTGTGCGCGCCGTGGGCGGGGGCGGCGGACGATGGGGCGAAGGAGGAGCTGAAGTTTGAGCTGCCGGAGGCGGCCTTCGGCGGCACGCCGCTGCCGTACACGAGCGAAATCCTGGAGAAGGAGGAGTTCCGGGACCGGCCGCCGTTTATGGCGCCGAAAGGGACCACCTTGGTCTCCAAGGGCAAGCCGGTGACCGCAAGCGCGGCGCCGGCCATGGGCGACCTGAAGATGGTGACGGACGGGGTCAAGAACTACGCGTCGAGCGCCCTGGTCGAGCTGGAGGCGGGCCCGCAGTGGGTGCAGGTGGACCTGGGGTCGGAGCACGAGCTGTACGCGGTGCTGTTCTGGCATTTCCACGCGGAAAAGCGGGTGTACTTCGACATCGTCGTGCAGGCGTCCAACGACCCGGAGTTCAAGACCGGCGTGACAACGCTGTACAACAACGACGTGGACAACTCCTCCAGCCTGGGCGAGGGCCCGGACAAGGAGTACATCGAGAACGCCCGGGGCCGCCTGCTCGACCCGAAGGGCGTGAAGGCGCGGTATGTCCGGCTGTACAGCAACGGCAACACGAACGACGAGATGAACCACTACGTCGAGGTGGAGGTCTGGGGGCGGCCCGTGGTGAAGTGACGGGGGGCGGGGACCATCGGACCGATCGGTCGGATCGGTCGGATCCGTCGGATGGCTTGGTCAGATCTGTCTGACCTGTCCGACGAGTCCGACGGGTCCGACATCCCGGCGCGCGCCGGTGGAAACCTTCGTGCCGCGTGTGGTCAAATGAGCGCCACCACACCGAAAGGGTAAAGCAATGCAGAAACGGATGCTGGGCGAATCGGGGATTGAGGCGTCGGTGGTGGGGCTGGGCACCTGGGTGACCGGCGGTGGGGAGATGTGGAACGGCGCGGACGACGCGGAGTCGGAGCGGGCGATCCGCGCGGCGCTGGACCACGGCATCACACTGATAGACACGGCGCCCGCCTACGGCTGGGGCCGCAGCGAGGAAGTCGTCGGCAGGGCCATCCGCGGCCGCCGCGACCAGGTGGTGCTGGCCACCAAGTGCGGCATGTGGTGGGAGGACAAGCGCGGGTCGTTCCATTTCGCGTTTGACGGCCACGAGACCTACATCAGCCTGCGGCCGGACACGCTGGCCGTGGAGATCGAGAACAGCCTGCGCCGCCTGGGCACGGACCACATAGACCTCTACCAGCCGCACTGGCCCTCGAAGGAGCCGGACCTGACGCCCATCGAGGACACGATGGCCTTCCTCCTGAAACTGAAGGACGAGGGGAAGATCCGCGCCATCGGCGTGTCCAACGTGAGCGTGGAGCAGCTCGCCCGGCACCGGGCCTGCGGCCCCGTCGCGTCCGACCAGTTCCGCTACAGCCTGCTGTTCCGCGCGCCGGAGGCGGACATCCTGCCCTACTGCGCCGACAACCATGTCGGCACCCTCACCTACATGTCCCTGGAGCAGGGCCTGCTCACGGGCAAGGTCGGCATGGACCGCGTCTTCGACCCGAACGAGTTCCGCAACAACGAGGCGTGGAACCCGTGGTTCAAGCTGTCCAACCGCCCGAAGGTGCTGGCCATGCTCGACGGCTGGAAGGACCTCACGGAGAAATACGCCTGCTCCCTGGCGCAGCTGATCCTCGCCTGGACCGCCGCCCAGCGCGGCGTGTCGCATGTGCTCTGCGGCGCGCGCACGGAGGCCCAGGCCGTGCAGAACGCCGCCGCGGGCGCCCTCACGCTCGACCCGGCGGACGTGGCGCGGATCCGCGCCGACGCCGCCGCCCTCGGAGACCCCGAATGACCCGCCCCGCCCCGTCCGGGCGGAAGGCGCGCCTGATCGCCGCCGCGCTGGCCCTGCTGCTGGCGGGCGGGGGGATGTCCCGCGCCGCCGCGGAGCGCGCGCCGGGGGTGGATTTCGAGGCCGTGTGCCTCGCCGTGGACGACCTCCAGAAGACCCACGGCGAGAAGTATTCCGTGACGGCGGAGGACCGCGCGGAACTGGAGCGCGCCCGCGCGGAGGCCCCCGCCCTGCGGGAGAAGGCCGCCTCGGGGAACAAGAGGGCCGCCGAACGGCTGGCCCGGTGGGAGGCCCTGGCGCGGCGCGCCCTGCTGGCCAACCCGCTGCTGGACTTTGACACCCTCCTGCTCATCCGGCGTTCGCACAATCAGCTCGGCCTGCCGCAGAACTGGGAGAGCAACTCCACGCTGCCGATGTCCGGATTCGACAACGAGCTGATGCTCCTGTCGCCGCTGGACGACGGGAAGCTCGCGCCGCTGTACCGCCCGGAAAAGGACGTGTTCGTCGGCGACGTGGACCTGCACTTCGACGCGGACCGGGTGCTCTTCTCCATGCCGGGGGCCAACGGCCGCTGGCAGATCCACGAGATGGCCCTCGCGGACCGGACGCCGCGCGAGCTGGCGCTGGTCACCGAGCCCGACGTGGACAACTACGACGCGTGCTACCTGCCCGACGGCGCGCTCCTCTTCACGTCCACCGCGCCCTTCGTCGGCGTGCCCTGCGTCACCGGGTCGTCCCACGTGTCCAACATCTACCGCTACGACCCGCCGACGGGCGCGATCCGGCGGCTGACCTTCGAGCAGGACCACGACTGGTGCCCGACGCTGCTCAACAACGGCCGGGTGCTGTACCTGCGCTGGGAGTACTCGGACATCCCCCACTTCGTGTCGCGCATCCTGTTCCACATGAACCCCGACGGCACCAGCCAGATGGAGTACTACGGCAGCAACTCCTACTGGCCCAACGCCATGTTCTACGCGCGGCCCGTGCCGGGCCACCCCACGATGGTCGCCGCCATCGTCGGCGGGCACCATGACGTGCCGCGCATGGGCGAGCTGGTGCTGTTCGACCCCGCCAAGGAGCGCTTCGAGGCCGACGGCGTGGTCCAGCGCATCCCCGGACGCGGGAAGAAGGTGGACCCCGTGATTCTGGACGGGCTGGTCGGCGCGTCCTGGCCGAAGTTCCTGCACCCGTTCCCCCTGAGCGACAAGTACTTCATCGTCGCCGCCAAGCCGCGCCCCGCGTCGCTGTGGGGCGTGTACCTCGTGGACGTGTTTGACAACATGACGCTGCTCAAGGAGCTGCGGGGCAACGCCCTGCTGGAGCCGCTGCCCCTGCGCGCGACGCCGAAGCCGCCGGTGGTGCCGGACCGCGTGAACCCGGCGCGGGACGACGCGGTGGTGTACATGAGCGACGTGTACGCCGGACCGGGGCTCAAGGGCGTGCCGCGCGGCACGGTCAAGCAGCTCCGCCTCTTCACCTACCACTTCGCGTACCACGGCGTCGGCGGGCAGATCAACCGCGTCGGGCTGGACGGGCCGTGGGACATCAAGCGGGTCATGGGCACCGTGCCCGTGGAGCCCGACGGCTCCGCGTACTTCCGCGTGCCCGCGAACACGCCGGTGTCGGTGCAGCCGCTGGACGACAAGGGGCAGGCCCTCCAGCTCATGCGGAGCTGGATGACCGCCATGCCCGGCGAGACCCTCTCCTGCGTGGGCTGCCACGAGAAGCAGAACACCGCGCCGCCCGCCATCTCCACGCTGGCCGCGCGCCGCGCGCCGTCGGACATCGCGCCGTGGTTCGGCCCCGAGCGCGGATTCTCCTTCCGCCGCGAGGTGCAGCCCGTGCTCGACCGGTACTGCACCGGGTGCCACGACGGGTCCGAGAACGACAAGCCCGACTTCACCGACCGGCCGGACGTGCAGACCACCGCCGGGGACGCCGCCTACAACACCGGGTCGCACTTCCCGCCGTCCTACCTCGCCCTGCGGCGCTATGTGCGCGGGCCTTCCATGGAAAGCGACATGCACCTGCTCACGCCGCTGGACTACCACGCGGGCACGACCGAGCTGGTGCGGCACCTGCGCGCCGGACACCAGGACCTCGTGCTGGACGCCGAGTCTTGGGACCGTCTCCTTACGTGGATAGACCTCGGCACGCCCGCCCACGGCACCTGGGGCGAAATCGTCGGCGCGGACAAGGTGGCAAACCAGCGGGAGCGCCGCATCGCCATGGCGGCGAAATACGCGCCGAACACGGCGTCCATGGACCCCGAGGACGCGACGCCCGTACCCGCGTTCCAGAAGGAGTCGGCGGACGTGCTTCCGGTGACACCGCCGCCCGCCGGGGAGGCCGCGGCGCCTCCCCCGCTGTCGCTGGAGCCCGCCCCCGCGCCGGGGACCACACGCACCGTGGACCTGGGCAATAGCGTGACCCTGCGGCTGGTGCTGGTGCCCGCGGGCACCCTGCGCATGGGCGCGGAAGGCGACGGGCTGGGGCTTCCCGACGAGGCGCCGGTGTGCGAAGTCACCTTGAACGATTCCTTCTGGATGGGGACAACCGAGGTCACCAACGCGCAGTACGCGCGCTTCGACCCGGCCCACGACAGCCGTCTGGAGAGCGGCGACTTCCTCCAGTTCAGCGTGGAGGAGCGCGGCTATCCGGTGAACGGACCGGAGCAGCCGGTCGTCCGTGTGTCCTGGAACGAGGCGGCGGCCTTCTGCGCCTGGCTCGCGGAAACCACCGGCGAGCCCTTCGCCCTGCCCGACGAGGCGCAGTGGGAGCATGCCTGCCGCGCGGGCACGACGACGCCCCTGTGGTACGGCGGCGTCCGCGACGACTTCGCGGGCCATGCGAACCTCGCCGACGCCTCGCTGGCCCGGATCAACACCTATGATCCGTGGAAACTGCCCTCCGGCGCGATCCACCCGTGGCGGCCCGCCGTGGACACGGTGGACGACGGCCACCGGGTCACCGCGCCCGTGGGCGCGTTTGCCGCGAATCCGTGGGGGCTCCATGACATGCACGGCAACGCCGCCGAGTGGACCCGCAGCCTCTGGCGCGCCTACCCCTGGCGCGACGACGGCCGCAACGCGGCGGACGCCGACGGCCCGCGCGTGGCCCGCGGCGGGTCGTTCTACGACCGCCCCCGGCACGCCCGCAGCGCCGCGCGGCGGCAGTATCCGCCGTGGCAGAAGGTGTTCGACGTCGGCTTCCGCGTCGCCTGCCCCGTGACGGCGCGGACCGCCGCCCGCTGAGGGGGCATGGACCCCTTTCTAAACATCTTCTTCCTCGTGTTCCACACGGTCTTTATCCTGTTCGTGCTGTTCGGGTGGGTCTGGCCGAAGGCGCGGAGGGTCCACCTCGTGGCGCTCGCGTTGACGGCGCTTTCGTGGTTCGGATTCGGAATCACCCGCGGCTTCGGTTACTGCTTCTGCACCGACTGGCACTGGAACGTGCTTTACCGCATGGGGCACCCTGACCTGCCGCGCTCGTACATCACCTTCCTGATCGAGACGCTCACGGGGTGGCGGCCCGATGACGGGCTGGTGGACGCCGTGACGGTGGCGGCGTTTTTCGGCGTGTCGGCGCTGGCGGTCTGGCTGGCCGTCAGGGAGCGGCGGAAACGCGCCCAGACAGTGACGGGGGCGTCTCGTGGTTGAGATGCTTTGTTTTCCAAAGAGAGCCGGTGCCTGCCCGGGAGGTGGCACGGGCTTCCAGCCCGTGATTCGGGTCATGAATGCGCCCCAAGACCACGGGCTGGAAGCCCGTGCCACCTCAGTGCGGGACGCTGGTCTCTTCCTGCGAACATGACGGAACCACCAAGAATAACTCGGAACAGAAAGGGGTCATCTCCATGAAACGGTGCATTGCGGCGCTACTGGTTCTTGCGGGTATCGGAGCGGCGGCGGCGGAACCGGCGGTCAGAACGGTCCAGTACCACGGCGTCCGGCGCGACGACCCCGGCGGGACGGTCGGCCTGCGGAATCCCGAGCGGGGCTGGCGAACGGAGGCGGTGTTCGCCGAGCCGGACGGGGCGTCGTTCTACCGGCTGGCGGCGCATCTGCGGGGCCGCCTGCCGGAGGCCTACTCCGACGCGACCTGGCTGCTCGACGCGCAGCACTACGAGCCTTTCGGGCTCACGCTCGCCCAGATGTACTGCTACCTCGACGGGTTTCAGGAGGGGGACATCTCCCCGGAGAGACTGGCGGCCATCCAGCGGGGCTTTGACGGCCTGCGTGCGGCGGGGCTGAAGGCGGTGCTTCGCTTCGCCTACGAGAAGAGCATGGAGGAGAAGGAGGGGCCGACCCTTGAGATCATCCTGGGGCATCTGGACCAGCTCGCCCCGCTCATCCGGAAAAACGCGGATGTCATCTTCGTCCTTCAGGCGGGCTTTGTCGGGGCGTGGGGGGAATGGCACAGTTCCGCGCGCGGGCTGGAGAAGGACCATGCGCATCTGGCGGCGATCGTGAAGAAACTGCTGGAAGTCCTTCCGGCGGACCGGATGACGCAGGTGCGGGTGCCCAAGTACAAACGGTGGGCGCTCGGCGAAAACGCGCCGGTGCTGGACGCGGCGGGCGCCTTCGGCGGAACGCCGGCGGCCCGCATCGGCTTCCACAACGACGGCTTCCTCGCGGGCCCGACCTGCGGCGGGACGTGGACCGAACCGCCGCTTTTTTCGAAGCCCGGCAATCCCGAATTCGACTACATGACCGCCGAAAGCCCGTATCTCGCCGTGGACGGCGAGCTGTTCTGGAGCGACATTGACGGGCGGGTGGACGGGTTACGGGCGGCGGAGAGGATGCGCCTCCACCACTACTCCAGCTTCAGCATCGCCCACAGCTACTCCGGCATGGAGGGCGCGCTCCTCGGCATAGACACCTGGATGACGACGCCGATGGACCCCGCCCGCGCGGCGGAGGCGAAACTGCCCGTGTCGGACGGCTACTTCGAGGACGCGGAGGGCCGGCCCGCCGTCCGGACGCAGTTCGAGTACATCCGCGACCATCTGGGCTACCGCATCGAGCTGCGGGAGGCCTCGTGGCCCGAAACCGCGCGGGCGGGCGCGCCGCTGCCGGTCTCCGTGTCGCTGGTCAACCGGGGTTTCAGCACGCTCATCAACCCGCGCCCCGTGCTCGTCGCGCTGATTAACGCGCAGAACCAGGTTGCCTGGACGCATCCCCTGGACGCCGACCCGCGCACCTGGCAGCCCTTCGCCCCCGGCGATCCGGAGTATGCCCCGCTTACCCACACGGCAAAGGGGGAGGCGGTCCTGCCGTCCGACCTCGCACCGGGGGCATACCTCGCGGGATTGTGGATGCCGGACCCGGCGGGCACCCTGCGGGAGGACGCCCGCTACGCCGTCCGCGCGGCCAACCGCGACGTGCCCTGGTGGGCCCCCGGCGGCCGCCACGGCGTCAACATTCTGGGCCCGGTGACCGTGCTGCCGTGACCCCCGGGGCCGCGCCCGGATTTGCACGCGGCGCGGAAATCTGGTATCATGAAAGCACAGTGGCGGTGTAGCTCAGCTGGTTAGAGCAGTGGAATCATAATCCACGTG
>ERZ795055.2004-NODE-2004-length-15805-cov-4.893270_pt1 | contig 15805 bp, 8 predicted proteins | sample MGYA00375139_ERZ795055 | MGnify/ENA primary metagenome ERZ795055 (study PRJEB30184, sample SAMN05720283) | anaerobic digester metagenome | isolation source: active sludge of municipal wastewater-treating anaerobic digesters | place: USA | collected 2015-01-23 ... | reverse complement strand
ATTTATTCAGAATATTCTTTTTATTAAAGACATAGATATTTAACTACTTTTGTAATGTCAATTAATAAAAATTTTACTTTTAATTTATCTCATATTAAATTTTATGCTCAAACCCGATTTTACCGAAAATTTACACTATCAATTACCACCCAAAGAGATACTTCAATTAGCCGATTATGAACGTTCACCATCTGTTGAGACTGACATGAATAACCGGTTTATGTTATTCTGTTATCGGAATACTTACAAATCGCTCGAGGATATTAATCAGCCGGAAATCAGTTTTGCAGGAATACGTCTGAATCCATTAACCTGCATAAAATCCGAAATAAGTTACATTAATAATTTAAAAGTTGGTAAAACAGATGGTAGTGAGGCTGTTCAGGTAACAGGATTGCCGTTTAATCCGCGAATAGCATATATCAATTGGTCACCTAACGAAACACAAATTGCGTTTACAAATACTACATTAACTGGTGTAGAAGTCTGGGTGCTTGATGTTGAGACTGCTCACGCAAAAAAGTTGACCGAAGCTGTAATAAATGCAAGTTTAGGCAATCCAATTAATTGGATTGATGATAATTGTTTGATAACAAGGTTTATCCCTGAAAAACGAGAACCTGTTATTGATCCAAATTATTCAATGCCAACCGGACCAATTGTAGATGAAAGTGATGGTGAAAAAGCTCAAAACAGAACGTATCAGGATTTGTTGAAAAATCCAATCGACGAACGTAATTTTGTGATTTTTGCAACATCTGAATTGTTTAAAATAGAGCTGAATGGAAAAGCTGAGTTATTTAAAGAAGCTGATATTTATGCGAATATAAATGTTTCGCCCGATCGAAACTACATTCTTATTACTACTATTAAAAAACCCTTTTCGTACCTCGTACCCTATAATCGGTTTGCAAATTGCAGTGTGATTTGTAACTTGAATGGTGATACGATGCATATTGTAAACGATGTACCCTTATCTGAAGTTCTTCCTCAGGGTTTTATGGCTGTCAGAAAAGGGAAACGGGCTATGAACTGGCGATCAGATCTACCGGCTACATTAAGTTATGTGGAAGCGCTCGATCAGGGTGATCCGCTTGTGGAGGCTGAATACAGGGATGCTATTTTTCAATGGGATATTCTGTCTGAAGCTGAACCAAAATTGCTTGCAAAAATTCAACACCGTTTTTCTGATATTTTGTGGTGCAATTCGTCCCTCGCAATCATTCAGGATTATTGGTACGATACAAGACAAACAAAAACGTATCTGATAAATCCTACAATTACTGCCATACAACCAACAATTATTCATGACAGAAATTTTCAGGATATTTATTCAGATCCGGGGTATTTTGAAATGGTGCGCAATAATTATGGAAAATATGTTCTGGCAATCGATAACGATACACTTTTTCTGATTGGTGAAGGTTTTACCCCAACCGGACAGTTTCCGTTTATTGATAATCTGAATGTAACTAATCTGAAAACCGAAAGACTTTATCAATCGACATTGACTGAACAATCGGAAGAAATTCTAACGTTTCACAAGTTCACTTTAGGTGAAGTATTGGTTCGTATTCAAGCTAAAAATGAATTTCCAAATTATTATTTACGCAATATTAAACAAAACACAATCAAGCAATTAACACGTTTCCCTAATCCATTCGAAAGCATTAAGAATGTACATAAAGAATTGATTAAATACAATCGTCCGGATGGAGTTGAACTCTCGGGCACTTTGTATTTACCTGCGGATTATGATGTTAATTCGGAACAAAAACTCCCGCTGTTAATTTGGGCTTATCCTGCCGAATATAAGGACAAAGACAGCGCAGGACAGACTGACACAAATCCAAACAAATTCACGTACCCGTATTACGATTCCTTTGTATATTGGGTTACGCGTGGATATGCTGTGCTGGACGATGCTTCTTTTCCAATCGTTGGCGAAGGAAAAACCGAACCGAATGATAATTTTATTGATCAATTAATTGCTAATGCGAAAGCTGCAATTGATGCTGTAAATGAACTCGGATATATAAATCCCGAGAAAGTGGCTGTTGGGGGCCACTCTTATGGCGCTTTTATGGTGGCTAATTTGTTAACACATTCCAATCTTTTTGCATGTGGTGTAGCCCGAAGTGGCGCTTACAACCGCACTCTAACGCCTTTTGGATTTCAGGCCGAACAAAGAAATTACTGGGAGGCGCGTAAAGTTTACGATGCAATGTCGCCCTATAATTATGCTGACAAAATGAAAACGCCGATTTTATTAGTTCATGGTGAGGCTGATAATAACTCCGGAACTTTTAAATTACAAACGGAACGTTATTATCAGGCACTTAAAGGTCTTGGTGCACCTGCACGCATGGTTATTTTACCTAAAGAATCGCACGGTTACGTGGCGCGTGAAAATATTCTGCATTTGTTGTGGGAGCAAGATCGATTTTTTGAGAAATATTTGAAATAATACAGTTTTAAAAAGAATTTCGTATTTTTGCAAACTATAAAAATTTCATTTACTAACTTATAAATCGTAAATTGTAAATGAATCAATTGTAAATAATAAAATGAGTGTTGTAGAAAAAATTAAATCGGCTAAAACCACTGCTTTTTCGTTTGAATTGTTGCCTCCATTAAAAGGTAATGGAATTGAAGGCGTGTATCGAACCATTAATGCCTTGCGTGAGTTTGATCCTAAATATATCAATATCACAACCCACAGAAGCGAATTGGTTTTTAAAGAAACGCCCAATGGACTTTTTGAACGCGTAGCCGAACGTCATAGGCCCGGTACAGTTGCAATTGCAGCGGTTATTCAGAATAAATTCAAAATTCCGGTAGTGCCACATGTGATTTGCAGCGGTTTTACCCGTGAAGAAACAGAATATGCACTAATCGATTTGCAATTTCTGGGGATTACCGATTTGCTACTTCTCCGGGGCGATAAAGCCAAACATGAAAAGAATTTTGCGCCTACAGGTCATGCATACGCCACTGAATTGCAGCAACAGGTAAATAATTTTAACAGCGGATTTTTTCTGGATGGTTCCAAAATGAAATCGGGAAGCGAACCTTTTTCGTACGGAATGGCTTGTTACCCTGAAAAACACGAAGAAGCCCCGAATCTTGAGTCGGATATATTTTATGCCAAACAAAAAGTGGATGCCGGTGCTGAATATTTAGTAACTCAAATGTTTTTTGATAACTCAAAATATTTTGAATTCGTAGATAAATGTATCCAGAATGGCATTACAGTTCCAATTATTCCTGGTCTTAAACCCATCACATTCATGAGTCAGCTTACGGTATTGCCCAAAATATTCCACACCGATATTCCGGTGGAATTTGCCGACGAACTACGAAAATGTAAAACAGACGAAGAAGCAGCTGAGGTTGGAGTGGAATGGTGTACAAATCAGGCACGGGATTTGATATCCAAAGGTGTGCCGAGTATTCATTTTTACAGCATGATGGCCACTCAAAGCGTAAAAAGAGTTGCAAAGGCAGTTTTTTAATGCAAATTTTTTAATACTTCTACCATGAAATTTATTTTATTATTGGTTTTGATAATATTATTTTTCGGATTGTTTGCCATTATGGCAGTTTTCGGATTGATACGTTCATTTTTGGGGCTCGGCAAAAAGAAAAATCAGACTTACAATGAGCAACAACCAAACGGCGGATCTGGTTCAGCTGATAAAAAGCCAAAAATATTTGAAAAAAGCGAAGGTGAATATGTTGATTACGAGGAAATAAAAGACTAGATTATAAATTCAACTTCTTTAAAATAAAAAGATCTTGAGGTACCGTTTTCCAGGGTCATTATTATTTTACCATCGGGTTGCACATCGTCAATTTGAGCTTTAAATAACTCATTCCCAGCTTTAAAAGAATAAAACCCATTATTTCTATACAAATTTTTAAAATAATCTTCTCTTATTTTGTTTATATCCATTTCGTTGTAAATATCTAAAATATTTTCAACTATTTTGACTAATATTTCTTTCCTCCGAAATGATTTTTCTTTTATTTGCCTTAATGAAACCGGATTTGGCGCATCGCTTTTAAAAACGGTTTGATTAATATTGAGTCCGATGCCTATAACCGTGTTATTTATTTGTGATCCACGCAATGAATTTTCAATTAATATTCCGGCTAACTTTTTATCATTCACATAGATATCGTTTGGCCATTTAATTTTTATATTTTCGCAATAATCGGATAACACATTTATTATTGCAATGCTCACAATTTGAGAGATGATAAACTGTTGGTCGATGGCAACATGATGAGGATAGAGTAAAATGCTGAATAATAAGTTTTTCCCTGTTTCCGATTCCCACGAATTTTCTATTTGGCCTTTTCCTGCTGTCTGAAAATCAGTGTAAACTACAAACCCTTCAGGAAGCGTTTCCTGTTTAATAAGAGTACGCATCAAAGCATTGGTAGAATTGGTTTGTTTAATAAAAAAAATATTTTTCATTGCGCTAAGTTCGTTTTTTAGATTATATATCATAAGTTGTTCATCCTTCGATTTTCCTAAAACACTGATTTGATTTCTTTACCCCGATAGCTGTCGTGGTTGCCCTATTATCTTTATTTAGAAACATTTAGCAAAAATTCTTCCATTTTTTTAACCACCTCTTTTGATGTCCCGTTTGGATTATTTACAATTAAAGCAAAAACAAGTGTTTTATCTTTGGCTTCAATAAAGCCAGCATAACTTTTCACACGCGCTAAAGTTCCGCTTTTAGCATGAACTTTTCCTTCGAGACTGGTTTTTGTAAGTATTTCCTTCATTGTGCCGTTGACACCCGAAACTGGCAAACTGCTGTAAAAAAAGTCAGTATATTTGCTTTTGGTTTTCATATAAATGAGTAATTCCACAAAAAAATTAGCCGAAACAGCGTTTGAAGGAGATAGACCAGAACCATCCAACTGAAAAAGTTGATCGACCGACAATCCTTTTTCACTCCAGAATTTTCGGATTTTCTCAATCGCTGCATCGGTGGTTGCCGGATTATTGTTCGTTATTCCAAGATTTTTGAAAAGATATTCAGCATAATGGTTATTGCTTTTTACATTAATTTCGGTAATTATTTCGCTTAATGGTGGAGAAAAATGCTTGTAAATCAAAAATTTATTGCAATTCGAATTAATCTGAACATCAGGCGATTCGCTAATAATTGATCCGGAATCAGTGAGCTTCTTGTAGATATGTTGCGCCAGTAGTAAAGCCGGATTTGGGATATCTCCTTTCACTACAAATTCATTTTTATTGGCCGGAATTTCGCCTGTAACATACCGGTTTAACGAAAAAGGCGCTCCGTAAAAATAGGCATTGTCAAAAGAAATACCTGAACTTTTTACAAAGTTGTCAATTTTTAATCCAATAATTTCAGGCTCAGCACGCAAAATTTCAGGAGTTGTTCCCGCTTTTCCTGATCGAAAAAAGAGTCTGAAAGTATTGTCAAGATATGAAATGCCATGAATTCCGGGCGCGTAGTAATTTCCCATGTCCTCCCATGTCCAGCGCGGGTTAATTACCTGTTGGTCGAAAATGCCCGGGTCAGCAATTATTTTCCCCTTTATGTTTTTTATGCCTGCTTTTTTGATGGCGGCTATCCATTTCGTTAAAAAATCCTTATCTCCTATTTTATCCGATCCCAGCGTTGGATCGCCACCGCCGCGAATGTACAGATTCCCTTTTAATGTACTGTCAGTAGTAATTTCGCCGTCAATTTCGATGTTTGTTTCGAAACGGAAATCCGGTCCGTAAAGCTCCAGTGCTGTCGAAGTTGTTACAAGTTTCATGGTAGAAGCCGGAATATTACTTCTATGTGAACCCCATTCATACAAAGTTTTTCCGGTTTTCAAATCCTTTACCAGTAAACCAATATTTGCATTTTTCAATAATGGATTACTTATAAAATTATTGACTGGATTTGATGCGAAAACGAAATTTGAGAATATTGAGAATAATATTATGGATGTTATATAATTAACCTTTTTCATTTTATTCGGGTTTTAAATTTTGAAAAGTGAGACATCGGATTGTTCGTTTACAAAATTAGTCAGAATTACTTTATCTTTCTACATCAATTTATTTAAATTAGTTAAATAATAAAAAGTTTTAAATTGCAGATATTTAAATAAATAACTCATTTATAGCTCATTTATACAAGTTTTATGCATTGATGAATAAATATACACAAATAGACTTTTGATTGAATTTATAGTAATATTTAAACTCAAAAAGCAATAAATACTCATTTTTATAAGGTGAAAAGTAAAAATTTACGTACTTTTGCGCTCAATATTAGCAGTAAATAAAACTAACAAACTAACATGATTTTTTTTATATGAAAAAACACAATTTTAGTGCGGGACCATCAATTTTGCCTCGCGAAGTAATTGAAAAAACAGCTCAGGCAGTGTTGGATTTTAACGGTTCAGGTTTATCGGTTTTGGAAATCAGCCATCGCTCAAAAGGCTTTGAAGCCGTGATGAACGAAGCTGTTTCTCTTTTTAAAGAATTGTTGGATATTCCCGAAGGTTATTCTGTAATTTTCTTAGGTGGTGGAGCAAGTATGCAGTTCTGCATGGTTCCTTTCAATTTGTTTGAAAAGAAAGCTGCGTATCTCAACACAGGCGTTTGGGCTAATAAAGCCATGAAAGAAGCAAAAGGATTCGGCGAAACAATTGAAGTAGCTTCCTCTAAAGATGCAAATTACACTTTCATACCGAAAGATTATGTAATTCCGGCCGATGCTGATTATTTCCACATAACTACTAACAATACAATATACGGAACTGAATTACTTGTTGATATAGATTCACCGGTGCCTTTGGTAGCTGATATGTCATCAGATATTTTCTCGCGCCCAATGGATGTTTCGAAATACGGAATTATTTATGGTGGTGCTCAAAAGAATTTAGCGCCTGCCGGTTTAGCTTTTGTTATTGTAAAAGATGAATTGCTGGGCAAAGTATCGCGTTATATTCCAACAATGCTAAACTACAAAACACACATTGCCGAAGGTTCTATGTTTAATACACCTCCTGTTTTGCCAATTTATAGTGCGTTGGAAAACTTACGGTGGTTAAAAGCCAACGGTGGTTTAGTTGAAATGGAAAAGAAAAACATTGCCAAAGCTGAATTACTTTACAATTCAATTGACAATAGCCGGATTTTTGTTGGAACAGCTGCAAAAGAAGACCGCTCGCGTATGAACATTTGTTTTGTAATGAAACCTGAATATGCAGAGTTTGAAGCCGATTTCTTGAAATTTGCGACAGCTGCCGGTATGGACGGAATTAAAGGACACCGCTCGGTTGGTGGTTTCCGTGCCTCTATATATAATGCAATGCCAATTGAAAGCGTTCAGGCGCTGGTAGATTGCATGCAGGAATTTGAAAAACAACATTAAAAAAATTGTTTGAGGTTTGAAAAGTTTGAAGTTTGAAAATTGCAGGTAGATTCTACTCTATAATCCAAACTTCAAACTTTTCAAACTCTCAAATTATTCAAACTTTCAAACTGAATTAAATATTATGAAAGTACTAATTGCAACAGATAAACCGTTTGCCAAAGTGGCTGTGGACGGCATTCGTGAAGAAGTGGAAACTGCTGGCTTTGAACTGGCATTACTCGAAAAATATACTGAAAAACAACAATTGCTTGATGCAGTTGTCGATGCTGAGGCGATAATTATTCGCAGCGATATAATTGATGCTGAAGTAATTGCGGCTGCTAAAAATCTCAAAATAGTGGTTCGTGCAGGTGCCGGTTACGATAACGTTGATCTGGAAGCCGCAACAGCTGCGGGCGTTTGTGTGATGAACACTCCGGGACAGAACTCAAATGCAGTAGCCGAGTTAGTTTTCGGATTATTGGTTTTTGCAGTTCGCAATTTCTATAACGGAAGTTCGGGTATTGAGCTTAAAGATAAGAAATTAGGAATTCATGCGTACGGAAATGTAGGACGAAATGTTGCCCGTATTGCCAAAGGTTTTGGAATGAAATTGTATGCGTATGATGCTTTTTGTTCGGATGAATTAATTCAGAGCGAAGGTGTTACTCCGGTTAGCTCGGTCGAAAAATTATACGAAACCTGCGATGTGGTTTCAGTGCATATTCCTGCAACTTCCGAAACAAAAAAATCGATTAATGCTGCGTTGGTAAATCGGATGCCAAAAGGTGCGATTATTGTAAATACTGCCCGCAAGGAAGTTATTAATGAAGCTGAACTGGTACAACTCATGGAAACCCGCACGGATATTAAGTATATGACTGATATTCTTCCTGATAATCATGCCGAAATGACTGAAAAATGTGCCGGTCGCTATTTTTCAACCCCTAAAAAAATGGGTGCACAAACAGCCGAAGCTAATATCAATGCCGGAATTGCAGCTGCAAGTCAGATTGTTGATTTTATAAATAATGGCAATCAGCGTTTCAGAGTGAATAAGTAAATAAAAATATCTCAATTTATCGAACCCCGTAAATCTCAAAGTTTACGGGGTTTTTTTATTGAAATACATTGAAAACATCAACAATAAAATATATTATTGAAATACTATAAAAAATAATTGAAAACCTGCAAAATAAATTACTTTTGTGTCAGTTATTTACATGCTTTCGTTACTGCTTTAATCATTCCTAATCTTCAAAATTTTAAATACCTATTTGTATGAAATCGTCTGCCATTAAAAATCAATCGATTGTTTTCTTCTTTATTGTTACCTTTATTTTGTTGCCATTTTCGTGTAAAAAAGAGCTGAAATCGCTTCATATCGACCCGGCCTTTTCGGGGTATGTAATTTCATTTACTTCGGGTGTTGTTTCCAATGCATCAAAAGTTCAGGTGCGTTTGGTGCAGGAAGTGACTGATGCTAAACCCGGTAAAGTGCTCGAAAAAAATCCATTCGATTTTAGTCCCGGTGTAAAAGGGAGAGCTTATTGGGTTGATAAACAAACGATTGAGTTTGCGCCGGACGAAAAATTCAGTTCGGGTGATATTTACACGGTCAGTTTCGATTTAAGTCAGTTTGTGCAGGTTCCTTCGAACCTGAAAACACTGAAATTCAGGTTTCAGGTTATGAAGCAAAATGTTCGATATGAGTTCAATGGCATTTCTCCATACAGCGAAAGTAACATGAAATGGCAAAAAGTGAATGGAATATTTTACACTGCTGATGTAGTTGAAAACTCTATTTTCGAAAATATTATTGAAATTAATGGCGCTGACACAAAAAAAGTTTCATGGAATCACAGTAAAGATGGAAGAACTCATAATTTCAGTATCGATAGTGTAGAGCGCAAATCATCGCCATTTAAAATCGAAATTGAATGGAAAGGAAAAAAAATAGGAGCAAAAAACGGGTCTGAAACTTTCGAAATGCCGGGTTTAGATCAGTTCAAGGTGTTACATGTGAAAACAAGTACTTCGCCCAATACCCAAATTGAAGTGTTTTTTTCTGATCCGCTCAGCCGCATGCAGGATTTGGATGGTTTGTTCAGTTTGTCACCAAATGCAGGGTTGAAAGTGATGGTTGCAGGAACTTCAGCAAAAATTATTCCCACACAAACTGTAACAGGCGAAGTTTATCTTACAGTTTATGGTGGAATTCGAAATGTTTTTGAAAAACCGCTGGGAAATAATTCAATTCATAAACTCAAGTTTGTCAGTTTGAAACCTCAGGTTGAGCTGATAGGCGAAGGAGTGATCATTCCCAATACCGGAGGCATTCTATTTCCTTTTCGTGCTGTAAGTCTTTCGGCTGTAGATGTTAAGGTGATAAAGATTTTTGAAAATAATATTGTGCAGTTTCTGCAGGTAAATCAGCTGAATGAAAATCAGGAAATTAAACGTGTTGGGCGTGTGATTTACAATCAAACAATTCAACTCACTTCGGAAGAGTCAATTGATTATTCAGAATGGAATAATTTCTCGTTGGATTTATCTAAACTAATTGATCCGGAACCGGGAGCAATTTATCGGGTCGAAATTGGATTTTCAAAAAAATATTCCTTATTTCCGTGCAGTGAAAAGGATTCCGGAAAAAATTCAGAAGAATACGAGGAACCACATGATCCGAACGAAAGCTATAATGAACCATCCGGTTCGTACTGGGATTATTACGAAAGTGATTCTGACTACGATTACGAAAATTTCAACTGGCAGGAAAGAGACGATCCATGTAAACCATCTTATTACATGGACAGCCGACGACGGGTTTCGCGCAATGTGCTTGCTTCCGATTTAGGAATTATAGCTAAAGCCGGAACTAATAACGAGTATTTTATTGCAGTTACTGACTTGCGCGATACCAAAGCACTTTCGGATGTGGATCTTGAGTTCAGAAATTATCAGAATCAGATAATTAAATCAGGCAAAACAAATTCTGAAGGATTTTGCAACATTACATTGAACGACAAACCTTTTGTGTTGGTTGCTAAAAAAGGAAAACAACGAGGTTATTTGCGATTGGATGATGCTTCCTCCTTATCACTCAGCATGTTCGACGTTTCGGGTGAAGAATTAAAAAAAGGTATCAAAGGATTTATTTATGGCGAAAGAGGCGTTTGGCGACCGGGCGATTTGGTTTATCTGAATTTCATTCTCGAAGATAAAAATCAATCTTTGCCGGCTAATTATCCTGTTGTTCTGGAGCTTTTTAATCCTTCGGGACAAATTGCTCAACATCTGGTCAGAACTAAAAATACGAATGGTTTTTATAGCTTTATTCTGAAAACACCAGCCAACGCTCCTACCGGAAACTGGACAGTGAAAATGCATGTAGGTGGTTCTGTTTTTGCCCGAAATATTCGTATTGAAACTGTGAAACCAAACCGCTTGAAAATCAACCTGAATTTCGCTTCGTCAATATTGCACAAAGGAGTTACTGAAAATGGCAATCTTCAGGTGAATTGGCTGCATGGCGCACCTGCATCGAATGCCAAAGTGAAAATAGAAGCGACGATGGCTGCAAAAAAAACAGAATTTGCCGGCTTTAAAGATTATAATTTCGATGATCCTTCGAAAAAAGTTACATCGCAGGATATCACCATTTTTAATGGAAATCTTAATGCCGAAGGGAAAGCTAATGTCACATCGAAATTAGATTTCAACATCGATGCACCGGGAATGATTGCTGTTCAAATGAAAACAACTGCATTCGAAGCCGGTGGCGATTTCAGTATCGACCGTTCAATTTTAACTTATTCGCCTTATACATCTTATGTGGGGGTGAAAATTCCGCAGGGAAAAGGTTGGAATGGCGCGCTGAATTCCGATGAGAAAAATTTATTTCCGGTGGTGGTTGTCAACGAAAATGGGAAACCGGTGAATGCATCACTTAAAATAGAGGTTTACAATGTCTATTGGCGATGGTGGTGGGAACAAACGGAAGAAGAAAATTTGGCAAGTTATATATCGAATCAGCACACCAATTTATTGAAAACCGATTATCTTCAGGTTGTTAACGGACGTGCATTTTACGAAATGAACCTTGGTGGCGATTATTATGGTCGCAAACTTATCAAAATTACTGATACAAACAGTGGTCACAGCACGGGTGGCATATTTTACACCACTTACCGGGGTTGGTGGAGCAATGCCGGAAGTGAAAATCCGGGTGGAGCTGAAATGTTGATGTTCCAGGCCAATAAAAAGGAATATAAAGTGGGTGAAACTGTGTCGGTTGAATTGCCTGTAACTCACAGCGGAAAAGCATTGATAAGTATTGAAACCGGAAGTCGCGTACTGAAAAACTTTTGGTTTGAACCCAAAGAAGGCAAGTCAAAGTTCACCTTTGAAGCAACTCCCGAAATGGCTCCGAATATTTACATTCATGTTTCGTTTATTCAACCTCATAATCATGGTAAAAACGATTTCCCCATCCGCATGTATGGGGTTCAGGCAGTGAAAGTTGAAGACCCTGACACGCATATTTCTCCGATAATTAATATGCCGGACGAATTGAAACCGCAACAAAAATTCAATGTCAAAATTCAGGAGAAAAATGGTAAACCAATGACTTATACCATTGCCATTGTGGATGAAGGTCTCCTTGACATTACCCGTTTTAAAACGCCAAATCCATGGGAAACTTTTTATGCTCACGAAGCACTCGGCGTGCGTACCTGGGATTTGTATAAATATGTAGCCGGAGCATTTACAGGCAAAATGGCAGGTTTATTTGCCATCGGTGGCGATCAATATTTCGACCGGAAAGGCAAAGAAAACAACAATCGTTTCAAACCTGTGGTATTATTTCAAGGTCCTTTCAGCATTGATGCCCGTGCATCTAAAACACACACTTTTACTATGCCCAACTACATTGGTTCGGTGCGTGTAATGGTTGTTGCCGGAAACAAAAGCGCTTATGGTTCGGCTGAAAAGGCTGTTCCTGTCAGGCAATCGTTGATGGTATTACCAACATTGCCGCGGGTCATCAGCCCTACCGAAATTATCAAAGTGCCGGTTAGTGTTTTTGCAATGGATAAAAAAGTAAAAAATGTAACAGTGAAAATAAGTGCTGATGCAAACTTCGAATTACTCGACGGAACCAACAAGCAACTAGTTTTTGAGAAAACAGGCGAAAAGATGGTTGAATTTACCATCAGGGCAAAAAACAAACTTGCTGAAGGTAAAATCATTGTGACAGCTACTTCAGGTGCTGAAAATACAAGTTCGGAAACAAATTTGAAAATACGAATGCCAAATCCGCCTGCAACAACAGTAACTATGGCGAGCATTGAACCCGGCAAATCATGGTCGCAAACAGTGAGCGCGTTCGGCATTCAGGGTACTAATTCCGGCTCTGTGGAAATATCCCGAATCTATCCGATAAATTTAGAGAAACGATTGCAGTATCTCATTCAATATCCGCATGGTTGCATCGAACAAATTGTTTCGGCAGCATTTCCACAATTGTATTTGAAAAACATGATGGATTTGACCGAACCACGAAAAGCTGAAATTGAATTAAACGTAAAAAGTTGTCTTGATAAGTTGAAATCGTATCAGATTACCAATGGCGGTTTTGGATACTGGCCGGGCGAATCGTACGGTGCAAGTGAATGGGGAACCAATTATGCCGGACATTTTATGCTCGAAGCACAAGCATTAGGATACCAGTTGCCGGTTGGAATTCTGACTTCATGGATTGGATATCAAACCAAAGAAGCAAACGACTGGAAGCCAACACGTAAAAATTACGGCACCGATTTAATTCAGGCTTACCGACTTTATACCCTTGCACTTGCCAAAAAACCGGCATTGAGCGCTATGAATCTTATGCGCGAAACGGCTGAAATTGATGAAGATGCCCGTTGGCGTTTGGCTGCTGCTTATTGCGTAGCCGGAAAATCAGATATCGGCGCTCAAATTATTAATGGAATGAAAACAAAACCTGCAAAGCGTGAAAATTATTTTGGTACGTATGGAAGCGCTGACAGGGATGAAGCCATGATACTGGAAACGCTCGTATTGCTCAAAAGAACTGCACAAGCAAAACCTATTGTACAGGATTTAGCAAACATTCTGGCTTCAAACGAATGGCTAAGCACGCAAAGTACCGCTTATATGTTGTTGGCTATATCTAAATTTACAGGCGATGGGGCAAAAGGCGAAAATCTGCAAAGTGATTTAACTATTGATGGAACCAAAACAAGCATAAATACACCAAAAGCAATGTTTATGACGGATTTAAATTTTAAATCCCGTAATATTAACAGAGTAAGTGTTGTAAATAATTCAAAACAAACTCAATATGTGAGAGTTACATTGCAAGGAATACCTTTAATGAACGAAAAAGAAGGCGAATCACAAAATCTGGAACTTTCGGTTCGTTATTTCGATATGAAAGGAGCAGTTCTAAATCCTTCAAGCATTAAACAGGGAACACAGTTTTATGCCAATATTGTCGTTCAACATCCGGGTGTCCGTTTGGATTACAACGATATGGCATTATCGCAACTTTTCCCATCGGGTTGGGAAATTCTGAATACACGAATGGATGAGATTGTAAGTGCAAAACTCAACACCGATCAGCCAGATTATCAGGATATTCGCGATGACCGTGTTTATATGTATTTTGATATTGCAAAAGGAAAAACCAAAACATTCAGGGTGTTGCTGCAAGCTGCTTATTTGGGTAAATTTTACTTACCTTCGGTTCAGTGCGAAGCCATGTACGACAATACGATACGCGCTTACACCAAAGGGCAATGGGTGGAAGTGGTAAGGTGAAAATACAAATTTTGATTTTTTCAAATAGATTTTTAATGTGATTGGATAAAAACCTAACAGGTTTTGAAAACCTGTTAGGTTTACAATCAGATTTTTATATATTATTGCAACATAATTAAATGAATTCCAATATAATATCAATCCCACATCGTTGCAAACGAGAAGGAGTTAAGTAAATACAAAAACATGAATATTTTAATTTGCGGTGAATAATTATGTTATTCGCCTTAATTATGCGGTGAATAAATGTTATATTCTTCACTCTTCGCCTCGTTACAAACGATGATTGTGTCATATAAAAAGAAAATAAACGGATTTAAATTCCGATAAATCGGAATTATCTTCAGAAACTAGGGTCTTATCGTTCATGCTTGCATGACTTTAATCCGTCCCGAGAATTCGGGATTAAATCCGTATTATTTTCTTATAAGTTCACATCCGCTATCCCGAATTCTCAGGACAGCGGAAATCAGCGTTCTATTCTTTCTAAAAATAAGAAATTATATTCTAACAAATACTTAATTGAATTAATAGCACCTAAAAAAAAGAAATAATATAATATTTAATGTCGTTTAAATTTCATATAAAATCTTATATAATCCTTTTAAACCAATGCAAAAAACACAGGTTTGACTATCCTCATCCCCGTTTTTGGTTGATAATTGTATTTTTTATTTTTCTTATCTGGTTTATTTTTTCATTACCAAAACCCCTTTTTCAAGTTCCCTATTCAACTGTTATCGAGGATAGTAGGGGTAATTTTTTGTCGGCGCGCATCGCTTCCGATTATCAATGGCGTTTCCCGCAAACCGATTCTGTTCCGTACAAATTTCGTGAATCCTTGCGCTTGTTCGAAGATGAATATTTTTATTATCATCCCGGTATCAATCCGGTTTCAATGGGCAGAGCATTGTGGCAAAATATTAAAAAAAGACGTGTCGTAAGTGGTGGGAGCACCATTTCGATGCAGGTTGTCAGGCTTAGTCAACTCAATCAAAACAGAACAGTTTTCAGAAAATTGTATGAAATGATACTGACTTTGCGCCTTGAATTGGGTTATAGTAAGCGTGAAATTTTAAATTTATATGCGTCTCATGCTCCTTATGGCGGAAATGTGGTTGGGTTGGAAGCGGCGGCATGGAGATATTTCGGGCGACCGGCTCATCGTTTGTCATGGGGCGAAACCACAGCACTTGCTGTATTGCCAAACGCTCCGGCTCTGGTTTTTCCGGGGAAGAATCATACCATCTATTTGAAAAAACGCAACCGCTTGCTGGACAAATTATACAAGGCACAAATTATTGACAAAACCACCTGCGATTTGGCAAAAGCGGAACCGTTGCCCGATAAACCTCAACCGTTGCCTCAACTTGCTCCCCATTTGCTCAATAAAATTATAAATGATGGCATTTCCGGAAAAAGAGTGCAAACTACACTGGATCTTAAACTACAGCAATTTACAACCAACATTGCTAAAAAATACGTGCGGTATTATGCTGCTAATTACATACAAAACATTGCCGTAATGGTGCTTGACACCAAATCGG
>ERZ795055.1994-NODE-1994-length-15844-cov-6.263411_pt1 | contig 15844 bp, 13 predicted proteins | sample MGYA00375139_ERZ795055 | MGnify/ENA primary metagenome ERZ795055 (study PRJEB30184, sample SAMN05720283) | anaerobic digester metagenome | isolation source: active sludge of municipal wastewater-treating anaerobic digesters | place: USA | collected 2015-01-23 ... | reverse complement strand
TTGAGCCGGCTTATTTCTTTAAGTGTTGCAAGGTCATTCTGATCAGTCTCACCGGGAACAGGCACACTGCCTTCATAGTAATTATTTGTGAGTACAAGTGTACGGTTCACAAAATTTCCGAGAATTGCTACAAGTTCATTGTTATTGCGAGCCTGGAACTCCTTCCATGTGAAATCATTATCCTTCGTTTCAGGTGCACTTGCGCAAAGAGAATAGCGGAGAACATCCTGCTTGCCCGGGAAATCTTCAAGGTATTCGTGGAGCCATACAGCCCAGTTCCTTGAAGTTGAGATCTTGTCGCTTTCGAGGTTGAGGAATTCATTTGCCGGGACGTTGTCAGGTAGGATATAAGTGCCTTCAGCCCTGAGCATTGCAGGAAAGATTATGCAGTGAAACACAATATTATCCTTTCCTATGAAATGGATCATCCTTGTATCAGGATCTTTCCAGTATTTCTCCCAGTCGGGTGTTAGTTCTTTTGTTGCTGATATGTATCCAATAGGAGCATCAAACCACACGTACAGAACCTTACCCTTTGCCCCTTCAACGGGTACCGGCACTCCCCAGTCGAGATCGCGGCTCACAGCTCTTGGCTGCAGTCCCTGATCTATCCAGGACTTGCACTGGCCGTAAACGTTGCTTTTCCATTCAGTATGTTCCTCAAGTATCCATTTTCTGAGCCAGGGCTCATACTTGTCAAGCGGGAGGTACCAGTGAAGTGTTTCCCTGAGAACAGGCTTGCTCCCTGATACTGTGGAGTGAGGATTTATGAGGTCACTCGGGCTGAGTGAAGTTCCGCATTTCTCGCACTGGTCGCCATAGGCATTCTCATTATGGCAGTGAGGGCAGGTTCCCATGATATACCTGTCAGCAAGGAAACAGCAGGCTTCCTCATCGTAATACTGCTCAGAGGACTTTTCAATGAATTCACCTTTATCGTAAAGTGTTCTGAAGAACTCTGAGGCAGTTTCATAATGAACCTTATTTGAAGTGCGGGAATAGATATCAAAGGAAATTCCGAAATCTTCGAAGGCTTTCTTATTAAGCTCATGATACCTGTCAACTACTGCCTGGGGAGTGATTCCTTCCTTCCTGGCTTTCAGTGTAATAGGCACTCCATGTTCATCGGAACCGCATACCCAGATCACATCAGCACCTTTCATCCTCAGATACCTTGCATAGATATCCGACGGAACGTATACACCTGCAAGATGCCCGATATGTATCGGTCCGTTTGCATAAGGCAGTGCAGAGGTGATAAGGTGTCTTTTGTAGTTTTTCATCTTCTTTTGCTGAATATCAAGTGTTATGGAGCGCAAATATAATAATTGATGAGGGAGTAAACCGGCTAATTGCAAAAATTTTCCATTGAACTTAAGGATAAATGCAATACTTTTATTTTGCAAAATTATTAATATGTCAGAGTTGAAAAGACAGCCGGCTTACCTTAAACCGGGGGATACAGTAGGCCTTGTATCGCCGTCATGGTGCATTGATCCTGTAAAGCTTGATGAAGCAGTTCCTTATCTTGAGAGCTGGGGTCTGAGGGTAAAAGTCGGGAAGAATGCTGCAAAAACTCACGGGCCCTTCGCCGGGACTGATGCTGAAAGACTGGCGGATATGCAGGAGATGACTGATGATCCATCTGTTAAAGCTGTAATATGCTCACGCGGAGGATACGGTATGCTGAGAATAATTGACAGAATTGATTTTTCAGCCCTGAAGGAAAATCCTAAATGGTATGCAGGATTCAGTGATATAACTGTTCTTCACAACTGGCTCAGCGAAGTATGCGGCATTATTTCAATCCATGCCGACATGCCTCTTAATTTCAATAACTTATCAAAAACCAGGGATACTTTTCAGACTCTCAGGCAGGCTTTATTTGGCCAGTCCCTGCAGATTGAATGGAAAGGCAGGTGTCTGAGGCCCGGAAGGATTGAAGGAGAAATAACGGGAGGCAATCTTTCACTCGTTTACAGTCTTGTTGGAACAAAGGCTGAAGCTGAAACAAGGAACAGGATATTGTTTCTTGAGGATGTGGGTGAATATTATTATCATATCGACAGGATGCTCATGTCGCTGAAGCTTGCCGGTAAGCTTGAAGGGCTGTCGGCCCTGCTGATAGGAGGGATGAGGGATATGAATGATACAAAGATCCCCTGGGGAATGAGCATTGAAGAGACTGTAATGTCAGTTGTTGATGAGTACGATTATCCGGTTTTGTTTGATTTTCCGGCAGGTCATATTTCTGACAACAGGGCTTTCTATTTCGGCAGAAAGGCAGAGATCAGGACTTCAGATTCAGGCAGCATATTGCTTTTCTGACCTTCTCAGAAGGCAGAGATCAGCAGGTCGAGGTCTTTTGAAATTATTCCAAACTTCTGTCCCAGCGTCTCGTTTGTGAGCATACCGTTATAGAGGTAGGCTCCGTTTCTTACGCCCCGGTTGTTTTTCAGCAGCTGTGTTATTCCTCCCGAGTCAGCCATGTTTTGCAGGAGAGGTGCAAAGATGTTACTGAGAGCAATTGACGCCGTTCTTGCAACACGCGAGGGTAAATTCCATGCCGAGAAATGGATTACTCCGAACTTCTCATAAACCGGATCCTGAAGTGCGCGGCATTCTGTAGTTTCGATACATCCTCCGCGGTCGATGCTGAGGTCAATTATTACAGCGCCCTTTTTCATTCCTCTGACCATTTCCTCAGTTACATAATACCAGGGGCGGAGATCTTCAAGCTCTATTGCACCGATGAGAACATCTGCCGATTTGAGAGCCTTTTTCAGCACCTGTGGATGGAAAACTGATGTCTGGAGTCTTTGTCCGAGAAGGTTCTGAAATTTTCTCAACCTGTCTATTGATTCATCGAAGATCTTTACAGTCGAACCCAGTCCAAGAGCAGCCCTTGCAGCATATTCACCGGCGGTATTTGCTCCCAGGATGATCACTTCAGTAGGAGTGACGCCTGTGATTCCTCCAAGCATAACTCCTTTGCCTCCGTTCATTACGCTCAGATATTCCGATGCAACAAGCACAGATGTAACTCCGCAGATTTCGCTCATTGTTTCTATAACAGGCATCACCCCGCTGTTGTCGCGTATTTTCTCAAAAGCAATTGCAGTTACTTTCTTCCTGATAAGCTTTCCGAGGATTTCCTCATTGAGTTTAAGAACATTGAGATATGACAGGATAACCTGGTTGCCTTTAAGGTAGTCAGCCTCTTTCGGGGAGAAAGGGGCTACTTTAATTACAACATCTGCGCTGTAAACTTTTGAAATGGAGTCAGTTAATATTGCGCCATTTTCACTGTAGTCTTTATCGGAGTAATTTGCGCCGAGGCCCGCGCCCTTCTGAACAATAACTTCATTATCCTTTTCAACGAGCAGATTTACAGCTTCGGGTGTAAGAGCAACCCTTTTTTCATCATCCCTTGAATCGGCAGGCACACCTATAGTAATATGCCTGTTCCTTATAGCTGTTTCAAGCTGCTCCTCCTTTGGCATGAATGCCGTGTTGCTGAAGCTGATCTTTCCACTCTTGCTTTTTTCATTCATTATCTGAAGAGGGTTATTTCTTCAAAGGTAGAATTTTTTTATTGTCAGACCAATTAAAGTCATTTTACGAGATATGCAGGATCCTCTGTCCGTCATCCTTTACCTCAATATGGATACGCAGGGTTTCTTCAGGGAGGATATCTTCAATAAGTTCAGGCCATTCCAGGAAACAGTATGATTCTCCCGTAAAGTATTCTTCAATACCGAAATCAAAAACCTCTTCTGTTTTTTTAATCCTGTAAAAGTCGAAATGGAAAAGAGAGTTCCCGCTTTTAGTCTTATATTCATTTACAAGTGTGAATGTAGGGCTTGTGGCATAATCGATTGCTCCCAGATTTTCGCATACAGCCTTAATGATTGTTGTCTTGCCTGCTCCCATGCTTCCGTAGAATGCTATTATTTTTCTTCCTCCGGTATGCTTAAGCAGTTCCCTTGCTGCGGCATTAATATGTCTTTTATCCTTGATTATTATCTCCATGGCTATACTGGTTCGAGACTTATGACAGGAATCATCATCTCCTGCATTGAGATTCCTCCATGCTGGAAAGTGTCCTTGTAATAAGCAGCATAATGATTAAAGTTATTCTGGTATACAAGGTAGTCCTTGTTCATTGCAAAGATATACCTCGAACTTATATTTGATTTGGGCAACCTGGCCTTTTCCGGTTCTTTTATCTCAAATACCTGCCGAGGGTCATAATCGAGATTCTTACCCATTTTATAGCGCAGGTTAGCCGAGGTCTTTTTATCACCGATAATCTTCAGAGGATTCTGCACCCTTATTGTTCCATGGTCTGTACTGAATATCACTTTTACCTGGTGTTTTGAGAGGGCAATCAGGAGTTCATACAGGGATGAATGCAGAAACCACGACCGTGTAAGGCTCCGGTAGGCTGGCTCTTCCTTTGCAAGGTCACGGATGACTCCAATCTCTGTTCTCGCATGTGAAAGCATGTCAACAAAGTTAAACACCATGATATTAAGGTCATTTGAGAGAAGCGCCTTCAACTTCTCATTAGACTTCTTACCGTCCTGGTTGTTAAGGATTTTTGTATATGACCATTTGCATTTAAGTCTTTTTCTCTCAAGCTGGTTTCTGAAAAGCTCTTCCTCATAAGTGTTTTTTCCCTCATCCTCATCCTCATCAATCCAGTACTGTGGAAGAAGCGAGGCAATATCTGCCGGCATCAGTCCCGAGAAGATCGCATTCCTCGCAAACTGGGTGGCTGTGGGAAGTATGCTGAAATAGATGTCTTCCTCGATGATCCTGTAAAGGCCGGTCAGTTCCTGTGCAATTGTTTTCCACTGGTCGAACCTGAGGTTATCTATAAGTATAAAAAAGACAGGTGTATGTTCACTCAGCAGGGGTTTTATCTTATTGTCAAAAAGCGAAGGTGAGAGCAGAGGTTTGTCTTCTGTTCCTGCCTTTATCCAGTTCATGTAGTTGCCTGAAATAAACCTCGAGAACAGGTTATTTGCTTCATGTTCCTGAAGCCTGAGTATTTCAGCCATACCCTGGTCAGCTGATTTTTCAAGTTCTGATTCCCAGAAGACAATTTTTCTGTATAATTCAATCCAGTCTCTGTATGTGGATGCTGCGGATATCATCTCCGAGATCCTGCTGAAATCCTGGCGGTAATCAGTTGTTGTTTTTTCTGTTATGAGCCTTCTCTGTTCAAGGATTTTCTTAATCACGAGCAGCACCTGGTTTGGTTTTACAGGCTTAATGAGGTAGTCAGCTATTTCGGAGCCGATAGCCGCCTCCATTATCTCCTCTTCTTCACTTTTTGTGATCATCACAACAGGAATGTCGGTTCTGACCTGTCGTATAAGCCTGAGTGTTTCAATGCCGCTCAGCCCGGGCATGTGCTCATCGAGAAAGATCAGATCGTAGGTGTTCTGCCTTACAAGGTCTATTGTATCATTGCCATTCGAGCAGGTGTCAATATCATAGCCTTTCTGTTCCAGGAAGAATATGTGAGACCGGAGAGCCTCAACTTCATCATCAGTCCACAGGATTCTGAATTTTCTCATTTCAGGTAATTATCAATGAAGAAGATATTGTATCTCTCCGGATTCTTATCTGTTTTGAGGATAAGGAGGTTTTCGCTGTGAATCAGGAATGAATACATCTTGCTTGATGAGGGATTTCTTACGTATTTTTCAGCAAGGAAACTGTTGTAGTATTCAAGAGCTGACTTGTAGCTGGTAAATCCTGCGACAGTAATTATGTAGAAACTGTTGTCAACAAGTGAGCCTTCTGTTTTGTAATTTTTGTTTGTGAAGTTGTCAATATTGTAGCTTATGACATCAAAGGTAGCCTGGTTGATGTTAAATGAAGGATTTGCAATCACAAGTGCAAAAACATGGTTTTTGGTTGTGTCAGCAATGTAAAGTTCCTGTGCTATCTGCCTGTCTTCCTCAACTTTGAGTTCAGGAAGTTTCTGGTTAAGGTAGGCGGAGATCTCTGCAGCCTTTTTACCTTCTTCTGATTTGGGCCATGATTTTATGACCTTTCCAAGCTCCTCCTTGAATCCCCTTTCGTCTGTCAGTTTTCCGGTACAGTAAGCCTTAAGAAGCATGAATTTGGGAACAAGGTTGTCCTGTGGGAACCTCTTAAGTGCCTCATCAGATTTTGCCAATGATTCAATATACTTTTCCGACAGGTAGAGATTATATGCTTCTTCATACAGGTTCGCGGCCATTCTGGAATCAGCCATTTTCTTTTCATAATAGGCAGGATCGGATAGTATCCGTGCAAATTCACTTTCAGGAAATCCAGTAAGTAATTCCTGCCTGTATGTTTCTGATCTTGGTCCGTTTATGTCTTTATTTACCCTGTACAGGTTGAACAGTGCTTCAGGCACAAGTTCACCTTTTGGGAATCTTTTCCTTAGTTCTTCCCATGTCTCGGTGGCCTTTGCCGGATCCTGGATCCTTTCGGAGTATGCCTTGCCGGCATTAAGGAGTGCATTTGCAATCTTGTCGTTTGAAATTGCAAGCAAGGAATCATTCATCGGAAGGTTTAATAAGTAGAATTCGGGGCTCTTCCTGTCAAGTTTTTTCCTGCTTGTATCACTCTTCAGCTGTTCTCCTTCACCTTCTGCATCCTGCTCAATTACAGCAACTACCGATCTGTTTGATCTTCTCCAGTTATCTTCAAGTCGCCTTTCTCCCCATCTCCTCCTGAATTCAGTTCTTCCGAAGGTAAGGGCTGACTGGTTATAGAAATACCATTTGCCTTCATTATCTATCTGACCCTGAAACCTCCTCTCGTTTTCATAAAACTGGCCCATATTGTACCTGTCGGAATAATCGGAGGTCCTGCCTTCACTTTCATCCTTCGTGACTTGTGCTATTATATTGGAGATCAGGGCATTTCTTTCAGCGTCACTCATCGCAGCCACTTTCTGAAGGCTGTCTTCGTTTTCAATTATGCGGAGTTCAGTAACAAGGGCGCTAAGATTCAGTGACTTATTTTTCAGGTTTTTGTAGTCGGGATATTTTTCATCAATAAAATACATTGCACTGTCATAAAATTTCCCGGCTTCCATATAATCGGGTTTATCATAGAAATATCCCGCGAGGGCCAGGTAGGATCTTCCCTTCTGGTTCCTGTTCATTGAAGGTGCAGAAGCCGACATCCGGAAATATTTAACTGCTTCGGCTTCATTGCCTTCGCGCATTGACAGATTACCCAGGGCATAGAAAATCTGATCCTGAAAATCCTTGTTTTTGGCATCCCGCAGCATTTTCCCCAGTTCCTTTCTCATTTCCGCGGTGTTCATTGTATTAACATCAAGCACTCCGGGCAGTCTTATCCTCGCATAGAACTCTACCTCGTAAGGGGGCCTCATTTTTATCACTTTGTTATAAAAATATGAAGCCTGTGCACCGTCTCCGGTCTGATCATAAAGCTGGGCAAGGAGAAAGGTCAGCCTGTACCTGTTCCTTTTCCCTCCGGTGTTATCAATTGCTTTCCTCAGGGGGTCTATTGCTTCGGAATATCTTTTTTGTTTGATAAAAAGATCGGCCATAGTGCTGAAGTACATGGCAGAGAATGCCTTTGACGACTGGGGAGGGATACCGAGATCGGATAGCAGTCTGAGTGACTCATTGTATTCCTCATTTTCGTTGTGAACCCTTGCCAGCCATATTGCAGCCTCATTTTTTAGTTCTGCAGAATTTGCTTCAGCAATGCAGTATTCAAAAAGAGCCTGTGCTTCCTTGTATTCGTGCTTATAAAACCTGGCTTTTCCTATAAGCAGATAACTGTCATCAACCCAGTCGTTGTATTCCTTCCTGTTAAGCAGTTCCTGTTCCTTTTCTGAAATATCATTCTTGTCATTGATTTCAGGCTTGGCTGTCATTGATTTCAGTGAAATAAGCTTTGAAGCTTTCTGAATAGCCCTTTCCATATTAGAGCTGCAGTATGAAGGAGTAGCAGGATCGCTGAATTCAAAGACTCTCAGCAAATCGGCATAGTCGTCACGGTAATTTGTGCTGATATTTGTTAAACCCTCCTTAAAGTTCTCATATCCATTGAAATAGATATTGTACTTTGCGGTCATGTTATGATAAAACCTGGTTGTATCCGTATTCTTTTCAATGGAACAGGTAGTCAGAAGCAGGGTTGCTCCCAGGATTACAAGGAATTTATATGGCGTGCCGGACTGAGCCAATAAGCAAAATTTAATACTATAACTTACTTAAGTTGTGTATAGTATTCAAAGGTAAATAAAAATGAGCTGTTCAGCTTTTTCAGACCGAAATTACACTTTTTATTTCAGGCACCTCTCTTAATATAGCCTGTTCAACGCCTGCCTTTAGTGTCTGCATGCTGTAGGGGCAGCCATGGCAGGCTCCCTTCAGTTTTACCTTTACAGTCAGATCGTCTGTAACCTCAATAAGGTCTATATCGCCTCCGTCGGACTGTAGATAGGGACGGACTCTTTCAAGGGCTTTAAGAACGCGGTCCTTAACTGTTTTTTCTGTCATAGCTATTTGCTTATTTCAAGTTTTATTGTTGGTCGCTGTTCCCTGTTTCTCTTTTCAATGCTTTCTATGACGCTGGTGGCCAGATCATTGAATGCCGAACCGGTAACAGAATCGTTCAGGGCAACAGGTTCTCCGTTGTCGCTTCCTTCGCAGATGCTCTGTACAAGCGGTATCTGACCCAGCAGTGTGATTCCTGTTTTTTCTGAAAGTTTCCTGCAACCCTCTTTTCCGAAGATATAGTATTTGTTCGATGGCAATTCTGCAGGAGTGAACCACGACATGTTTTCAACAAGTCCGAGAACGGGAACATTTATTTTTTCGGTTCTGAACATTGCAATACCTTTTATGGCATCTGCAAGGGCAACCTCCTGAGGTGTGCTGACTACTATTGCACCAGTGACAGGAACTTCCTGAACAAGAGTGAGATGTATATCGCTGGTTCCCGGAGGAAGGTCGACAAGAAGAAAATCGAGTTCACCCCATTCTCCCTGCATAATCAACTGTTTCAGGAAGTTGGAGGCCATGGGTCCACGCCAGATGACTGCATCCTTGGGATCGACAAAAAAACCTGTCGAAAGAACTTTTACTCCGTATTTGCTGAGAGGAATTATTATATCTGTACCCTTTTCCTGTTTTACATCAGGATGGTAAGATTCCTCATTGAACATCTTGGGAACTGAAGGACCAAAAACATCCGCGTCAAGCAATCCTACAGAAAATCCTCTTTTCGCCAGGGCAACAGAAAGATTGACTGCAATTGTTGTTTTACCCACGCCACCTTTGCCTGAAGAAACTGCAATTATGTTTTTCACATAAGGAAGTACTTCCCGCGGTTTTTCAGCCTGTTTGCCAACAACAACTTTAGGTTCCACCTTAATTTCCTTTATAACAGCATCCTGTCCAAGGCTGTCTTTTAAAGCCTTAACAACAGTACTGCGTATTGAAGAAATGAAGGGATCATTTGATTTTTCCGGCCTGAGAACTATTGAAATGCCTTCTTCTGCAGAAGTAATATCAGCAACGATTCCCATTGTTACAAGGTCCTTTCCTGTTCCGGGATGCACAACTTTTGAAAGGATTTCTGTTATCTGAGCTTTTGAAAACATTTTGCTCATTATTTTTATTTAAATTAAATATAAACAAGCTGCAATTTTACAATAATTACCTCAGACGGGCAAGAAAAAACTATTTAAGTTCCCTGAGGGGATCCCAGAATTTTTCAGAAAAACCGACTATCTGGTCATCCTCAACAAGCACTCCTTCATTTTTCAGGAGCTGTTCCATTGTTGTTGAGTTGCCGAAATGATGCTTGCCTGAAAGCAGTCCCCTGCTGTTTACGACTCTGTGTGCAGGTATGAATTCCGGTCTGCTGTGGCAGGCATTAAGGGCCCATCCGACCATTCTGGCTGAGCGGCCTGAACCAAGGTAGCGGGCAATTGCACCGTATGAAGTCACTCTTCCATAAGGTATAAGTTTTGTCACCTCATAAACCATTGAGAAGAAGTCATTCTCTTCTTTCAGCTGTTTCTTCGCCATATTCAGCAAGTTTTTCCCTGTTGAGCCTGAAGGCAAGATAGGTGATTTTCATTCCTTTTCCCAGGAATTGTTTCTCGTAATGTGTCTTTATTGAAAGGATATCTCCGTAGAAATCAATATTTTCACCAGAGTTATTATGGCTGAGTTCGAGCATTGAGATCCTGTTGCTCATTGAAGCATATTCTTCATAGAGGTTGTCAGTCGACAGCAGGAGTTCGAATTTGTATTTCTCAATTACTCCGAGTGTATATTTATGAAGTTCTGTATTGTCGGTCTTCAGATGAATTATTGCATTGTTCTTCAGAAAGGCTGTATATCTTTTAAGGAAAGGAGGAGATGTAAGCCGTTTGCCTGAGTTTTTAGGCCCGGGATGGGGATCGGGGAAGGTGATCCATATTTCATCAACCTCATTTTGCGAGAAGAAGGAACTTATAAATTCAATACGGGTTCTAAGGAAGGCCACATTGTTCATCTTCAGTTCATTCGAAGTTTTGGCGCCTCTCCACATCCTAGCGCCTTTTATGTCAACGCCTGTATAATTATTTTTCGGGAACATTTTTCCCAGTCCTACTGTGTATTCACCTTTACCGCAGCCAAGTTCAAGGATAAGAGGATTATTGTTCTTAAATATCTGAGCGCCCCACTTTCCTTTAACAGGATGGTCCTTTGCCGTTACCTCGCCGATTTCAGGCTGAATAACATTGGCAAATGAACCGAATTCATTCCATCTGGCCAGTTTGTTCTTTCCCATTCAAGTGATTATTTGCCCTTTTTTTCAATTCTGATACCGATATCATATACTCCCTCAAGGTCTTCTGTTCTCATTCCGTGCTGTACATTGAAGGTATATTCACCCTTCAGCGGGAAGAAGACATTTGAGCGGTAAGGCAGTTTCAGCTCCTTTATGTCGCCAAAGCCTTTGCCATACCATTTGCCTTTGTCATCGGCAAGGTAGTATTGCAGGGTGTCGGTTAGTTTTTTGCCATCGGGTGATGTTGCAGTTACAAAGAGGAAGATGTTCCTGAAAGGATAGTCTGATCCTGTCCGCAGCACAAAGAAAATATCATTACCGGTAAGTGTATCATTAACAGGTACCCTGAACTCGGGAACGTTCATAAGCTGCCAGGTATTTTCCTTCATCTCAGCCGATCCGGTATACAGGACATTGCTGTTGCATGAAGAAAGAATCAGCAAAAATGAAAGTAAAAATCCTGCTGTTCTACTTGTTATTCTTCTTTGGAATAAATTTTCTGTTTTTCCTTCTGCCATGTTGTTGATTATGCTTTTGCTTCTTTTCCTCAGGCTGGTCGAAACGTGTCAGGCTGTTGTTCTTGAGAAGGTCATGTGAAACTGGTTCAGCCTCCCAGTTGTCCTCAGCCTTTCTCAGCTTGTCAGGTTTTTTGCCCTTTCTGTTAAGCTCCTGTATTTCTCTTACCCTGTCGACAGGCAATGAAATAAGGTTGGCTGAAGTACGGGAATCGGTTGAATACCAGTACAGACCCTTGTGCACTTCAACTTTCTGAAAATAGGCAGTGCATTCCATTGATTCAAGCGGTATGTCGCGGGACGGGAATGACCTTTGGGCATCAACATAGCAGTCGAGTTCAAAATTCAGGCAGCATTTCAGTTTGCCGCACTGCCCTGCAAGTTTCTGAGGATTGAGTGACAGTTCCTGGTACTTGGCATGGGTAGTTGTTACAGAGATGAAATTTGTAATGTATGTTGAACAGCAGAGCTCTCTTCCGCATGATCCTATTCCACCTATCCTGCCGGCTTCCTGGCGGGCGCCAATCTGCCGCATTTCGACCCTTATCCTGAATTCGTCGGCAAGTACCTTGATGAGCTGTCTGAAGTCAACGCGCTCATCTGCAATATAATAAAAGATAGCCTTTGTCTTGTCGCCCTGATACTCAACATCACCTATTTTCATGTTGAGCTTAAGTTCTTCAGCTATTTTTCTTGATCTCAGCATTGTAGGGATTTCAAGTTTCCTGGCCTCTTCCCATTTCTGGATGTCAACGGCTTTTGCCTTCCTGTAAACTTTCTTTAGTTCTTCAGGGGTCTGAAATGCCTTCATCTTTTTAAGCTGCTCCCTTACAAGATGTCCGACCATAGAGACCCTTCCAATATCATGTCCGGGGGATGCTTCAACAGCTACAATATCTCCGGTCTCAAGTCTCAGGGCATTTACATTTCTGAAAAATCCCTTTCTCGTATTTTTAAACCTTACCTCAACAATCTCATTTTCATCAGGTACAGAAGGAATGTCCTTAAGCCAGTTGAATGAATCGAGTTTATTAAGACCTGGTTTATATTTTATTTCAGGCAGCCTGAGTTCTTCCGCAGCCTGGCCCTGAATATCTTCATTTTCTGTCATGGAATTATTGTTCCGCAAAAATTTATCCTGCAAAAGTAATTATTTCAAGCTTCAAATTCAATAAAAGCGATAATGATCAGGCTGATCGTATAAAGCGAGTTACTTTAAGGGCCAGATCGAGAAAGATTATTTTGGCATTCCCGTTGGCTTCAATATGCGAATAGCCAAGGTTAAACTCTTCATAAAGAGGGTAGACATTTTCGCGTGTTATAAAAGGATGGAACTTGCCCGAGAATCCCTCTTCCTCTCCTGTCAGGAAGACAAGTCTGTTTTCCTTTTGCCCCAGGGTGAGCATCAGGTTCTCACGCAGTATCCTCAGGGAGAAGGAAATAAAATTCTTCTGTGCTTCCCTTCCTGTAGCCGCCATTTCCTCCGACCAGCCAACAAGTGAAACTACATCTCTCTTCCATGCAAATCTCATGAGGGTTTTAAACCGTTCAAGGTTGTCAAGGGAAGTGTTTTCATCTTCACACAATTCGGAAGCCCTGATTATATTTCCGTTTGCAACATGTGCAATATCAGCTGCCTTTTCAGTAGTAACGCCATATCTGGAAGTAAGATAATTTTCTATTTCACTGTCGGTAAACACCGGTATTTTAATCAGCTGGCATCGTGACATGATTGTCGGGATCACCTTGTCAGGTTCATCTGAAACGAGCAGAAAGAGTGTTTTTTCAGGAGGCTCTTCAATCATTTTGAGAAGCTTGTTGGAAGCTGAGGGATGCATTTTCTCAGGCAGCCAGATTATCATAATCTTGTAGTCCGACTCAAAGGTCTTCAGGCTGAGCTTTCTTATTATCTCTGAAGCCTCGGAGGCGAATATCATACCCTGGGCATTACCGACCTCAATATGATCAAGCCATTTGTTCAGGGTAAAAAATGGTGATAGAGCTGTAAATTCTCTCCACTCCTCTATATAATTATCACTTACAGGGTCAGTTGCCTTTTTCCCTTTAATTACAGGAAAAACAAAATGCAGGTCGGGGTGTATCATTTTGTCATACTTGATACAGGACTTGCACCTGCCGCATGAGTCATGTTCCTGCCTGTCCTCACAGCTTATGTACCTGGCATAAGCAAGAGCCAGAGCCAGGCTTCCGCAGCCTTCATTTCCGGCAAATATCTGGGCATGGCTTACCCTTTCCTCATTGACCGACCTGATGAGTTTGCCAATAATCTCTTTCTGACCTGGTATCTGTGCGAAATTCATAACAAAAAAATGCAGTACAATTATACTGCATTTTTTCCTCATCTCTATGTTTAAAAAATCCTTTGACCTGAGCGGATTTTAAAAGTTCCAGCTAAAGAGCTGCCAGAGCTGAATCATAATCAGGCTCTTCTGTAATTTCCGGTACAAGCTGTGTGTGTTTTACATTTCCCGACTCATCAATAACAACAATGCTGCGTGCATATAATCCTGCAAGAGGGCCGTCGGTCAGGTCAATTCCATAAGCCTTGCCGAAAGCTGAGTCACGGAATCCTGATAGGGATGTTACATTTGTTATTCCTTCGGTTGAGCAGAACCTTCCCATTGCAAAAGGAAGATCTTTTGATATTGCAAGAACAACAGTGTTGTCATTTCCTGCAGCATACTGGTTAAACTTCCTTACGGATGTTGCACATACCGATGTGTCGAGGCTCGGGAAAATATTAAGTATTATCTTCTTACCTTTCAGTTCCGATAATGACAGGTTTGACAGATCTGCTTTAACGAGCTTGAAATCAGGTGCTTTAGTTCCTTTTGAAGGCAGGTTGCCTGATGTGCTGACAGGATTTCCCTTAAGTGCTGTTTTTGCCATAATATGTTATTTTAATTTAGTTTTAAAATAGAACATAAGAACATTGAATTTGTTCAATAAATTTACATTTTCTTTAAACGCAATCAAATTCTTTTATATGACTATCAGGAATCATGCACATAGACTCATTGATTTTCTTCGTTTACCCCGCCCCCAAGGGGAGCGAAGAAAATCAATTGGCTCCCCCCTGAGAATGGGGTAAAACAATTGATTTTCAAGCATTATTTGATCCTATTAAACATTACTGAAACTCAAATTCTTTATTCTTCTTTCTACTTTCTTCTTTCTCCTTAGAGCTCTGTTACAAACCTGATTCCGGTAATTTATTTATATCAGCATATTCAAAAAAAAATATGTAGGTTTGTATGTGAAAATATTAACAAACAAAAAAATATAATCTATGAAAATGATCCAGGATTTCAGTTTCAGTGGAAAAAAGGCTATAGTAAGGGTTGATTTTAACGTACCGCTCGACAAGAAGACCTTTGTTGTTACTGATGATACACGCATAAGGGGAGCGCTTCCGACAATAAACAAAATTATAAAAGATGGCGGCTGCCTTATACTTATGTCGCATCTCGGAAGGCCGGAAGGCCGTATGGAAAAGTATTCACTTAAGCCTGTTCTGCCAGTGCTCGAGAAGCATCTTGGCAGGAAGGTTCTCTTTGCCGATGATTGCCTGGGAGAATCGGCTGTTTCAATGGCTGCTGCACTGAAGCCGGGAGATATCCTGCTTCTTGAAAACGTCCGTTTCTATCCCGAGGAAGAGGGTAAGCCAATACTTCCCGAAGGTGTTGCCGAAGATGTTAAAAAAGCAGCAAAGGCAGAGATGAAGGTGAAGCAGAAGGAAATGGCAAAGAAACTTGCAGGATATGCTGATATTTATGTAAATGATGCATTCGGAACAGCACACCGTGCACATGCAACAACTGCCGTGATGGCAGATCATTTCGATGCAGAACACAAGATGTTTGGTTTCCTCATCAACAGTGAGCTTGCTGCCATGGACAGGGTGCTTAACAATTCACAGCGTCCTTTTACAGCAATTATGGGTGGTGCAAAGGTATCTGACAAGATCCTTCTTATTGAAAACCTTATCAACAGGGTTGACAATATTATTATTGGTGGTGGTATGACCTACACATTTGTTAAGGCCCAGGGTGGTAAAATAGGTAAGTCACTTTGCGAAGAGGATAAGCTTGACCTTGCTCTTCAGCTGCTTGAAAAGGCAAAACAGAAGGGCGTGAAAATTTATCTTCCGGTTGATAGTCTTAATGCTGATAAGTTTGAAAATGAGGCTAATACAAAAGTCTCTGCTGTTGGTGCAGTTGAAGACGGATGGTTTGGTCTTGATATAGCTGAGAAAACTATCGCTCAGTTCTCGGAAGTTATCCAGAATTCAAAGACAATCCTCTGGAATGGTCCGATGGGTGTTTTCGAGATGGAAAAATTCTCAAAGGGAACAACTGCAGTAGCCAAAGCAATTGCAGCAGCCACAGCTAAGGGTGCTTATACTCTTATCGGCGGTGGCGACTCTGTTGCTGCAATCAACAAGAACGGCCTTGCCGACAAAGTAAGTT
>ERZ795055.1977-NODE-1977-length-15904-cov-4.421415_pt1 | contig 15904 bp, 17 predicted proteins | sample MGYA00375139_ERZ795055 | MGnify/ENA primary metagenome ERZ795055 (study PRJEB30184, sample SAMN05720283) | anaerobic digester metagenome | isolation source: active sludge of municipal wastewater-treating anaerobic digesters | place: USA | collected 2015-01-23 ... | reverse complement strand
TCGGCGGGCGAGGACGTCTCCTCGCTCGCCGTAAAGGGGAAGATCAAGGCGCTGGTCGACGCCGAGGACGCGTCGCAGCCGCTCTCCGACGCGCGCCTCTCCGAGCTCCTCGCGCGCGAGGGGATCCGCATCGCCCGCCGGACGGTGGCGAAGTACCGCGAGGAGCTGCACATTCCCTCCAGCTCGATACGGAAAGTGGAGCGCGGGCCGGCCGGGTCGCCGGAATGAGGCCCGACGCCTGATGACCATCGAGGAGGCACGATGAAAATCGAAGTCACCGCCCGGCGTCTCACCGTCGACGCGAAGACGAAGGACACGATCGCCAAGCGCCTCGAGAAGCTCTCGAAGGTCCTCCCGCGGGAGGCGGAGGCGAAGGTCGTCGTCCGCCTCGAGAAGCGCGGGGTGCTCGTCGAGGTGACGATCACGGCGCGCCAGCGGACGTGGGCGGCCGAGGCGGTCGCCGCAGACCAGCTGACGGCCGCGCAGAGCGCGCTCGAGCGGGTCGAGGCGCAGGCGAAGAAGACGAAGGCCCGGGTCAAGGACGAGAAGAAGCACACGACGTCCGGCGTCCGGAGCCCCGAGGCCGCGCTGCCTCTCGAGAAGGCCCCCGCGCCTCGCGAAAAGGCCCCCCGGACCGAGAGCTACGAGGCGCGGCGGATGTTCGACGAGGACGCCCTCCACGCCTTCGACCGCAGCAAGCGCGAGGTCCTCGTCTACAGGGATCCGTCCGACGAGCAGCTCCGCGTCCTCTACCGCCGAAAGGACGGCGCCGTCGTCATCCTGACGCCGCGCTAGGCGCTCGATGCTCCCGACCCCTCCGGAGACGAAGCCGCACGTCCGCGCGGCCGACCTCGAGTCGCCCGCCCTGGCGCCGCTCGGGCTCAAGCTCGTCTCCGGGCGGGCCGGGCTGGACCGGCCGATCGAGTGGCCCCGGGTCCAGAAGCCGGGACTCGCGATCGCCGGGTTCCTGCCGTACGTGAGGGCGCAGAGGGTGCAGATCCTGGGGGAGAGCGAGTTCGACTACCTGAAGACGCTCTCGCCCAGGGTCGTGAAGCAGCGGTTCGACGCGTTCACCTCGCTCGGAATGTCGTGCGTCGTCGTCACGAAGGGGATCCGGCCGCCCGCCGTCCTCCGCCGATTCTGCCAGGAGCGGGACGTCCCGCTCTTCGCGACGCCGCGGCTGACGAGCACGGTGATCGAGGGGCTCACGGCGTTCCTCGAGGAGTCGCTCGCGCCGCGCGTGACGCTTCACGGCGTCCTCGTGGAGGTGGGTGGGCTCGGTACGCTCCTGCTCGGCGACTCCGGCGTCGGCAAGAGCGAGTGCGCCCTGGCCCTCGTCCAGCGCGGTCATCGGCTCGTCGCGGACGACCTCGTCGTCGTCAAGCGGTTCCACAACGACGCCCTCGTCGGCTCGTCGGCGGGCGTCATCCGCCACCACATGGAGCTGCGGGGGCTCGGCATCGTGAACGTCCCGCTCCTCTTCGGAGTCGCCGCGGTCCTCGAGAAGCACACGGTCGAGCTCGTGATCCGCCTCTCGCACTGGGTCGAGGGGGTCGAGTACGACCGTCTCGGCCTCGACGAGGAGTCCGAGACGATCCTCGGCGTGCCGGTCCCCCTCGTCCGGATGCCTGTGGCGACCGGGAGGGACGTCGCGCTCCTCGTCGAGATCGCCGCCCGGAACCACCTCCTGAAGAGGAGGGGCTACAACGCGGCGCGCGAGATGGCGGACCGGGTCCACGAAGAGATCGCCCGCCGGACCGGTTCGACCGACAGGGAGCGCCGGCGCGGCCGCGGGCGGCCTCGCCACGGGGGTGGCGCGTGACGGGCGCGCGGGACGACCAGCGTCTCCTCGTCGTGACCGGGCTCTCCGGCTCGGGAAAGTCGTACGCGGCGCGGGCCCTCGAGGACATCGGCTACAACACCATCGACAACCTCCCGCTCGCGCTCCTCCGGAGCTTCGTCGAGGAGGCGGCCCGCGGGACGGGCGGTCCCGGCCGCAACGCGGTCGTCCTCGACGTGAGGAACCCCGGATTCGCCGAGGCGTTCCCGCCCCTCCTCGACTCCTTGCGGCCGATCCTCCCGGTCACGGTCGTCTTTCTCGAGGCCGACGAGCCGACCATCTTTCGGCGCTTCTCGGAGACCCGCCGTCCGCATCCGCTCGCGCTGGACCGGACGCTGCCCGAGGCGATGGCGACGGAGCGGAAGCTCCTGGCCGAGGTGAAGGGGAAGGCCGACCTCGTTCTCGACACGACGGCCATGACCGTCCACGAGCTCCGGTCGGTCCTCGCCGAGCATTTCCGGTCCCCCGGTGACCCCGGCGTCCTCGCCGTATCGATCCTCTCATTCGGGTTCAAGCACGGGGTCCCGCCCTCGATCGACCTCTGTTTCGACGTGAGGTTCCTCGCGAACCCGCACTTCGTGCCCGAGCTCCGGCACCGGACCGGGCGCGACCCGAACGTCGCCCGATTCATCGAGGAGGGGACCGCCACGGGCCCGTTCTACGGCCGGCTCCTCGACTTCCTCCTCTTCTGCCTTCCGAACTATCGGCGCGAGAACCGGGCCTACCTGACGATCGGCGTCGGGTGCACGGGAGGCCGCCACCGCTCCGTCTACGTCGCGGAGCGCCTCGGCCGCGACCTCGCCGCGGCCGGGTACCCCGTCCGCGTCTCGCATCGCGACGACAACCGGGAAGGACCATGAAGAACCCCGAAGCCTCCGTCGCCGGCGCTGAAGACTCCGTCGGCATCCTCCTCCTTTCCCATGGCCCGCTGGCCGACGCGCTGCGCGAGACCGTCCAGGTCCTGGAGCCGCAGCCGGGCGAGCCGCTGGGCGCCCTCTCGCTCGCCTGGGACGAAGCGCCGGAGCACGCGAGCGAGCGACTCCAGCGGGCAATCGCCGACGCCGACCGCGGGCGCGGCGTCGTGCTGCTGACCGACATGTTCGGCGGGACGCCCTCGAACCTGGCCCTCGCGTTCCTCCAGAAGGGGCGCGTCGAGATCGTGACCGGGGTGAACCTGCCGATGGTGGTGAAGGCGCGGGCCCTCGCGCGGGAGGGGAAGGAGCCGGGCGAGATGGCGCGGACCCTCGTGGAGAAGGGGCGGCGCTCCATCGTCGCCGCAGGCGAGCTGATGGAAACGGAGAAGCGGACCGCGTGATCGAGAAGACCGTCGTCCTCAAGAACCGGCTCGGTCTCCACGCCCGAGCGGCCGCGAAGCTCGTCCACACCGCCGCGCACTACGCCTCGAGGATCACGCTGTCGAAAGACGGCGAGGACGTCGACGGCAAGAGCATCCTCGGGCTCCTCCTCCTCGCCGCCGGCAAGGGGACTCCGATCGTGGTCCGGACGGAAGGCGCCGACGAAGCCGAGGCGATGAGGGCCCTCTCGGACCTCGTCGACCGGCGCTTCGACGAGTCCGAGTAGCCTCGGCCGCGAGGCTACAATCGAGGGGCATGAAGCGGTCCCTCTCGCTGACCGGAATCCCGGTGTCTCCGGGCATCGCCGTCGGCCGCGCGGTCGTCTGCATCGGCCGAACCGACTCGACGCCCCGTCGGGATCTCGACGTCGAGGAGGTGCCGGCCGAGCTCGAGCGGCTCCGGCTCGCCGTCGAATCGGCGATCCGCGAGATCGGCGAGATGGCGGGGCAGGTCGAGGCGCGTCTCGGAAAGGAATACGCCGCGATCTTTCAGGCCCACGCGCTCTTCCTCCGGGACCCGTCCTTCCTCGGGCCGATCGAGAAGAAGGTGCGGGTCGAGAAGGTCAACGCGGAGTGGGCCGTCGAGGTCGTCGCCGACGCCCTGGCCGCTCGGCTTCGGGACCTTCCCGACAAGGACCTCGCCCTTCGGGCCTCGGACCTCGACGATATCGCCACGATCCTGAAGCGCGGGCTGGGTGAGGGGAGCGGCGCCATCGACCGCCTGGCGACCCTCCCCTGGGATTCCTGTGTCCTGGTCGCCGACGAGCTGACTCCGTCCGACGCCGTCCGGATTCCGCGCGACAAAGTCGTCGCCTTCGTGACCGAAAGGGGTGGGAAGACCTCGCACGCCGCGATCCTCGCCCGTTCCTTCGGCCTGCCGGCCGTCGTCGCGGTGCCCAAGCTCCTCGCGTCGGTCGGAGAGGGCGACCAGCTCATCGTCGACGGACGGGAAGGGGTCCTCTGGCGGGCGCCTTCGGAGGACGTCCTCTCCCTCTTCCGCGAACGCCAGGGACGCGATGCCACGCGGGAGCTCTCGCTGAAGGAGAAGAGCCTTTCGGGGCTCGCCCGCACGAGGGACGGCGAAGAGGTGGCGATCCGAGCCAACATCGAGCTGGCCCGCGAGGTCCCCGACGTCTTCGAGTACGGCGCCGACGGCGTCGGCCTCTTCCGGTCCGAGTTCCTCTACCTCTCCTCGGCGGGCGTCGAGTTCCCGGACGAGGTGACGCAGGCCGCCATCTACAGGCAGGTCGTCTCCCAGCTCTCGCCCCGGCCGGTCGTCATCCGGACGTACGACCTCGGCGGGAAGAAGGGGGCCCGGCACCTGTCCGGCGCCGAGGAGAACCCCGTCCTCGGTCTCCGCGGGGTGCGGCTCTGCTTCAGCCACCCGGAGATGTTCCGGACCCAGCTGCGCGCGCTCCTGTCCGTGGCGTCGGAGGGCGACCTCCGAATCCTCGTGCCGATGGTCGCGGGCGTCGAAGAGGTCCGGAGGGTCCGGTCCTTCGTCGAGGAGGCCCGCAGCGAGCTCGCCGATCGCGGCGTCGTCGTTCCCGACAGCGTCCCGATCGGGGCGATGATCGAGGTCCCGTCGGCCGCCATCACGGCCGACTTCATCGCGCCCGAGGTCGACTTCCTGTCGCTCGGGACGAACGACCTGATTCAGTACACGCTCGCGGCCGACCGCGCCAACGAGGCCGTCTCCGACATCTTTCGGCCGCAGCACCCGGCGATCCTCCGTCTCATCGCGCGGGTCCAGGAGGCCGCCCGCGCCGCCGGGAAGCCGCTCGCCGTCTGCGGCGAGATGGCCGCCGACCCGGCCCTGTTTCTCCTTCTCCTCGGCCTCGGCATCCGGGAGTTCTCGATGGGACCCCGGTCGGTCCCGCTCCTGAAGGACGTCGCGAGATGCGCGTCCGCGGCCGACGCGGCGCGCATGGCACGGGCCGCGCTTTCCCTTTCCACACCCGACGACGTCGCCGCCCTTCTGGCGCGGGAGGCCGAAGCCCTCCTGAGCGGCGACCCGGAGACCCGCGCCGCGGTGAACGCATGAAGACGACCGATCGAATCGTCAAGAAGCCCTGGGGAAGCGAGCGGATCTTCGCCGTCAACAGCCGCTATGCCGGCAAGCTGATCTCGATCCTCGCCGGTCAGACTCTCTCTTACCAGTACCACCGGGCCAAGGAGGAGACGATCCACGTCCTCTCGGGAACTCTCGGGATGGAGACGGAGTCCAACGGAGAGAGGATCCTTCTGGCGCTCGCCCCGGGGGAGACCTTTCACGTGATGCCCGGTACGAGGCACAGGATGTTCGCCGAAGGGGAGGACGTCCTCGTCGTCGAGGTCTCCAGCCCGGAGCTCGACGATGTCGTACGCCTCGAAGACCGATACGGGCGAGAAGGGACGACTCAGCCATGAAACGCTCCTTCCCCGCGTCGTTCGCGTTCCTCGCTCTTTTCGCCGGGACGGCGCCCGGCCTCGCGAACGCGGCCGACCCGCAGCCGACCCCGACCCCGACCGCGACGGCCAAGGGAAAGAAGAAGCTTGCCGGCGGGAGCTTCGGCGTTCCGCCGAAACCGACCCCGACGCCGGGATCCGGGTCCGGATCGCTGGCCGATATCGCAAGAAAGGCGCAAGAAGAGGAAGCCGCCGCCGCAAGGGCGGGACGCCGGATCGTCATCACGAACGAGAGCCTCCGAAAGTCGGAGCCGGCGCAGGGGAGCTCCACGATCACGATCACGGGCTCGGCCGACAAGAAGCCGGTTGCGCGGACACGCCCCACGGCGGTGCCGTCCGAGATTCCGGAATACCGTGACGCCAGCGGCCGCACCGAGGCGGAGTGGAGACAGCGTGCCGAGGAAATCCGTTCGCGAGCAGCCGAAGCCGAGGCGGAGGTCGCCGCCGCGAGAGCCGAAGTCCGCAGGCTCGAAAACGACTTCTACGCCTGGAGCGACGGCAACTACCGTGAGCGCGTCATCCGTCCGGCTTGGGACCAGGCGCGCGAGAGACTGAAGGGCCTCGAGGCCGCAGCCGAGGATGCCCGGAAGGCGATGGACGGGCTCGAGGAAGAGGCCCGTAAGAGCGGGACCCCTCCCGGATGGCTTCGCTGAACGACGGCCGCCTCGCGGCCCCTCGCGAAGCCGACGCCGGCGGGCGCACGCGGAAGGTTTTCGTAGAAACCTGGGGCTGCCAGATGAACGAGCTGGACAGCCGCAGGTTCGTCGGGCTGATGTCCCGCGCGGGATGGGAGGAGTCGGCAGAGCCGACCGACGCCGACCTGGTCCTGCTCAACACCTGCTCCGTTCGAGACAAGGCCGAGCAGAAAGTCTACGACTATCTCGGCCGCGTCGCGCTCCTCAAGAAGACCAGACCCGGAATGCTGCTGGGGGTCTGCGGCTGCGTCGCCCAGCAGGAAGGGGAGGAGATCCTCCGCCGGTCCCCGGCCGTCGACTTCGTCCTCGGCACCGGGAGAATCGAGCTCCTTCCCGCCGTCGTCCGGAGGGTCGAGCGCGAGGGCGACCGTCCGGTCGAAACCGGCTTCGACCTCGACGAGGTGGCCTACACGCCCGGTGCCGTCGCCCGGACCATCGCGCATCGAGCGTCGATCACGATCATCGAAGGGTGCAACAAGCACTGCACGTTCTGCGTCGTTCCGACGACGCGCGGCCGGGAGAGAAGCCGTCGCTCTTCGGAGGTCGTCGAAGAATGCCGTCGCCTCGTCGGAGAGGGCGTCGTCGAGATCGAGCTCCTCGGGCAGACGGTCAATGCCTACTCCGACCCGGAGAGCGGCGCCGGTCTTTCAGCGCTGCTTCGGGCGATCTCCGCGATCCCGGGGCTCCGAAGGCTCAGGTTCGTTACGTCCCATCCTCGCAACTTCGGCGACGACCTGATTGCCGCCATGGCCGAATGCGAGCCGGTCTGCCCGTCGCTCCACCTTCCGTTCCAGTCGGGGAGCGACTCGGTCCTTCGCCGGATGAAGCGCCAATACAGCCGCGCCGAATATGTCGATCTCGCCGGACGGCTTCGTTCGGCCGTGCCGGGGCTCGCGCTCTCGACCGACATCATCGTCGGGTTTCCGGGCGAGACCGACGAGGACTTCGAATCGACGATCACCCTCCTCGACGAGGTCCGGTTCGGCGCCATCTTCTGTTTCGTCTATTCGCCCCGCCCCGCGACCGCGGCCGCCCGGTGGGAGCTCGACGTCCCCGCCCCCGTCGCCCAGGCACGCCTCGCGAAGCTGAACGACCACCAGCAGGACATTCAGCTCCGAGCGAACGAGGCGATGGTCGGCGAGGTCCTCGAAGTCCTCGTGGAAGGTCCGGATCGGACGGGGAAGAAGGTCTCCGGGCGCTCTCCCTACAATCATCTCGTTCACGTCGAGAATGCCCAGGGGACGCCGGCCGGCTCCTTCATTCACGCCAGGATCGAGCAGGGCCTCGCGAACTCCCTTCTCGGTCGCGCGCTTCGCGTCGAGCGGGGGACGCCGTCCGGTCCGAACCCTTCGACTTGAATCGACGGCACCGCGAACGCAGATTCGACAGGGGAAGGAGCGCGACGTGAGCGTCAAGATGGACGTCAAGGCACTGATCGTCGATCCGATCGCAAACATGCCGGTCGTCATCCTCCGCGACGCCGAGGACCGGAGCTTCCTTCCGATCTGGGTCGGCGTCTTCGAGGCCAACGCGATCGCCCTTCAGCTCGAGGGGGTCCGGACGCCGCGTCCGATGACGCACGACCTCCTGCGGCAGACGATCACCCAGCTCGACGGCACGGTCGAGCGCGTCGTCATTACCAGGCTCCACGAGAACACGTTCTACGCTGAGATCCACCTGACTTCGGGAGGGCGAACCGTCGTCGTCGACAGCAGGCCCTCCGATGCGATCGCGCTCGCGCTTCGAAGCTCCGCACCCGTCTTCGTGGAGGAATCGGTCCTCGAGAAAAGCCAGGCGCAGGACGACTCGTCTGAAGCTCAGAGCCACGAGCGGCTCCGGAAGTGGTTCGAGGAAGCCGATCCGGAGTCTCTCGGGAAGTACAAAATGTAGCAGAGCGGGGGAGCCGACGACGTCGGACTCCTGCCGTCGGCAGCTGACTCGATTCAAACGACTTATAACCAGCCTTGAGAACGGGCGCCGCAGCCCGTATCCTCGCCTTCCCCCATGATCATCGCGATCACGAACCAGAAGGGTGGAGTCGGAAAGACGACGACCGCGATCAACGTCGCCGCCGCGCTCGCCCAGAAGAACCTCCGCACGCTTCTCGTCGATCTCGACCCTCAGGGCAACTCCACGATGTCGTATCTCGATCGCCGTTCCATCGGCGGGTCGATGTACGAGGTTCTCGTGAACCCCGAGGTCACCGTCTCTTCCATCGTGCGACCGACGGCGCTTCCCGGGCTCTCCATCGCGCCGGCGAAGATCTCGCTCGCCAAAGCCGACTCGAAGCTGATCGGCGAGATCGACGGACACTACCGCCTGAAGGATAAGATGACGGACGTCGCTTCGGACTACGACGCCGTCATCATCGACACACCTCCGACGCTCGGCATGATCACGGTCAACGCGATGGTCGCCTCGACCCACATCATCATTCCGATCCAGTCGTCGTACTTCGCCCTGGAGGGGACGGACGACCTCCTCGAGACGATCGAGAAGATCAAGAGTCGTCCGAATCCGAACCTCCAGATCCTCGGCGTCGTCATCACACTTCACGACCGCCGGACCGTCCTGGGGCGCGACATTCAGAAGCAGATCGACACCGTCTTTCAGGGAAAGATCTTCAAGACGACGATCTCGAAGTCCGTGCGTCTTGAGGAGTCGCCGGCGTATCGCGAGTCGATCTTCACGTTTGCACCCCGCTCGACAGGCGCCTCCGAGTACTACAGCCTGACGGAGGAGATCCTCGCCCGTGTCTAAGCGTCGTGGCCTTCCCGAGACGTCTCGTATGCGGCACGATCCGCACTTCGTCGACCAGCTCTTCAAGGGCGAGGAGATCTCCATTGGCCGGAAAATCGCCCTCAACCTGATCGAGGCGAACCCGGACCAGCCGCGCAGCATGCTTGGAGACCTCGGGGACCTGAAGGCCTCGATCGAGGCCAGGGGAGTCCTCGAGCCGATTCTCGTTCGTCCCCGGGACGACGGGCGCTTCACGATCATCTCGGGAGAGCGGCGCTTCCGCGCGGCCCTCGAGGCCGGTCTTTCCGAAGTCCCCTGCATCGTGTTCGACGTGAGCGACGCCGAGGTCCTCGAGATTGCTCTCATCGAGAACCTCCAGCGCAAGGACCTCAGCCCGCTCGAAGAGGCCGACGGCTATCTCACGCTCCAGGAGAAGCACGGATACACCCACGAGCAGATCGCCCGAGCGGTAGGGAAGTCGCGAGTCACGATCACAGAGACGCTCTCTCTGGCTCGGCTGCCCCTCCGGGTAAAAGACGAATGTCGGCGTGCCGACATTCGATCGAAATCGTTCCTCCTTGAAGTTGGACGACTGCCAACGGAGCCGGCGATGCTCGATGCGATCGCCGCCTTCGAAGCGGGAGACGGAGTGGGAAGAGACTCCGTGAGGGACGTTCGCCGGACTGCTTCGACCGAGAGCCCCCGATTCCGGTCGCTCCGAAAGGCTTACGAGCTCAATTTCCAGCCTGCCGACGCTCCGTACGCCGTTAGCCTCGTCTTCCGTGGAAACGCGGTTGAACGGCACGAAATCGTCGAGACCCTTCGAGACCTCATCCGAAAGCTGGGGTCCGGCGAGCTCGACTTCGAGCGCGACGGCCGCTTCCTCAAGTCCGGGGAGAAGAAGACAGCAGCAGCAGGCGAGCCCTCCCCAGAGGATCCCGCGGAGCTCCGGGGCGTAAGCGAAGGCTAGGCCCGGTCTCCCGGCGCCTTCTGCCTCGCGCGGGCGCCGAAACGGCCGCGAAGTCGCTCAGCGACGACACGTTCCGAAAGCGAAAGAGCCTGGCGCTTGGCGCTTGACGACGTGTCCATCCGTGAGGGAGAGAAAGCCGAGCCTCGTGCTCTTCGACCCAAGCCAGCCCCGACCGAATGTTTTCAGGTCGCCCTGCCATTACTTTTACCATAATATTTCTTATCGGACATATGCATTCGTCGCTCGGGCTAGAATTCAGGCCTCCCGAGCCTTTCCTGCGCCGCCTGCGTGCGCCTACACCTCTTGATGAAGCTGACCGACCGCTACGTCCTCAAAGAGATCCTCGCGCCGACACTCGTGGCGTTCGCCGTCTACACCGGCTTCATGCTCGTTCGAATCCTCGTTCAGTTCAGCGCCCTCCTGCTTCAGAGCGCGAACCTGCCCCTCGACGTCGGCCGGGTGCTCGCCTTCTCGGCGCCGCACATCGTCGTCCTTACGATTCCGATCGCGTTTCTCCTTGGGATCCTCGTGGGCGTCGGACGCCTCAGCCAGGACTCGGAGCTCGTCGCGCTCCGGGCCTCCGGAATCGACCTCCTCGGCCTTTTCCGTCCGATCGCCGTCCTGGCCAGCCTGCTCGCGCTTCTCACCGGCTTCGTCATGATCTACGTGGTTCCCCGGTCGAACAGCGTCGTCTTCGGGATGAGGCTGCAGCTCTCCACCTTCCTCATCGCCCAGAAGATCCAGCCCGGGGTCTTCAGCCCCGAGGTAGCGGGACGCCGGATCTATGTCGAGAAGGCCTCACCGGACCGCAGGACGCTCGAGGGCCTCATCATCTCCGACAACTCCAACCCGTCCGACGGAGAGCGTCTGACGATCGCCCGGCGGGGCGCCCTCGAGCTGGAACAGGAGGAGGGGCGCCTCTGGCTCCGGCTCGAAGACGCGGTCACCCACCACACGGCCCCCGATGCCCTCGCCTACGACCGGGCCAGCTACCGGACGCAGAGGCTCCTCCTGGACGACACGAATCCGAAGGAGCGCTTCGAGAACACCCGCCCCGACAAGCAGCTCCGTGAGATGACGGTGCCGGAGCTCCTCCGGCGGGCGCGGACGACCCCCGACCCGATCCTCGCACGGCTCTCGTGGATCGAGGTCCACAAGAAGTTCTCCTTCCCCGCCGCGTGCCTCGTCTTCGGGCTCGTCGCGCTCCCCCTCGGGGTCGTGAACCGTCGTGGAGGCCGCGCAGCCGGTTTCGCCATGTCGACGGCCATCGTCGTCGGCTACTACCTCCTTTACGCCTCGGGAGAGTCCTGGGCAATCCGCGGGAGCACGACGCCTTTCCTCGCGATGTGGCTTCCGAACATTCTCCTCGTCGCCCTCGGGCTCTGGGGAGTCTCGAGAGTCCGACGCGACCGCCCGTTCCTCGACGAACGTGCCGGGGCTGCCCTCACGGCCGCCGTGGCCCGAGCCCTTCCTCGCGCCTGGAGGCCCGGAAGTCGCGACGGGAAGGCCCCGGAGAACGCCGCCAGGCCGTACTCGGGAGCGGTCGGCGCAAGCTCCTGGCTGATCGACCGATACGTCGCAGGACGATTCCTAAGAGTCCTCGCCCTCGTTCTCACGTCGATCCTCCTCCTGTACCTCCTCTTCGAGTACCTCGAGATCTCCGACGAGATCGCGCGGGTGAACCCTCCGCTCTCCGCGATCACGGGCTACCTCCGGGCGAAGCTCGCGCCGATCCTCGTCGACGTCGTCCCGATCGCGTTCGCGGCGGCGGCGCTGATCGCGATCGCAGGCCTCGTCCGGTCTGCCGAGACGACGGCCCTCCTCTCGAGCGGCGTCTCGCTCTTCCGCACGACCGCTTCCGTCCTCGTTCTCGCCGCACTCGCGGGCGCGGGGGCCTACCTCTTCGCCGAGCAGGTCGTCCCAAGCTCTGCGGCCGAGGCCGACCGGTTCAAGAAGATCCTGGTCGGAAAGCCCCCGGCGGCCGCAACCGACGCCTGGCGCTCCTTCCTGAAAGGCGATTCCGGCCGCTTCTTCTCGGCCGAGACCTGGGACCCGGGCTCCTCGTCCCTGACGGGCGTCACACTCTTCCGAATCGACCCGTCCACGTACCGGCTCCTCGGCAAGTCGCACGCGCCTGAGGCCCGGATCGTACCCGGCAAGGGAATTCTCCTTTCAGGCGGATGGACGCGGACCTTCGCGGAGGACGGCTCTTCCCTCTTCCTCCGGCACTCCGGCCCCTCGTTCGTCGATGCGCCCGAGGCCGCGCGAGCCTTCCTGGCCGGCCGGGCCGACCCTCGGCAGATGAACAGCGCCGAGCTGGCCCGCTTCATTCGCATCCGGCGGGCCGCAGGCGCCGACGTCTCCGCGATCGAGACCGGTCTCTACCAGAAGAGCTCCATTGCCCTCGCACCGCTCCTACTGACTCTCGTCGGACTCCCCTTCGCGTTCCGCTACGGGCGGCGGGGCGCCGTCGCCGGGATCGGGATCGCCCTGCTCCTCGGCCTCGTCTACCTGCTCCTGGGCGCGGCCCTGACCACGGGAGGAGAGACGGGCTCCCTCCCGCCGCTCCTCGCGGCGTGGGGAACCAACGCCTTCTTCTCGCTCGGGGCGGGCTGGGGCCTGCTCGGCGTCCGGACCTGAGCAGCCCCAGGCCGATCAGGCGCTCGCGGGGACGGCGATCCCCGCGGCCTTCGCCAGGGGCTCGGCGAGATCGGTCCGCTCCCAGGTGAACTCGGCAAGCCGGCGCCCGAAGTGGCCGTACGAAGCGGTCTTCCGGTAGATCGGCCGCTTCAGGTCGAGCATCTCGATGATCCCCTTCGGCGTGAGCCTGAAGTGATCCCGGATGAGACCGGGCAGGATCGCCGGATCGACTCTCTCGGTGCCGAACGTCTCGACGAAGACGGAGACGGGATCGGCCACGCCGATCGCGTAGGCGAGCTGCACCTCGGCCCTGTCGGCGAGGCCCGCGGCCACCAGGTTCTTCGCGATGTAGCGCGCCATGTAGGACGCCGAGCGGTCGACCTTCGTGGGGTCCTTCCCGGAGAAGGCTCCCCCGCCGTGCCGCCCCATTCCGCCGTAGGTGTCGACGATGATCTTCCGGCCGGTGAGCCCGGTGTCGCCCTGCGGCCCGCCGATGACGAAGCGGCCCGTCGGGTTGATGTGGTACTTGGTCCTGTCGTCGATGAGGGCGGCCGGGACGACTCGCCGGATGACCTCCTCGCGGATCGCCTCGCGCAGCTCGAGCGTCGGCACGGTCTCCGCGTGCTGGGTCGACACGACGACGGCGTCGACGCGCACCGGGCGGCTCCCCTCGTACTCCACCGTGACCTGGCTCTTGCCGTCGGGCCGCAGCCACTCGAGCTCGTGCGACTTCCGGGCCTCCGCGAGACGCATCGTGAGCCGGTGCGCGAGCGTGATCGGGAGGGGCATGAGCTCGTCCGTCTCGCGGACCGCGAATCCGAACATCAGCCCCTGGTCCCCCGCACCCCCGGGGTCGACGCCCATCGCGATGTCGGGCGACTGCTTGTCGATCGACGAGAGGACCGCGCACGTCTGGTAGTCGAAACCGTACTTGGCGCGGGTGTAGCCGACGTCGCGAATCGTCTCCCGGACGACCTGCGGGATATCGACGTACGTGCGCGTCGTGATCTCGCCTGCGATGAAGGCGGTCCCGGTGGTCACCAGCGTCTCGCAGGCGACCCGGCCCTCGGGATCGTCGGCGAGGATCGCGTCGAGGATCCCGTCGGAGATCTGGTCGGCGATCTTGTCCGGGTGTCCCTCGGTCACCGACTCGGACGTGAAAAGCGTACGCGCCAGCGTCATCTCGCGGCCTCCCCTGCGTGTCCCTTCGAAGGGCACGAAATCTGAAAGTCTATTTCCCGGCCGGATCGAGGTCAATTCGCGGGCCGTCCTCCCCCGACTTCGCGCCGTCGGGATCGGCCTGCGTCTCGAGCGACCGCGAATAGAGGTAGAGCGTTGTCGTCCCGTAGCGCCTCGTCGTCGGGGTCCGTGGCGCCTCCGGCCACGGGTCCGCGCCGCCGCTCCCCCTCTCGAGGACGAAGATCCCGCCCGGAGAGACCGCGCGCCAGAGTCCGTCGAGCTCGCTCGCGACCGGCTCCGCCCAGGGCGGGTCGAAGAAGACGAGGTCGAAGCCGGTCGGCCGGTCGATTCTCAGGAACCCCGCGACGGTGCGGACGACCACGGCGGCCCGGTCCCCGGCCCCGACGAGCGCCACGTTCGCATCGATCACCCTTGCGACTCGCCGGTCCGCCTCCACGAAGACCGCCGACGCCGCTCCCCGGGACAGCGCCTCGAAGCCGAGCGCTCCGGAGCCGGCCGCCGCATCGAGGACGCGCGCATCGCGGACGCGGTCCCCGAGGATGCTGAAGAGCGCCTCGCGGGCCCGCTCCGTCGTCGGCCGAACGCCCGGACCGACGCCCAGGCGCCGCCCTCGGAACTCGCCCGCGACGATCCGGATCAACGCCGGCTCTCCTCGCTCGCGTCCGGCCCGGGCGGAAGGAACAGCTTCGGCAGCTCCTCGCGCAGGACGACGAGCCGCTGCAGACCCCGATCGGCTTCGAGGAGCTCGAGGCTCCGGACGAACGCATCGTCGCGGACGACCCGATAGCGCTGGCCGTCGTCGCGGCGGACGAGGACGTCCCCGGCCTTCACGGCCGCCGGGTCCCACCTCTGCCAGTGCTCCGCGCTGCTCTCGTCGAAACGGCCGAGGAGCTCCTCGAGCGCGCCGCGCGTTCGGCCGAGGGCGAGCGGCACGCGCGCGAGCTCGTCGACGACGAAGACCTTCGGGAGGTCCCCGTCTCGGCCGACCTCGATCCGGAAACGGCGCGGTTTCGTCGCGCCGAGCACGTCGATCCGATACTCCGGGACGTCGACCCGCAGCGCCTCGGCAGCGACCCGACGGATGACGTCGACCTCCACCTCGGAAAGGACCCTCTTCTTCACCGTCCGGACCCCGAGATACGTCCGGACCAGGACCAGCGTCCCGTCGCGGTAGAGGGAAACCCTGTCCTTCCCGTCGCCCTGCTCCACGTCGAGCGCCGCGACCAGGGTCTTGTCCTCGGGCCGCGGGGTCTCGGTCGGCGCCACCACGGGCGGACCCGGAGCGGTCGTGACCGGCGGCTCTCCGGAGGGCGTGACGCCCCACGAGGCCAGGCCCGCCGACATGAGGACGAGGCCCGCGGCGGCCCGTCTCATCGGCCGCACCCCGACGCGGCCCGAAGCGCGCGAGAGAACGCGAGGCGCCGCGCGATGCGGGCACGCAGCGCATCCGGCGCCGGCGAGAGGAGTCGTCTCCACATCGCCGGAACCGGCGACGACGCCTCCAGCTCTTCGGGCTCGGGGAGGTGCGCTCTTTCCCAGCCCGGAACGATCGCCGCCGGAACGTCGAGCCGAAGGAGGAGAGTCAGCGCCACCCCTCGATTCTCCTCCGAGAGCACTTCCTCGAGCGCGCGGCGGAGCCGGTCGCCGGAGATGGTCTCGAACGCCCCGGAAGCAATGCCATGCTGCATCGCAGCAACGAACCCGGCGTCGAGCGAGAAGCCGAGCCGGGCGGCGTAGCGCGCTGCCCGGAGCACGCGGGTCGGATCGTCCGCCAGCGACCTTTCATGAAGGAGACGGATGCGACGGCGCGAGAGATCGCCGGCGCCGTCGAACGGGTCGATCGCTCTGCCCTCCGGCCCGTCCGGTCCGAGCGCAAGCGCCATCGCGTGGATCGAGAAGTCCCGCCGGGCCAGGTCGCGCTCGATCGGGGCCCCGCACCGCACGACCGGGAGCGCGCCGGGAACGGGCTAGGCCTCCTCCCGCGTCGCGGCCAGGTCAATCCTCGTGCCCGACGGCGA
>ERZ795055.1976-NODE-1976-length-15908-cov-7.871318_pt1 | contig 15908 bp, 11 predicted proteins | sample MGYA00375139_ERZ795055 | MGnify/ENA primary metagenome ERZ795055 (study PRJEB30184, sample SAMN05720283) | anaerobic digester metagenome | isolation source: active sludge of municipal wastewater-treating anaerobic digesters | place: USA | collected 2015-01-23 ... | reverse complement strand
TCGCCGGCCCGTTACGGCCTGAATCGCCTTCCCCTGCATTTAATGAGCATTTAGCATCGCTCGCCGGTTCAAGCGCATTGGTCAGATAAACCCGCACCCGTTCCTCACTCTGGAACTGATAGCCGGTTTCATACAGCTTCAAGCCGATCTTCATATGAGCGATAGCATACGGTGCCATCATCAACTCATAACCATACAGGCGCGGCAGCAGATGCTTCGGCACATACGCATTCCAGGCGGCGAGGCGTTGTTGCTCGTTCAATCCCTGCTGTTTCCATTTCGCGGTCAGGGTGCGGTGAATGACCTCGATCACCTCCACCAGAAACGTCGCAGTGCCGGTTGCCGGATCGAGAATCTGTACGAAGGGCGTGTCGGGGGAAACGCCGTCCGGGATGGACAACGGTGTTTTCCCCTCCTTTTCAAGGAGGGGTGGCGCGTTAGCGCCGGGGTGGTTTGCCGAAGCGTCAACAGACCCCCCCGGCCCTTCGGGCCACCCCCCCTCAATCGAGGGGGGGAATAAATTCAGGTGGCGTTGCACCATCTCCCCCCACGTCACCGTGGACGCCAGCCCGTCCTCCAGCCCGAACTCGGTTTGCAGCAACTCATGAACGCTGCGGACGATGTAGGACACCACCGGCCGGGGCGTATAAAACACGCCGCGCTGCACCTTCAGCTTCTTGTTGTAGGCGCTCAGGAAATGCTCGTAGAAATGAATGACCGGGTCTTCGCCCTGGGTCCGGTTGCCGAAATCGCGCAGCACCGCCGGCAGATCGGTCTCATCGCTGCGCAACAACTCCACCACGTCCTGAATGCCCAACTCATCGAAGTCAATCCCGCCCCGCCGCCCACCGACCGTCAGGAAGGTTTGCAGCATCTCCTTCAGGAACGGATTGGTCACCGGCACGATGTCGGCCACGTCCTCGGCCAGCAACACCGTGCCATGACGGCCCTCGCTCATCTCGGTCCGGGAAATCGCCGCTGTCAACAGCCCATAGGTAATCGTCTGAGCGTAGGTATCGGCGAACCCCTCCTCGGTCAGATCGTGAATCAGCGCGGTCTGAAACGCCTTAAGCAGCTTTTGCAGCGGCCCTTGCGCCGATTCATGCCGGAGCAGGGTCAGCGCCGCGTCACGAATCCCTCGCGCCAGCGCCGCCAGCGTCTCGGCCAAAGCATCAGCGGTGCGAATAATATGCCCCAGCCGATGGCGGAACGCCCCACGCCAGTGCTCCCGCCACGCCTCTGCATCCTGGGGATCGTCCGGCCAGCGCAGCCGGCGTTGCAGCGTCGCGGCGACGTAATCCAGCTTCAGCGCGGTATCCGCCCCATCCCAGCCCAGCACCCGCAGGGTCGGCAAATCGCCCGCCGCCTGATGAAAATGGGCGAAGGCGATCTCGCGCTGCTCGCTGGTTTCCTCGCCAAACAGGGAAATGAACAGTAGATCGCCGGCCTCAAACGCCACCCGGTCGGCGCGGTTGGCCGAAGCCCGCTTCTTGAGCGCCAGATGGCTCAGAATCCGCCGCAGCACCACTACCGGCAGCTTCTTGCGCTCGAACTCGATGAAGAAAATGCCCCACGGCTGGCCGCCCGGCAGCGGGCGAAGCTGGTGGATGGTGCGGACCTTGGCCGCTTCCTCCGCCTTGAGCCCCAGTTCCTCCGGCGCGTACTCGAAGGTCAGATCGTCGAACTCGTAGTCCGCCAGCGGCCAATCCAGTTCGGCTTCCAGATAGGGCAGCAGTTGCTCGAAGGTTTTGATCTTGCGGAGGTCTTGGGCCGAAGCGGACATGATCAATGTTCCAACGAAGGCAAGGATGGTTTTATAAGTGGCATCGGGTGGGGGATGGAGTTGATCCTTCTTTAAGGGAACCGCTAACCGTATTAGGCCAGTATACAATCACCTCTTCCACCGCAAGCGGATAGCGTCTCGATGTCGAGAGCATAACGATCTTTTCTGCCAGAAACGTTCCCGGAAGTCATTATACAAGGGCCGCCTGGCGCAGCGAGCCGTCATCCCGACTATGCCGCAGCCAAGCATCAGGGGGATGTGGCGGCAGCTTTACGTCTGGTGACGGATATGCTGAACGATGCGGAGGTCGAACGGTTACGGGAGGTGATTGCCGGGCGGCCTGTCGTGCTGATTCCAGTTTATGCGGAGGAAGCGGTCAGTATTAACCGGCTCCCGCTCGCTTACGCAGAAGTCTTAGCCGACCGATTGGGCGTGGCGGTCGATACCACGATTGTTCAGGCGGCGAAAGTGGGAAGGTCCCAAGCGGACGGGTTTCAACGTCTCGCTCTGCAACCCCCCTTTGATGGGGCTGCTCCCGTAGGGTTTCCTTTTGCCATTGTGCTGGATGACACCTTAACCCAAGGCGGGACTTTAGCGAATTTGTGCGGGCACCTGGACGCGCAAGGTGTTCAGGTCATTGCCGCTACGACTTTGACGGGCAAGCGGTATTCCGCTAAATTGAATTTACAGTCAGCAACGCTTGGCGAGGTGAGAATGCGCTATGCCGACCTTGAACCTTGGTGGATCAAAATCTTCGGGTACGGATTTGACCGACTTACGGAGTCCGAAGCCCGTTATCTCCTCAAATCTGGCCAGACTGCTAACGCCATCCGAAATCGAATCCTTGCGGAACGACAAGCAGCAGGCTTCCCAACAGATTAAGGCGCTCCTGAAATCAGGGGCCTATCGTCGTCCATCCACCGCTTGACCCATCCACGCGCCAGGGGCAGCGCGCTACCCCTAATCTATTCGGCTGAGTTCCATCCAGCACTTCAGAATCGGACCCACGCCGACCGGCGCTTGTAACGGCCGCAGATGCTCGGCGATCAGTTGCTTCTCGACCTGCTGGCGCAAGGCCGACAGCGCCGCCCGGTCCAGCACGCAGCGGCGCGGCGTGTCCGGCTGCGACCGAATCCAGTCGGCCATAGCCCCCGGTTCGGTCAACACCCGCTTCCATTCCAGGTCATAACAGGCCCATACGGTAAACCCCGCCGCATCCGACCAGCGCGGCTGACCGGATTCGGTATCAATCAAATTCGGATCGGGGCGCGGAATGCGGTAGCAGAAAAATACCGCGCCCGTCACCGCCGTTGGGTAGGGGCACGGCGGCGCCGTGCCCCTACTTGGGGTTGAGGGGCAGACCAACGTCTTCCCGGAAAACGCCTTTAGCGGCAACCCGGCCAGTTCGGCGGCCAAGGCCGGATGCTGTTCCACCAGCGCCTGATATTCCAGGCGCAGTTGTTCGACATCGCTCAGGCTGCCGTCGCACTGTTCGTTCAGTTCCTTCACCGGATCGAACTGATCGTCGGGGGTGAGCAACTGCCGGCCCTCGATCCCCAGAGTGCGGGAAATCACCAGGGTCTTGTCGGTCACCCGCTTGAACAGCCGCAACAACTCGTCCAGTTCATCCGGCGGCAGGAAGTTCCAGAATTCCACCTGGCCGCGCAACGTCTGTTGTTCCGGGTGATCGGCGACGATGCTGGCTTCGATTTCGGCATTCAGCCGCCGGTCCACGCGACCGATGCGCTGCATCAGCCGCACCGGGTTCCAGTGCAGGTCGTAGTTGATCAACCGCAGCGCGTCTTGCAGGTTCAAGCCTTCCGACAGGACGTCGGTGCTGACCAGCACCCGGATTTCCTCCAGGCCCTCAGCCGCCAGGATGGCGGAACTGGCGTCGTTGTAGTACGGCGCAAAGCGGCGAATCACCCCACTGCGCTGCTTTTGCGAACTGCCGCCATCAATGCGATGCACCCCGGCGATGCCGGCCCTGGTCAGTTCCTGTTCCAGATAGCGGGCGGTGTCGGCGAACTCGGTAAACAGCAACAGCTTTTCTTTCTTCAACACCGGGTCGGTTATCAGCAGCCGGATCAGCGCCTTGAGCTTGTCGTCCCGTTCCGGCTTGACCTTGGCCACCAGTTCCAGGAACTCGGCCAGTTGGTTCAGGTCATCGAAACTGTCATCCAGAATCGCGCCTACGTCGAATTTCTCCGGATCGAGGCGCGGGACGGCGTTGAGGATGTCCTCGGTCAGAAACTCCTCCACCTGGTCATCCTCGGCCTCGGTCGGCCACAGTTCGTGCTGGTGGGCCTGGACGTAGCCGATCAACTCGGCGTTTTTCTGCTTCCAGCGCTCCAGCCGGCGTCGGTCGTGGTCGGACTGGGTATGGACCGTCACCCAGGCCAGCAACCGTTGCAACAAGCGCCAGCACGAGCCTTCAAACGCCTTCGCCGAACTCTCGAAGCGTTTGAGAAACAGGGTGCGAATCAGGATCACCACCTGCTTCTGCCGGCCCTCGTCCCATTTCTGGAAGTCCGGGCTGGCCTTGTCGCCGATCCAGTAGGCCAGGGGATAGTAGATGCCCAGCACGAACAGCGGCTTTTTCTTGTTGAACGCCCGTTCGACGCTATCCAGCAGCTTGCCGTAGGTGGCCTTGAGGTTGTAGGCCGCCACTTTCGGGGCCGCGCGTTCTGGAAACAGCACCGACCGGGCGCCGGCTTGCTGCTGGCTCCGCTTGACGTAGGCCCGGCTGCGTTGCACCACCAGACTCTCGAACAGGAGATCGGTGCGCAGAGTCTTTTCGGCTTCCAGAATTTCCGGGCCGAACTCCAGCTCGCATTGTTGCAACGCCGGCAGCTTGCCCAGAATCCGCTTTTCCAGGTCGTTGAAATAGCGCGGCAGACTGTGAATACCCAGGCCAGCGGCGAAATAGCGGTCATCGCTGTTGGTGAACAACTCGATCATCCGGCGAAAATCATGGACCGAGTTGTTCACCGGCGTCGCGGTCAGCAGAAACAGTTGCTTCTTCCGGTCGCCGGCATGGAGGTAATGCTGGAGCTTGCGATAGCGCGACGGTTCCCGAATCCCCTCGCCCTTGATGCCGGGATTGCGGAAGTGATGCGCCTCATCAATGATCACCACGTCGGCGTCGCGCAAGGTCAGGGCCAGATCGCGCGGCCATTTCCCCTGGCGCTGCAAATCGGTGTGGTTGTACAGCATGAAGCTGACGAAGCCGCTGTTCAGGTCCGGCAGATACTTGGCGATGTCGCGCTCCCACACGTCCTCGCGCGCCGCCTTGGGGGCGAACAGCACCACCCGCTTGCCCTCGCACACCACCATACGCTCCAGCAGCATCAGGCCGACGAAGGTTTTGCCCAGACCGACGCCGTCGCACAAAAACGCGCCCTGATAGCGCCGGGCGATGGCGAGCAGATTGCGGTAGGCGTCCTGCTGGTACTGGTCCAGCTTCGGGAACAGCCGGGATTCCTGCCGATCCCACAGGTCCGGCGTCAGCGCCTGGCCGCGAAAGAACTCGTCCAGCGCCTTGAACCAGATCACGAACGGCAGGCGCGGCTCGGTATGGCGTTCCAGGGTGCGTAAAATGTCGGGGGTGATGTCCTCAGCCGCCTGCCAGTGCCGTTCGTACCACTCCTGCAAGAGGCCAACTTCCGGGCCGCGAATCTGGACGTTCAGTTCGACGTTTTCGCTCAACCCGGGCCGGGTGAAGTTCGACGAGCCGACCAGCCCGAACGAACCCACCACGGCGGCGCGGGCGTGCGTGAGGTAAGCTTTGGCGTGAAACTTGTCTTTGCGGTACACCCGACACTGGATTTTACCGGCACGGATCGCTGCGACGATGGCCGGCACCCCGTGCAGGAAATCGTTTTGAACCTTTTCCGCTTCGAGGCTGGCTTCCAGGCGCTGGCTGATTTTGCTCAGTCCGGCGGTGAAGGCGCGTTTGGTGCGCAGCGACACCTCATCGCCCATCAAAATCCGAATCCGCTCGACCGCCTGCCACTTCTCCTGTAACGCCAGCAACGCGCCGATCTCGAAATAGCCGGTAGCGATATCCATCGCCTTGGCGAGATCAGACCATTCGATCAAGTAGTCGCGAACCTTCCAGTCGGAATCGCTGTTGTCAACGATGAACAGTTCACTGCCGGTGCGCGGGGCGCTCATCAAACCACTCTCCGCATCCTCTTATAACGGTCGGGCGGGTATCCCAACGACTACCGCGCCCGGCGCGACATCGCGGGTCACGACTGCATTCGCGCCAATCACGGCGCCGTCGCCGATGGTGACGCCGGGCAGCACCATGACCCCACGAGCGATCCACACGTTGCGTCCGATCCGGATCGGCGCGGCGTCATGCCCGGAACGGCGGATGGCCTGGTCTTCGCCGAAGCGGTGATTGGCGTCGCGCAGACTGGCGTATTCGCCGATCAGGGTCCCGGCTCCTATCACGATCTCCTGGAACGCTACAATGTGGACGCCCCGCGACATCACCACGTCGTCGCCGATGACGATTCGGCCCGGCTCCTGGGTTTCCAGATACAGGCCGGGATAGAGGAACAGGTTTTTCCCCACCTCGACGCGGCCCGCGCCGCGCACCTCCGCCACCCCCATGATCACGACCGAGGGGTCCACCGGCCCGGTAATGCTGACACGCAGCCGGGCGTGCGCCCACACCCGTCGCCCGGATTCGCCCACGGTCGCCGCCAGCCTGGCCAGCGGCGTCAAGACTCCAACCAGTAGTCGTTTCGCCAGTCCACTCATCGCCTGCCTCCGCTCACTTGTACTCGATCAGGCCGCGCCGCCGGCCCCGCCAGCGATCCCGGTAATAGCCGAGCTGGCCGACCAGAATCGGAATCTGCTGCACGTGGGAATGGAGGCCGTACAGGAACCGGGTCAGCGGATCGCGGCTTTTCCAGCCCACCTTGAGCGCGGTGCGAACCGCCAGCGCCAGCCATAGCCCGACCACCAGCAGTGGGATGATCGCTGAACCGAGCAGCGCGCCGCCGACGCCCAGTACCAGCGTCAGCAGCAACACGCCGCCACGAATCAGATTGCGCCGGGCGTCGGCTTCCCACAACGGGGTCGCCGTGCCGCGAAACCGCGCCGCCACCTCGGCGTAGGCGTGGCCGGCCCGCACCGCCCGCCGCCAGTATTGCTGCCAGCGGGTCATCGCCAGATCGTGACCGGTCATGGGGCGATCCACGTGCAGGATTTGATAGCCGCGCGCCCGCAGCCGCTGGCACAGTTCCGGCTCCTCGCCAGCGATCAGGCTGGCGTCGAATCCATCCACTTCAACCAGAGCTTCACGCCGCATCAGAGCGTCGCCGCCGCAGAACTCGGTGATTCCCGGCGGGTAAATCCAGTCCAGGTCCAGCACCCGGTTGTACAGCGAAGCGTCTGTGCTGATCTCCCGGCGATGGCCCCAGACTACGCCCACCTTCGGGTCCTGGAATTCAGGCAGCGAATCGGCCACGAACCGGGGATGCAGGATCGTATCGCCGTCCAGAAACAGCACGAACGGCGCTTGCGCCACCCGCCAGCCCGCGTTGCGGCCGGTCGCTGCCGAGGGCCGTTCCGGCCGCACCGTCAACACCCGCGCGCCCAGCGCCGCCGCCCGCTCCGGACTGCCGTCGGTGGAGGCCGAATCCACGTAGATCAACTCGACCGGCCCGCCGGGATCGGCCATCGCCCGCACCGATTCCAGACAGCGCACCAGCCGCCCGCCCTCATTGCGGCCAATCACCACCACCGACAAGACGGGTGATGAAGTAGGGGCACGGCGGCGCCGTGCCCCTACCTCGCTGTGGATGGGCATGGTGCCGCCGTGCTCATACTCGGGGGTGAGGGGTGCATCACTCATCTTCCACCTCCGCCAGCAGGCGTTCGTAATCGCTCAGGCGTTCGGTCTGGGAAAAGCGGGTGGCCAGCGCCCGGTCGCCGCCCGCAACCCAGCGGTTCAACATCTCCGCCGGCGCATCGTGCAACTCCCGCAAGCGGGCCGCCAGCGCCTCGGCGTCATCCGCCCGGAACCGGCCGCCGGAGACGCCTTCCTCCACCAGCAGCGCCGTCCCGCCGCTGTCGGGAACCAGCACCGGCACGCCCGCCGCCATCGCTTCCAGAATCGCCAGCCCGAACGGCTCGCTCGGACACAGGTGCAGCAGCAGATCGGCAGCGGCCAGTTCTTCCGCCACTGCTTCGGTAAAGCCGAGGAAGTGGACGTTGGGATGGCGTTCGGCGGCGCGGGCGCGCAGTTTCTCCAAATCCCAGCCGGAACCGAGGATGCGGAACGACAGCGCGCCCAGCTCCGGATGACGGTCCAGCGCGTCAAGCAGCAGATCCACCCGCTTGATCGGATCAATGCGCGACACGATCACGACGTTGCGCACGCCAGCGGACGCGGGGGGCCGGCGCGGCGCGCTCCGCACCCGCTCGTCGGTCAGGAAATTCTCGATCACCCAGATTTTGCCGGGCGCGGCCCCATTGGCGATCAACCGCTCGCGCACGAAGCCGGACACCGCCACCAGCTTCACAGCCGTGGGATTGAGCAGGCGCTTGCGGCCATAGCTCAGACGCTCGTCGGTCCCGCCGTGCACCAGATGCAGATGAACGGATTGGCGCCGATACCAGACGTTCAGCGCCAGAAAGGCCAGCGAATGCACCACGCCGGTTGCGACGAATGCCAGCCGCCGATGCCGGGCCAACCAAGGGCGCAGGCGTAAGGCAAATTCGCGGGGATTGGCGAACGACTCGCCGGGAATGCCCAGCCGGGCGGCTTCGGCCAGCGCCGGCCCCGGCGGCGCCAGCAGCACCGGGTCGAAGCGGTCGCGCAGCCCTTGCAGAGTCGCCAGCGCCATCCGTTCGGTGCCGTACAGATTGCCGCTGTGCAGGGCGTAAACCAGAGGAATGGTCATAAATTGTACTTTTTGGAGTTTCAGGTGAGTGGTTGAGATCAGACGATGGCCGAGGGCGGCGCGGGCTTGCGTTTGAATCTGAACCAGCGCCAGGCCCGGCGCCAGCGCGAAGCCTTCTCCGCATCCGCGCCAGTCGCAGCGGTTTCAGGCGCTGATTGACCCCGATCGAGATGCACCTGGAGCAATTGGCGGGCGGTGGCCTCGCTCTCCTGGTATTTTTCCACCGCATCGGCGTAGTGGCCGCCCGGGTAGACCTTCAGGCGGTTGACGATCACCCCGAAGACCTTGGGGTCCGCCTTCTCCAGCAACCGCGCCACTTGCCGGATTTCGTCCGGCCGGGTCAGCCGGGCGCTGACCAGCAGCAGCATGACATCGGCGTAACGGGCCAGAAACTCGGTATCGCCTGACAGCAGCACCGGCGGCGTATCCAGCAGGATCACGTCGTAGCGTTCCAGCAGGGGATCGAGGGTTGGCGGAAACCGGTCGTAAAATGGCAGATGGCGTTGCACCGCCAGCCCGACCGGAATGCGGTCCGGCAACAAGCCCTGGGCGGGAACGATGGCCTGGTCCAGCGTGACCGCACCGTTCAACAAATCAATCAGGCCCGGCGCCAGCGGCTCTGGCAGGTAACGTGGATCGGGTTTCAGCGCGTTGGCCTCGACCGCGATCACCCGCAGGCCATCGAGCGTGAATTCCCGGGCCAGGTCCAGCACCAGATCAGTGACGCCGCTGCCGGCCTTGACCGCCGTCAGCGCAATGCGGTGAGCGCCGTGCTGGCGTTCCTCCCGGCTCAGCGCCAGCACCAGCCGCCGCATCTGATCGCCCCAGACCAGCCGGTTCCCCGCCTCCTGCTTGTCGAGCAGGGCGGCGACCGGTGCGAACCCCAGCAGGCGATGCACCTGGGCAGCGGTCTTGATGCGCTTGTCCAGCAGGTCCAGCCCAATCGGCACGATCAGACCCAGGCCAATCGCCGCCACCAGCGCCAGCGCCACCAGCTTCTTCGGCCCGCCGCCAACGGGATAGTCGGGCGGCAACGCCGGCGACTGGATGCGCAGGAATCCCGGCGCATCGGCTTCCAGGGTCAGAAAATCAATGCGCTCGTTCAGCGCGTCCAACTGCGTGCGGATCCGCTTGAGGTCCTGGGCCAGCGCCAGACCCTCGTTGTAGTTGCCGATGAACCAACTGGCGCGTTCCTGGACCTTCTGCTGTTCCGCCGCCAGGGTCTGTTCGATCTGGCGGGCTTCGCGCACCGCCGTGCGCCGCTGCTCCAGCAACTGGTTGCGGGTATTCGTGGTCAGCGTCTCGGCGTAGACCCGGACATCTTCGTCCAGGTCCTTCAGCTTGCGTTCGGCCACGGCGCGCAATGGATGTTGCGGCGACAACCCGCTGATTTCGTTGAGCAGGTCGCCCCGTTTGGCCCACAGGTGATACTTGAGGCTGTTGAGGCCGCTGTCGTTGGCCACGATTTGCGCGACCGCCGCATCCAGCGCCGTCTTCGATGCCTGCCCCTTGCCGGGATCGTAGGCGTCGAACGCCGCCTGCACTTCGGCCAGCTTGCGCCGGGCCGCGTTCAGCGCGACGCCGCTCTCCTGCAACAGGCGCTCGTAGGGATTGTTCTGGGCGCTTTCGTCGAAGGCGGCCACGCCCAGTTGCTCCCCCAGTTCGCCGCGGCGCTGGGCTTTTTCCCCGGCTTGCCGGGCGAGTTCGGTTTGGCGGGTCCGCAGGTCCACCAGCCGCTCGTCGCTGCCGTACAAGTCCTCTTTCTTGACGGTCTCCAGGAAGACGCGCAGATAGGTATTGAGCGTTTCCGCCAGTCCCTCGGCCTGACCACCCCCGAGCGTGACGCCGATCAGGTAGGTATTCTTGATAGCGCGGCCACTGACCGAGCGCATCAACCGCAACACCGCCTTGTGCTCGCTGATTCCGTCTGGCTGCCACATCGCCCGGTAATCGCCCAACTGGCGCAAGGCTTCCAGCGCGATGTCGTACCGGTTGAGGTTGCGGACCTGTTGCTCAACGTATTGCAGGTATTGGGTGTTGGACTGGAATTCCAGTTCCTGGTCGCTCTTGAGCACCTTGGCGAAGCGGGGCGCGACGTAGATCGCCGCATTCACTTCGTAGCTATAGCCCGGCGCCTTGTACCAGGCCAGCGGCGCTCCCACCGCCGCCACCGTCAGCACGATGGCCAGCGCCAGCCACTTGCGCTCGCGCAGGCTGACCAGCGGCATGAACGCGCCGCTGGGCGGTAACGGTGGCGCCGGGGCGGGATCGCTCATTCGCCGGTCGCGTTCGCTGCGATGGACTGCACGCTGAGCAACAGGGCGAACGGGTTGATCTGGCTGAGCCAGTAACCCACCGTGGCGATGCCGCTGCGCGGTACGTAGACGATATCGCCTTCCTGAAGCGCCACGTTCAGGGTGCGATCCGGGGCCAGCACGTCATCCAGCGCGACTTCCTGGTTCAGGCCCTGACTGGGCCGGATCAGGTGAATTTTATCGGGATTGGCGCGAAGGTTCGGTCCGCCCGCCTGGCCCAGCGCGTCCAGGAAGGACATCTTCGGCGTCAGCCGGTAGACGCCGGGCTTGTTGACTTCGCCCAGCACGTACACGGTGGTGTCGAAGGCGTCGGGAATGTAGACGATGTCGTTGCGCTTGAGCGGGATGTTCAGCGACAGATCGCCGTTGAGCAGCCGCTTCAGGTCCAGCCACAAAATCCGGTCGCCGCGCATGACCGCGCAGCGAGTCAAGACCTGTTCGGGGCGCATGATGGGGAAACCGCCCGCCCGCGACAGCACCTCGATCAGCGTAGGATTGTCCTCGAAATGCACCACGCCCGGCCGCTCGACCCGCCCCAGCACCACCACCCGGTTGCTGGTGTATTCGTCAATGCGCACCGTGACGTAGATCGAAAGATAATAGGTGGACAGGGCGCGCTTGATCAGCTCGGCGGCCTGATCGCGGTTGGTGTCGAGGATGTTGACCGTGCCGGCGAACGGCAGGGTGATGTTGCCGTCCGGCCCCACCGTATGCTGGCCCGACAGTTCGGGTCGCCCGGCGATGATGACGGTGATCTTGTCGCCCGGCCCGATCACATACTGCTTGGGCGCTTCGGACTCGAATTGCTGCACCAGCGCATCGCTGGAAAAGGTCGCCCGCTTTTCGGGAATCTCGAACTGCGCTGGCGCTTCCCGGATGCCGGGGTTCAAATCCGGCGCAACCGCCTTCGGCGCAGCGCAGCCCGCCAGCGCCACCCCGATTGCTAGCGCGGCAATCCGCTTCATTCGCCCCCGCGCCTTCTCGCTTCAGCGCAGCCGGGCCAGCGCCGCCGCTTCATCGTCGAAAATCGGGAACACCTGTTGCAGGCGGGTCAATTCGATCAGGGAGCGCACGGTGGGACTCAAATGCAGCAAGGCCACGTCGCCGCTCTTGGCGCGCGCCGCCTTGAACACCGACACCAGCACCGACAGACCGCTGGAATCCATGAAACCCACCTCGGCCAGATCCAGGATCAGCTTGCCGCTGCCCTGCTCGACCGTCACCAGCAGCTTCTGCCGGACCTCCGGCACGTCGGCCATCACCAGCCGCCCGGCCAGGGAAACGATATCAATGCCTTCGATATTGCGATGCGTCAAAATCATACAAAGCGATCCCATTCATCAAAAAGGTTAAAAAGATCAGGCGTTCACCGTTCAGGCGCCCGACCCACTCTGCAACCGCAACAGGCGCTCCATCAACTGTTCGATCTCGGCTTCCAGCGCGCTGCGTTCCTGTTCCGCCCGCAACTCGCGCGCCGCCAGTTTTTGTTCCAACGCCTGGCGGTCCCGTTGTGCTTGTTCCATCTGCTGGCGCAGTTCCGAATCGCCCGCCGCCGCCTGCTCCGGCACTGCCCGCCGCTCGGCTTGCAGCCGTTCCAGTTGCTCCTGCAGGCTCTGGCGCTCCTGCTTCCAGGCCGCCTGCCGCTGGTTGAACTCCGCCTCCGCCTCCGCCCGCACTTTTTCTTTCAGCAGCGCCAGGTCTGGCGTCGAAACCGAACCGCCGCCTGCCCGAGCCTTTTGCAAAGCCAGATTGTCTTCAAGCGTGTTCAACTGGACCTGAAATGCCAGCCGTTCGCGCTCCCAGGCATCGCTCTTTTGTTCCAAACGCGCTTCCAGGGCCGATTTTTCCTGCTGCAACGTTCGGAATTGCTCTTCCATATGCGCGTTTTGTAACGCCATGCTCTGTTGTTCCCGATCCCACCGGGTATTTTCCTGAGCGTAGCGATCCTGCAACGCCACTTGTTCCTGCTCCAACCGCGAGATGGCGCCGCGCAACCGGGTTGCCTCACGCAGAAAAGCCTGCTGTTCCTGTTCGCGTTGCGCCTCCAAATCGGCCAGCCGCTTTTCCAGCGCCGCGTACTGCTCGCCCGCCTCGGTGAGTTGATGCTCAAGCCGCTGTTGCTGCTGCAAGGCGGTCTGACGGCTTTGATAAGCGGTGGACTGCGTATCGAGCAGAGTGGCTTGGAGTTGATTGTGTTGGGCTTGTGCTTCCACCAGTTCGGCATGCACCACGCCACGGTCGCGCCGCAAGATCTGATAGGGCAGCAGATAGACCACCAAGCCGCCAGCCGTCGCTCCAGCGGCCAACCCGGTTAACAACGACACGATATCCATCATTCTGGAATCCACCCTGTATTTTTTACTTGGTTCCGACCCCACGGACCGCCGGGGTGCTCATTTCTACTTCAGCCCGTAAACCAGCAGCGCCGCGCCAATGCCTGCCAGGGCGGCCCCACCCGCCGCCAGATAAATACGCCGCTGCCAATCGCCTTGCGCTTCCGCCAGCATCTTCCGGGTGACCCGCATTGCTGCCGCCGCGGGGGTTTCCTCGACGTTGGCGCTGGCGGCGTGCGCCTCGGCCACCGCCTGCAAGGCCACCTCGCGTGCCCCCGTCATGGCGACTTCGCGGGCGGCGGCTACGGCCGACTCCTGGGTGACGACCCCGGCCTTGCGCACCATCTCAGTAATCCGCTGGCCCAGTTGCGGCAATAATTGCTCGGTGAACGCTCGCCACTGGCTCTGGCAAAGTTGCTTGGTCAGCTCCTGAACCCGCCGTTCGGCTTCTGCCTGCGCCTCGCGTTGAAAGGTCTCGAACTGTTCTTTCAACAGCGCAGGCAATCGGGCCTCAAGCGCCGCCTCAACCGCTCCCTGGGTATCTACCACGGGCGGCGCAGGCGGCTGCCAATCCGCCAGTCGTTTTTCGACGACTTGCGCTGCACTGCGGGTGCTGGCTTCTTCCTGGCTCAACTCCAATTCCAGCCGCAACTTGGCGATCACATCGTTGATCAACGGCAGCACCTGCGATTCGACCGCATCGTAGAAAGCCCGCTCGGTCTTTTCCACGAAGAGCTTCTCGACCCATTCGGCGGTCACCCCCGCACTGACCGGAGCCGGCGCGGCCTGGGGCTTGACGGCGGCGTCGAGCAGGGCGTTCATCCGTTCGAGGAGCGATTCGAGCGCCGCCGGCGTCGCCGGTTTGCTCAGCACGTCCACCGCCCCGGCCGCATGCGCCTCGTTGCGAAAGGCCGGCTCGTCCTTGGAGGTGTACATCGCCGCAGGAATCGCCGCCGTGGTCGGTTCACTCCGAATCTGGCGCAACGCCGTCAGCCCATCCATACCGGGCATGGTATGGTCCATAAAGATCACATCCGGCTTCTTTTGACGCAGATAGTCCAGCGCTTCTTCGGCGGAATCCGCCGTATCCACGGTCATACCGAGATTTTGCAAAATCTTGCGCAACATCAGTCGCGCCGATTTGGAGTCGTCCACCACAAGAACATGTCGGATTGGCATAAACCCCCCTGGCTTTCCCTATCAATTAGCAGGATTTTAAGGTGAAAAAATGAGACCCATTGGTCAATATTCTCATGCTGCCTGCGGATATGCAGCAACTTGCGGTGGCAATAGTTCATTTACTATAGCGCAATCAGTAGCGAACAGCAGGAACGGAAGCACCGCTGGACTAAATGCGGCAATACGCCCATTCAGCCTGGTTAAACCACTAGACCGATTCGCTGACCACCAGCGCCCGGCTCATGGACAGCGTATTCACCCCATCCCGCGCTTCATACTCGACCTTGTCCATACAGGACTTGATGAGGCTCAGGCCCCGGCTGCGCAAACTCAGGGTCGCAAGATCATCAGGATCAGGATCAGCGAGCGGGGCCATCGCCTCCAACCGGCCCGGCGCCATGGGCTGACCACAGTCGCGCACCCGCAGATTCAGGCAATCCGGCGCCCATTCAAATTCCACCCACACCGGATGGCCCGGCTCACCGTGGTAGGCGTGCTCAACAACGTTATTGACCGCTTCCACCAAGGCGATTTCAATCGGGGCGGTAGGCAACGCCAGCAACTGGCACAGCCCGCACAGCGCGCCACTCAGCAGTTCGATGCATTCGGCCCGGCTCTCGATAGCCAGGGTGATGGTTCGGGTCATGCGTGCGGCTCCCATTCCAAAATCAGCAAGGTGATGTCGTCTTGATGGTTCTCGTCGCCCTGCCATTCTTGCAGGGCCTGACCGACGCGCTCGGCGACCGCCGCGACCGGAAGATCGGCCGTCGCGGCCAGTAGCGCCATCAGGCGCGTTTCGGCAAACAGTTCTGCCTGGGCGTTCGCGCACTCGGTAACGCCATCCGAGTACAGGAACAACCGGTCGCCAGGGGCCAGATCAAAGGTGATGGCATCGTATTCGAGTTCGGGCAACATGCCGACGGGAAAGCCCCCGCCGCCGATCAACTCGGTGCGCCGGTCGGCGCGGTGCAGCCAGATCGGCCGGGGGTGGCCCGCCTGGGTCAGAGTCACCCGGCCGGATCGTCCGTCCAGATGACCATAGATCAGGGTGAAATAAAGCAGGGGATCAATGCCGGACTGGAACCGCTGGTTCAGTTCCGCCACGACTTGCGGCGGGACAGCCGCCGCATCCCGGTCCGTATTCCGCCGCCGCACCCGTTGTTCTTCGGCGCCCTGCGCCAGCACCTGGTGCAGGGTGAAGGATAACAACGCTGCGGGCACACCGTGCCCGGCTACATCCAGTTGGTAGAAGCTCAAGTGTTCGCCGTCGAGGACGAAGTAATCGAACATGTCGCCCGCCACGAAGGCGCTGGGCTGAAACAGCCAGTCCACCGTGATTTCCGGCAAGCGCAGCGGTGGCGGTAACAAGGCTTTT
>ERZ795055.1975-NODE-1975-length-15908-cov-14.924809_pt1 | contig 15908 bp, 13 predicted proteins | sample MGYA00375139_ERZ795055 | MGnify/ENA primary metagenome ERZ795055 (study PRJEB30184, sample SAMN05720283) | anaerobic digester metagenome | isolation source: active sludge of municipal wastewater-treating anaerobic digesters | place: USA | collected 2015-01-23 ... | reverse complement strand
CGGCCGAGCAGTTGCTGGGTGCGATGGTGATTGCCGCGGCCTGGATCGGACTCGTCGCAAGCGGCTCGCGAGCGTCCTTGGTCATCGCCCTGGTGGTCACGCTGGGCTTGCTGCTGGCGCTGGTGTTGAGGCGCAGTCGCTGGGCCGGCCTGGCGCTGCTCTGCGGCCTGCTCTTCGCCGCGACATGGCTTGCGCCGCGGATTGAGTCGCTGCAGATAAGGGGCGTGAAGCCCGCAACCGTGGTGGAGCAGATTCGCTCGCTTGATGCCGCCAAGGTCAACGCGGCCTTGTCGCACAGACCGGGCTTGAGCCTCGCTGCCTTGCGGATGTTTGCCGAGTATCCAGTGCTGGGCATCGGGCAGGGGAATTTCGGGCGCCTTGGCGTAGATCGCGACTTCTCGGGTTCGGCGGTGCTTGCATCGCTTGAAGGCGAGAACGCGCACAACTACTTCGCGCAGACCCTGGCCGAGCTCGGCCTGGTGGGCGCGCTAGCCATGACTCTGGCCCTGGTCGCTCCCCTTTGGGCGTGCCAGCGGCGCGGGGCGCTCCTACCGGCCTACGCAGGTGTCGCCGGTGTGTTCCTGGGCAATCTCGCTGCGCACTCCATGCTGGTGCGCGAGAACCTGCTGCTCAATGGCTTCTTCATCGCGCTTTTGTATGCGTGGACGCGTGCTGAGCCTCGTTTCCACTCCCCCTCTGCCCTTCATGCTGCGTCCGGGCCGCGCCGAGTTCTTCCTTGGCTCGTCTGTGCGGGAGTAGCGCTCGCTGCAGTCGTTGAACTGACTCGATCTTTGCACCGGCATCCTTTCGAGCACGCGAGCGCCTGTGGGGATGTCCGCCCGCCAGGACTGGGGGGGTGGATGTACGGCAGCCACCGGTCGCCCTGGCCGGCAGGCGCAAAGACGGTGCGCGTCGAGATCGAGCGCTCTGAGGCTGCAGCCACGGCCGGCGGGCAGCGGATGATCGTCGAACTGGTGGACGCCGCAGGTCTCACCTTGGCAACGCGCAGTGCGCAACTCGTTGGCCCTGGCTCGTCCACCCTGAAGCTAGAAAGGCCTGCCTCAGTTAAGGACGATCAGGCGTTGTGGCTTGGGGTCCGCTTCGATCCCTGCCGGACCTTGCCGCTTGCTCGCGTGCCCGGGCCGGGTCGCGGCACGGGAATCCGCTTGATTGCGGTTCAGGCCGAGTGAGGTTTGGCTGTGCTGATCCGGTCGCCTGACATCCGTGTGACTCTAATCGCGGCGGCTTGCCAACGCGCTCAGTTCGGCTTGGCGCCTGCCGGAGCCCGCCCGTAGTTGTCCTCGAAGCGCACGATGTCGTCCTCGCCCACGTAGTCGCCGCACTGCACCTCGATCAGGGTCAGGGGCACGCGGCCGGGGTTCTCGAGGCGGTGCTTGGATCCCACCGGCACGTAGGTCGACTCGTTGGGCGAGAGCAGCACTTCGCGCTCGTCCACCGTGACCTTGCCGGTGCCGCTCACCACCACCCAGTGCTCGCTGCGGTGGTGGTGCATCTGCAGCGACAGCGAGGCGCCCGGCTTGACCTCGATGCGCTTGATCTTGAAGCGCGGGCCTTCCTGCAGCGTCGTGTAGGTGCCCCAGGGGCGCGCCACCGTGCGGTGCAGCTTGTGCGCGTCGTGGCCGCGGCGCTTGAGCTCGTTGACCACGTCCTTGACCTTCTGCGAGGCGTGGCGGTCGCACACCAGCACGGCGTCGGGGGTGTCGACGATCACCACGTCCTTGAGGCCCACGGCCGCCACCAGGCGGTCCTCGGTCTGGGCGTGCACGTTGTGGCAGTCGGCCATCAGCACCTCGCCGCTGGCGGTGTTGCCCTGGGTGTCGCGCTCGAACTCCTCGGCCACGGCCTTCCACGAGCCGATGTCGCTCCAGCCGAAGTCGCCGGCCAGCACCACCACGCCCGCGGCCTTCTCCATCACCGCGTAGTCGATCGAGATGTCCGGCGCCTGTTCGAAGGCCGCGCGGTCGAGTTGTATGCGCGCCGGCACTTGCGCCGGACGGCCGGCCGCGTCCAGCGCGGCGCGCGCCGCCGCCAGCACCGCGGGGGCGTGCTGGGCCAGGGCGGCGACCATGGTGTCGGCGGTGAAGCAGAACATGCCGCTGTTCCACAGGAAGTTGCCGGCGGCGAGGTACTCGGTGGCGCGCTCGAGGCTGGGCTTCTCGACAAAGCGCTTGACCGCCTGCTCGGCCTCGCCCGCGGGCACGTCGGCGCACTCGATGTAGCCGAATCCGGTCTCGGGCAGGGTGGGGCGGATGCCGAAGAGCACGATGCGCCCCTGCGCAGCCAGGTGCCCCGCGTGCGCCGCCACTTGGGCAAAGCGCGCTTCGTCCTGAATCAGGTGGTCGGCGGGCAGCACCAGCAAGGGCTCGGCCCCCAGGCCCTTGGCCTGGGCGGTGAGAGCCGCGGCGGCGATGGCCGGCGCGGTGTTGCGTCCCACGGGTTCGAGCAGAAGTTCCAGCTCGGCCGGGGCGCGTCTGCCCAGCTCAGTGAACTCTTCGACCGTCTTGAAGGTGTAGTCCGCGTTGGTCACCACCAGGCAGCGCGTGGCGCCCGAGGCCGCTGCGCGCAGCAGGGTGCGCTGGAGCAGGGAGGGGCCGCCGCCGATGCGCATGAAGGGCTTGGGCATGGCCTCGCGCGACACCGGCCAGAGGCGGGTGCCCGAGCCACCGGACAGGACGATTGCCAACATGCTTGAGTGTCTCCCAGACTGATTCTCGGGCGCCCGCGATTGCGGCGCATGGCCCGGACGCTGCAGGCACGGCGCACGGCCTGCGTAGACGGGTGCCGATACAATCGGCCCAGAACATTCTATCGGGCGCCAGCTGTGCCCCGACCCGGGCGTAGATCCCCGTGCCCGGGCATTGACGGAACCCATCGCCATGAGCTCAAGCAAGACCGCGGTCGTCACCGGCGTCACCGGCCAGGACGGCGCCTACCTCGCCGAACTCCTGCTCGCCAAGGGCTACAAGGTCTACGGTACGTATCGGCGCACCAGCTCCGTGAACTTCTGGCGCATCGAGGAGCTGGGCATCCAGGCGCATCCGAACCTCGATCTGGTCGAGTACGACCTCACCGACATCGGTACCAGCGTCGCGCTGGTGCAGCGCACCCGGCCGGACGAGATCTACAACCTCGCCGCGCAGAGCTTCGTGGGCGTGTCGTTCGACCAGCCCACCACCACGGCGCACATCACCGGCCTGGGAGCGCTCAACCTGCTCGAGGCGATCCGCCTGGTCGACCCCAAGATCCGCTTCTATCAGGCCTCGACCTCCGAGATGTTCGGCAAGGTGCAGGCCGTGCCGCAGGTCGAGTCCACGCCCTTCTACCCGCGCAGCCCCTACGGCGTGGCCAAGCTCTTCGCCCACTGGATGACGGTCAACTACCGCGAGAGCTACGGCATCTTCGGTTCGAGCGGCATCCTCTTCAACCACGAATCACCGCTGCGCGGCCGCGAGTTCGTGACCCGCAAGATCACCGACGCGGCGGCCAAGATTCACCTCGGCAAGCTCGACGTGCTCGAACTCGGCAACATGGACGCCAAGCGCGACTGGGGCTACGCCAAGGAGTACGTGGAAGGCATGTGGCGCATGCTGCAGGCCAAGGAGCCCGACACCTTCGTGCTCGCCACCAACCGCACCGAGACCGTGCGCGACTTCGTGCGCATGGCCTTCCGCGCCATCGGGCGCGAACTGGAGTTCCGCGGCGAAGGCGACCACGAGACCGCCGTCGACCGCGCGACGGGCAAGACCCTGGTGCGCGTCAACCCGCGCTTCTATCGCCCGGCGGAGGTGGACCTGCTGATCGGCAACCCGGCCAAGGCCAAGGCCGTGCTGGGCTGGGAGCCCAAGACCACGCTGGAAGAGTTGTGCCGCATGATGGTCGAGGCCGACCTGCGCAGGAACGAGCGCGGTGCATCGTTCTGAGGCCGGCCGGGTCCTGCTGACCGGGGCCACCGGCTTCACCGGCCGGCACTTGCGCCCGGCGCTCGAGCGCGCGGGCCACACGGTGATCGACGCCGAGGGCACCGGCGCGCCCTTCGACCTCACCCGGCCCGAGACCGTCGCCGAGGTGGTGCGCGCCACGCGGCCCGACTACGTGATCCATCTGGCCGCACTGAGCTTCGTGGGCCACGGCGACGCGGCGGGCTTCTACGCGGTCAACACAGTCGGCACCACCCACCTGCTCGAGGCCCTGATCGCCGCGCCGCAACCGGTGCGCCGCGTGGTGGTGGCGAGCTCGGCCAACATCTACGGCAACGCCGAGGTCGAACCGATCACCGAGGACACGCCGCCCGCGCCGGTGAACCACTACGCCGCCAGCAAGCTGGCGATGGAGCACATGGTGCGCACCTATGCTGCGCGCTTGCCGCTGGTCATGACGCGGCCCTTCAACTACACGGGCGCGGGCCAGACCGAGAGCTTCCTGGTTCCCAAGCTGGTGGCGCACTTCGCGCGCCGCGCGCCGGCCATCGAGCTCGGCAACATCGAGGTGGTGCGCGATTTCTCGGACGTGCGCGCCGTGGCCGAGGCCTACGTGCGCCTGCTGGGCGCACAGGTTCCGGACGGCGTCGTGAACCTGTGCTCGGGCACGGGGCGCTCGCTGCGCTGGATCCTGGAGCAGCTCACCGAACTGTCTGGCCACGCGCTCGAGTTCAAGGTGAATCCGGCCTTCGTGCGCGCCTCTGAAGTGCACCGCCTGGTGGGCAGCCCCGCACGCATGCGCGCCGCCCTGGGCGAGCTGCCGCACCAGGACTTCCGCGCCACGCTCGCCTGGATGCTCGAGGCCGCGCGTGGCGCCTGAACCCCACTGGCCCCATCCGGTCGCCCCGGCTCCTCTCTGATCACGCCGCCACAGCCCGGATCCTCCCCACATCGCCTAACGCCACCACCGCCATGAGCAACACTTCCGTTTCTGCCTCGATCTTCAAGGCCTACGACATTCGCGGCGTGGTCGAGACCGCGCTCACCCCCGAGGCCGTGCGCGCCATCGGCCGGGCCCTGGGCAGCGAGGCCGTGGAGCGCGGGCTGAGCGCGATCTGCATCGGCCGCGACGGGCGGCTTTCGGGCCCGCTGCTGCGCGACGCGCTCGAAGACGGCATCGCCTCCACCGGCACGGCGGTGATCGACGTGGGCATGGTGCCCACGCCGGTGCTGTACTTCAGCACTGTGCATCTGGGCACCGGCAGCGGCGTGGAGATCACCGGCAGCCACAACCCGCCCGAGTACAACGGATTGAAGCTGATGCTGGGCGGCGCCACGCTGCACGGCGATGGCATCCAGGCGCTGCGCGCGCGCATCGAGGCGGGCCGCCTGGTCACTGGCGCTGCGCGCGGCGAGGTGCGCATGGCCGACGTGCTGGACGACTACATCGCCGCCATCACGCGCGACGTGAAGCTCGCCCGCCCCATGAAGATCGCCATCGACTGCGGCAACGGCGTGGCCGGCCCCACCGCGGTACAGCTCTTCCGTGCCCTGGGCTGCGAGGTGGTGGAGTTGTTCACCGACATCGACGGGACCTTCCCCAATCACCACCCCGACCCGGCCCACCCCGAGAACCTCGAGGACCTGATCGGCGCCCTGCGCACCACCGACGCGGAACTCGGCCTGGCCTTCGACGGCGATGGCGACCGCCTGGGCGTGGTCACCAAGGCCGGGCAGATCATCTTCCCCGACCGCCAGATCATGCTGTTCGCGCAGGACATCCTGGCCGCGCACCCTGGCGGCGAGATCATCTTCGACGTCAAGTGCACGCGCGCCCTGGCGCCCTGGGTGCGCGCTCACGGCGGCGTGCCCACCATGTGGCGCACCGGGCACTCGCTGATCAAGGCCAAGCTCAAGGAATCCGGCGCGCCCTTCGCGGGCGAGATGAGCGGCCACCTGTTCTTCAACGACCGCTGGCCGGGCTTCGACGACGGGCTGTACGCCGGCGCGCGCCTGCTCGAGATCCTCTCGCGCAGCGCCGATCCCTGCGCGGTGCTCGAGGCCCTGCCCAGCGCCATCAACACGCCCGAACTGCACCTGCACACCGCCGAGGGCGAAAACTTCGCCCTGGTCGAGCGCCTGCGCGGTCAGGCGCGCTTCGAGGGCGCGACGCAAGTGATCACCATCGACGGGGTGCGCGCCGAATGGGCCGACGGCTTCGGCCTGGCGCGGCCCTCCAACACCACGCCGCTGGTGGTGCTGCGCTTCGAGGGCGACACGCCGGAAGCCCTGGCACGCATCCAGGCGGCCTTTCGCGCGGCCATCCTGCAAGTGGCGCCGGGCGCGCACCTGCCCTTCTGACGCATTGCCCGGCTTGAGCAGGCAGCCACGGCTGCCTCTGAGGGAAAGCCCGCGCCAGTGGCGCGTCGTCAAACCCGCTGTCTGGCGCGCCGGGCACAATCGGGCCGTGCGCGTACTGATCGTCAAGACCTCTTCGATGGGCGATGTCGTCCACGCGCTGCCCCTGGCAGCCGACATCGCCCGAGCCCGCCCTGGCGCCCTGATCGACTGGGTGTGCGAGGACGCCTTCGTTCCCATCCCGCGCATGAGCCCGCACGTCAACGAGGTGCGACGCGTCTCCTTGCGGCGCTGGCGCAGGCAACTCCTGTCGCCGGCCATGTGGCGCGAGGTCGCGCGCGTACGCACCAAGCTGCGCGACGCGCGCTACGACCTGGTGATCGACTGCCAGGGCCTGATCAAGAGCGCCCTGGTGGGGAGCTGGACCCGCGCACCGGTGGTGGGCTACGGCAAGCTCACGGCCCGCGAACCTCTGGCCACGCGCTTCTACTCGCGCTGCTTTGAGGTCCCGGTCGACCTCCCCGCGGTCCAGCGCTGCCGTGAACTGGCCGCACAGGCGCTGGGATACGAACTCGAGGGACCGCCGCGCTTCGAGTTGCGGCCCACGGGCACACCGCTGGCCGACCTGGGCGCCGACTCCGCGGTGCTGCTCGCCAACACCAGCCGGGCGAGCAAGCTCTGGCCCGAGGAGCGCTGGATCGAACTGGGCCGCTGGCTCGGCGAGCGCGGCCTGCGCAGCGTGCTCTTCTGGGGCGCGCCCGAAGAGGGCGAGCGCGTGCGCCGCCTGGCTGCTGCCATTCCTGGTGCGCGCGTGGCGCCACGCTCGGGTCTGGATGTGCTGGGCGCAAGCCTCGCCCAGGCGCAGCTGGTGGTGGGCGTGGACACGGGGCTCACGCACCTGGCAGCGGCCCTGGGCCGGCGCTGCGTCGGCATCTTCTGCGACTATCCCATCGAACGCGTGGGCCTCACCGGAGACGGCCCGGTCGAGAGTCTGGGCGGGGTGGGTCAGCAACCTGCACTCGAGCAGGTGCGGGCCGCTTGCGAGCGCGTGCTGGCCTGAGCCCGGCGGGCGCTAAAGTGCGGCGCATGAGTCGCGCGCGCTTTTTCTACACCCTGTTCGTCGTCCTGGCCCTGCCCTTGGCGGCGGTCTACCTGCTGTGGCGCTCGCGACGCCAGCCGGCCTATCGCGAGCATTGGTCCGAGCGCTACACCGGTGCCGTGGGTGCGCGCCCGCCCGGGCCGCTGATCTGGCTGCATGCCGTGTCGCTGGGCGAGACCCGCGCCGCCCAGCCCTTGGTGGAGGCCCTGGCGCAGGCCTATCCGCGGCACCACATTCTGCTGACGCACATGACACCCACGGGCCGCGAGGCCGGGGCCGCGCTCTCCGCACGCCTGCCGGGCCGCATCGTGCAGCGCTATCTGCCCTACGACCTGCCGTGGACCATGCGGCGCTTCCTGCGCGAGGCGCGGCCCGACGTCGGCCTGATCATGGAGACCGAGGTCTGGCCCAACCTGATCGCGCAGGCGCGCGTCGAGGACCTGCCCCTCGTGCTGGTGAACGCGCGCCTGTCCGAGAAGTCCGCCGCCAAGGCGCAACGCACCCCGGCGCTGATGCGCGAGGCGGCGCAGGGGTTCACGCGCGTGCTGGCGCAAACGGCGGCCGACGCCGGGCGCCTGCGCGCGGCCGGCGCGCAGGCGGTGGAGGTGGTGGGCAACCTGAAGTTCGACCTCACGCCCAATGCGGCCCAGATGGCCCAGGGGCAGGCCTGGCGCGCAGCGATTCAGCGCCCCGTGCTGATGTTTGCCAGTTCGCGCGAGGGCGAAGAGACGCTGCTGCTCGCGGCCCGGGCCGCCGCGCCTTCGCCCGCGCTGCTGGTGATCGTGCCGCGCCATCCCCAGCGCTTCGACGAGGTCGCAGCGCTCGTCGCCGGCACCGGCGCGCGCACGCTGCGCCGCTCGCAACTGCCGGCGCACGCCGATGCCGCCGCGGTGGCAGCGGCGCTGGCCGATGTCGACGTGCTGCTGGGCGATTCGATGGGCGAGATGGCGCTGTACTACGCGCTGGCCGATGCCGCGCTGATCGGGGGCAGCCTGCAAGCGCTGGGCGGGCAGAACCTGATCGAGGCCTGCGCGGTGGGCACGCCGGCGCTCGTGGGACCTTCGACCTACAACTTCGCCCAGGCCACCGAGGACGCCATCGCGGCCGGCGCCGTGCGGCGCGTGCCTGACGCCGCAGCCGCGTGGGACGGTCTGCTGACGATCGCCACCGACCCAGACCTGCGCGCGCGCATGAGCGCCGCTGGCGAGGGCTTCGCGGCCGCGCACCGCGGCGCCACCGCGCGCACCCTGGAGTGGATCGCGCCCCTGCTTACTGAAGCAGGGCGTTGACGGCGGCGACGTCCTCGTCGGTGAGCGCGGCGGTCGTGGCCTTCAGGCGCAGGCCCGAGAGCAGCACCGCGTAGCGCGCCTGCTTGAGGTCGCGCTGCGTGAGGTAGAGCTGGGTGGTGGCGTTGAGCACGTCGAGCAGAATGCGCACGCCCACCTGGTAGCCGAGCTGGGTGGATTCGAGCTGGGTCTTGGACGAGACCTCGGCCGACTCCAGCGCCTTGACCGTGCTCAGACCGAAGCTCACGCCCGTGAAGGCGTCGCGTGCGTTGTTGGCGGCGCCGCGACGCGCCGACTCGAGGTCGGCGCGCGACTTCTCGTCGAGCGCGAGGGTTTCGCGCACCCGGCTCTGGGTGAAGCCGCCGGTGAACACCGGCCAGTTGAGCTGCAGACCGATTTGGCCGCCGCGCGCGTTGTAGGTGACTTCGGCCGGGGCGCGGCCATCGAAGCGGTTGTGGCTGTAGTTGCCCACCACGTCGAGCGTGGGCTTGTAGCCGTCCTTGGCCTTCTGCAGCTCGCGCGTGGCGATCTCGGTGCCGGCGCGGGCAATCTGCACGGTGTAGTTGCTGTCTTCGGCCAGCTTCACCCAGGGGGGCAACTCCTGCGGCGAGGGCGGCTGCAGATTCGGGCGGTCGCGCAGCCCGGCCACCGCCGCGGGCTCGCGGGCGATCAGGGTCTGCAGCTGGCTGCGTGCCACCAGCAACTGGCCCAGCGCCACCTGCTCCTGCGCGGTGATCTGGTCGTAGCGCGCCTGGGCTTCGTTGGCGTCGATGATGGTCTTGGTGCCGACCTCGAATTCGCGCTTGGCCTGAGACAGCTGCTCGAGCGTGGCCTTCTTGGCAGCCTCGAGGTAGATCAGCTGGTCGCGCGCGGTAAGCACCGCGAAGTAGGCCTGGGCGGTGCGCAGGATCAGGTCCTGGCGCGCCTGGGCAAGCGCCGCCTCGCTCTGCATGACGAAGAGCTTCGACTGCTCGAAGGTCTCCCAGGCCTGCGGCCGGTACACCGGCGCGAGCAGGTTCAGTCCCCCGCCATAGGCCTTCCAGTTGTCGCCGCGGATGATCGTGGAGGTGCCGTCTATGTTGTTGTAGTTGGCCGTGCCGGTCAGCCCCACCTGAGGCAGCAGGGCCGCGCGCGCCTGCGGCGTCTTTTCCAGGTCGGCCTGCGCCTGGAAGCGCTGGGCCGCGAACAGCGAGTCGTTGGCCAGCGCGTCGCGGTAGACGGACATCAGGTCTTCGCGCACGCCCGAGCGCGCGGCCAGCAGTGCCGCTTCGGCCGCACTCTGCTGCGGCGTCTGGTCGATCACCGGCACCGGAATCGAGGGCAGACCGGGTGCCGAGGGCGCCGCCGGGGCGGCTGGCGCCGTGGCAGGCTTGGCGGGTGTACTGGCCTGGGCAAGGCGCGTGGGGGCGGCCTTCTTGGCCGGCTTGGCCATTGCCGCAGGCATCGCCGCCGCGAGCGACAGCGCCGCCAGGGTGGCGACGGCAGCCGGGTGCAGGCGGAACGGACGGTAGCCTCGAGTCATTGCTGTCTCCCTTGCGCAGGTCTCAGTAAGTGGCCATCTGGGGATCGACCCGGCGCGCCCATGCATCGACGCCGCCGGTGAGGTTGTAGACGCGGGTGGCGCCCTGGTGGGCCAGCCACATCGCTACGTGGGCGCTGCGTCCGCCGTGGTGGCAGATGCAGACAATGTCGCGTTCGAGTTCGAGTTCGGGCAGGCGGGCAGGCAGGGCGCGCATCGGCACCAGGGTCGAGCCGGGAATCTGGCACACGGCGGTCTCCCAGGGCTCGCGCACGTCGAGCAGCACGGGGGGCGTGCGCGACGGATCCGCCAGCCACTGTGCCAGCGTCTCGACCGGGAGCGCCTGCATCGCGTTCAGAACTTGAAGCGCTCGGGCTGCGGCGCATGGTCGAGCTCGGCGGCCCAGGTCTCGAAGAGCGGCAGGCGGTCGTACTGCGACTCCGAGACACGGGTCACGAGCAGGGCCTGCATCACCGGCCCGGTACCGACGATCGCCGCCAGACGCCCGCCCACGCTCAGTTGCGCAAGCAGTTCCGCGGGCAGCATGGGCAAGCCGCCCGAGACGACGATGGCGTTGTAGGGCGCCCGCGCGGGCCAGCCACGCGCGCCGTCGCCCAGTTCGACCCGCACGTTGTGCACGCCGTTGCGCGTCAGGTTGGCCGAAGCGAACGCGGCCAGGCGCGGGTCGATCTCGACGGTCGTGACCTGCCGGGCCTTGTGCGCGAGCAGTGCCGCCATGTAGCCCGAGCCCGTGCCGATCTCGAGCACGCTGTCGCTCGGGCCGAGCTTGAGTTCCTGCAGCAGGCGGGCTTCCACGCGCGGCGCGAGCATCAGCCGGCCCGTGTCCACGCCGTCGACGCGCAGCGGCACCTCGACGTCCGCAAAGGCGACGTCGCGGAACTGCTCGGGTACGTAATCCTCGCGCCGGACCATGAAGAGCAGGTCCAGCACCGACTGGTCGAGCACCTCCCACGGCCGGATCTGCTGCTCGACCATGTTGAAGCGCGCGCGTTCGGGATTGAAATCGGGGTTCATCTTGGGCAGCCAGAGGCTTGAATCGCCGGCGAGTTTATCAGCGGCAGCAGTGTCGCCCGACGCGTTTCGACCCTCGAATGCCGCGCTTCGTCGCGTGGTGTGAGCATGGTTACGCCCGTTGCGGCACCAGGGCGGAGCGCACCATGGCGATCGTGGTGGCCAGATAGGCCTCGGGGTCGAGCGGCTCGGCGCTGCACGGGCCGAAGGAGCGGCTCCACAGCGCCAGCATCACCAGCGGAGCGGTGATCACGCGCACGTGGCTGGCCACGTCCACCGCGCGGAACTCGCCCCGGGCGATGCCGCGCTCGAGCGCCTGGCCGAGCAGGGCGTGCCAGGGCTCGATCACCTCCTCGAGGTAGAAGCGCGCGATCTCGGGGAAGTTGCCGCTCTCGGCCATCATCAGCTTGGCGATGCCGCCCGCGTGGGTGGCGCCGAAGTCGCGCCACCATTGCTCGATCAGCGCCGTCACGAGCTCGATGCTGGCTCCGGGCCAGGCGGCGGCTTCGTCACGCGCACGCGCGATCCTGGCAACCACGTTGTGGCGCACGACCTCCTTCAAGAGGTCTTCCTTGTTCTCGAAGTACAGGTAGAGGGTGCCCTTGGAAACTCCGGCGCGCGCGGCCACGTCGTCGAGCCGCGTCCCGGCGAAGCCGCGCTCGACGAACAGTTCAAGCGCAGCGGCCAGCAACTCGGCTGGCCGGTCCTGCTTGCGTCGTTCCCAGCGTGGTCTTGAGGTCGTGGCGGGGTTCATGGGCAGGGCGCAAGGTAGGCCGGCGGGGGCGGCCCGCGAGGAGGACGGGGGGAGCGCCGAACGCGGCAGTTCAACTCCCTTGCGCGTAGGGATCGGGCAGGTCGGGCGTCGAGAATTAAGTGACCAATGAGTCAGTAATATAGGAGCCGACCGGGGTCGGGTCAAGCTAGGATCGCCCGCCCACCCTGATACTGCGCATGACCGCCTCGTCCCCCCCCAAGGTACTGAGCATTGCCGGCGTCGATCCCTCCGGCGGCGCCGGTGTGCTGGCCGACGTCAAGGCCATGAGCGCGCTTGGCGCCTACGCCTGCGCGGTGATCGCCGCGCTCACCGCCCAGAACACTCGCGCGGTCACCGGCATCTGGCCCGTGCCGCCGGACTTCGTGGCGCAACAGATCGACACCTTGTTCGCGGATGTGGCGATCGACTCCGTCAAGGTCGGCATGCTGGGCGAGGCGCCGGTGATCGAGCGCGTCGCCGAGCGCCTGGCCCACTGGCGGCCACGTTACATGGTGGTCGACCCGGTGATGGTGGCCAAGAGCGGCGATGCGCTGCTCGCGCCGAGCGCGGTCGAGGCCTTGCGCTCGCGCCTGCTGCCGCTGGCCACGGTGATCACGCCCAACCTGCCCGAGGCGGCGGTGCTGCTGGCCGAACCGGTGGTCACGCGCGTCGAGGACATGCCGCTCGTGGCCGCACGCCTGTGGCGCCTGATCGGCGCGCGCGAGGGCAGCTATGTCCTGCTCAAGGGCGGTCACCTGCCGGGCGAGGACTGCACCGATGTGCTGTTCGACGGCGTTCGCGTGGTGGAGTTGCCGGCGGCGCGCATTGCCACGCGCAACACCCACGGCACCGGCTGCACCCTGTCGGCTGCGCTCGCCGCGCTGCTGCCCCAGTCGCCCGACGTGCCCACTGCCGTGCATCGCGCCAAGGCCTACCTCGGCGCGGCGCTGGCGCGCGCAGATGAATTGGGGGTGGGCGCGGGTCACGGCCCGGTGCATCACTTCCACGCCTGGTGGCCGTCGTGCTGAGCCGCCGGCCCAGGCCGATCGACGCCTCGGGAAGGCGCCGCATTCAGGCGATGGCGTGGTGTCGGGAAAGCCCCGACACTGACATGCCGATTTGACCTGCCTGCCGCGCTTCAAGATAATGCGCGGCCTTGGCGGATTAGCTCAGTCGGTTAGAGCAGAGGAATCATAATCCTTGTGTCCGGGGTTCGAATCCCTGATCCGCCACCACCAAATTCCGATGCGCCTTCCCAGCAGCCTGCTGCTCGCCGCCTCCCTGCTGTTCTCCTGGGACGCGGCCCTGGCCCAGACCCGCATCATCCCCGCCGACGCCAAGCCAGGGCGCCTGACCGTGTTGCAGGCGCCCTTCGTGCGCATGACGGATCCCGCGTTCCATCTGTCGGACCTGTTCGGCAAGAGCTACGTGGACCTGCGCCTCGCCCCCGGGGCACGCGTGTTCAACGCGCGCAATGTCGCGGTGCCGGTCAATCACCTGTCGGCCGAGACCCTGGTGCGCTACCAGGTCGATCTCAAGGGTCAGGTGCGCGCCGTCTGGGTGCTCACCGAGATCGAGGCTGCCGAGCTCGACAAGCCGCGTCCCCAGTTGCGCCCCCTGCCGGCTGCACAGCCCTAGCCGGCCTGCGCCTGGAGCCGGACTCCATCGCGCCTGGCGCCTGACCTGCCGCCCTCCGCCCGCAGCGCGCGCTGCCCCGCCTGGCTCGGGCGCCTACAATTCGCCTCCCCATTCGCCACCGGATCCACACCGTGACCGCGAAGAAAGTATTCATCCGCACCTTCGGCTGCCAGATGAACGAGTACGACTCGGACAAGATGGCCGACGTGATGCGCGCCGCCGAGGGCTATACGCCCACCGATTCGCCCGAGGACGCTGACCTCATCCTGTTCAACACCTGTTCGGTGCGCGAGAAGGCGCAGGAAAAGACCTTCTCCGACCTGGGCCGGGTCAAGCACCTCAAGGCGCTCAAGCCCGGGCTGGTGATCGGCGTGGGGGGCTGCGTGGCAAGCCAGGAAGGCGCGGCCATCATCGAGCGTGCGCCCTACGTGGACATCGTCTTCGGCCCGCAGACCCTGCATCGCCTGCCCGCGCTCATCGAGGCGCGCCGCGCCCAGGGCCGGCCACAGGTGGACATCAGCTTCCCCGAGATCGAGAAGTTCGACCACTTGCCCCCCGCCCGCGTCGAGGGTGCAAGCGCCTTCGTGTCGATCATGGAAGGCTGCAGCAAGTACTGCACCTACTGCGTGGTGCCCTACACCCGCGGCGAAGAGATCTCGCGGCCCTTCGAGGACGTGCTGGCCGAGGTGGCCGATCTCGCCGCGCACGGCGTCAAGGAGGTGACGCTGCTGGGGCAGAACGTCAACGCCTACGTCGGCCGGATGGCCGGCGCCGAGCGCGCCGACTTCGCCCTGCTGCTCGAGTACGTCGCCGAGATCCCCGGCATCGAGCGCATCCGCTACACCACCTCGCACCCCAAGGAATTCACCCAGCGCCTGATCGACGCCTACGCGCGCGTGCCGCAACTCGTGAACCACGTGCACCTGCCGGTGCAGGCGGGCTCCGATCGCGTGCTCGCCGCCATGAAGCGCGGCTACACGGTGCTGGAATACAAGTCGATCATCCGTCGCCTGCGCGCGGTGCGGCCCGACATCGCCGTGGCCACCGACTTCATCGTCGGCTTCCCCGGCGAAACCCAGGACGACTTCGACAAGACGATGAAGCTCGTCGAGGACATCGGCTTCGACGCGAGTTTCAGCTTCGTCTACAGCCGCCGCCCTGGCACGCCGGCGGCGGACCTGGCCGACGACACGCCGCAGGAGGTGAAGCTTGCCCGCCTGCAACAGTTGCAGGCCGCGCTCGAGGCCAACGCCCGGCGCGTGTCGAGCGCGATGGTGGGCAGCGTGCAGCGCATCCTGGTCGAGGGCGCGGCGCGGCGCGGCGCCGGGCTGATGAGCGGCCGCACCGAGAACAACCGCATCGTCAACTTCCCCGGCTCGGCGCGTCTGGCCGGGCAGATGATCGAGGTGCGCATCACCGAGGCCCTGCCGCACTCCTTGCGCGGCGAGGTGCTGGTGCGCGAGACCGCCACGGCTGCCTGACATGACTCGCAAGCCCTCGACGGCGAAGAAGGTGCTGAGCTTCTCGGCCGACGCGAACAACGCCGACCTCGCCGCGCTCGCCGGTCCGCTCGACGGCAACCTGCGCCAGATCGAGACCGAGCTCGACGTCACGCTCGCCCGTCGCGGCCACGTCTTCCGCGTCGAGGGCGGCCCCGAGGCCGCGCAGGCGGCGCTCGCGGTGCTCGAGGAACTGCTCGAGCAGGTGCGCTCCAGCGGACGCGCGCTGTCGGTCGACGACATCCAACTGCACTTCGTCGAGCGGCGCGGCCGCGCACGCGACGGCACGCTGCCCGCGGGCGAGCCCCTGCCGGAGCTGCACACCCGCCGGCGCGACCTCCAGGGCCGCACACCCCGCCAGCGCGACTACATCCAGGCCATCCTCGACCACGACATCAGCTTCGGCATCGGCCCGGCCGGCACCGGCAAGACCTACCTTGCGGTGGCCGCGGCGGTCGACGCCTTCGAGCGCGACGCGGTCAGCCGCATCGTGCTCACGCGCCCGGCCGTCGAGGCGGGCGAGCGGCTGGGCTTCCTGCCGGGCGACCTCGCGCAGAAGATCGATCCCTACCTGCGCCCGCTCTACGACGCCCTGTTCGACCTGCTGGGCTTCGAGAAGACCCAGCGCCTGCTCGAGCGCCAGGCCATCGAGATCGCGCCGCTGGCCTACATGCGCGGGCGCACGCTCAACGGCGCCTTCGTGATCCTGGACGAGGCGCAGAACACCACGCCCGAGCAGATGAAGATGTTCCTCACCCGCATCGGCTTCGGATCGAAGGCGGTGA
>ERZ795055.1972-NODE-1972-length-15925-cov-4.394644_pt1 | contig 15925 bp, 5 predicted proteins | sample MGYA00375139_ERZ795055 | MGnify/ENA primary metagenome ERZ795055 (study PRJEB30184, sample SAMN05720283) | anaerobic digester metagenome | isolation source: active sludge of municipal wastewater-treating anaerobic digesters | place: USA | collected 2015-01-23 ... | reverse complement strand
TCCCGATCGGGGGCTATTCCCAGGTCGACCCAGTGCCAGAAGGGCGAGGGGACTTTGCGCCCGCAGCGCCACGCGCGGGGCAGGCACAGGGGAGAGTCTTTCCGACGAAGGCAGCAGCCGGGCGGAGCACGCGGGAAACGACCGTGCCGGGCACCCCTCGCGCAGCCACGACGGGTAACGCCCCTGCCGCGCTGGGGCAGCAACCGGCGGGCAGACTCGATCCCCGCAGGCAGGCGACACCGGATGCCCTCTCCGCGCACGCGCAACCGCAAGACCAGGCGGAAGAGGCCTTGGCGGCGGGGATGCAGGCGGTGCCGAACCGCTCAGCGCGTGAGGGGATAGAGGAGAATCAAGGTGCTGGCTCAGGCGTGACAGACACGTCGGCACCGCCCGTCCCGCCCACTTCCAGCAATCCGGGAGTGGAATACGGCGTCGAGGTCGCGAGTTTGCGCTTGACCGCGGGCGGCACCGCGCTGGATTTCCGTTACAAAGTCGTGGACCCGGACAAGGCGGCGGTGGTCGGGCGCGAAGGAGGACCTTCGTACCTCCTGACCCAGGATGGCCGAAGAATCTCTCCGCGGAACGTCCAGCAGATTGGTGACTATTACTTTGCCCGGCACCTCGACCAGGCGGGCCGCACTTACTCCACCTGGTTCGCCAACCAGGGTGGGGCACTGCAAACCGGCGACTTGGTCAGTGTGGTGATCGGCGATCTCCACATCGCGAACATCCGTGTGGAGTAACCGCCCCCTGGCCACCGTCGGGGCGATTAGGACCTGCCCCGATGACACGTTCAGCCCCCCCCCGATTCCCAATGAGCGGTGGGCGATCTAAAGAACCACACACGACGAATGAAGCAGGCCGGCGACCCATGAGGCCGTACGGGGGCAAAGTCGCTGACTGCGCATTCTCGGCCCTGAGGGGCATGCACGTGTGTCGAAGCTCATGAAAAACCCATTGAAGAACCTGGCGGGGAGCCTGTTGCTGGTGGCGCTGGGCGCCGGCGGCTACGCGCTCTGGCAGCAACTGACTCTCCCCTCCCACTCCCGGGCAGAACGAAAGGTCTTGTACTACCAGGACTCGATGCATCCCTGGATCAAGTCTGACCAACCGGGCCAATGCACCATCTGCGCCATGGACCTCACGCCCATCTATGAAGGCGAGTCGGGCCTTGGCCATACGGACGACCTGGTGACGCTCAGCGCGAGCAGCGTCACGGTCATGAACGTGCAGACCGATGAGGTGAAGCGGCGGTCACTCCATCGGGCCGTACGCGTCGCGGGTGTGCTCGAAGCGGACACCACCCGCAAAACCATCCTCGCCGCACCTGCCGCGGGCCGGATCGACGCCGTCGCGGTGGCCTCGGCTGGTGTGGGCGTTCAGGCTGGCCAGGTCCTGGCCACGATCTACAGCCCCGACCTCGTCTTCCAGACGCGGCGTTACATCTTCCGGGACCGCATCACCGACAAGGCTACACAGGCTGCGATGATGGCCTCGACACCGGGGGGAAGCAGCCGACACACGCCGGTCCCGGGCGTCGGGGCACGAGACCTGCCTTTCGCCGCGCGCGAGCGGGTCGAGGCGGATCCCTACTTCAATGACCTGCTCTCGACCCACACGGGCACCGTGACCGAACGCAACGTGTTCGACGGTCAGTACGTGGCCGAGGGCGACCGCCTGTTCACGATCGTCGACTGTTCCGTGCTCTGGTTCCGCTTCGACGTGTACGAACATCAGCTCGCGTGGCTCGAACCAGGCCAACCTGTCGATGTCACTGTTCCCTCCCTCCCCGGCCAGGTGTTTCACGCCACCATCTCCGTCATCGAGCCAACGCTCAATGAAACCACCCGCACCGTGAAGGTGCGCGCCGACGTCGCCAACCCGCTGGTCGGCAACCCCGGGCAGCCGCGTCGGAGCTTGCACCTCGGGATGTATGCCGAGGGCCGACTCCGCGCGCAGATCCCGGACGTGCTCACCATCCCGCGTGGGGCCCTGCTGTTCCCGGGCGAACACGCCTATGCCTATCTCGACAAAGGGGGCGGGGCCTACGAAATGCGGCGCGTCACCCTCGGCCGGCCAGGTGATGACCACTGGGAGGTCCTCGACGGCCTCGAGGAGAACGACCGCGTCGTCATTTCTGGCAACGTTCTGATCGACGCGCAGGCGCAGTTCAACCGCAGCACCGTGCCGGGAACCCCAGACCCGCAGCCCGGCGGCGTCAACGCCGCGATGGCCCACGCCGACCACGCCTCGTCGAACGGAACCGGTCATTGCTGCACCGAGTCACCAGACTCACCTGCGCCGGAGCTGACGGACGTCCAGCACCGAGCCCTGGCTGCCTTCCTCGCTGTCGCCCATGGGATCAGCTCAACCCTCGCAGCGGATGACCTGGATCGGCTCAAGCCCCACGTCGCCAGCCTCCCCGCTCTCGCCCAAGCGCTCACCGAGGCATTTCCGGAAGACCATCCTTGGCACGAGGTGATCCAAAGCCTGCCGGCGACCTCACGTTGGGCGGAGCTGACCAACCTCGAGGTCGCGCGCAGAATGTTCCTGCCGTTCAGCACGAACACCGTCGATCTGGTGCAACGGCTACGCAGCCAGGAAACGACGTTTGCCTCCGCCAAAGTGTTCTTCTGTCCCATGGCCCCCAAGCCGGGCCTGTGGTTTCAGGCCGAAGGTCCCCTGCGGAACCCGTTCTACGGCTCCAAGATGTTGACCTGCGGCGAGGAAGTATCCGCGCCCCCCCGCGCCGCCAAAGCGACACCGGCGTTGGCGGCGAAGCCCCCCCGCGCCGCCACCGAACATTCGCAGCTCGCGCCGGCTGGCCTCGACCCCGCGGTCGCGCCCATCAACGCTGACATGCATCCGCAACTCCCGCCGGCCGGCGGCGAGTTGGCGCCCGCGCCCACCAGCGCGAGCGCGGCCCCAAACGCGGCGGCAAGGCGCCGTGGGATAGCCCATTACGACCAGGCGGCAATGGCGTTCGGTACCCGGCTGGCCGAGCTCTCGGCCAGTCTGGTCAATGCGTCGGCGGTGCCGTCATCGCCCCCTCCGGCCGGCAACCCCGAGCTGGCCGCCCAACGGCAGCAGGCGATCAAAGGCTTCCTCTTCGTCGTCGACGGCATGAGTCAGGGTCTGGTCGCCGACAGCGTCGAACAATACCGCGCGCATCTGGGCAAACTGCCTGGCGCACTGGCGACCCTAGGAAACGCCTACCCGGCTCGCGACCGCGTCAAAGCGCTCACCCGCAAACTGACTACCCTGGCGCAAAGCCCGCCGCCCCACGACCTCGAGGATGCTCGGACTCGGTTCCTCGCCTTGAGCTCCAACGCGGCCGAGTTGGCGAAGCTCCTGAAAACCGAGGCGTCAGCCGTCGGAGGATTCAAGCTCTATCACTGTCCGATGGCCCCTCGCCCCGGCGTTTGGCTCCAGGCCAAAGGTCCCCTGCGGAACCCGTTCTACGGCTCCAAGATGTTGACCTGCGGCGAGGAAGTTGAGCCGTGAGGGTGAGGCGTGAGGGGTGAATTGGGAGATGCTCTATGATCAACCGACTCATTGAGTGGTCGCTCCGGAACCGGTTCCTGGTTCTCTGCGGCACTCTCTTCGTCATCGCCTGGGGTTTGCGCGCGCTCTACCGGACGCCCGTGGACGCCATCCCGGATCTGAGCGAGAACCAGGTGATTGTGTTCGCCGACTGGCCAGGCCGCAGCCCCCAGGAGGTCGAGGACCAGGTGACCTATCCGCTCTCGGTCAACCTCCAGGGTCTGACCGGGGTCAACACGGTCCGCGCCACCTCGATGTTCGGTTTCACGTTCATCACCGTGATCTTCGAGGAGCAACTGGACAATTACTTCGCCCGCTCGCGCGTGCTCGAGCGGCTCAGTTTTCTGGGCGGTCTCTTGCCCACGGGTGTCGTGCCCCGGCTTGGTCCCGACGCCACTGGCCTGGGTTGGGTGTATCAGTACTACCTGGACGTGGATCCGCAACGGGCCCCGCAAGGCGGATACGACTTGTCCCAACTGCGATCACTCCAGGATTGGTTCGTTCGCTATCAGCTCAACGCCGTGCCGGGCGTCGCCGAGGTGGGCAGCGTCGGTGGTTTCGTCCGCCAGTACCAGATCGAGGTTTCACCCAACAAGATGCGCGCGCTGCGGGTGTCGTTGCAGGACGTGCTCGAAGCCGTGCGCCAGAGCAACCTCAACGTCGGCGGCAAGGTCATCGAGGAAAGCGGCATGGAGTTTGTCGTGCGCGGCCTTGGCCTCATTGAGTCGGTGGCCGACGTCGAAAACATCGTGCTCAAGGAGAGCGCTGGCACACCGGTCTATCTGCGGGACATCGCGACGGTCCAGATTGGCGGCGATTTCCGGCGTGGCGCGCTGGACATCGATGGGCGGGAAGTCGTCGGCGGCGTGGTGGTCATGCGCACGGGCGGGAACGGACTCGCCGTCATCAACGCCGTGAAGGAGAAGATCGCCCAGATGACTCCCTCCCTGCCGCCGGGCGTGAGCATCAGGCCGTTCTACGATCGCAGCACGCTGATCGAACGATCCCTCGCCACCCTGAAACGCGCGCTGACTGAGGAGATCATTCTCGTCGCTCTGGCCCACATCATCTTCCTCTGGCACTTCCGCAGTATCTTGATCGTCACGCTGCCCTTGCCGGTCTCGATCCTGATCTCGTTCATCGTGATGAAGCAGTTCGGATTCACCTCGAACATCATGTCCTTGAGCGGCATCGCCATCGCCATCGGGGTGCTTGTCGACGCCGGGATCGTGATGGCGGAGAACGTCATTCGCCACTGCGAACGGCTGGAAGCCGGTCGCGGCAACCGCCGGCTGACGCGCGACGAAGTCTGGCAGGTCACCCTCGTCGCCGCCCAGCAGGTCGGTCGCCCCATCTTCTTCGCCATGCTGATCATCATCCTGGCCTTTGTCCCGGTGTTCACGCTCCGGGGCGAGGAAGGCAAGCTCTTTCTCCCGCTCGCCTTCACCAAGACCTTCGCGATGATCGGCTCGACCCTGCTGGCCGTGACGATGGTTCCCGCCCTCTGCACCTTCCTCGTGCGCGGACCCTTTCGACGCGAGGAAGACAACGGGGTGATGAAGCGTCTGCTGCGCCTGTATGATCCGGCGTTGGACTGGGCATTGTCCCACCGCCGGGCGGTGCTGGGCGGCGCCGCCGCGCTGCTCGTTTTGGCCGCCACGCTCGCCTGGGGTCTGCCGCGCCCGATCGTCCGCACGCTCGAATCGTGGAACTGGACGGGCGCCGCGCGCGTCGCTCAGGGCATGGGGAGCGAGTTCATGCCGACGCTCAATGAAGGGAGTCTGTTGTTCATGCCCGTGCTGCTCCCGAGCACCTCTCTCACCGAGATCCGACGCCTCATCGCCTGGCAGGACCAAGCCATGAAACAGGTCCCCGAGGTCCAGTCCGCCGCCGGCAAACTGGGTCGCTCCGAGACGGGGACCGATCCGGCCCCGGTCGAGATGATCGAGACCACCATCGAACTCAAACCGGAATCCGAGTGGCGTCCCGGCATGACCAAAGCGAAGCTGATCGCCGAGTTGACCGAGAAAATGAGCCAGGTGCCCGGGTGCGTGCCTGGTTTTCTGCATCCGATCGAGGGCCGCATCCTCATGCTCAGCACCGGCATCCGGGCCCAGGTCGGCGTCAAGATCCTCGGGTCGAACCTGGATGCCCTGCAGCGGAAGGCCCTCGAAGTCGAGCAGGTGATCCGGCAGATCCCTGGGGCGACTGGGGTGGCGCCTTCGCAGTCGCAGGGCAAACCCTACCTCGAGATCGAGGTGGATCGCACCGCCATGGCCCGCTTCGGCTTGCGGGCGCGGGACGTGCTCGAAGTCGTCGAGACCGGGCTCGGCGGCAAGAACGTCACCACGACGATCGAAGGCCGGCAGCGATTCCCCATCCAGGTGCGGTTCCAACGCGAGGAGCGTGACGACATCGAACGTCTGTCTGAGGCGCTCGTTTTCTCGCCTTCGGGCCGGGTCATCCCGCTGGGCCAGGTCGCCACGGTCAAACGTGTGATCGGCCCCAGCGAAATCGCCAGCGAGAATGGGCGGCTGCGGGCGTTTGTTCAGGCGAACGTACACGGGCGCGACCTGGGCAGCTTTGTGCTCGAGGCGCGGGAACGCATCGCCGCGGAGATCCCTCTGGCTGAGGGCATGACCATCGAGTGGAGTGGCCAGTACGAGAACCAACTGCGCGCCGAACGCACCCTGCGGCTGATTGTCCCCGCCGTGCTCGGGATCATCTTCATCCTGCTTTACCTCGTGTATCGCTCGGGCAAGGAGGCCGCCCACGTCATCCTGGCCGTGCCGTTCGCCCTCACCGGCGGGGTCTTCCTCCAGTACCTGCTGGGCTACAACTTCAGCGTCGCCGTCTGGGTCGGTTACATCGCCCTGTTCGGCACCGCCATCGAGACCGCGATCGTGATGGTCGTCTACCTCGAAGAGGCGCTGAAAAAGAAGCAGCTCGAGCGCGCCGCCGAGTTCAATCACGCCGATTTGATCCAGGCGGTGAAAGACGGCGCCCGGCTGCGGTTGCGCCCGAAGGTCATGACGGTATTCACGACCGTGGCAAGTCTGTTGCCGATCATGTGGAGCACCAGCACCGGATCCGAGGTCATGCGCCCGTTGGCCACACCCGTGATCGGCGGCATGGTCAGCAGCTTCCTGCACATCCTGATCGTCACGCCGGTGCTGTTCGCCTCGCTGCGCGAACGCGAGCTCAAACTGAAGCCGGCTCGCGCCCGCGCGGGCGGTAAACTCCAGCCGTCACTCGCGCCGGCCCTGGCCCAACCAGGGACCGCCTAACCCGCATGTTTCTTCACCCTCCGTCAGTGCACAGGGCGGTCAGACTTCGCAAGACGACTGCTATGCGGGTTAGGCGCCAGCCTGACGATAACTTGAGGCCCCCCCCCGATTGTCCGCGAGGCGGAGAGCCGGTAGTTCATGGCGTTATGCGGAATATGACCCATATCTTCCTGAACCGCTTGCTCAGCGGCGGTGCCTCCTACACTCTCATTCTGCCCTGCGCGCGCCGCAGCGCCGACGCCTTCACCCAGGAGACTCCCCGGAGCAAGCAGGTCCCCCTGTCGTACTCCTCCGCGGCGTGGGAAGGAGTCTTCCGCCGCCAGTCCTCGCGCGACCTCACCAGTGCCCTAGCGCGCACTTCTCGCCAACTTTTGAAGGACGCGGAACCGATGTCATCGAGAGGTGCACTCATGCGCGCCAGCAAAGCCGAGTTCTCCCAGGGCACCCTACGGTCCCGCCCGATGGCACGTTCAGAGCCCCTCCGATTGCGGCTCCAGCTCCGCACTATGTACTGTGGCACCATGGTCATGACACTCTGTATGCCAACTCAACAACCACCTGAAACCTCGGGACCCGGATGGTGCGCCGGTCGAGGCGTCCTCACGTCTCGACCCGCATCGGTCCGCCAGGCCTCACACCTCGGCCCTCTCGGGGGGCCACCTTTCCCTGCAACCCCATAACACGCTCCCAATAGACGCAACTCCTTGACTTCGAAACAGGATGACTATGAAAAACCAACCCCTCACACCACGACGGCGTAACTCGAAGTGGGCTGCCCTGCTGGCAGTCCTCTGCTCCGCGTTTGTCGTGCAAGGACAGAACCTCACTTGGAACGTCACCGTCCTCGATGGTGACCGCGCCCCGATCACGACGTTACCGCCCGCGCCCGGGTTCCGGTGGTTGGTCGAGGAAGACAACACGGTCCAGAAACTGCCGGGCACTCCGGTCAATGACTCCATTTCGCTGGTCATTCACAAGAGCCACGCACCGGTGACGCGGACGGGAGTCAGCGCCGCGTCGGGGAATTTCCCGGTGAGCGTTCCTGACGACCCCGCCGATCCCGAACAGCGTTACTACCTGTCGGTGATGGCGGACGGTTATTCGATGGGGGGCGTTGCACTGGTCGAGGACGCGGCTGCCCACTCAGTCTCCGGCCAGCCGGTGACCGTCCTGTTGAACCGGCACGAAATCCCCACCGCGCAGATCTCCGTCCTGGTTTTCGAGGACCATAACTCGATCAATAACGTTCCTGACGCCGCGGAGCCGGGTCTGCCGGGCTTCCGCGTCATCATTCTCGATCCGCTGGGCGGCGGTCCGATCCTCTTCGATGCCTTTGGCAATCCCCTCGGCACGACGTACAACGCCGATGGCAGCGTGGCCGTCCTGGGCGACAGCAAGCTCTACACCGACGCCAATGGCCGGCTGCTGATCAAGAACATCACGCCCGGCAAATTCGGTGTCCAAGTCATCCCGCCTACCGGCACCGACTGGAACGGCGGCCACGGCAGCGTCAAAGTCGGTGGCCAGTGGATTCAGACGTCGACCATCGAGGGCACACTCACCATCGACGCCTGGGTCAAAGCCAATGAACCCGCCGTCTGGGTCGAAGGTTTCGGCATCGGGTTCTACCATGTCTTCTTTGGGTTCGTGGATCAGTCCAAGTTGCCGTGGGTTGTCAACCCGCCGCCGGCCCATCCCAGCAGCGTCACTGTCACCGGCCAGCTTCGCTACAACCATTTCGGGCGTCCGCCCCAGAACCAAATGTTCGCCGTGGGCCCCGAAGTTCCCCAGGCCTGGATCGGTCTCAACGAGGTTCCGCCCATTCCTCAGGCTGGCATTGGCCCGATCGGCGGCGTTGGCCCCGGCCTCTATGCCGCCCCCACCAACCCCGACGGCAGCTTTACCATCAGCAACGTTCCCGTTGGAACCTACCAACTCGTGAGCTGGGACAAGCCCCTGGACTCGATCTTCGGCTTCAACACCATCGTGGTGACCAACAACGCGGCCAATGTGAACGATCTGGGCAGCGTGCTGATCTACAACTGGTTCGGCGCCCTCGAAGGGAGCGTCTTCTACGACGATGACGGCGACGGTTTCCGCGATGGCATCGATGTTCTCGGTTCTTCCGTCGAGACCGGTACCCTCGAGGCCGGCATCCCGAACATGGCTGTCAACCTCCGATTCCGCGATGGACGCATCTACCTGGCCACCGTCACCGACGCCGACGGGAGCTACGAGTTCGCCGAGGTGTTCCCGTTCTTCAAGTGGCTGGTCGCCGAAGTTGATTTCGCGCGGTTCAAGGCCACCGGCCTGACGGCCGTCACCGATGAAGGTGGTCACATCACTGACAACGGATTGGCGAGCGGAAACTACATGACGATCTATCCGTGGGATGGCAAACGCAACCCGCAGCCACAGTATGCCGTCGACCCCGTCACCGGCGTGGCCGACATCACCCAGCCGGTCGACGCCTTCGGCAACCCCGCGGGCACGCCGAGCCTCTGGCGGACCGAGCAGGGGCCCTCTCTCACCGAGGCCATGCACCTCTTCCTCAACCAGAACAACCGCGTCGACTGGGGCAAGCAAAACTATCCCGCCGGCGAAAACGGCGGCATCTCCGGCGTCGTCTTCTACAGCACCACCCGGGCGGAGGATGATCCCCGCTTGGCTGTGGGCGATCCTTGGGAGCCGGGCGTTCCGCGCGTTCAAGTCGCCCTCTACGCGACGGTGCCCGATCCGGCGGTTCCCGCCGACACGCTCGAGGCGGCGCCCGAGGGAGGAGCCACGATCACGCGCAGCCTCATCAAGGATCAGAGCGGCGACGGCCTGATCACGTTTGCCGATGTCGACAATCCACCGCTCGGTTGGGCGGACGGTGGCGCGATGGGCCCCGAGGACATCGACAACGGTGGCGCCGCGGGAGTGTTTGATCTCAACGATGCGATTCAGGTCGTCTGGAGCGATAGCTGGGACGATACGGTGGACGAAAGCGGCGGCACGCTCGGCGCCATCCAGCTCAACCCGCCCTACGTGCCTACCAATCCGGACGGCACGATACCCCCGGGCGCCAAGGCGATTGTCGGGTCCGACTTCTACTCGACCTGGAACCAGGTCCGCCCCGGCGTGTTTGACGGCGGCTACGCCTTCGGTGACGTCGAGCCGGGCACTTACATTGTCCAAGCCGTCCCGCCTCCAGGCTACCAAATCCAGACCGAAGAGAGCGTGAACGTGTTCTTCGGCGACGCCTACAAACCCAGCGCCCTGGTCCTGCCGCCCCCGATCGTGGGGGATTACCATCAGGTGGGGGACGTCCTCACCTTGTTCCCCGAGAACGACGCCGATGGCGACGGAATCGCCGGGGTGGCGCCGACCTTCGCCGGCAAATGGCGCCCGCTCGCGGACCGCAAACTGGTCGAGGTGCGCGATGGCAAGAACACGGCGGCGGACTTCCACGTCTACACCGATGTGCCCAAGGCCGCTCGCGTCGTCGGCTTCGTCCTCAACGACCTGACCGCCGAATTCAACGCCTTCAGCCCGGTCTTTGGCGAGAAGGGGTCACCGGGCTGGCTGCCAATCTCGTTCCGCGACTGGAAGGGCAATGAGGTTGCCCGCACTTATTGCGACGAATACGGCACCTACAACGCCATGCTCCCGAGCAGCTACACGGTCAACGCCGCCGCCCCGTCCGGGATCGTGCCCAACATGCTGACGGTGATCCTCAACGACCCCACCATGCCGGACCCGGCCAATCCGACCAGCGGCGATCGGGTTCCGGACCCGAACCACAACCCGAACTACTCGGTCTCGCCGAGCACATGGATGTTCTGGGCCGGGTCGGTCTCCTACCTGGACACCCCGATCGTCCCGGTGGCCAGCTTCGTGGGCCACCCGAACAACCAGGTCGACGTCGAACCGCTTGACCACACCCCGGTCATCAAGTCGGTCCAGGCCGACGGCCAGACCGGTCCCTATATCACCAGTCCCAGTCAGTCGATCACCATCACCGCGGCAGGCACGGTCTCGGTGCCCGATCCGACCTCACTCGGCTACGGCTCGGACAACACCATCGATCGCGACTACGGTTTCGGCGCGACGGAGCCGACCGTTTACATCAACGGCGTTGCCCTCCCTGAAGGGCAGGTCACCCTGAACGGCGATGGGACCGTCACCATCACCGTCGGCGCTTCTCTGGCAGCCGGCCAAACCGGTCAGCTCACCGTGCGCCGCGCGGACAACGGCCTCCTCACCCCCATCGGGGTCACCCTCACCCACGCCGGTCCGGGCACCGTGCGTCAGGTGTATCCGCGGGACTCGGGTGTCATCCCGGACAACGTCACGACGTTCACCTCCATCCAGGAGGCCGTCGACGCCGCGAACCCGGGTGATCTCGTCCTTGTCGCCCCGGGCAACTATTACGAGAACGTCGTGCTCTGGAAGCCGCTGCGTTTGCAGGGCGCCGGGGCCGGCACCTACGCCACCGGCGCAGGGTCAGTCATCCATGCGAACCCGGTGCCCACCGAGCGCGCGCAGCAGTGGATCGATAAGATCGAGACCGTGCTGGGCGGCAATCCCTTCGAGGCCAACAGCACCCCGGGCATTATCGTGATCGGCAATTCCCTGCTCCCGAACAGCGGCAGCTTCGCCGCCACGCCCAGCCGGATCGACGGATTCACCATCAGCGGTTCGACTACCGGCGGTGGCATCGAGGTTTATCACCTGGCCACCAACCTTCGCATCTCGAACAACCGCATCATCGGCAACCAGGGCGCCTTCGGCGGCGGGATCACGCTCGGCATGTCCGACGCCTTGGGAACGCTCTACGACAACTCAAATGTCACCATCCAGTCCAATCAGATTCTCAAGAACGGCTCGATTAACGCCGCGGGCGGTATCGCCGTGTTCAACGGCTCCGAGAACTACAAAATCTTGGATAACATCATCGCCGGCAACTTCTCCCGCGGCAACGGCGGCGGCATCGGCCATGAGGGTGTGTCCCGCGGCGGCCTGATCGCCAACAACCAAATCGTCAACAACGAGGTCTTCTACGGCCTCGCCGTGGGCGGCGATGGCGGCGGCATCTATATCGGCGGCCAGCTCGCGGCGGGAGGTCGCAGCTCCGGGTCCGGCTCCGTCACCATCCTCAACAACCTGATCCAGGGCAACCTGGCCGGCTCCGGCAACGGCGGTGGTATCCGTCTCGCCGGTGTCAACGGCGACGATGTGTTCGCGAGCGGCAACGACAACAATTGGTACGCGGTGAACATCCTCAACAACATGATCGTGAACAACGTGGCCGGTTACGCCGGCGGGGGCATCTCCCTCCAGGACGCCATCCGGGTCCGGATCATGCACAACACGGTCGCCAACAACCAGAGCACCGCGACGGCGCGCGCCGCGTTCGCACCTGGCGCACTCGATTCGACCCCGCAGGGTGCAGGCATCGTATCGCACCTCCACACGCTCGCGCTGACCCAGGTGCTCCCGGGAGGCCAAGGGAACAAGTCGTACTCCGATCCGGACCTCTACAACAACATTATCTGGCACAACAAGGCCTTCTCGTGGAACGGCACCACCCAGACCCTGGTCCCGGCGGACGCCGCCCCCTACGGGCCGTACAAGGACGTCCGCGTCGCCGTGCCGCCAGCGATCGAGCCGAACGCCCTGCGGCTGACCTTGCGCAACTGCCTGGTCTCACCGGGCTCGTTCTTCGCGGGCAGCGGCAACATCACCACGGACATCGATCCGTTTGTCGCGTCCTACCTGAATTCACTGCAGGCCGCGGCCGTGATTGACGAGGCGGGCAACAACATCGCCGTTCGCTTCCCCGAGACGGGTCTCTACCCGCCCAATGGCGCCACGCTCCGGGGTGACTATCACCTGATCGGAACGGGGGCGGCAGCCACTTCGCCGGTGAACAACGGCGGCAACATCCCGCAGGCTCCTGCCGGGCTCGCCTACGACTTCGACCGTGAGACCCGTCCGGCACAGCGTGACATCGGCGCGGATGAGTTCAACTCGACGCCGTTTGTGAACCCGGCCTGGCCGACCGTGCCGCTCAACGGTCCGCCTTCGACCGGTCCGGCCCCGGTGGCCACCCCCACGCCGCCGGTCGGTCCGGGCGTGCTCCCGGTGTTCGAGCCGATCCCGGCCGATACCGACGGTGTTGACACCGACGGCGACGGCATCGTCGACAATGATCACGTCTTCAAGCGCGTCAGTGGCGGCGACGGGTTCGGGAAGATGGCCGACGGCAACGAACTCTACCAGTTCGGCTTCTCTGACCTTACCGCGGTGGATCCCGCCCTGGTGATGTCGGCGGGCATGTTGAAGGCTGAGATCCCCGCCCCGACGCTCACCGTCAAAGAAGGCCAGAAGTTCTATCTGGACCTCTCGAACGTGGGCATGGTGATGCGGCCGGACCTGTTCGACCCGCACACGGTGCACTTCCACGGCTTCCCGCAGGCGGCCTCGATCTTCGACGGCGAGCCCTTCGCCTCGGTCGCGATCAACGTCGGAGCCACACTCCGCTACTTCTACAACATCGTCGAGCCCGGCACCTACATCTACCACTGCCACATGGAAGCGACCGAGCACATGGAGATGGGCATGCTCGGCACCCTCTACGTGACGCCGAAGCAGAATTATCTGCCCGTCGGCACCGCGCTCGCCAGCCTGCCTCCTGGCAAAGGCACGACCCACCAGGCCGGTTACAAGTATGCCTACAACGACGGCGATGGCTCGAGCTACTACGACGTCGAGAAGGAGCTGCAGTTCTCCGCCTTTGACCGGAACTTCCACGAGCAGCACATCCTGGTGCAGCCGCTCCCGTTCGCCGCCCTGGACGAAAGCTACCCGATGATCAACGGCCGCGGGTATCCAGACACGGTCAACCCGGACGATATCACCAACGCCACGGTCGGAGACATTCTGGGGATCGGCGCGGAGTATCCGTCCCAGAAGATCACCTCGCGGATCGTGGCGACAGCCGGACAACGGGTCTTGCTGCGTCTCTCCAACGTCTCCCTGTCGGACTTCCACACCGTCACGGTGCTGGGCATCCCGATGCGGGTGATCGCCAAGGACGCGAAACTCCTCCGCGGCCCCGATCCGGACGGTGCGGGATCGCTCGTGGGCAAGGACCTGTCCTACGAGACCACCTCGTTCACCTTCGGTGGCGGGGAAACAGCCGACGTGATCCTCGACACGACGGGGGTGACGCCGGGAACGTACTTCCTGTACGACTCGCGCCTCAACCATCTGACCAATGATCAGGAGGACTTTGGCGGGATGATGACCGAGATCATCATCCAGTAGTGCAACCAGCGCTCAACAGACATCTCGATCCAAGAAAGAACACTGTGAACATGAAAAACTACAATATACTCAAAGGGAGTCTGGCTGCTGGCGCCATCCTGCTGGCCGCCCTGACCGGAACCCTCCAGGCTGCCCATCTCGTCCACGACATCGACGGGATCACGGGCCCCGCCTTCGAACTCACCGCGCGCGCGGGCCACCTCAGCACCGCAGAAGGAAACAGCGTTTACTTCTGGGGCTACGCCAGTGGCGCCGGGCGGGCCCAATACCCAGGCCCGACCCTCATCGTGAACCAGGGTGATACGGTCACCGTCACCCTCCGCAACGAACTGCCCGTCCCGGTGTCGATCCTCTTCCCGGGCCAGGCCGGGGTGACGGCCTCGGGCGGGAGCGGCGGCGCACTGACCCAGGAGGCCCCGGCAGGCACTCCCGACGTTCCGGGCGGGCCTGTGACCTATGAGTTCACCGCCGCCGAGCCGGGCACCTATCTCTACGAGAGCGGCACGAGGTCTGACCTCCAGACTGAGATGGGCCTGGTCGGCGCACTGATCGTGCGGCCCAGCGGATTCGTCGCCGCCGAAGGAAGCGCCAACCGGAAGGCCTACGCCCATGCCGACAGCGTGTACGAACACGAGTTCCTGTTCTTCCTCACCGAGGTGGATGAACGCATCCACGACCAGGTCGAGGCGCAGGTGCGGGATGGCCTGCCCGTCCAGGTGGACATGACCAAACGGTTCCCTGTCTACTGGTTCATCAACGGACGAACCGGACCGGACACGGTGCTGCCGGTCAACGCGCCCTGGCTGCCCCATCAGCCTTATGACGCGCTGGTCAAGATCCACGCGACCGACAGGGTCCTCATGCGCGTCATCGGTGCCGGTCGGGATTCGCATCCATTCCACCACCACGGCAACCATGCCAGAGTCCTCGCGCGCGACGGTCGGTTCCTTTCCACCGCCGGTCAGACCGGCGGCACAGTGGGCGCCGACCTTAGCTACGAGGTCTTCACCGTCCCGTCGAGCCCAGGCAGCACCTACGACGCCCTGTTCACCTGGACGGGCGAAAAGCTGGGCTGGGACATCTACGGCCATGCACCCGGGGATCCCCTGGCGCCGGGCGAATACGCCCCAGACCACGGCAAACCCTTCCCAGTCAAGTTGCCGACCGACCAGGACCTGACCTTCGGCCAGATGTATTCGGGCAGCCCATTCCTGGGTGTGCTCGGCACCCTGCCCCCCGGCCAGGGCGGATTCAACCCCGTCGCGGGCTTCATGTATATGTGGCATTCGCATAACGAGAAGGAACTCTGCAACAACGACATCTTTGGCGGGGGCATGATGACGTTCCTGCTCATCGCGGCTCATCCGACACCCTAGCCGCCTATCCCGGAGTGCTCACGAGAATCCAAAGACTCAGACACAGGACAAACCCTATGAATCGTTCGATACTCAAATCCATGATTCCCGCCCTGATCGGCGGCGGCTGCCTGCTGGCGGCCACCTCCGGTTGGTCGGCGGACTTCACCCTTCGCGCCGCGGCCTTCACCAAGGAAGTCCCCCTGCCCGGCGGAGCCACCGCCAACGTCCACATGTGGGGATTCGCCCTCGACGGCGGCCCGGTGACCTCACCGGGGCCGGCGCTGGTCGTCCCTCCCACTGACACGGTCTTGAACATCACGCTGCAGAACGACCTCTCTGTGCCCATCTCGTTGGTCATCCCCAACCAAAACGGGTACCTGCGGGGCGGACCTGCAGAACATGTCACGTTCACCGATCCACAAG
>ERZ795055.1963-NODE-1963-length-15967-cov-5.495161_pt1 | contig 15967 bp, 17 predicted proteins | sample MGYA00375139_ERZ795055 | MGnify/ENA primary metagenome ERZ795055 (study PRJEB30184, sample SAMN05720283) | anaerobic digester metagenome | isolation source: active sludge of municipal wastewater-treating anaerobic digesters | place: USA | collected 2015-01-23 ... | reverse complement strand
ATCGTCCTGGACTGCTCCTCCCTCTCCCGGGTGGGGCGGATCGCCGACCAGCTTCCAACCCTTCCCGTCGCCTTCATCGACCACCACGCGGCCGGGGAGGCTTCGGGGGACGTCCTCTATATCGATCCGGCGGCTTCCTCGGTCACCCGACTGATCCACGCCCTGATCGAGGCGATGGGGGAGGAGCCGACCCGGGAGGAGGCGGAGCTCCTCTTCTTCGGCCTGGCCACGGACACGGGCTTCTTCCGCCACCTGGACGCGGGGGGTTCGGACTCCTTCCTGTCCGCGGCCCGGCTGGTCGATCGGGGAGCCTCCCCCAAGCGTACCTATTCGATGATCTACGGGGGCAAGTCCCTGTTCACCCGAAAGTTGATGGGCGAGATCCTGGTCCGCACGGAGCCGTTTTTCGACGGCCGCCTCCTGGTTTCCTACGTGACCGAGGAGGACCATAGGCGCTACGGCATCGCCAGCCGGGATTCGGACATGCTCTACCAGCTTCTCATGACCGTCGCGGGGGTCGAGGCGGCCGTGGTCATCCGGCAGGAAAGCGAGAACAACTGCACCGTAGGATTCCGGTCCCGGGATACCGTGGACGTCGGGGCCGTCGCCGCCCAGTTCGGCGGAGGCGGGCATCGGCTCGCCGCGGGGCTTTCCATCGAGGGCCGGATCGAGGACGTGCGGGAGAGGATGCTGGAAGCCTTCGACCGGCTATTTGTAACAAAAGGTAACGACTCGGACTATTGATTTCCGGTATGCCGGAGATCCCCCTCCGTAATTCCATATCCGGACTCGGCCGTTTCGAGGAGCCAGACGGACCTCGAACCTTGGCATGGAACTTGCCATGTTCTCCTCGCCCGCAGGGGCCGGGAGGGAGGCATGGAACAGGAGACCTTTTCATGCATAGCGCGGCTGGCGGATTCCGGCGAAGGACTTCGGGAAGCCCTGGGAGAGATGGCCCGGATCCTGTATAGGAACCCCGCCGCGTATGGCTTGAAGGACGCGGACGATGTCGGCGAGCTCTTCGCGAGGTATCCGGGCAGGATCGAGGCCATCCTGAGGAAGTACCGGGAAACCCAGGGATATTTCCCGGCTTATCTCGTCGCCACCGTCCGGTACCTGGCCTTGTCGCTCCGCAGGGACCGGGCAAGGGCCTTCGACCGCCAGATGGTCTTCGAGGAGGAGGCCGTGATGTGCGCGGAAGGAGTTCCGGGTCCCGAGTACGGTCCCGCGGAGCTGGAGTCCCCCCTGCCCGAATCCCGGGGCCGCGGACGCTACCGCGGCCGCTCCCTCCGGTCCCGGTTCCTGTTCCTGAGCGTGAAATGCGCGTGGACCGCGGACGAGGACCTCCTCCTCCGGGCCGCTCGGGCCCTCGATCTCGACACCGCCCGGCTGTCGAAGAGCCTTTCCCGGGCCCGGGCGCGCACCCTCTCCGTCCGGGACCGCTGGGAGGAGCGCAGGACGGCCCGGGACGCGTCCTGGGTCCGGCTCCGGGTTCTTGAGCGTCGCCTGTCCCGTGAGGAGGATCCCTGCCTCCGGGCGGTTTTCCGGGAACGGATCGACCGGGAGCGGGAACGGTTCCGCCGGAGGCTCGAGGAGACACGCAGGCTTCGGTTGACGATTTCCAACAAGGCGGTCGCGGAGATCCTGGGCGTGCCGAAAGGCACGGTGGACGCGGGGATGTACAACCTCGCCCGGAGACTGCGGGACTTTCCCTTCGAGGGACAAAACGGCTAGTATCCCCCCCATGACGCTGTACATCGCCACCAACAACGCCCACAAGGTCAAGGAGCTCGCGGAGCTCTTCCCGGGGATCCCGCTCCGGACCCCCGCGGATGCGGGGATCGAGTTCGACCACGACGAGACGGAGGACAGCTTCCTGGGCAACAGCCTGGGAAAGGCCCGGGCTCTCTTCGGGCTCGTGAAGGCCCCGGTGCTGGCGGACGATTCGGGGCTCTGCGTGGACGCCCTGGGCGGGGCGCCGGGGGTGCGGTCGGCGCGCTACGGCTCCCCGGACGACGGCCGGACCGTCCTGTCCGCCCGGGATAAGAACGAGCTCCTCCTGCGGGAGATGGAGGGCCGGCGGGACCGGACCTGCCGCTTCGTCTGCGCCATGACCCTGATGCTCTCGGAACACCGCTTCGTCACGGTCCAGGAGACCTGCGAGGGCCGTCTCCTGGAGAGCTCCCGGGGCGCCGAGGGATTCGGGTACGATCCGGTCTTTTTCCTGCCGGGGGAAGGCCTCTCGATGGCCGAGCTCTCCCTGGAGCGGAAGAACCGGCTGAGCCACCGAGGCCGGGCCGCGGCGCGGATCCTCGCCGTCCTGGCGTCCCTTCCGGACTGAAGGGGGGGGCAATGAAAAGGCCGCGGGCGATGCGCCGCGGCCTTTCGACGAGGAACGGCGCCGAAGGCGGCGCCTCTTCCTACTCCTTGATTCCGTACTTTTTCCGGAATCGCTCCACGCGTCCCGCGGTGTCGATGAGCTTCTGTTTGCCGGTAAAGAAGGGGTGGCAGGCCGAGCAAATTTCGACCTGGAGATTCTTTACCGTCGAACGGGTCTCGATGACGTTGCCGCAGGCGCACGTGATGGTGGTGAGCTCGTACTTGGGATGGATGCCCTTCTTCACAGTACCCTCCGCGCCTATCTGGCTGCAGCCTGAAAACCGGCCTCTGACGGTAGTCCGCACGGAGCGGGCGATGGAGGCCCGCGTCCGGCTTCCCTCAGTCGTTCCCGTTGTACGGGGTGTTCATGGACTTCAGGAAGACCTCATTATTCTTACTTTTCATCATCCTGTCAATGAGGAGCTCCATGATCTCTATATCGTCCATGGGATTAATCACCTTGCGGAGCACCCAGATCTTCTGGAGCTCCTCGTCCGTCAGGAGGAGTTCCTCCTTGCGGGTGCCGGACTTTTTGATGTTGAAGGCCGGGAAGGTCCGGCGGTCCGAGAGCCGGCGGTCCAGGTTGATCTCCATGTTGCCCGTGCCCTTGAACTCCTCGAAGATCACCTCGTCCATGCGGCTGCCCGTGTCGATCAGGGCCGTGGCTATGATGGTCAGGCTGCCGCCGCCTTCGATGTTCCGGGCGGCTCCGAAGAAGCGCTTGGGCTTGTGCAGGGCGTTGGAATCCACGCCGCCCGACAGGATCTTGCCGCTGGTGGGCACGGTCTGGTTGTACGCCCGGGCCAGGCGGGTGATGGAGTCCAGGAGGATCACCACGTCCTTGCCGTGCTCGACCAGGCGCTTGGCCTTCTCCAGGACCATCTCCGCCACCTGGACGTGCCGGGTGGCCTGCTCGTCGAAGGTGGAGGAGATGACCTCGGCCTTGACGGTGCGCTCCATGTCCGTGACTTCCTCGGGCCGCTCGTCGATGAGCAGCACGATCAGGTAGGAGTCCGGGTGGTTGGAGGTGATGGCGTTGGCGATTTTCTGCATCAGGATGGTCTTGCCCGTCTTGGGCGGGGAGACGATCAGGGCGCGCTGGCCCTTGCCGATGGGGCAGAAGAGGTTGATGATCCGGGTCGAGAGCTCCTTCGTCTCGGTCTCGAGGTTGAGCCGCTCGTGGGGATACAGGGGCGTGAGGTTCTCGAAGGGGATGCGGTTCTGGGCGACCGCGGGCTCGTCGTAGTTGACCTTCTCGACGCGGAGCATGGCGAAGAAGCGCTCGCCCTCCTTGGGGCTGCGGATCTGGCCGTAGACCGTGTCGCCGGTCTTCAGGTTGAAGAGCCTGATCTGGCTCGGGGAGATGTAGATGTCGTCGGAGCCGGGCAGGTAGGAGTTCTGGGGGGAGCGGAGGAAGCCGTAGCCGTCGGGCAGGATCTCGAGGGAGCCGTAGGCGTAGATGATGCCGCCTCGGTCGGTGTGGCCCTTCAGGATGTAGAAGATGAGCTCCTGCTTCTTGAAGGCGATCATCTCCTCGTGGTTGATGCCGTACTTGGAGCCGAGGTCCCTGAGCTCCTTGAGGCCCATCTCGGTGAGGTCGTTGATGGAGAGGCGGGAGCGGTTCTCGCCGTAGTCCGCGCGAGCTTGCTCGCCGCGGGCCTGCTCGCCGGCAGGCGTCCGGAGGGGCTCGGCCGCGGCCTCGGGGCCGCGCTCGAAGCTCTCCTGCCTCCGCACGAAGCCGGCCCCGGCTCCCTCCCGCTCCTCGGCCCGCTCGCCCGGGAGGGCGGAATCGGCCTTGGGCGCCTTGCGCTTGACGCGGATCCGGACCGGCGCCCGGCCCTCGGACTCCGAGGCGGGCTCCTCGCCGGGACCGCCCTCGGCCTCCTCCTCAGGTCCCTCGGCGGGGTAGGGCTCGGCCGCCCCGTCGTAGGTCCCGTCCTCGGCCGAGGGCTCGAAACGCGCCTCCGCCTCGGCGGCGAGCGAGAGCTCGGGCTGGTCGGCCGCCTCCTCGCCCGGATTCTCGGCCTGCTCCAGCGGCTTGCGCTTGCGGATAATAGCCATGGGTTTCTCCATACGTTGCTCTGAATTGTCCATGTGATTCATGACAGGCCTTTAGGGCCCGTACCTCGCAGAAGGCTAGGATGCGTGTAGGGAAGTAAGGCGGCGCCCAATGGCGCCGGGGAGGTCGTGGTCGCCGGCTTCACGGCCCTCCGCGGGCCTCGAGGACCTCGCCGGGGAGGGCGGCTCGCGCATGCCGCGGCGCCGCACGACGCTCGTCAAGAACTATAGATCGGCCCCTCCCCCTTGTCAATATCGACCACTTCCTCGGCGGCCAGGCCCGCGGCCAGCTCGTTGACGCCGCGGATGGCCCGGAGCGCGGCCGCCTGCCGCACGGCCTCGCGGTCGCCGCCGAAGACGGCCGACTCCTCGGAGCCGCGGCCCAGGGCGTCCTTCCAGGCTATCCACACGAGGCCGACGGGCTTGTCCTCGCTCCCGCCCTCGGGACCCGCTATGCCCGTGATCGCGAAGGCCAGGTCGGCGCCGCTCGCGGAGAGGGCGCCCTGGGCCATCTCGCGGGCGGTCTCGCGCGAGACCGCGCCGAAGCGGGAGAGGGTGTCGAGGGAGACCCCGAGGATGCGGGTCTTGCAGTCGTTGGAGTAGGCGACGTAGCCGCCCCAGAAGGCGGCGGAGGCTCCCGGCACGGCCGTGATGGCCGCGGCGGCGAGGCCGCCGGTGCAGGACTCGGCGCAGGCTAGGCTGAGGCCCGCCGAGGAGAGCTTTCGCACGAGGATGCGGGCGGCCTGGGCGGTCTCGTCGAGGTCGAGCCTGGCGGCGCTCATCGCTCGCTCCCCGCGGAGGTCCCGGGCTCGGCGGCGGCGGACTCGGCGAAGGGATTGAACGCTCCCGGGTCGCGGATCATCTCGCAGGTCCCCTCGAAGACGACCCCGTCCGCGATGCGGAGCTTGGCGGTGCGGACGTTGCCGTAGACCTTGGCGCTCGGCAGCATCTCGAGGCGGTCGGCGGCCTCGATGTCCCCGCGGACGGTGCCGCCGACCACGACGTTGGTGGCGCGGATGCGGCGGGCGCTCACGACGGCGTCCGCGTCGATGTAGAGGCGGCCCATCGCGTCGATCTCGCCCTCGAAGGTCCCCTTTATGCGCAGGGAATCCTTGAAGCGGAGTGTGCCGGCGAAGGAGGTCTCCTTGCCGAGGGTCGTGGCGATGAGGGGCGCTTCCTCGTCCTTGCGCGCTTTGGGCATCGGCTCGGGCCTCACTTGGTCTTCATGACGAACACGCCGTCCCAGTCCTCGGGGGGCGGGTTGTCGATGTAGTGCTTGCAGCGGAGGTAGTAGACCTTGGAGGGGCCGTCGCTCTGGTCGACCTTCAGGGCCTCGCCGAAGTAGCGGAGGGCGTCCTGGAACTGCATGATCTTGTACTGCCTCCGGCCCTGGGCGAAGAGCTCGAGCACCTTGCGCTTCTCCTCGGTGATCATGGATGCCCCCTCACGGCGCCGACTGGCCCCGGAATTTCGTCTTTATCGCCGGCAGCGCGGTCTCGGCCCTCTTCAGGCTCTCGGCCTCGGCCGTCAGGGAGGCGACCTCGGCCTCGAGGGCCCGCAGCTTGTCCAGGGCGACGGCCGCCTCGCGTCCGACCCGCACGACGAAGGGCTTGGAGTCGGCGCACTCCGGGGCGAGGGCCGCCGCGTCGGAGGCGATGGCCCCGAGAGGCTCCTTGAGGCCCGCGCCGAAGTCGAGGACGCGATGCGCGATCTCCTCGGCCACGCGGATGCGGGCCTCCCGCTTCTCGATCTGGTGGATGAGCTCGCGGGTGCGGAGCACGGCGCGGATGCGGGCGAGGACCTCGCTGAAGTTGAAGGGCTTGGTGATGTAGTCGTCGGCGCCCATCTCGAGGCCCTCGACCTTGTCCTTCACGTCGTCCATCGCGGAGAACATGATGATCGGTATGTCGGAGTACTCGCGGTACTCCTCGCTCGTCTTGACGATCTTCGTCACTTCCCAGCCCGAGAGCCGGGGCATCACGTTGTCGAGGATGATGAGGTCGGGCTTCCAGCGCTTGATCGCCTCGAGCGCGTCGTAGCCGTTGTCGGCCTTCTCCACCTGGAAGCCGAGTTTCGTGAGCATGACCTCGAAGAATTCGAGGTTGATCAGCTCGTCGTCGACGAGGAGTATTCGCTTCTTTGTGTCCATGCCCGTCTTCCGTCCGCGGGACGCGTCTGCGCGCCTTGTCCCCGCGGAATCATTGTCACATAGCCCGGATGGCTTGTCAATGCGGAGGCCCCGGCGCAGGGCCCGGGGACTATCCGGCTCGGCGCGGCCCCTTCGTCGAGGGGGCCGCGGCCGGGGCTCTACTCGGCCTCGGGAGCCGGGACGGCGGCCTTGGGATCGACGTCCCAGGCCGCCTTCTTGAGCTCGCGGCCCGGCCTGAAGGAGGCGACGCCGTGGTCCTCGACCGAGACGATGGCCCCGGTCTTGGGGTTCCGGGCCCGCTTGCGGCCCTTGCGGAGCTTGACCTCGAAGGTCCCGAAGCCGCGCAGCTCCACCGTCTTCCCGGAGAGGATGGCGCCCTTGATCTCGTCGAAAAGGGAGTCGATGAGGCCGTGGATGTCTTTCCGATTCAACGACCTGCCGGCGTGGAGCGCCTCGATGAGCTCTGCCTTCGTGACTTTTCCAGCCATGGTCCCCTTCTCCGGAAGCAGTATCGGCGCGGCAGGCCCCGCAGCGGCCCCGAGGGCCCGCCGCGGCCGGCCGCGCCTCGTTGGACGAGCCTTAGGCCTTGAGCGCGTTGATGAGGCGCTGCATGCGCGACTTCTTGCGCGCGGCGGTGTTCTTCTTGACGATGCCCTTGCGGGCGGCGGTGTCGATGCGCTTGATCATGTCGGCGAGGGCGGCTTCCGCGGCGGCGGTATCCTTGCCCTGGGCCGCGACGACGACCTTCTTGGCGGTCGAGCGGATGGCGCTCTTCTCCATCTTATTGCGCAGGCGCCGCTTCTCGTTCTGGCGCTGGCGCTTCTCGGCGGACTTATTCGTGGTGCCCAAGGATCATACCCTCCATATTGCGGCGCTTTCCCGCGCCTCGCTGCCGGACGTTATCGAGGTATCGACGTTTGGGAAGGCTACCAGAACGGAGGCCGGTTGTCAATACGGCGGCGGCTCTTCACAGTCCTGGGTTTTCATAGTATAAGGACTTACGAGGATTTCCCCGCGCGGCGGCCGACCGGGCCTGGCGCCGCGGAAAGGCTTCGAGTTCCGAGAACGGCGGTGCTTAATGTCGATCGTCCTTGTGGTCGTCTGCGTGATTGCCCTCTTCATCTACTTCGAGGTCCTCCTCCAGGCGAGCCGCTTCCTCCACGGAGCCAGGGCCGTCAAGGCCGTGGATCGGTACTGCGACAGCGTCGTCGCCAGGATATTTTCGCTCCTCCGGACCTACTGCGCCTTCGAGATCGTCTACGAGGACCGCCTGGGCCCCGACCTGCCCGAGCGCTTCATCCTCATCGCCAACCACCAGAGCCTCCTGGACATCCCCCTGTGCATGCGCATGATCGCCGGCCGGAGGCTCCGCTTCGTGGCCAAGAAGGAGCTCGGGGCGGGCATCCCCTTCGTCTCCTCCGTGCTCAGGACCCAGGGCCACGCCCTCATCACCCGGAAGGGCGACACCGCCCAGGCCATGGGCGCCATCCGCCGCTTCGCGCGGCGCAGCCGCAGGGAGGGCACCTGCCCCGTCCTCTTCCCCGAGGGGACCCGCTCCCGCGACGGGAAGCTCGGCCCCTTCTATACGGCGGGCCTGCGCAAGGTCCTGGAGGAGGGCCCTCTTCCCCTGGTCGTCGCCGCCATCGACGGGGGCTGGCGGATCGCCAAGCTCAAGGACCTGTACAAGAGCTTCCGCGGGATCCGCTACGAGCTCCGCCTCGCGGCCGTCCTGCCCGCGCCCAGCGGGAAGAAGGAGACCCTCGAGGCCCTCGCCGCGGCCCGGGACATCATCTCCTCCGAGCTCGCCGACATGCGGGCCGCCTCGGCCTAGGCAAAAAAACGCCGCCCTCGGCGGAGGGCGGCGCTTCCCTAGCGTTTTCCTCGTCCGGTCTCAGACGAAGTCCCGGGGACGGCGCTCGGTGCGCTTGCACTTCTCGCATTCGGCGAGGTTCTTGACCTTGCCGTTCTCGAAGAGGGTCTTCATCTTGATCTCGCCGCCGCAGGGGCAATAAAAGCGCTGCGTGGCGCTCGTGCTACGAGAGTTCTTGGATACAGCTGCCATGGATGACTCCTTATCCGCCGAAGGATACTAGCCGAATCCTCCCCTTCGTGTCAATCGCGGTCCCTGGAGGGGCATAGGCGAAAAAAGCGCCCCCGGGGAAGGAGGAGGACCCCGGGGGCGAAGGGAAAAAGGGAAAGGAGGCGCGGTATCGAGCCCTCGTCCTGAGCCCTATACGTCAATACAACAACCCTCCCGGGGAGGGGTTACGGGAGGATTCCCTTTTTCCTCAGCCAGGCGGCGAGCCCGTCGAGGGCCGCCCGGAGCGAGGCGGCCAGGGCCCCGAGGGCCCGGGCCGAGGGGCTCGAGCCGTAGCGGGCCCCGTAATCCCTCGCCGCCTCGCTGATGGGGTACTCCAGGCCGTATTTCCGCTTGAGCTCGTCCCAGTGCCGCACGATGAAGACGTAGAGGTCGGAGGCGGTCCGCCCCGGGAAGCGGGAGAGGAGCCCCTCCTCCTCGATGGCGAGGACGATGGGCCGGTAGACGTTCTCGTACCAGGACCAGATCGCCTCGGCCAGGCTGAGCTCCCGGGAAAGGTTCTGGTTGACGTAGTACTTGTGGACGAGGATGTGCTCGAGCACCGCGTCGTAGCGGCCGGGGCTCGAGAAGTCCAGGCCCTCGTCCCCCGTGGCCGCGCCGAAGCCCGTCCGCTCGTAGAAGCGGCGCTTCTCGTAGCCGAGGACCTCGCGCTTGAGCTCCTCGAGGGTCATGCCCTGCCTGAGGGGCACCTGGGCGTCGAGGCGCGTCACCTCGGCGTCGATGCTCGCCTGGCCCCTGAGTCGGGCCACCGAGACGCGATGGTTGCCGTCCCGCACGAAGTACAGGCCCCCGATCTCGTAGAGCCGCACCGGCGGCAGGGGCACGTCCTCGTAGTTGGCCATGTCGATGGACATCCAGCGGGACTTGAGGTGCTCCTTGCGGGGCAGGAAGTGGCGGTTGAAGTCCCGGTAGCGGCCCTCGCTGCCCACGATCTTGTCCACGTCGACGCTCTCCATCCCGACGTAGGTCTCGCCCGCGGGCTTGAGGAGGGCGAGGACCTCGTCCAGGGGCAGGAGGCTCTCCCGGCCGGGGTCGAGGAGGCCCGAGATGCGCGAGAGGAGCTCCCTGGTCCTGGCCCGGGCGAAGTCCTCCTCGGCCATGCTCTCGTACCAGCCGCCCACCTAGTTCTCCTCCGTCTCCAGGATCCAGTGCCCGAAGGCGTTCACCACGGTCGTCCCGCCGACCTCGCTCACGCGGACGTCCGAGAGGTCGTAGAGGTGGACGTGGCCGTGGACGAGCCAGCGGGGCTTGAAGGCCCGCATGAGCCAGAGGAAGGAGCGGAAGCCCCGGTGGCAGGGGTCGTCGCGGTCGTGCACGCCCCGGGGCGGGGCGTGGGTCAGGACGAGGTCGACGGCCCGGCCCCGCAGGAGGCGGTTCCACAGGAGCCTCGGCACGAGGGCGGCGATGCGGAGGGCCATGGAGAGCTCGGTGAACTGGTTGGGGCCCCGGTTGTAGACCATGGAGCCCGGGAGCCCCAGGACGATGAGGCCGCCCTCGCGGGCCAGCTTGAAGTCGAGTCCGGTGGCCCCGTGGTCCTCGGCCCTGGCCGGGCCCTCGGCCGGCTCGATCCAGAACGGCGGGCGGGACCCGGAGCGCAGGAGGTCGTGGTTGCCCGATACGTAGAGCAGGGGCCGGTTGAGCATGGAGGTGATGAAGCCGAGGTACTCGCCGGGCAGGTCGCCGGCGGCGAGGACGAGGTCGACGTCGCGGAAGCGCTCGCGCATCCGGGGCGAGTACACGAGGGGATCGATCTGGTCGGAGACGCAGAGTATCCTCATCGGCGGCGCGGGGCGGAGAGCTGGACGCCCTTCAGCAGCTCCTGGAGCTTCTCCTTGGTATGCAGCTCGACCGAGCGGTTCTCCGCGAACTCGAGGGCGGGGCGGGTGAAGCCCGCGCTCGTGATTATCCCGCCCCGCACGATGCCGAGCTTCTTCATCTGGTCGATGAGGGAGCGGACCGCCTGGTCGTCGAGGTTGTCCGAGACGCGGAGGAAGCGCACGAGCCGGGGGAGCTTCTTGGCGCCCAGCCACTTGTCCGAGTCGCCCTCGACGGCGATGACGTCGACGCCGTTGACGACCTCGACCACGTCGCGCACGGAGAGCCCCAGGGGCCCGACGACGACGGCCTTGCAGATCTCCAGGAATTCCTCCCGGCCGCAGGTGAGGAAGTCCTTCATCCGGTCGTCGGTGCGGTACTCCTGGTACTGGGTGAGCTTCTCGGCCACGTCGCGGAAGCCCGCCTTCTTGGCGTAGATGCGCTCCCACTGCTCGATGGCCTTGTCGAGGGAGCGCGACTTCTCGTAGCACATGGCGAGGAAGTAGCGGCCGTAGAGGGCCTCCGGGGCCCCCTCGTCCTTGATGAGCTTGACCGCGCGCTCGAGCTCGGGCACCGCCTTGTCGAGGGAGCCCTGGCTCATGTAGCAGCCGCCGCGCTCGACGAGGGAGCGGAGCTTGAACTCGGCGCTCCGGGCCGCCTTGTCGAAGGCGAGGAGGGCCGCGGTGTAGTCGCTCATCTCCTTGAAGACCTTTCCCAGGTAGTAGAAGGCCTCGTAGTCGTCGGGATTGAACTTGAGGGCGGCCTCGAACTCGGCCTTGGCCTCCATGGGGTGCTTGGTCCGGTAGAGGATGAGGCCGAGGGCGTGGTGGGCCTCGTGGAGGCGCTCGTCCATCTCGATGGCCTTGCGGAGGTAGTTGACCGCGACGTCGGTGCGGCCGCGGGACTCGAAGAGCCTGCCGGCGTCCATATAGTGCGAGGCGGCTCCCGGGTCGAGCTTGGTCAGGAGGATGTGCTCCTTGAGGGCCTCCTCGGTCTGGCCGAAGCGCTCGTAGAGCTCGGCTATCTTGCCGCGGAACTCGACCTCGCGCAGCTCGGGGCCGAACTGGCCGATCTGGTTGACCGCCTTGAGCTCCATGAGGGCGAGCTCGGGCTTGCCGTCGGCGAGGTATGCCTGGGCGAGGAACCAGTGGGCGACGCCGTTGCGCGGATCCTTGGCGATGAGGGCCTTCGCGGCCCTGAGGACGGCCGGGATCTTGCCTTGCTTGAGCTGGTCCGAGATGGCCTTCGTCTGCCTCGGCGTGGTGACGAGCCGGATGATGAACCAGCTCAAGAAGCCTATGCCGGCGCCGAGAATGATGATGAGCACGACGATGAACGACATTCGCTTATTCCCGTCCCGTGAGCGGGCGGCCGCGGCTCGCGAGGGGGGCGAAGGCCCCGTCCCGCGATGCTTTTTGCCCCGCCCCCTCCGTGATATCATACTATAGAGCACTTCGCGCGATTTGGCGACACCCGCGCCCGGGCCCGGCCCGGCGGGAGCCAGGGACCGCGCCCTCAGGGAGGATCAGTGGATAGAGCCGGCCGCCTCGCGGCATGCCTCCTCGCCGCCGTAGCGGCGGCCCAAGCGGCCTTCGCCGCGGGGGCCTTCGAGGAGGGGGAGCGGCTCTTCCGCGAGAACAAGCCGCGGGAGGCCGCGGCCGCCCTGGAGCGGGCCGCCGCCGAGCCGGGCTCCGACGAGCGGGCCCTCCTCTACCTCGGCCTGGCCTACCAGCAGCTCGGGAGGCTCGACGAGGCGGCCCAGGCCTTCCGCAGGGGCGCCTCCTCGTCCCAGCGCTGGAGGCCCCTCTTCCTCTTCGACCTCGGCAACGTCTACCTCATCCAGGGAAAGAACTCCTTCGCCGCCGAGATCCTCGGCCAGGCCATCGAGGCCGACCCGGGCCTCGCCGGGGCCTACCTGAACCGGGGCAACGCGCGGCTCTCGATCAAGGACTTCCCCGGCGCCCGGGACGATTACGCGCGCTACCTCGAGCTCGAGCCGGGCAGCGCCCAGCGCTCCTCGATCGAAGAGCTGCTCAGGCGCCTGGCCTCGGGCATCGAGGAGTCGAAGCGGGCCGAGGCCGAGGCCGAGGCCCGCAGGATAGCGGCCGAGGAGGCCCGCAAGGCCCTCCTCGATCAAGTCTCCGCCTCGCTCAAGGCCGCCGCCGACGAGACCCAGAGCCTCTCCTCGGGCTCGGGGGCGGTACAGGGCTACGGCGACGAGCTCAACCTCGACGAATAGGGACGGTACCATGACCAAGAGATCCACGCTGCTCGCAGCCGGGGGGGCCCTGGCCCTCCTGGCGATCGCCCTCGCCCTCTTCCTCGCCCTGGGACCCGGCAAGGCCGGGAAGGCGAGGCGGAACCTCCTCGCCTCGGTCGAGTACTACCAGGAGAAGGGGGACTACGAGCGGGCCCTCGACCTCGTCGACAAGCTCCTCATCGAGGACGCGGCCGATCCCGATGCCCGGGCCCTCAGGGACCGGATCATGGCGGCCAAGGCCGCCTCCGACGCCGCCCAGGCCGACGCCGCCGCCGCCGCCGAGGAGTCCGGCCAGAAGGCCATTGCCCAATCCCTCGAGAAGCTCGGCCAGAAGCTCAAGAGCCCCGCGGCGGGAGCCACCGGCTCCGCTGCCGGCGCGGCGGCCGGCCGCTCGGCGGCCGAGCTGGCGGCCGAGGCCGCCGAGGCCGCCGCGGCTAAGGCCCGCAAGGCCGAGGAGGAGGCGCGCCGCAAGGCCGAGGCGGAGGCCGAGGCCGCCCGCAAGCGCGCCGAGGCCGAGGAGCTCGCCAAGAAGAGCCGGGATCTCCAGGACAAGATGCGCGCCGTCAACGAGCTCGTCGAGCGCGGGGCCAAGGCGGCCGACGCGGGAGACTTCGCCAAGGGCGAGGAGCTCTTCTCCGAGGCCAAGGGCAGGCTCCCCGAGGGCGAGGAGCGCTTCGCCGGCCAGAAGCTCGCGGAGATAGCCGATTCCCTCTATTCGGCCTCGAAGAAGAATCCCGGGCCCGGGGCCGACGAGGCCCTCAAGCAGGCCATCCAGTCCGCCCGCGACGCCAAGAAGCGCGACGCGTCGAACGCCATGCCCTACTACACCCTCGGGAAGATCAACGCCGACCTCAAGCAGAACGACAACGCCATAACCGAGCTCCGCGAGGCCAACCGCCTCGACCCGAAGAACTACCTCTACGCCTACGAGCTCGGCAAGGCCTACTTCAACGCGCGGCGCTACGAGGACGCGCGCCAGTCCTTCGAGGCGGCCGGAACCCTCAATCCCAAGTTCGAGCCGGCTTTCTTCAACCTCGGCGTGACCTGGAAGGCCCTCGGCGACCAGGCCAAGGCCCTCGAGGCCTTCCGCAAGGCGGTCCAGGTCAAGCCTTCCTATGGGCGGGCCTGGCAGGAGATCGGCAAGGTCCAGGCTGCGCGGGGCGACCGCAAGTCGGCGATCGATTCCTACAACAAGGCCATCAGCGCCGAGCCCGACAACGCCCAGGCCATGCGCGAGCTCGCCGTCGTCCTCGCCGAGGGCGGGGACTACAAGGCCGCGGAGGGCCTGTTCACCCGGGCCCTCGGGGTCAAGGACGACGCCCTCACGAACTACAACATGGCCACGGTGAAGCTCAAGCTCGAGAAGGCCCCCGACGCGGTCAAGTACGCCGAGAAGGCCGTGTCCCAGGCGGGCAACGTAGCCCTCTACCAGTACACCCTCGGCCTCGCCTACGAGAAGACGGGCGACGCCGACGGGGCCATCGCCGCCTATACCCAGGCCGCCGGCCTCGACCGGAAGTACGCCGAGCCACGGGTCAACCTCGGGCGCATCTACCTCGACGCCGGCCTCGTGGACAAGGCCCTGGGCTTCCTCGACGAGGCCTACCAGGCCAATCCCAAGTCCTTCGAGGCGAGCAACAACCTCGCGAACGCCTACGGCAAGAAGGGCCTGTACGATAAATCGGTCTTCCACTACGAGATCGCGCGCAACCTCTCGCCCCGCGACCCGACGGTGCAGCTCAACCTGGCCAAGGCCTACGTCGCCGCCAACCAGCTCCCCGCGGCCAAGGAGGCCTACGTGGCCCTGCTCAAGCTCGATCCGGCCCAGTGGGACGCCGCCTTCGAGCTGGGCAAGCTCTACGCCTCGACGGGCGACACCGCGGCGGCCAAGAAGACCCTCGGCGACCTCATCGCCAAGAAGCCCGACTACCCCAAGCGGGCCGAGGCCGAGAAGATCCTCGCCGGGCTGTAGCTGTGCCAAGAGAATGAACCACAGAGATACAGAGGGGATAGGAAAAAAAAGAGAGGCACAGAGGCACAGAGGCACAGAGGCACAGAGGCACAGAGAAGAAAGAGGGAAGTGGAGTATTAGCTTCCCTTACCTGCTCCTCCTTAACTCTGTGGCTCTGTGCCTCTGTGGTATTCTCGTCTTCCGAGTTCTCGCATCTATTCCCGTCGGCTCAGACTATCCTCCGCACCATCCGGTACAGCTCCTCGCGCGTTAGGCGAACCCATATGGGGCGGCCGTGGGGGCAGCGGGGCTCGGGCAGCTCGAGGGCGGCGGCGATGAGCTCGCGCGCGGCCTCGGGCTCGAGCTCGTCCCCGTCCTTGACGGCCGCCCTGCAGGCCATCGTGGCCCTGATCGCGCGGAGCGGGTCCTCGGCGCCGGAGCGGGCGAGCTCGCGGAGCTCCCGGGCGGCGCCCTGCGGCAGGAGGGCGGGGGCCGCGGCGACCATGAGCTCGCCGCCCGAGCGCTCGAGCCGAAAGCCGAGGAGCGCGAGCCCGGGGGCCAGGGCCTCGATCCGGGCCTCCTCCGCGTCGCTCTCGGCGCCGACCGGCTCGGGCACGAGGAGCTCCTGGGCCTCGGGGGGGCGCCTCGCGAGGCGGTCGAAGAGGATGCGCTCGTGGGCCGCGTGCTGGTCGAGGAGGAAGAGCGAGTCGCCCAGCTCGAAGAGGAGGAAGGGCCCGAGTGCCTGGCCGAGGTAGCGGAAACCGAGGGCCGGGCCGGGGGAGGGCGGGGCGGCCACGCGATCGCGCAACGCGTCGATGGAGGGCCAGGACTCCGCGGGAATCCGGCCCGCGTAGCCGCCCGAGCCCTCGGCCGCCCCGAAGGCGCCTACCCCTCCTTGCCAACGCCCGGCCCGGGATGGCGGAAAGCCAGGGGCGGCCGGACCGTCGGCGCCGAGCCCCGAGGCGCTCCAGGGCCCGCCGAGGCCCGCGAGCTCGGGGCCTTCGAAGGGCCCGGGCTCCGGCCCGACCTGGGCGGGATCCCGCCTGGCGAGCTCGCCCAGGAAGTCGCGCAGGGCCTGGGAGACGGCGCGGCGCGGGGCGTCGGGATCCTTGAAGCGCACTTCGCGCTTGGCCGGGTGGATGTTGAAATCGGCGAGGGCCGGGTCGATCTCGAGGAAGAGGAGGGCGCAGGGGTGGGCGCCTCCCGGCAGGAAGCCTTCGAAGCAGAAGCGGTCGCTGGGGATGCCGGCCACCGACA
>ERZ795055.1961-NODE-1961-length-15981-cov-4.923458_pt1 | contig 15981 bp, 8 predicted proteins | sample MGYA00375139_ERZ795055 | MGnify/ENA primary metagenome ERZ795055 (study PRJEB30184, sample SAMN05720283) | anaerobic digester metagenome | isolation source: active sludge of municipal wastewater-treating anaerobic digesters | place: USA | collected 2015-01-23 ... | reverse complement strand
AGCCTGGCAGTTCCTGCTCTGTGCTCTGTGCTCTGAGCTCTGTGCTTTGAGCTTCTTCCCCTGTGCCCTTTGCCCTGAGCTCTGTGCTTTTTGCCTGTAGCAATCCCAATCCTATTCCTGCAAGTCCTTTCAGACCAAGGTTGTCTTTGGTGAGATTTTCCAATAGTTTATTCCAGTTATCTTCATTGTCAATAATCTGAAACACTTTAACGGGATCAAAGATATTATTGTCGAAGCCTGGAATAAACGGATCATAAATAAGGTTCTGCCAGGTGGTTTTTGTGAAGTTCCTTATAGATTCACTGTCCGTATTTTTCAAATCACCTTTCTGGCTTGAATTACCTGTCAGAATAGTGTTGTATCTGTCTTTAACATTTGTATCTCTAATGCAGGGTATGATGTATTCCACTAATTTTTTCATTTGCACAGACGCTGAAGGATCGTCCAGTCCTTCGGAGTGAAATTCAAGATAGTCAGGCAATGCATTGATAAGCTTTTCGATTTTATAGGGGAAAATACCCCACCGGTGCATTTCAAGAAAAAACCATGCAAATGAATTAATTGTATCAATACCGGGAAATTCGATTTTAAAATCAAGAAACTTTTTATTTATCAGGATCCTTTCACAATCATCTGTCAGGTATATAAGATGTTGTTTTTTAAACAGTGTATTGAGATTGTTGTCATCTGATCCCTTTTCCCTCAGCCTGGCCAGGAAATAAAGCCCATAGCCAAACAGGTCTTTCGCGGATTCAAGAAGAAAAGGCCGGTAAAGGCTGTTTCGGTAAACAATATTATCAACTTCTTCCAGCGCTTCATCAGTGTCAGCCTGAACGAAACCATTCTTAACAAGGTATTCAATTCCCCAGCCTATACCGGTAAGGCCGTTCTCAAAATTTACGGGGGTAGAAGTATTTATTTCCTCATAAATTTCATCAATAAGTTCACCTGCATAATCTCGATATATTTTGTTACTGTTAAATTTTGAATAATGATAAAAGAAAATAGCTATCCCCATCTTACCGTTAAGCAATCCTGGATTATCGGTAAAACTTGCATTCAACAAAAGTATATCGGCGATGCGCTGGAGCCTGTTTTTTATTCCTTTTTCCATAAAAACATTACCGTCACTCCCAATTTTTTGGGAAATTGACCTTCACTTTGCGTTAGAGTTACGGTAATAAATTTCGGAAATCAGTATGACACAGGAAGAAATTTTAATGATAATTATTCATCAATATTCATCAATATTCATCAATATTCATCAAAAATTGTAACTCTTATTCTTCCTTCAGGCCGGCAGGCAGACCAAGTTTGCTATAAATTTCTTTTTGGGTACTGGGAAAGATCAAACCTTTGGGAAGTTCTATTCTTGTAAACTTTAGTCTGCTTTTCAGAGTATTTACTGAAATACCATATTCACATGCTACTTGCTGTTGTGTCTTTGGCATTAAACGGAGTGTTTCAATATTATGATTGTTTTCCTCTGCCATTATTTTGCTGGTATATAACCTTTTTCATTTTTAGAACCCAATTCACTTCCAGAAATGATCTCAAAAAAAATAGTCTTAAAGCAAATTACAGAAAGCATAATTATCCGGCTTAGTTCTATGTTACAGACATATTATCAGACTAATATGTATTTCAGGCTATAAAACTAATTAATTTTCGAACTCACTCCAAAAATAATTTTAACTTTTTTTAAGAAATGTTTCTGATATTGTTTAAGACATCGGTTGCAAAAGCCGGAAACCTTGACCACTTTCAGCCTGTCTTCGGTTCAAAAATATTATCCACATGATAAAAGTTTTTTACAACCGGCAGGAAATGGTCAATTAACTCCGGTGGAATATGGTCAGGTCCACCGGTTCTTGCAGCAGGGATTCAGGTAATTTAAGATCGGTACCAGGAAAGCATGGATTCATTGTTGCGAAAATATTCGTACAAATTGTTGCGAGAATATTCGTAAAGGGTTCAACCGCACGCCTCACACCTCACGCCTCACGCCTCACCCCCCCCCCCCCAAAGCGACCTGTCATCCCTCGCCGGACCATATCGGGAAAAGTTGAGAACCCACACATTGGAAAACAATCAAAGCGAAATATGAGTAATCAGTGACTACGAGGCGAGTGATCCCATATATCTGCCAGTTACCATTTTTAGCTCCTATAAACCGCATAAAACAGGAAATAAATAATTTACTGAAATCACCAAGCAATTGCTGTAAAATTACTTCCTGCACAGTAAATACAAAATTACTACTGGTAGAATTCAATGAATATACTGACATTTACCGCCAAAGCGGTAAATTGCTTGCGGTTCATGTCCCTGTCCCGGGTTCAGATGCCGAACGTATCCCCTCCGCTACCTCTGGAAGAATGCCCATCTTTATATATACCGGCCTCACAAGCCTCTTCAGTTCCGGGAGACGTCTGAAAAATACCAAGGCTCCGATGAGACATGCCGCCCCGCCTATAAAGATTGTCCATGGTGTTCCAATCACCTTAGCCATCCAACCGGCCAGCAGGCTTCCGAACGGCGCTGTGCCCATAAGCGCCATTGTATAGAAACTCATTACCCTTCCCCGCTTGTCGTCATCAGCAATAGTCTGAATAATAGTGTTGCTGGCAGCAGTATGAGCCATCATTCCCAGCCCGGTAAAGAATATCATGAACATCGATATGACAAACGAATTGCTGAGCGAAATCGCTATCAGTCCAGCCGAGAGAAGCGCCGTGGCCGCTGGTATCAGCCGTCCGAGCTGCAATACTTTGTCGAGAGAAGCAAGATATACTGCTCCGATGAGCGCGCCTGCTCCCGCCGCGCCCATCAGAAAACCGTAAGTGTGCGAATCTCCCATCAGGACATCCTTGGCATAGACCGGCATCAGCACCTGGTATGATGCACCCATCAGACTGACAAGTCCCAGCAGTAAAATAATATGTTTTACAGGGGCAAAACCGAATACATAACCGAGACCTTCCTTCAGCTCACGGGAAATGGGAACCTTTTCTTTTCTTTCACGTGTCTCCGTCACTTTCATCATCAGAAGCGAGGCAATAACAAAGACGTAACTCACAGCATTGATGAGAAAGCATGATCCCTCACTCATGGCAGCAAGGACAAACCCGGCAACAGACGGTCCTATAAGCCTGGCGCCATTGAACATCATGGAGTTGAGAGCTATGGCGTTACCGATGTCTTCCTTGCCCCCGACCATGTCTATCACGAAGGAATGCCTGGCCGGCATATCGAATGAGTTGATGCAGCCCAATGCAAGACTCAGCGCTAATATATGCCAGATTTCCAGGTTCCCGCTCAGACTCAGCCATGCCAGGATGCCGGCCTGGATCATCGAAATTATCTGAGTCACAAGCATCACACGGTAACGGCTCCAGCGGTCAATCATAACACCTGCAAAAGGCGCCAGAAGAAATGAGGGGATAGTGCCTGCAAAGCCTACCACGCCAAGCAGCACCTCCGAACCGGTCATCCTGTAGACAACCCAGGGAAGCGCTACCCTCTGCATCCAGGTTCCTATCAGCGAGACACTTTGCCCGCTGAAGAACAGCCTGTAGTTGCGGTGGCGAAGCGACCTGAAAATTATGTTGGCTTTCAGCATGTGCCGGAGGCTTTTGTTTACATTATTTCGGATATCCCGGGCTTTACAAAAATATCGATAATTCCGAATCATGGCTGTTTTTACCAGTTGCAATTGTCAGCAGGAGAGTGGCGGTACCCTGGTTGCTATTGGGGATGTTCATAAGGAATCTCTCTTTCTATTCAATCACTGTAGGATACTGTACAGATATGAACCGGTTTAAACACTCCAATCAGAGCAACAGGGACGATTATTGATTTTTTATGAATATATATTTATTTTTCAACTTCAGTTTTTTAAAAAATAAAGCTTAATATTGCCCGAATCCATAAGTAATTGGTAAGTAATATTCGATAACCTTGTCATGATTCTGCAACGGATATAAAGACCTGTTTACTTTATGCTGAAAAACCTGCCTGAAGATGATGCACTAGCTTCCGGGATCCGGAAAGGCGACCGTGAGGCTTTTTCACAGTTTTTTGAAAAATACAGGAGGTTAGTTTATTACTTTTCATTGAAATACCTTGGCGACAGCGATGAATCGGATGAACTTGTCCAGTCTGTATTTGTAAGTCTGTGGGAGAACCGGCGTCTGATCGACAGGAAGAAATCGCTTAAAAACTACCTTTACAGATCGGTGGTTAACGCTATCTATAATTCTCTCAAAAAGCGGGCAGTAAGAAGGGCCTATCTGATCAGGGAAATTTCAAAACCTGAAGGCTCATCTGATCCTTATGTTCAGATCTTTGATAATGATTTCAGGGATAAACTGGACGATATTATCCTTTTGCTGCCTCCCCAGCAGCAAAGGATTTTAAACTACAGGCGTCTGGAAGGCCTGTCATCTGAAGAGATAGCCCAAAAGCTAAATATCTCCGTCCGGACCGTTGAAAACCAGATTTACAGGGCTACCAGGCTTCTTAAGGACATTTTCCGTTCTGAGGTTAAACCATAGCTGTTCTGTTAGTTAGTAAAGCCCCGAAATTTTTTTATTATTCGTGTGAGTAGTTTCCATCCCTGAGGTGTATTTGGAATAAATGAACACATACAACTGATGTCAAAAAGTAGCATCATTGAATCATTGCTGGCAGGATATATCGAAGGACGCCTTAGCCCTGAAGAGAAGAACCAGTTTTTTGATCTTCTGGCCGACAGCGCCAATGAATCTGTTTTCAGGAACCTCCTGATGAAAAACATCGATTCTTCCTCTGTAACAAACATCGGAACAGATAAGGAGAAGGATTTCTCAAACATTTACGGCAGGATAATTCAGGAGATCGATCTCAGGGATTCTGAAGAAGCAGAACTCAGGGCCATCAGAAGAAAATCAACCTACAGGCGATTGTTAATAAATATCACTTCAGCAGCAGCTGTTTTTGTAATTGCTTTCATTTCAGGAAGACTGTCAACCCGGAATGAGGCAGCAAAGACTGAAGATTCTTTTTCAACGTATGAGGTAAAGGCTCCATACGGTTCAAGGTCGGAGATCGGGCTTCCGGACGGAACGAAAGTGATCCTGAATGCAGGAAGCTTTTTAAGTTACAGGAACGATTACAACAATTCCAACAGGAATGTAACCCTTAAGGGGGAGGCATATTTCAAGGTCGCGAGGAATGAAAATATACCCTTTGTTGTAAATGCTGGTCCTCTTAACATTACAGCACTTGGGACTGAATTCAATGTCAAGGCCTACGATGATGAAAACTCAATTGAAACAACACTTGTAACAGGTAAGGTTGCAATTACTAGAGAAGGATCTGGCGATGAAACTCAAGCTATTGATCTGAATCCTAACCAGAAAGCAATTTTTATCAGGAATGAAGGGGGCTTCCTGCTTGAAGATTCAAAAGATACAGGTAAAGCCACAATAGAGCCTGTGCAGACCATCATGTCAAATATTCTGATTGCACCTCAGATCAATGTTGATCAGGTAGTTGCCTGGACAGAAGGTAAGCTTATATTAAGAGGAGAGAGCCTGGACAGGCTTTGCGTTGAGCTGGAGAGAAAATATGATGTTACCTTCATCTTCAGGGAAGAGGGTATAAAGAATTTCAGATTTACCGGTGTTCTTCTGGATGAAACACTGGAACAGGTACTCAATGTCATCAAACTGACTGCTCCGATTAGCTATTCGCTCGACGGCAAAACAGTATACCTGAGCTCCGATCAGCATTCCCTTATTGATTTTTCAAAATATATTAAATAAAATGACCCTGAAAATTAACTTAAACTTCCTGCCTATGATAAATCCGGAAAAATAAAAAGGGAAAAACAGTTCACGGCTGTTTTTCCCGGATACTAAGTTCATGTTAATTACAATTATGGCCAGATTCTGTCTATGGGCCACTCATGTTAAACTTAACACATTTCAAAATTATGAATAAGTTTTTGATTTATTATTCTTCGTCCCGAAGAATTCACAAAATGCTCCTATATATGAAACTTTCAACTATTCTGATGCTTGCATTTACATTGAATCTTTCAGCAACAGGATTCGGTCAGATCTCATTTGAGGCAAAAAATAAGTCCATCAGGGATGTTTTTGAGATCCTGGAAAATGGAACAAATTACCGCTTTTTCTATAATGACGATCTGATATCTGTCGATAAGCTGGTCGATATGAATGTTTCAGACCAGAACATTGAACAGATACTTGAAAAGCTTTTTGAATCTACTGGCTTGGGATACAGGGTATTGGAAAATAATCTCATTGTTGTGACTCCAGAGGGTGAGATTCAGCAAAACCTTGTAACCGGTAAAGTTACTGATGCATCTTCAGGAGAAGGGCTGCCCGGGGTGAGTATAGTAGTAAAAGGAACTACTACCGGAGTCAATACAGATATAAATGGTAATTATTCAATTTCAGTTTCCAATGCTGATGCAATTCTTACCTATTCATTTATTGGATATGTTTTACAGGATGTACCTGTAGGGGGCAGGATAAAGATCGATGTCAGCCTGGCTGTCGATGTAACTGCTCTCGATGAAGTTGTCGTTGTAGGTTATGGCACCCAGAGGAAAAGCGATATAACGGGTACGGTTGCTTCCATACCAAAAGACAGACTCGAAAATTCATCTAACCAGAATATTGCACAGGCTATTCAGGGAGCAATACCCGGGGTGATGATCCAGACATCTTCAGCCGGTGCCGCTCCTGACGAAGTTATTATGATAAGAGGCCGTAACTCAATCCTGGCGGATAATTCTCCTCTAATCGTTGTCGACGGAATACCTTATAGCGGCTCCATTTCTGATCTGAGCCCAAATGACATTCAGTCAATTGAAATCCTGAAAGATGCATCCTCTGCTGCAATTTATGGATCGAGAGGTTCTAATGGAGTGATTTTGGTCTCAACAAAGGAGGGAGTCGAAGGGCAGATAAAAATTTCTTATGATGGATATTACTCGATCCAAAAATATGCATTCCTTCCCGACTATATGGATGGCGCTGAATTTTATGATTTTAAAATGAAGCGGTTTCCCGGTGCTTTAACAAATTCAGAAAAGGAGATCTATGATTCTGGCACCTGGACAGACTGGTTAAATACCGGATTGCGTAATGGCGCAAGTAATCAGCACACTCTGTCGGTTTCTGGCGGAAGTAATAATACCAAATTCTTTGTATCAGGTAACTATCTGGACATCAAAGGACTTGCAGTGAACGACAACTTTACCCGGCTTACATCAAGAATAAACCTTGATACCAAAGTTTATAAATGGATTACACTTGGTTCCCGTTCACAGTTTTCTTTTGATGATAAGAGCGGCCTTGAGCCGGATGTGTCCGATCTTTTTCAGACCAATCCGCTTACCAAAGCATTTGAAGCTGACGGATCGCAGGCTATCTACATCTGGGAAGATGATCATTACTTTGGTAATCCTTTGCAAATGACCTTATATGATAATATTGATAAATCATATCAGATTATTTCGAATAATTATGCAGTGATAGATTTCCCGTTCTTAAAAGGATTAAGTTATCGGATAAACTCAGGTGTTACAGCCAGGTTTTACGATGAAGCTACATATATCGGCAGAAATACAAAAATAGGTCTGGAAGCAAAAGGAAGTGCTGAAACTTCACGTGCCAGGAGCAATAACACCGTGATTGAAAATATTTTGTCATATTCCAGGGAGTTTGGGAAAAGTAAAATATTCGGAACGGCTGTTTACAGTTATGAAAAAAATTACAGCTCCAGAAACTCATTGGAAGCAAATGGTTTTCCACATGACTTCCTTAAATGGTATTCATCAGCTCAGGCAACACAGATTGTTCCTGATTATTCGTTTAGCGAAAGTGTTCTCATGTCGCAGATGCTGCGGTTTAACTATGTATATGATAACCGCTATCTTGCTACCATTACAGGCAGAAGAGACGGCTTTTCGGGTTTTGGCTCAAATTCCAAATGGGGCTTATTCCCTTCCGTTGCCCTGGGATGGAACCTTCATAATGAAACATTCTTTCCCTTTAAGGATGTTTTCAATGAATTTAAAGTAAGATTATCATATGGGCTTAATGGTAACCAGGCTGTGGGTCCTTACGAATCGATTTCCAGGCTTGGAGAATTTAATATGATCTCCGGCAAACAAACCCAGGCAGGTTATATCCCCAGTCGTTTGGGTCAGGAGAATCTCGGATGGGAATCGTCAAGGACACTTAATTTTGGCCTCGACTTCGGGATTTTCAAAAACCGTGTTTCGGGAAATATAAATGTATTCAGGACAAATACAACCGACCTGCTTCTTAACAGGAGCATCTCAGCTGTGCATGGAATAACATCAATCACACAGAATATAGGCGAGACGCAAAACACAGGCTTTGAACTCGGTTTACAGTCAAGGAATGTTGTGACCTCGGATTTCAACTGGTCAACTTCGGTGAACCTGGCTTTTACCAAAAATGAGATTGTATCCCTTTACGGTGAGCTTGATGAGAACGGAAAGGAGATCGATGATGTTGGAAATGCATGGTTCATTGGACAACCCATCCGTGTGAACTATGATTTTGTATGGGAAGGTACCTGGCAGCTCGACGAAGCAGAAGAGGCAACCAAATGGGGAACAAAACCGGGATTCGTAAAGCTGAAGGATTTCAAGGATGACGGCTCGTTGAATGCAGATGACAAAAGGATAATCGGGCAACAGGATCCAAAATTCTTATGGGGCATGTCTAACTCTTTTTCCTTTAAAGGATTCAATCTGGATGTTTTTATACACGGAGTTCATGGTGTAACCAAAGAGAATACTTTAATGACCGATGAGACATGGGCGGATGTCAGAAGAAATACGATCACTAAAAACTGGTGGACGCCTGAGAATCCTACAAATGAATGGGTTGTTAACGAACTGTATGCGGAGAGAATGTCTGGCATTCTTGGCGCTATTTACGAAGATGCCAGTTTTATCCGTATTAAGGATGTTTCTCTTTCCTATACATTCCCAAAAACCTTTCTTAGCAAATTCTCGGTAAATAATCTGAGGCTATTTGTTACAGGCAGGAATCTGGCAACATTCACAAAATGGAGAGGGCTTGATCCGGAACTGGACAGCCAGCATCAGATCCCTTTGCAAAAAGAATATGTCTTCGGATTGAACTTTGAGTTTTAACCACCATAAAAAAGTATCAGTTATGAAAAATTCAATATATAAAACTACCTTCATGCTGTTGTTATTAATATTCAGCGCTGCATGTTCCAAAGATTTAATAGACGAAAAACCGCCTCACCTGATTACATCTGAAACTTTGTTCACCAATCTTGCCGGATTTGAAGCAGGTTTGAACGGCCTTTATGCCCAGGTCAGGAGAGAGAAAGAACAGGCCTACGGAAGTCACTCAATGATGGGAAGCATGTTCACTTTCGGCACAGATAATGCAACCGTTAATCACCAGGATATAGGGTTTATTATGACGGCCATGCTGTGGAAAAACAATAACAATGCTCTCAATGAAGAAAATGAAATCGTGTTTAACTGGTTGTACAACGTTGTCAATTCAGCTAACACAATAATTAATCAGGCAGAAAACAGGGATGATATTGACTGGTCGGGCGGAAATATGACCGAAGCTGAAAATAAGGACCGTGTTATTTCTGAAGCTAAAGCAATAAGGGCTTGGGCATACAGGCATCTTACTTACGGCTGGGGTGATGTTCCTCTGTCACTTGAACAATCTTCAGGTACAACAATCAGGACCGATTGGGAGAGAACCCCAATAAGTCAGGTCAGAGAGCAAATTATTGCTGACTTTCTGGCCGCTGAGCCAAATATCGGAGTGGAACCTTCCTTAAGGGGAAGAATTACAAAAGGTGCGATTCAGCATTACCTTGCAGAAATGTATCTTGTAACCGGTAAACCCGACAAAGCTCTCGAGTGGGCTGATAAAGTTGTAAATACTCCTGATTACAAGCTTGTTACACAAAGATACGGAGTAAGAAGCAACAGGCCTGGTGTACCATTTATGGATATGTTCTGGGAAGGTAATACAAACAGGGAAGAGGGTAATACCGAAGCTCTGTGGGTCTTTCAATTCGGACTTAAGGTAATCGGAGGAGGCCAATGTATGGTCCGTCGAATTCATGTGAGCCGTTTCTGGAATATTAATATCAATGGAGTCCGGCCCCTGGTACATACTTACGAACGCGGTGGCCTTGGTTATTCGAGATTTAACTTTACAAAATGGGCTCTCGATAATTATGAACCTCAGGATGACAGATTTTCATATCATGCAATAAGAAAGTTCTATGTTTTGGGTGATGAAGCTGCCAATGCTCCCTATCCGGCCGATAAACTTCCTGAGGGTTATAATTATGGCGATACAATATGGTGCAAATGGGATCCTGATATTACCTATACTACCAGAGCAAGATTTGACTGGCCATTTTCAAGAAAAGCGGAAGGTGTTGACCCTGCGAATATGAATGAACCATACATGAATACTGATCAGGTTTATCTTCGTCTGGCAGATACATATCTTTTAAAGGCTGAAGCTGAATACAAACTGGGAAGGCCACAGGATGCCGCAAATACAATTAATATCATCAGAAGGCGATCAAATGCAAGTGATATTACCGCTGACCAGGTCAATATTGATTTCATTCTCGACGAAAGATCACGTGAGTTGTTCCTCGAAGAACACAGAAGGTGGACCCTTCTCAGAACACATAAGTATCTTGAGCGTACAATGGCCCACAACAAGAACGGAGGCCAGAATCTTTCACCCAGAGATACACTTTATCCCATCCCTCAGTCTGTTATTGATGCTAATCTTACCAGGCCAATGCCTCAGAATCCAGGATTTGATTAATAGAAATAAGATCTTAAACTGTGGATAAATAAAACTATTTTTCACCCACCTCTCCGTACTTTAACGCAGAGGTGGGTTTTTATAAAACAAAATCTGTAGGTCCATAAGATGATAATTAGTGGTTATCAAGCCACATATTGAGAGATATAGCCTTGAAAGTATAACGAATTTTATATTTAATAATGAGAACATCGATTTTCATCCTCGCAGCACTAATATTTTCTGGTGTCGGTCCAACCTATGCACAGAACCGGAAAATTGAAGCCATTGAATCCTCCTGTCATAACACAACATTTTATGACGTCGCCCCTGTGCGTCAGAAATTCAGCAACAGGAAACCGAAAAATGTTATTCTGATGATCGGTGATGGAATGGGTATCGCTCAGATTTATGCAGGTATGACTGCAAACAGGGGTAACCTTTTCCTGAATAATTTTAAACATGCCGGATTCTCAAGAACCAGCTCGGCAAACCGTTATGTCACAGATTCCGGAGCAGGTGGTACAGCAATTGCAACCGGACATAAAACCAACAATTCATCAATAGGCGTCGATAGTGAAAAGAAGCCCGTCCCATCAATACTTGAAACTGCACAAGCTGCCGGATTTGCAACCGGAATCGTAGTAACAACAAATATTCTCGATGCAACACCCGCCGCCTTTGTCGCACATGTTCCCGACAGGAGCATGATGGCTGACATTGCTGTCGATTTTGCAGAAACCGGCCCTGATGTTTTCATTGGCGCGGGAAAAGAATATTTCAAAAACCGTAAGGACGGACGTGACCTGCTTTCAGAACTCACAGCAAAGGGATACGAAGTTTGTGATACCATAACAGAAATTGTAAAGGTAAGAAGCGGTAAACTCGCAGGTTTTGTTTCGGAGAACAGGGTGAACAAACGAGGTGATCAGCTTAAGGTAACCACGGGAGTGGCTCTCGACATTCTTGATGACTGCAAAAAAGGTTTTTTCCTTGTGGTTGAAGGTTCGGAGATAGACGGTGGAGGCCATAGTAACGACATGGCCTTTACAGTTGAGGAAATGCTTGATTTTGACCAGGCTGTCGGCAAAGCCCTCGAATTCGCGGAAAAAGACGGCAAAACCCTTGTTGTCGTGACTGCCGACCATGAAACTGGCGGACTTACTCTTGTTGACGGTGAACCGTCAACAGGAAAAATAACCGGACGCTTTTCCACATCAGGCCATACAGGATTAATGGTTCCTGTGTTTGCCTATGGCCCTGGAGCAGAAGTATTCGGCGGAATTGATGAAAACACTTCTTTTTTTAATAAATTTATAGGCTTGTTGAGACTGGAGCAATAACATTTAAACCCGTTGCAATGAAATCAATCATTAAACCCCGTGTTTTCAGACTGGCATCGTTTATTGTTTTTTGCCTGGCACTTCTGTCATGCTCCGGAAATGAAGAATTTTCATCAGTCCTGCTTCTCGATAAGGATTGGATGATCCAATCCTCCGCCAAGACCGGAATGACCGGTGAAGATCTGTCGGGTTCCATGGGAGGACTCGACGGATGGTTCCCGGCTGAAGTGCCCTCAACGGTTTTCGGATCGCTCGTTAAAAACGGTCTTTATGGCAACGTTTTCTTCGGGAAAAATATGGAAAACGTTGATGCCACGGAGTTTCATGGATCCTGGTGGTACCGAAGAAGCTTCAGGACCGGAAACCCTTCTTCATCGACCCATATTCTTGATTTTGATGGCATTATATACAGGGCCAATATCTGGCTGAACGGGATTCAGATCGCATCAGCCGACACTCTGAAAGGTGCTTTCAGGCAGTTTTCAATAAATGTAACTGATCTTATCAGGAAGGATTCTGAGAATTTTCTTGCCTTCGAGGTTTTTCCACCGGCGGCAGGTGATCTGACCGTTGGTTTTGTCGACTGGAACCCCGAAGCCCCCGACCGCGGAATGGGAATTTGGCGCGAGGTGAGACTCCGCTCTTCAGGCGACGTTTCCCTCAGATACCCCTTCGTCCTGACTGAACTCGATACCGCTAACCTGGACCATGCTGACCTTACAGTTACCTGCGAAGCTACAAACAACAGCAATAAAAAATCATCAGGATTTGTTAATGTGACAATCGGAGATGGGATCAGTCTGAAACAAAAAGTTATGCTTTCTCCCGGTGAAAAGAAACTGGTTGAATTCACTCCTGAGGATTACCCGGAATTAAGTATCGATAATCCAAGGGTCTGGTGGACCCACGATCTGGGTGAACCTGAACTGTATGACATGAAAGTTGAATTTGTCACTACAGGTGGAGTGAGCGATATAGTTTCTGCAAGGTTTGGTATACGCGATATTTCAGAATATACTTTCACGAAATACGGCAGGGAACATAACGGTTATATCCTTAACGGTAAGAAAATACTGATAAAAGGTGGTGGCTGGGTCGACCAGCTGTTCCTGATGCCCGACTCCGTAAAGCTTGAGCGTCAGGTTGAGTATGTAAGGCATATGAATCTGAATACTATACGTCCCGAGGGTTTCTGGGGCAATAATCACGACCTTTATAATATCTGCGACAGGCAGGGCGTGCTTATTATGACAGGCTGGAGCTGCCAGTGGGAGTGGCCCGAATACTGCGGGAAAAAGGAATGTGACGACCTTTACGGCTGCGTTCAGACACCTGAAGAGGTTGCACTCGTTGCTGCATCGTGGAAGGATATGATAAAATGGCTGCGGAATCATCCCAGCATCTTTATGTGGATGACCGGGAGCGACATGCTGCCTCTTCCCGAGCTTGAAAAGAAATATATTGATATCCTTACTGCTGACGATCCGACACGGCCGATGGTCACTTCTGCGGCAATGAAGAAAAGCACTGTTTCGGGATGGTCGGGAATGAAGATGGAAGGCCCGTACGAATATGTTCCGCCGGTTTACTGGTACATCGATACCCTGCATGGAGGAGCCTACGGCTTTAATACCGAAACAGGTCCCGGAGCCCAGGTACCTCCTGTTGAGTCGATACGCGAAATGATCCCGGAAGCTTCTCTCTGGCCTCAGGACGATACCTGGGAGTTCCATTGCGGCAGGAATCAGTTCCAGACTCTCGATCGCTACAATAATGCCATGAATGAAAGGTTTGGAACTCCGGCTTCCCTGGATGAATACTGTACAAAGGCCCAGCTTTTGAACTATGAATCGATAAGACCGATGTTCGAAGCTTTCCAGGTGAACCGCTATGAAGCCTCCGGTATTATTCAGTGGATGCTGAATTCCTCATGGCCCAAACTGATCTGGCAGCTTTACGGCTTCGACCTGCTTCCGAATGCGGCTCTCTACGGGACCAGAAAAGCCCTTCAGCCCCTGCAGGCAATCTACGACTATGGAAAAAACGAGATAATTGTTTCCAATACTTCCCTGCAAAGTCATGATAACCTTAACCTTAAGGTGAGGGTGTTCAATCTCGATATGACAGAAATGCTTAATCGTGATATCCTTTTCGACCTTGGTTCAGATGAGTGCAAGGTGGTATTCAGTCTCCCGCATAATATTGACGGACTCACCAAAACGTATTTTCTGGACCTCAGGATCACTTCTGACAGCAGCGAGACTCTTGCAATAAATCAATACCTGCTTTCCACTACAAAGGACGAACCTGACTGGGACCGGACCCAATGGTATTATACCCCGACAAAAAGACAACAGGATCTCAGGCAGATTAACAACCTGCCGGATGTGAAGCTGAATTCGGATCTTAAATCTGAGAATAGCGGCGATAAAACCGGATTGTCCGTTGTGGTTGAGAATCCATCGGAACTGCTTGCCTTATCGGTGGAACTGATGATTCTCGATGCTGAAACCGGGCATTTCATTGCCCCGGTTTACCTTGATGATAACTACTTTTCGCTTTTACCCGGGGAAAAGAGGACCATTAAAGGATATTGCTACAACAGCGATCTGAAAGGTAAATCTTTGAAACTGAAGGTCAGCGGGTTGAATCTAAGGTAATACCAGGTTTGCAGAGGGTTTGTCAGAAAATCATCGCATCATACACGGCCTGCAGTATCTGCGACCTGATATTCATCTCCGACAGCTTGTTGTTGTTCCTTGTAGGATGAACCCTGTTAGAAAGGAATACATAAGTGATTTCATTCACGGGATCCATCCATACAAAAGTGCCTGTATAGCCTGAATGGCCGAAGCTTTCCGGCGGGGCGCCCTTTGCAGGATAGGATTCTGCATCGCTAACTTCGCTGTTGTTGAGAAGAGGTTTGTCAAATCCCAGTCCCCTGCGGTTATCGTTTTCAGGAAACTGTACCCTGGTGTATCGCTCCATCACATCCCTGCTGATTATCTGTTCCCCGCCGTATTCCCCCATACGCCTGTACATTTCCATAAGCTTCATCAGGTCGTTGGCTGTGGCAAAAAGTCCGGCATGCCCCGATATCCCTCCAAGCATTGCGGCGCCTTCATCATGAACGGTGCCATGAAGAAGCTGACGGCGGAAAAGTGAATCATACTCCGTGGGAACAATCCGTTCCAGCGGGTATTTTGGAAGCGGATTGAAGCAGATGTCATAGGCTCCCAGTTTGTGAAATACATTTTCAGTAACGAATTCATACCACTTCTCACCTGTCAGATGGTCGATAATACCAGTAGAGATAATAAATGTAAGATCAGAATATACGTATTTTTTTGGCCCGAGAGGACTCTCCCTGATTTCCTCCATGATCTTCTTCCTGTAGTTCTTGTGTATGAACAAATCATCGGCCACTTTAATGGGAAAATGTTCCGACTGCTCATGACTGAAAGTCCGCCGCTTGAACGAAGAGTCGGCCCTCACCGTTTCCTTCCAGAAAGGTATCCAGTCCCTCATTCCGGCCTGATGAGCAAGCATATCTTTCATGAGAAGGTTCTCCTTGTTTGAATTCCTGAAATAACCGAGATAATCACCAAGCCTGTTGTCGACGGAGAATTTCCCCTGCGAGTCGAGCAGCATCAGCCCGGCAAGCGTTGATGAAACCTTGGTTACAGATGCAAGGTCAAAAAGATCCTCTTTCCAGACCGGAGTATGGTTTTCATATGTATGGTAGCCGTATGTCT
>ERZ795055.1960-NODE-1960-length-15981-cov-22.043702_pt1 | contig 15981 bp, 15 predicted proteins | sample MGYA00375139_ERZ795055 | MGnify/ENA primary metagenome ERZ795055 (study PRJEB30184, sample SAMN05720283) | anaerobic digester metagenome | isolation source: active sludge of municipal wastewater-treating anaerobic digesters | place: USA | collected 2015-01-23 ... | reverse complement strand
GCCATCGACGGCACCTGGATCACCTCGTCATCCAGAAAGCTGGGCCGGATGAGTTCCTTCGGTTCGGCCGCGCGGTCCGGCACGATGCGCGTTGCCAGCCGAGCAAATGCAGAGGCAAAGGGCAGAAAGAACACAGTGTTGGCCACCGCCCAGATGGTTGCCGCGTTGGCGATCTGGCGCGGCACCTCGGCGGCGAGCCGTTCGACGCCCTGCAGATCGGCCGCGACCGGCGAGACCGCCTGGGCGAGCGCGGCAAGTTGCGGGATGAAGGGCAGCCAGAGCACGGCCCCCAGCAGGTTGAACAGCACGTGCACCACGGCGGCGCGCTTGGCGTCCTGCGGCTTGCCAATGCCCGCCAGCACGGCGGTGATGCCGGTGCCGATCTTGGCGCCGAACAGGATGGCGATGCCGGCCGGAAGCGACAGCAGCCCCTGGGTGGCCATGACCACCGCCAGGCCGATCGTCGCCGACGAGGACTGCACCAGCGCGGTGAACACCGCGCCGGCCAGCATGCCCAGCACCGGGTTCTGCAGCGACTGCAACAACTCCGCGAAGCTCTGGTTGGTGCGCAGCGGCGCCATGGCCTCGCCCATCGCCCCCATGCCGTAGAAGAGCAGGCCCAGCCCCATGAGCATCGCGCCGTAGTGGCGCGCCACGCCCTCCTTCCAGACGAAGCCCATCACGAAGCCGATCGCGATCAGTGGCAGCGCAAGCGCGGTGGTGTTGAAGGCCACGATCTGCGCGGTCATGGTCGTACCCACGTTCGCGCCGAAGATCACGCCGACCGCCTGCACCAGGGTCATGAGTCCGGCACTGACAAAGCCCACGACCAGCACGGTGGTCACGGACGAGGACTGGATCACCGCGGTCACCACCGCACCGGTCAGGGCGCCGAGGATGCGGTTGCCCGTCAGCCTGGCCAGCAGCGTGTTCATCTGCTTGCCGGCGGCCGCCTTCAGGCCGTCGGTCATCTTCTCCATGCCGTAGAGAAACAGCGCCAGCCCGCCCAGCAACTGGACGGTCATGGTCAGGGGTGAGAGTTCAGTCATGTTCAACCTCTATGGCGCACTGCCCAGTGGAGATGTTCGCGAGCCATCGTAACTATTTGCTGATCACTCTGTCGGATTGGGGGGAGCTGCGCGCCGGGACACGAATCGATCCGCGCAACCCCCGCAGACCGCCCGTCACTGAAGCGCCAGAAGACGGCGTTTGGAACCAGGCTCCCGATTAGAGCCGATGGCGTTCGAGCGTTCGCTCGGTCGGGCGCGCGTGAAACGCACGCGCCGGCGCACTATCGCCCCGAGGGTGGACCGAAGCCCGGCAGGTGCTAGCCTGAATCACAGCAAGTCTCGGGGTGCCGACGGCAGTGCCAGCCGACGCGGTCGGACCCTCCTGCACAGCCGAGGAGGCTGCCAATGAAAGTGACGCCTTCTGCCACGCGACGGGAACGCGACAGCTTCGGGTACATCGAGGTTCCCGCCCATCGCCTGTGGGGCGCGCAGACGCAGCGCTCGCTCGAGAACTTCGCCATCTCGGGCGAGCGGCAATCCGCCGAGATCATCAAGGCCTTGGCGCAGGTCAAGCGCGCGAGTGCGGTGGTCAACGCATCGCTGGGCCTGCTCGACCAAGCGAAGGCGCGCGCCATCGTGCAGGCCGCGGACGAAGTGATCGAGGGCCGGCACGCCGAAGAGTTTCCCCTGGTCGTATGGCAGACCGGCTCGGGCACCCAGACCAACATGAACCTCAACGAGGTGCTGGCCAATCGCGCCAGCGAACTGCTGGGGGGCGAGCGCGGCGAAGCCAGGCGGGTGCATCCCAACGACGAGGTCAATCTCAGCCAGTCGTCCAACGACGTGTTTCCCACGGCCATGCACGTCGCGGCGGTGGACTCGATCCAGCATCGCCTGCTGCCCCCGCTGATCGGACTTCGCGGGACCTTGGAGCGCAAATCGCGCGAGTTCGCCGACATCGTGAAGATCGGGCGCACCCATCTGCAGGATGCCACGCCGCTGACTCTGGGCCAGGAGTTCTCCGGCTACGTCGCGCAGCTGCAGCACGGCCAAGCGCACCTGGAGGCGGCGCTGCCGCACCTTTGCGAGCTGGCGCTCGGCGGCACCGCCGTCGGCACGGGTCTGAATGCGCCCCGTGGCTACGCAGAGAAGGTGGCCGCGGAACTGGCCCGGCTGACGGGCCTGCCGTTCGTCACGGCGCCGAACAAGTTCGAGGCGCTGGCCGCCATGGACGGCATCGTCCATGCCCACGGCGCCCTCAAGACTCTTGCCGCGAGCCTCATGAAGATCGCCAACGACGTGCGCTGGCTGGCCAGCGGGCCGCGCAGCGGTATCGGTGAACTGAGCCTTCCGGAGAACGAGCCCGGCTCTTCCATCATGCCCGGCAAGGTCAATCCCACGCAGAGCGAGGCGATCACGATGCTTGCCGCACAGGTGTTCGGCAACGACGTGGCGATCAACTTCGGCGGTGCTTCGGGCAACTTCGAACTCAACGTCTTCCGCCCGATGGCCGCCCACAACTTCCTGCAGAGCGTGCGGTTGCTGGGCGATGGCATGCGCAGCTTCGACGCGCATTGCGCCGCCGGCATCGAGCCCAATCGGGAACGTATCGATGAGCTGGTGCGACGTTCGCTGATGCTAGTGACCGCGCTGAGCCCTCACATCGGCTACGACCGGGCGGCTGCCATTGCCAAGAAGGCGCACCGGGAAGGCAGCAGTCTGCGTGACGCGGCGATTGCTTCGGGCCACCTCACCGCTGACGAGTTCGACCGTTGGGTGGTGCCGGGAGACATGGTGGGCAGATGAACTCACGCAAGCTGCCTGCTGCCGCAGCCGCTTGACCGCAAGCGAGCTGTCCGCCGTCGCGGGGCCGGCGGTGGACCCGGCGCGAACGACAAGGGCGGCCGCAGCCGCCCCTGGATGCTCGTGGAACCGGACGCTCAGCGCACCTGCTGGCTCAGCGCGCCGCTCTGGTACTTCTGCGCCATGAGCGTCAGCGCGATGGGCTGGATCTTCGCGCCCTGGCCCTCGCAGCCGAACTCAAGGTAACGCGCCTTGCACACCGCCTTGGCGGCCTCGCGAGCGGGCTTGAGCCACTCGCGCGCGTCGAACTTCTCGGGGTTCTCGGCCATGAACTTGCGCACCGCGCCGGTCATCGCCATGCGGATGTCGGTGTCGATGTTGATCTTGCGCACGCCGTGCTTGATGGCTTCCTGGATCTCGGACACCGGCACGCCGTAGGTCTGCTTCATCCTGCCGCCGTACTGGTTGATGATGTCCAGCAGGTCCTGCGGCACCGAGGAGGAGCCGTGCATCACCAGGTGAGTGTTGGGGATGCGGCGGTTGATCTCTTTGACGCGGCTGATCGCCAGGATGTCGCCGGTGGGCTTGCGGCTGAACTTGTAGGCGCCGTGGCTGGTGCCGATGGCGATGGCCAGCGCGTCGAGCTGCGTCTTCTTGACGAAGTCCGCGGCCTGCTCGGGGTCGGTGAGCAGGGCGCTGTGGTCGAGCTTGCCGACCGCACCGACGCCGTCCTCCTCGCCCGCCTCGCCGGTCTCGAGGCTGCCCAGGCAGCCGAGTTCGCCCTCGACGGTGACGCCCACCTGATGCGCCATCCCGACCACCTTGCGCGTGACCTCGACGTTGTAGTCGTAGCTCGACGGGGTCTTGCCGTCTTCCATCAGCGAGCCGTCCATCATCACCGAACCGAAGCCCAGGTCGATCGCGCCCTGGCAGATCTTGGGGCTGGTGCCGTGGTCCTGGTGCATCACCAGGGGGATGTGCGGATAGGCCTCGGTGGCGGCCTGGATGAGGTGCTTGATGAAGCTCTCGCCCGCGTACTTGCGGGCGCCGGCGCTGGCCTGAAGGATGACCGGCGCGCCGGTCTCGTCGGCCGCGGCCATCACGGCCTGCACCTGCTCGAGGTTGTTGACGTTGAACGCCGGGATGCCGTAGCCGTTCTCGGCCGCGTGATCCAGGAGTTGACGCATCGATACCAGCGCCATGAGGGCTCTCCGCAAGGTTCGTGTGGGAATGGTGCGATTCTAAAGGCCGCCGGCCGCCCCGCCTTGGTCGGGCGCAATCCGGGGCACCGGACGGTCGCCGCCGCCAAGCCTAGGCGATGGGCTGGCGCGGCTGGGGCGGGTGCCTGGCGAAGTGGCGCTTGATGCCGCGCAGGATGGCGCGGGCCACTTCCTCCTGGTAGGCCTCGTCGCGCAGGCGCGCCTCTTCCTCGGGGTTGCTGATGAAGGCGGTCTCGACGAGCACCGAGGGAATGTCGGGCGCCTTGAGCACCGCGAACCCCGCCTGCTCGACCCGCGGCTTGTGCAGGCGGTTCACGCGCTCGAGTTCGCGCAGCACCGAGTTGCCGAACTTGAGGCTCTCGTTGATCTGCGCGGTGGTCGAAAGATCGAGCAGCACGCGCGCCACCTGGGCGTCCTGCGACCCGAGGTTGATCCCGCCGATCAGGTCGGCGCCGTTTTCCCGCCGCGCCATCCAGGCCGCCGCGGCCGAGCTTGCGCCGCCGTCCGAGAGCGCGAAGACCGACGAGCCGCGCGCGTCGGGCCGGATCCAGGCGTCGGCGTGGATCGACACGAACAGATCCGCCTGCACCGCGCGTGCCTTGGCCACGCGCCGGCCCAGGGGCACGAAGTAGTCGCCGTCGCGGGTGAGCGCGGCGCGCATGGTGGGCTCGGCTTCGATCAGCGCATGCAGGCGCTGCGCGATCGCCAGCGTCACGTCCTTCTCGTAGGTTCCGGCACTGCCGATCGCGCCGGGATCCTCGCCGCCGTGGCCCGGGTCGATGGCGATGGTGACAAGCCGCGCGAGCAAGGGCTCGGTGCCGCGCTGCGTGCCCGGCGCGCGGCTCCTCGACTCCTGCTCGAGCAGGCGGCCGATGTCGTCGCGCCGCGCGTGTTCATCGCGCAGCAGGGCGAGCAGGGGATCGACGGGCACGGCCGGGTACAGGTCGAGCACCAGCCGCATGCCGTAGGGACCCACCGGCGGCAGGGCGAAGACCTGGGGCTTGACCTCTTCCTTGAGGTCGACCGAAAGCCGCACCACCCCCGGGCGCAGTTGCGCGACGCGCACCGCGGCGACGTAGGGGTCGTTGGGCGTGACCTGACCCACGAGCTCCTTGAGGCGCGGCGTGAGGTCCATGCCCTCGATGTCGACCACCAGCCGCGGCCGGCCGTCGCGCAGCAGCGAGTGCGTGAAGCGCAGTTCACGGTCGTGCTCGATCGTCAGGCGGGTGTAGTCGCGCGCCGGCCAGATGCGCACTCCCACGACTTGCGCGCCGTGGGCGACTTGCATGGGGCCGAGCGCGAGCACCAGCGCGCCCCCGGCCGCGCCTAGGAGGCGTCGGCGGTGGCTGTCCAGTGGTGCATCGCGCTGATCCAGCATGCTTGTCCGATGTCGCTTGGGGCGCGGATCCAGGCCACGCGGCCCGCTGCGCCGTCGCTCAGGAGTTCGATGTCAAGGTCCGCGGGCGGCAGGCGGGGGCCGGCCTTGTCCGGCCACTCCACCGCGGTGATGCAGCCGGGCCCGAAGTGCTCGCGAAAGCCGGCGGACGCAAATTCCGCCGGGCTGGCGAATCTATAAAAATCAAAGTGATAAAAGTCTAAGCTCGAAACTTTATAAGGTTCAAGCAGCGTGAAGGTGGGGCTTTTCACAGGGCCTTGGACGCCAGCGGCCCGCAAGCACGCGCGCACCAGCGCCGTCTTGCCCGCACCGAGCTCGCCGGTGAAGCGCAGGTTGAGGCCGCATTGCGCGATCGCCGCGGCGTGCTCGAGCAAGGCGCGGCCGAGCGCGGCGCCGAGGCGCGCGGTGGCGGCCTCGTCGGGCAGGGCCAGGAACTGGGGCAGGGACACCTAGAATCGATCCATGGATGCAAGCGCCTGCGAGGATACCGGCAGCGCCGCGGCCGACCTTGGACGCCTGGCCGCTGACATCAAGCGTTGGGGCGCCGAGCTGGGCTTCGGCGCCGTGGGCATCGCCGACCTGGAGCTCGCCGCCGCCTCGGCTCGGCTGCGCGACTGGCTCGCCGCCGGGCGGCACGGCAGCATGGACTACATGGCGCGCCACGCCGAGCTGCGCGCCGATCCGCGGCACCTGCTGCCCGGCGCTCTGCGCGTGATCAGCGCGCGCATGGACTATCTGCCGGCAAGCACGCGTGCCGATTGGCCAGGCCGCGAGCGCGCCCGCCTGGCCGAGCACGGTGCCGCGGTGGTGTCGGTCTACGCCCGGGGGCGCGACTATCACAAGGTGCTGCGCACGCGGCTGCAGGCGCTGGCCGAGCGCATCGGGCAGGCCGCGGGCGCGCACGGCTACCGGGTATGCACGGACTCGGCGCCGGTGCTCGAGGTCGAGCTCGCCGCGCGTGCCGGCCTGGGGTGGCGCGGCAAGCACACGCTGCTGCTGTCGCGCGAGGCGGGGTCGATGTTCTTCCTGGGCGAGATCCTCACCGACCTGCCCCTGCCCGTGGACGCGCCGCTGGCCGAACACTGCGGCACCTGCCGCGACTGCATCGACGCCTGCCCGACCGGCGCCATCGTCGCACCCTACGAGCTCGACGCGCGCCTGTGCATCTCTTACCTGACCATCGAGCACGCGGGCGAGATCCCCGAGCCGCTGCGCCCGCTGATCGGCAATCGCGTCTATGGTTGCGACGACTGCCAGCTCGCCTGCCCGTGGAACAAGTTCGCGCGCCGAGCGGCGCTGCCCGACTTCGACGTGCGCCATGGGCTGGACGCAGCGACTTTGGTGGAGCTCTTTGCCTGGACCGAGACGGAGTTCCTGGATCGCCATGCCGGCAGCGCGATCCGCCGCATCGGCCACGAGCGCTGGCTGCGCAACCTGGCGGTGGGACTGGGCAACGCACTGCCCACGCCCGAGGTGATCGCCGCCCTGCGCAGCCGCGCCGACCACGCGTCTGGCGTGGTGCGCAGCCACGTGGCCTGGGCCCTGGCACGGCTGGGGGCGAGCCCCTAGGCGCGCCATCGCGTCGTGGGCGCAGGCCCGGCGCGCGGTCTGCGCGTGCGGGCCGCACCGAGCGGTGCCGCCCGGCCCCGTCAGCCCGGCGCGTCGCTTGGCCCGCTTGGCTTATACTTGCGCCCCTTCGCTGCTGTAGCTCAGTTGGTAGAGCAACTGATTCGTAATCAGTAGGTCGGAGGTTCGACTCCTCTCAGCAGCACCAGTTTCTCTCGCGCGGCCCCGGCAACCCTGCCGGGGCCGTGTCGTTTTCGGCACCCGCATTCGCCCCGCACCGGCACGCGGCGCGCCGCAGGCCTACGCTCGAGGCCCGTCTGTGCAAGGAGCAAGCCATGCCCATGTCCTCCAGCACCCGTACCAGCACCGCGCAACGGCTGCGCACGCTCGAGGCCGAGCTCGTCGCGGTCCGCAAGGAACTCGACGGTGCGCTCGGCCGGCTGGCCGCGATCGAGCGCTGCCTGTCGACCGACGCGGCGGGCAACGTGAGCCTCGTCTCGGCCGCCGGTCTGAGCGTGTCCGCAGGCGCCGACCTGCATTTACAGGCGGCGCTGCTGCGCGCGGACACGGCCATGTTGAAGGTGTCGGGGGTGGTTCAGTGCGACACGCTGATCGCCAACGCCGTGGTGGCCGCGAGCTACACCCCGGGGGCAGGCAACCTCTACTGAGCCGGCGGGCGCAGTGACGGGCCCGGCTCCAAGGCTGCGCCCTGGTGGCGCAGCGGTGCGGTGCCCGCGGACACAGGCGCGAGCGACTCCAAGGTATCGGCCACCGTCGGCCAGGCCAGCGGCGTGCGCAGTTCGCGCTTGAGCCTTGCGTTGCCGATGCGCCGCGATTCGCTCATGAAGCTCAGCATCACGGCGCTCACCGCCTGGGCCAGTTGCGCCCGCGGCAGGCGCGGCGGCGCGGGCAGGCCGGTGGCCTGCGCCACCGCGTCGAGGTAGTCGCCCATGCGCAGGTCCGAGTCGTCCACCGCGTTGTAGACGCGCTGCGGCCGGCCGCGGGCCAGCGCCGCCAGGCACAGCCGCGCCAGATCCTCGGCGTGAATGTGGTTGGTGTAGACGTCGTCTTCGGGCGCGAGTGCCGGCAGCCCGGCGCGCAGACGCTGGGTGGGCAGACGGTCGTGGGCGTAGATGCCGGGCGCGCGCAGCACGCTGGATCCGAGCTCGCCGGCGCGGCCGTGGCGCCGCAGCGTGGCCTCGGCATCGACGCGGCGCCGCGCGCGCTCCGTGCCCGGACGCGTGGGTGTGGTCTCGTCGGTCGGCGCACCGCGGCGGTCGCCGTACACGCCGGTGGTGCTCACGTAGGCAAGCCGGCCCGCGCGTGCACCGAAGGCGGCCAGCAAGCGCCGCGTGCGCGGATCGCGCGTGCCGCGTTCCGGGGGAGGGGCCAGATGGACCACGCGCGCGGCAAAGGGAGCCAGCCGCCGCACCTGGGCCGCATCGTCCAGATCGACGAGCAGCGGCACGGCGCCGGCCGCGCGCAAGGCGGCCACCTGCGCGGGCTGGCGGGTCACCGCCAGCACCCGGAAACGGTCGCGCGCCCGTGCGAGAATCCGGCCGCCCACGTCGCCGCAGCCCACGATCAGCAGGGTGGGGCGGCCGAGCTTGCGAGGGGCGCGCTTCATGGAACGGATTCTATGGTCTTCAAGGTGACGGTCCGCTCCTCGGGCCATGCATTCACGGTGGACGACGGCGAGACCATCCTCGCCGCGGCGCTGCGCCAGAGCATCGCGCTGCCCTATGGCTGCAAGAACGGCGCCTGCGGCTCGTGCAAGTCCGCGGTGGTCGAGGGCAGCCTGGTGCAAGGTGCCCATTCGGCCAGCGCGCTCACGCCCGCCGAGGCGGCGGCCGGCAAGGCCCTGCTGTGCTGCGCGCGGCCCGAGTCGGATCTGGTGATCGAGGCGCGCGAACTGCAAGGCATGGGCGAGTTCCCGGTGCGCAAGATGCCGGCGCGCATCGCCAGCCTGCAGCGCGTGGCGCCCGACGTGACCCTGCTTGGCCTGCAACTGCCCGCGGCCGAGCGCCTGCAGTACCGCGCCGGGCAGTACCTCGACATCCTGCTGCGCGACGGCGCACGACGCAGCTACTCGATCGCCACGCCGCCGCATGCCGACGAGGTGCTGCAACTGCACGTGCGCCACCTGCCGGGCGGGCGCTTCACCGACGCGCTGTTTGGCGTGGCCGGCGCAGGCCAGCCTGCGCTGAAGGAGCGCGACATCCTGCGCTGCGAGGGGCCGCTGGGCACCTTCACGCTGCGCGAAGACAGCGAGCGCCCCATCGTGCTGCTTGCCAGCGGCACCGGATTCGCGCCGATCAAGGCGGTGGCCGAGCATCTGTTCCACGCGCGCATCAACCGCGGCGAGGGCGAGCGGCGCGCGCGCCCGGTGGTGCTCTACTGGGGCGGACGGCGTCCGCAGGACCTGTACATGGACGCGCTGCCGCGCGCCTGGGCCGCGCAGCAGCCGAACTTTCGCTATGTGCCGGTCATCTCGGACGCGCTGCCCGAGGACGCCTGGGCGGGTCGCACGGGTCTGGTGCACCGCGCGGTGCTGGAGGATCTGCCAGACCTTGCGGTGCACGAGGTCTACGCCTGCGGCTCGCCGCTGATGGTGGACGCGGCGCGACGCGACTTCACGGCGCTCGGGGGGCTGCCGGACGACCGCTTTTTCGCGGATGCCTTCACCTCCGAGGCCGACCGTGCGAGGGACGCGGCATGAGCGTGCGCCTCGAGGTCGAGCACACCACCACCTACCGCTACGCGCGGCCGGTGCGCTTCGGGCCGCACCGGCTCTTGTTCCGGCCGCGCGCCAGCCACGACATCCAGGTGCTGTGGGCCGACGTTGCCGTGAGCCCCGAGTCGCTCGTCCATTGGGTCTATGACGTGCAGTCCAACTCGGTGGCGGTGATCGCGCCGCAGATCGAGGCCGATCACCTGGAGATCCGCGCGCGCTTCGCGGTGCGGCATCACGGCCTGCAGGCGGTGCCGGCGCTGATCGCCGAGCACGCGCGGCGCTGGCCCTTCGACTACTCGGGCGACGAGCGCCGCGAACTGGGCGTCCTGCTCGAACCGCACTACCCCGATCCGGAAGGGCGGCTCTTCGAGTGGATGCGGCCCTTCCTGGCCGTGCAGGTGCGGCCCGACACGCGCCAGCTGCTGGTGGACATGTGCAGTGCCATCCGCGGCACGCTGCGCTACGAGGCGCGCGACGCCGAGGGCACGCAGACGCCGCACGAGACGCTCACCCGAGGCGCGGGCACCTGCCGCGACTACGCCCTGCTGCTGATCGAGGCCTGCCGGCGGCTGGGCTTCGGGGCGCGCTTCGTCTCGGGCTACCTCTACGACCCGGCGCTCGACAGCGATGCCGACGGCGACAGCACGGCCGATGTGATGGGCGCGGGCGCGACCCACGCCTGGGCGCAGGTCTATCTGCCGGGCGCCGGATGGATGGGTTTCGATCCCACCAATCCCGACACCGTCGCCACCAACCTCATCCGCGTGGCCTTCGCCAGCGACCCGCGCCACGCGGTTCCGCTGGCCGGATCGTGGTTCGGCGAGCCCGGCGACTACCTCGGCATGGAAGTCAAGGTGGCGGTGCGCCGGGTACGCGGCACGTGACCCTGGAACTGCGCCCGATCACCGCGGCCGACACCGAGGCGGTGCTTGCCCTGTGGCGCGAGGTGTTTGCGCAGTACGACGATCCCGCGCGCCCGCAGCGCGCACCGCGCGCCAACCTGGAGCGCAAGCTCGCCCAGGGCGACGGGCTCTTCTGGGGGGCCTGGCGCGCGGGGCGCCTGCTCGGCACCGCGATGGCAGGCTGGGATGGCCACCGCGGCTGGCTCTACGCGGTGGGCGTGGCGCCTGATGCGCGCGGCCAGGGCGTGGCTCGGGCGCTCGTGGAGCACGCCGAACGCGAGCTGGCCGCGCGGGCCTGCCCCAAGGTGAACCTGCAGGTGCTGGACGACGCGTCGGGTGCGCTCGCCTTCTGGAAGGCGCTGGGCTACCTGCCCGACCCAGTGACGAGCCTGGGCAAGCGGCTCTAGTGCGCCTCGCCGAGGTAGGCCGCGCGTACCTTGGGATCGTCGAGCATCTGCCGCGCCGGACCTTGCAGCGTGATCAGCCCCGACTCCATCACGTAGGCGCGGTCCGCGGCCTCGAGCGCGAGCAGGGCGTTCTGTTCGACGAGCAGCATGGGGATCTTCTTGGCGTGCACGCTGCGGATCACCTCGAAGATCTTCTCGACCATGATGGGCGACAGGCCCATCGAGGGCTCGTCGAGCAGCAGCAGCTTGGGCCGGCTCATCAGGGCGCGGGCCATGGCGAGCATCTGCTGCTCGCCGCCCGAAAGCGTGCCGGCCAGCTGCTTGGCGCGCTCCTTGAGCCGCGGGAAGGTGGCGAACATCTCGTCCATGTCGCGCGCGATCTCGGCCTTGTCCTTGCGGACGAAGGCGCCCATCAGCAGATTTTCGGTGATGGTCATGCGTGCGAACACGCCGCGGCCCTCGGGCACCATCGCCAGGCCGCGCTCGAGCAGCTGGTAGGAAGCCTGGCCCTTGGCACTGGCCCCGAGCACGTCGATGCTGCCGGCCCAGGCCTGGGTGCCGGTGATCGCCTTGAGGCTGGTGGTCTTGCCCGCGCCATTGGCGCCGATCAGGGTGACCAGCTCGCCGGCGCGCACCTCGAGCGAGATGCCCTTCACGGCCTGGATGCCGCCATAGGCGACCTTGAGGTCGCTGACCTTGAGGACGGCGTCGCTCATGCCGCTTCCGTGCCCTTGGGGGCGTGCGCGGCGCCGAGGTAGGCCTCGATCACCGCGGGGTTGCTCTGGACCTCGGCGGGGGCGCCCATCGCGATGACCTTGCCGTAGTCGAGCACGGTGACGCGGTTGCACAGCCCCATCACGAGCTTCACGTCGTGCTCGATGAGCAGGATGGTCACGCCATCGGCCTGGATGCTCTCGAGCAGCTTGCGCAGGCCCAGCTTCTCGGTGGCATTCATGCCCGCGGCGGGCTCGTCGAGCGCGAGCAGCTTGGGTTCGGTGGCGAGTGCGCGCGCGATCTCGAGCCGGCGCTGGTCGCCGTAGGCCAGCGTGCGCGCCTGGTAGTCCGCGTACTTGCGGATGCCCACGTACTCGAGCAGTTCGATCGCGCGTGCCTTGATCTGCGCCTCCTCGCGCCGCTGCGAGGGCAGGCGCAGCACGGCCCCGAGCGCGCCTGCCCGGGTGCGGACGTGGCGGCCCACCATCACGTTCTCGAGCGCGGTCATCTCGGGGAAGAGGCGGATGTTCTGGAAGGTGCGGGCGATGCCGGCCTGCGCGACCTTCCAGACCTCGCTGGGCGAGTAGGTCTTGCCGGCCAGCTCGAAGCTGCCCGAGTCGGGCGTGTACAGCCCGGTGATCACGTTGAAGAAGGTGGTCTTGCCCGCGCCGTTGGGGCCGATCAGGCCGTAGATCTGGCTGCGCTCGATCTCGATGCCGACGTTCGAGAGCGCCTGCAGGCCGCCGAAGCGCTTGTTGACCCCCTGCACCTTGAGCATGGTCTCGGCCACCTCAGGCCCCCGCCGCGGCGGCCTTGCCGCCCTTGCCGCCACCCATGCGCTCGGACGGATTGATGCCGTGATCGGGCGCGGGCCACAGGCCCTTGGGGCGGTACAGCATGATCAGCACCATGGCCAGGCCATAGAGCAGCATGCGCAGCACCTCGGCGTCGATCAGCACCTTGCCGAACAGCGCCTGCTGCACCGGCACCACCGTGTGGCGCAGCACCTCGGGGAACACGGCGAGCAGCACCGCGCCGAGGATCACGCCGGGGATGTGGCCGATGCCGCCCAGCACCACCATGGCCAGCACGATGATCGACTCCATGAGCGAGAAGCTCTCGGGCGAGACGAAGCCCTGGAAGGCCGCGAACATCGCGCCCGCCACGCCGCCGAAGGTGGCGCCCAGCGCGAAGGCGAGCAGCTTCACGTTGCGCACGTTGATGCCCATGGCCTTGGCGGCCAGGTCGTCCTCGCGGATCGCCATCCAGGCGCGCCCGAGCCGAGAGTTCTGCAGGTTGATGCACACGACGATGGTGACGATCACCAGCAGCAGGAAGAAGTAGTAGTAGAGGTACACCGAAGGCACGGTGAGGCCGAAGACCTGCACGGGCTTGGCCAGGCTCACGCCGCCGATGGTGATCGGGTCGATCAGGGTGATCCCCTGCGGCCCGTTGGTGATGTTCACCGGGGCGTTGAGGTTGTTCATGAAGATGCGGATGATCTCGCCGAAGCCCAGCGTCACGATGGCGAGGTAGTCGCCGCGCAGGCGCAGCACGGGCGCGCCCAGCATGATCCCGAACAGCGCCGCCAGGGCCGCCCCCAGGGGTATCACCATCCAGATCGAGTTGTGCAGCCCGTCGGGGAACATGGCGGCGATCGCGGGGAAGGTGCTGGTCAGGTGCGGGCTGGCGAGCAGCGCATACATGTAGGCACCCACCGCGTAGAACGCGATGTAGCCGAGGTCCAGCAGGCCGGCGAAGCCCACCACGATGTTCAGGCCCAGCGCCAGCATCACGTAGAGCAGCGCGAAGGCCAAGGCGCGCACCCAGGCGTTGCCGAGCTGTCCGACCACGAAGGGCAGGGCGATCAGCACCGCAGCCACGACGAAGGTCGCGATGAAGGCGGCGACGGGATTGTCGCGCCACTTGGGGAAGTAGAGATTCATGACGCGGCCTCAGGCGCGGTCGGCGACGCGCTCGCCGAGCAGGCCCTGGGGACGGAAGATCAGCACCGCCACCAGGATGATGAAGGCGAACACGTCCTGGTAGTGGCTGCCCAGCACCCCGCCGGTGAGGTCGCCGATGTAGCCCGCGCCGAGGGCCTCGATCAGGCCCAGCAGCAGCCCGCCCACCATGGCGCCGGGAATGTTGCCGATGCCGCCGAGCACGGCGGCCGTGAAGGCCTTGAGGCCGGGCAGAAAGCCCATCGAGAAGTGCACCACCGAGTAGGTGGCGCCGATCATCACGCCGGCGACCGCGGCCAGCGCGGCTCCGATGGCGAAGGTCTGGGCGATCACCAGGTTGGGGTTGACTCCCATCAGGCCGGCCACGCGCGGGTTCTCGGCGGTGGCGCGCATCGCGCGGCCGAGCTTGGTGCGGTTGACCAGCAGCATCAGGGCCACCATCAGCACGGCGGACAGCACGATCACGAGCAGCTTGGTCAGCGTGATCGTGGCCCCGCCCACGTCGAAGGTGGTGGTGGGGATGAGTTCGGGAAAGGTGTGGTAGTTGCGCCCCCAGATGATCATGCCCAGCGTCTGGATCACGATCGACACGCCGATGGCGGTGATCAGCGGCGCCAGGCGCGGGGCGTTGCGCAGCGGACGGTAGGCCACGCGCTCGATCACCAGCGACAGGATCACGCACGCGGGGATGGCGGTCAGCAGGCCGGCGGCCATCAGCATCCAGGCGGGCATGTCGGGGTAGAGCCCCTTGAGGCCCACGATCACCGTCAGGGCGGTCATCGCGCCCACCATCAGCACGTCGCCGTGGGCGAAGTTGATCAGGTTGAGGATGCCGTACACCATCGTGTAGCCCAGCGCGATCAGCGAGTACAGGCTGCCGAGCACGAGGCCGTTGATGATCTGCTGAATGAAGGTTTCCATCGGGTCTCCGGCATCGGGGCGCGGGCGCGTCCCAAGCGTGCCGATCCTAGCAAGATCGCGGGTCGCGCCGTCAGAGGAGACGAAAAAAAGGGCGGCGCCCGAAGGCGCCGCCCATGACTGCCGCGTTGGTCGATCAGCGCGAGGTCGAGATGTACTCGAGCTTGCCGTCCTTGCCGACCTTGAACATCGAGATGGCGCCGCCCTTGATGTCGCCCTTCTCGTCGAAGGCCACCGTGCCGGTCAGGCCGGGCATATTGGTGGCGGGCATCACGGCGGTGACCGCCGCGCGATCGGCCTTGCCGGCGCGCTTGAGCGCATCGGCGATCACGTAGACCGCGTCGTACGAGTAGGGCGAGTAGACCTGGACGTCCTGGTTGAACGCCGCCTTGTACTTGGTCTTGAACTCCTCGCCCTTGGCCAGCTTCTCGACCGCCTCGCCGGCCATCGAGCAGTGCAGGACCTCGGCGGCGTCGCCGGCGAGCTTGATGAACTCGGGCGAGCACACGCCGTCACCGGCGAGCAGCACGCTCTTGATGCCCAGTTGCTTCATCTGCTTGGCCATCGGGCCGGCAGTGGCGTCCATGCCGCCGTACATGATCACGTCGGGCTTGCCGGCCTTGACCTTGGTAAGGATGGCGTTGAAGTCGGTGGCCTTGTCGTTGGTGAACTCGCGGGTCACGACCTTGACGCCGCCTTCCTTGGCGACCTTCTCGAACACGTCGGCCAGGCCCTGACCGTAGGCGGTGCGGTCGTCGATGATCGCGACCGTCTTGGCCTTGAGCGAGTCCTTGGCGTAGTTGGCGAGCACCGCGCCTTGCTGGTTGTCGTTGGCCACGACGCGGAACGTGGTCTTGAAGCCCTGCTCCGTGTACTTCGGGTTGGTGGCCGAGGGCGAGATCTGCGTGACGCTGGCGTCCGAGTAGATCTTCGAGGCGGGGATCGAGGTGCCCGAGTTCAGGTGACCGACCACGGCGACCACGCCGGCATCCACCAGCTTCTGGGCGGCGATCGTGCCTTCCTTCGGGTCCGCCTTGTCGTCCTCGGGGACTAGTTCGAGCTTGAAGGTCTGGTCGCCGAGCTTGATGCCGCCGGCGGCATTGATCTCGTTCACAGCCAGACGGGCGCCGTTCTCGTTGTCCTTGCCCAGGTGGGCGATGCCGCCGGTCAGCGGGGCCACATGGCCCACCTTGATCACGGCAACCACGGGAGCGGCAGCGGGCGCCTGCGCGGCGGGGGCGGCCGGCTTGGCCTCTTCCTTCTTGCCGCAGGCGGCAAGGGCGACGGCCGCGGCAATCGCCAGCGGCACAAGCTTGAACATCGGGTGATTCATCGAGCGGTCTCCTA
>ERZ795055.1955-NODE-1955-length-15988-cov-8.630704_pt1 | contig 15988 bp, 16 predicted proteins | sample MGYA00375139_ERZ795055 | MGnify/ENA primary metagenome ERZ795055 (study PRJEB30184, sample SAMN05720283) | anaerobic digester metagenome | isolation source: active sludge of municipal wastewater-treating anaerobic digesters | place: USA | collected 2015-01-23 ... | reverse complement strand
TTTTTTTAGGATTCTCGCCTGTTCATCGTTGGGAAGTGCCTCGTGAAAAAAAGGAAAAGATCGGGAACGCTAAAAAATCCCTCTTCCGGAGGGGCGGTGTATCCTGGCCGGATCATTTTCCGCGAAGCTCCTGACAGGTCAAATCGTCCGGAAGTTCCTGCCACAGGTTATAATTCATCACGCCGTAATACGAGACGGTATCAGCAATGAGAACCTCGCCCTTCACGGTAGCGAGAGCGTAACTGATGACAAGACCTCCGAGATATCTGTTGCTGTTTCTGACGAACCTTCGTTCCGATATGATATCTCCCCCGCTGGAGGGGATGGTTATCGCGAGCATGTGCGTTATTCCCAGTCTCCTTATCCCGTCCCGGAGTATGGCACTGCCCATCCTGGACTGCTTCTGGTCGGTCTCTATCACCGATACTGATCGGAAAAATTCGCCAGCTGACTTCAGGATCACCCCGGTATCATTCACCGCCTGGTTAGCGCGCGTCAGGAGGTTTTTCAATGCGGTGTCGGTTGTTTCCTTGTATTTGTCTGCAAGGGATGCAAGTTCCGCAGATTTCAGGCTTACCCGGATGGCCAGATCGAAGTAGAGGGTAACGCACTCGAGCAGGGTCAGGGCGTTCAGGTCTTTTTCCCTGTCGTCGAAAATCTTACTGGTCATCAGAGGAGGAATATCCAGGAGATAATTGTTGCAGATATAGATGGGTCGTGGCGGGGATGCAGATGCCAGTTCTCCTGCGACTGCGGTAATAAGGGCATCGGTGCTGACCTTCATTTCCCTCCCGGCCATCTTATAATCCGTTCTGAAGTAACCGGCAATCTCGGCCAGTGCGTTTACCGCGTACGGTGCGGCGAGGAGGGCAGGACCGATGATGGGTGCAATTCTGACACCCTTCTCATTTTTGCCATCCTTCTCATGTATTTCCTTGATTAATTGTTCGTTGCTGTCAATCTGAGCCCTGAATGCGATGTCAAACATCCTGAACTGAAGGAGCATTTCGATATATGGCAGATCGCCACCGGCAGAATTAAGATTATCAACGATCAGGATCTTCGAATCCTTATCCAGGTTGTTCATTTTTGTCAGGATTCTGTCCCTGATCGCGAGGGCCGCCTTATGTACCGAGGCGTAGGCAACCGGTTCGGCAAAGTATCCGAATTTATCCGAAAGCGATACCTCCCCGGTTGGCTGGGTTATCGTTACCTTTGGAAGGTAGTCCTTGATATTTTTCAACTGGTCCTTGAGGGTATCAAGGTCGCTTTTTACCGTCTCGATATCCTTATCCTTTCCCCCGTCGGGATTTTCCGGGGGCTTGTCCGGGGGCTTGTCCCCATTGGGGGGTGTTGTTTCTTCCGTCATGACTCAGTCCTTCTCAACGTTTCTTCCGGCAGTATCTTGTTATTTTAAATGAAAGATACCAGTAGAAGAATATAAAATTTTCTTAAAGGCTGGTCATGAACGCCGACACCCGATCTGCCCGGTCTCTCTTATCAGGTCCATACCGACTGAACCTGTCCGTTTCCATACCTATTTATTTTCCCGGGCGTACTGCTTCATCATGCCCGGTATCTCGACCTGCTGCCTGATGGCAGAACCACTGGCTGCAGCGCTCGACCGCCTTGCCCCGCTCACGGACCTCATCGAGGTGATGGACGAAGGCCCGCACCTCATCACCGATACCAGCCTGTTTGAGAGTTACACGCAGTCGTTCACGGTCCACGCCCCGTTTCACGGGGTCAACATCGCGAGTCTCTTCGAGCCCATACGGAGGGCGAGCGTGCAGGTGACGGCAGAGTGTTTCAGAAACGCCGGGGCGCTCGGGGCGCCGGTCGTGGTCCACCCGGGGTATTATGCCTGGGAGCAGGAGCGGGAGGCGGCGGACCGGCAGTTCCAGGCTTCTCTTTGGGATCTGGAGCATGTTGCCCGGGAGTATTCGGTCAATTTCTGGTTTGAAAACATGGGGAACATGAACTTTTTTAACCTCAGGACCCCGGAAAGCCTTCCCCTGATAAGGGATACCGGCCTTGTGCTCGACACCGGCCATGCCCACCTCAACGGCTGCCTTCGTGAATTCCTCAGCACGCCGTTTCGCCACATGCACCTCCACGACAACCACGGGAAGGCGGACACCCATAGCGCGATAGGCGAAGGGATAATTGATTTTGTGCCGGTAAAAAAAGCCCTGGAACGGACCGGCGCCACAGCCGTGCTCGAGATGAAGGACTTTCCTTCGGTCATCAGGAGCTTAAAGGTGCTGGACGGGATGTGATCCGGCGGGATAGTTACCTACCGGTTCGTTTTCTTGTCTGCCGGCAGCGCTGCGAGAATGAGGAGCAGGGCAAGGATCGTGCGGAAGCGGGTCATGGAGTTGTCACCAGTGGCCGAGGTTGGACCGTGAAGTTCATTGTTATCGTCCATCGTGGACAGGGTTTGTTATTGGCAAAATCGCGACAATCTGACATCGCCCATTCTTCTCGCCGGTATTTATCAAAAGCTCGTACAAACTCTTCGGACTCTTCCGTCGTGAACCCAAGAGCGATACCGGTTTCATAATAAAACTGGTTCCGGTCCTGAATATACAGTGTATGGGGACGATCCGGGTTTGTTTGATATTTTTTCAGGACACCCTTTTCCATGCTGTCAGAATACTGATCGATCTGTTCGGGGGAAAGGTTCCAGTGCATCTTATCGTTCCAGGATACCAGGAGCATACTGAAATTTCTCACTTCCATATCAGGCATAGGTATCGATCCTGAATATGATGTTATCGTGGTCCGGAGTACCGCATGTGTCGGTCTGACTGTTACCATGCCCAGGTTTTGCAGGGTCAGATTACCGGAAGCGTTTTTTTCATTCCCGGCCTGCTCGCCTGAACACCCCGCCGCTACAAGCATCGCTGCCAGAGTCAGCAGCAGGATAATTTCTCCGCAAACATGCGTTCGTCGGGTCTTGAGAAAAACCGGTTGTCTGTTCACCGTACAGAAAGAATCTGTGCTGAACTGTAAATAGATTGTGAAATATAATTCGAGTCTGCCTCCGGTAATCGTTCTTATCCGGAAAGGAAAAAACGGCCAGGAAAAATTACGTTACAACCGTGAGTATGTCGGCCGGGAGCGGATCGGGCGGCACTACATCGGGCGGGAGTGCATAGGCCGGCAGCGGCGTGAAGACATCGATGTTGATGCTCCCCATCTTCCCGTCGCGGCGGATATAGTACTCCGGCAGCCGCTTCTCGTTGTCGTAGAAAGAGAACCAGTAACTGAGCTTGTAGGTCCGCTTGTCGTAGCCTTCGATAGACGGGTAGCTCTCGAGGTCGTGGAGGATGATCACGCCGGGATTGTTCTGCGTTAAGGTATCCGGGTCTGTCAGTTCTCCGTAGAACTTGATCTTGTCCCACCTGCTGCCCCGGTAGTACCACGGGAGCGGCCAGTAGTCCTTGGATGCAATCACGACGAGGCTCGAATTGTCCATCAGGCCCATCACCTCCCGCAGTTCCTCCGAGTTCTGGACCTGGACGATCGGTTCGTTGATGTCCGTTGGCACAAACGCCACGTGCCAGGTCATCACGACGAGGAAGATGCAGCCTGCCAGGGCAAACGCGGTCTTCTGCCAGTTCAGTTTATAGGTTGCCACAAAGCACATCGGCAACAGCTGGGCGATGATGAGCCACGGGACTTTCTCGCCCACGTAGGCATAGAAGAGCATCGTTGAGAGCATCCACACAAGGCAGAAGCGGAAGAATTCCTCTGATTTCGCGTCCTGCGCCCTGCCTTCGCGCAGCTGCTGGAGGCTGACGGCTGCAAGCTCACCTGTCGTGAGGGTAAAGCGGCGCTCCCGGAGCCAGTTCCTGACCCGTGAAAGAAAGCGGAGCGGATGGAGCCCGGCTGTCAGGAATTGAGTTGTCCCGATCAGGGCCAGGATAAAGATCGGGAGTTCGTAGAGGAGGAAGAGCGGGATGTAGTAGTACATCGGGCCGCCAAGCCGCTGCTGGTTGTGCATGGCCGTCCAGTGATCGATGGCCTGGTACCAGCCGGTGGTATTCATCTCAAAATGTATGCCCTGCAGGGTGATGGTAAAATTCTGTCCAACCAGGGTATTGGTGTGAAAGAAGAACGCCGAGTAGAGGACGCTCATGAGCGCTGTCACGATGACACAGAAAAGCAGGAGGTCAGCCTTCCAGTCCGGCGGGAGCGTGAACCGTCCTTTCCAGGCCGCAAAAGCAAAGAAGAGGGCAAAAACGATGACGATGAACGGCATCTCCTCCTTGCAGCTGAGCGCCCCGGCTGCCGCAACCGCAGCGAGCACGGCAAACCGCGCCTGACCGCGCTCGAACCAGTACAGGATTGCGACCAGCAGGAGCATGGTGAAAAAGAGCATGAAGATATCGTGCCGGAGAAAGCGGGAGAAATAGACCATGTCCGGCGACAGGGCGATGAGGAGCGATGCGACCAGCGTCTGGTTGCGGCTAAGGTACCCGATGCGGTGAATACAGTACACCAGGGGGATCAGCATAAAGCCGAAGAGCGAGGGGAGCAGCCGGGCTGCAAGATCGGACGGCCCGGCAAGGGCAAACATGCCGGCAGTGACGAAATAGAGGAACGGCCCGTGGTAACTGGGATCGTACTGCCATGCCCCCCTGGTCAGGAGCTCGTACGAGAACCAGGAATGGATCGCTTCGTCGTGGTGGAGCAGCTTGAGGTCGAGGTGCCAGAAGCGCAGGAGGAATGCAAGGATCAGGATGAGGAGAAAAATTCTCTCAAAAGTGAGGATGGATTTTATCTTATGGAGAAGACCCGCGGCCTGCTGCACGCCGCACCTTCAACTCTCTAAAACAATTTCAATACCGATATCTTTTGGCACCTGGATACGCATCAGCTGCCGGAGGGCACGCTCGTCTGCATCGATATCGATGAGGCGTTTATGGACCCGGAGCTGCCAGCGGTCCCATGTTGCAGTCCCTTCACCATCGGGACTCTTTCGAATGGGAACAACGAGCCGTTTTGTCGGAAGTGGTATCGGGCCGGCCAGATTTACACCTGTGCGCTCTGCAATCTCCCGTATTCTGTTACAGACCATCTCTACCTTGTTGAAGTCCGTCCCTGTCAGGCGAATTCTGGCTTTCTGCATCTTTTTTCACATCCAAAAAAATGATTATCTCATCTGCTTTGGCTTGATCGAGATGCACATGCCGGCCGCAATGGTTGATCCCATATCCCGGACGGCAAACCTGCCCATCTGCGGGAGTTCCTTGACGGGCTCAATGACCATTGGCTTGGTCGGGGTGATGGTAACGATGGCTGCATCGCCGGACTTGAGGAACGTGGGGTTCTCTTCCTTGACCTGGCCGCTTCGGGGGTCGAGCTTCTTGTTGAGCTCGGTGAAGGTGCACGCGGTCTGGGTGGTGTGGCAGTGGAAGACCGGAGTGTAGCCGACGGTCAGGGCGCTCGGGTGCTGGAGCACGACAATCTGCGCGGTGAACTCCTCGGCAACGCCCGGTGGGGCTTCGACAGGTCCGCAGACATCGCCGCGGCGGATGTCGCCCTTGCCGATACCGCGGACGTTGAATCCGACGTTGTCGCCGGGGACGGCCTGCGGGATCTCTTCATGGTGCATCTCGATGGACTTGATCTCCCCGTCCTTGTTGGCGGGCATGAAGGAGACTTTCATTCCCTTCTTCATGATACCGGTCTCAACACGGCCGACCGGCACGGTGCCGATACCGCTGATGCTGTACACGTCCTGGATCGGCAGGCGGAGCGGCTTGTCGGTCGGTTTTGCCGGTTCCTTGAAGGTGTCGAGTGCCGGGACGAGCGGCAGGCCCTTGTACCAGGGGGTGTTGGGGCTGTTGACCTTGATGTTGTCTCCGGCAAGGGAGCTGACCGGGATGAAAAGCGTCTCGTCGGGCTTGTACCCGACCATCTTGATGAGGTCGGAGAGATCCTTCTTGACCTCGTTGAACCGCTTCTCATCAAACTTGACCGCGTCCATCTTGTTGACAGCGATGATGATCTGGCTGATACCAAGAGTCCTTGCAAGGAAGACATGCTCCTTGGTCTGCTCCATGACCCCGTCGGGGGCGGCGACCACGAGGATTGCAGCATCGGCCTGCGATGCTCCGGTGATCATGTTCTTGACAAAGTCGCGGTGCCCGGGACAGTCCACGACCGTGAAGTAGAACTTGGGAGTATCGAACCGCTTGTGGGCGATATCGATGGTGATACCTCTCTCCCGCTCTTCCTTGAGGTTGTCCATAACCCATGCAAATTCAAAGGTAGCCTTACCCTTGGACTCGGCTTCCTTGCGGTAGCCTTCAATGATGTGTGCCGGTACTGCGCCGGTCTCGAACATCATGCGTCCGACGGTGGTAGACTTCCCGTGGTCGATGTGCCCGATAACGGCCAGGTTCATGTGGGGCTTGTCTTGTGCCATGTGATCGTTCCTCCAAAGCAGGACTGTGCGCTTACAGTCAGTTTGTGCGAGTATTACTTATATGAGCCCCGTCTATTTAAATTATGTCGATTGCAGAACCGGTTTTCCGGTGAGAATTTTTGAGCATGGCATCCGCATCGGCATGATGATATCCCCAGCAAAAAAATAGCAGATCATGAAGACGCTTGAATTTGTGAGGGATGAAAAAAAAGACCGCGTGACTGTTGCGTGTGCTGACGGCACGGTTTCGGTACACAGCAAGTGCGCTTACTGCCGGCACTGTTCGGCGATTCTAACCGGCAAACGGATGTCACCCGCTCCCCAGAAAGAAGCGCTGGCCGCGATCCGCAAAGGTTCGGGGTCCGACGATAGCCTGATGACCGCTGCCATGATGTTCAACACGCTTGTCCAGGGCGGGACGGCCATAGCCTGCGATGACGATGCAAACGCAGGTTTCCTTGGGTTATACTGATTTTTTTTATTGTCTCCCGAGGTATTCAAAAAAAAGGGAATGCTCCCGGGGGCTCTGCCAACTGACCTCCCTTTGCCTCCAAGAAGGAAACCACGGCTGCGCACTTCAGCACGTGCACAACAAACGAGCCTGCCGGTGGAAAAGATCTCCTCCGAAGCTATGGTGCCCTATCGAACGGTGAAGGGACCCCGGGGAAGGAACGATAGGCGCTTCCCTCAAAGTGAGTATTCGATAGGTTAATGTTATGAGGATGAGAGAATGCTGGTTGGTCCTGCAACAGAGCAGGAACAAGGAGGTTGTAGGATGTCAGACAAAAAACAGTATGAGAAGCCGGTTCTTGAATCGTGTGGCACCATGACAGAGCAGACAAGGGGTGCCTCGTACAACAACGGGGGTTCTCTGCCAACGTATCGCGAACCCCCGAAAGAAGTATGAACATTTTCCTTTTTTTTTTGTCTCCTTAGGAAATCACGGGTACCGGATCAGGTAGCGCAAATTCCTTTGGGGCATATGTGTCCCCACGGCGACCTCGTGACAGGAAAAATCTCATAGATGATACCGGGGTTACCGCGATGGCCCCTTGCCAGAGTGATGACCAGCCCCCCGTTTTGGTCTTTTTAATCCGGTTTCCACGCCTCCCAGATTTCCTTCAGACAGTGTTTCTTTCCCAGCCGCATTCCCCAGCAGCCGCCCCGGCAGGCTTCCCGGTGCCGGCAGGACCGGCAGGCCGGTTCGACGTGAGGCCTGCGGAAACGTAAAAAACCGTTCTGCCAGATCTCCTTGAATGGACGTGTCCGGATATTCCCTTCGGAAAAGGAACTGTCATAGGCGCTGTGGCAGCCAAGCACCTCCCCGTCCGGCATGACAGCACACTGCGTGAACCCGGCCTCACAGAAAAAGGGATAGGATCTCAGTTCCGGTCCGTACCCCCCAAGATACCCCGCATCTTCCGTTAACTCGATATTCATCTCTTTGCCGGCCGACCGGATAAATCCGAAGAGATAGTCCATCTGTCCTGCATCAAGGGACATGTCCGGGTTTCCCTTTGCCCTCCCGACAGGAATGGGTATCGCAAGTCTCCAGAGCGTGGCACCCGAATGCTGGACAATCTTTTTCAGCGCGGGGAGCTCGTGGATATTCTTTGGAAGGACCACGGTATTGATGGTCCGGTAGTTCACACCGACCGACTGGAAGAATTTCACGGCATCGATGGTTTTTTGAAAGGCGCCGTGCACCCCCCGTATTGCATCGTTCGTCTGTTCAAGGCCGTCGATGCTGGTAAAGTACAATACCGGTTTCATTCTTCTGAATTCCTCATGAAATCCGGCGACAAGGGAGCTGTTGCTTGCAATGCTGTACGTCAGTCCGCGGCGGAGGATGTGTTCGATAATGAGAAAAATGTCTTTCCTGACAAGGGGCTCGCCGCCGCTTAAAACGATATTCCGGACACCCGCCTCCTCCAGCTCGTCAATGAGCCTGAACGCCTCGTCCGTGGTCAGCTCCCGGACCGTGGTCGTCCCGGCGCTTGCTTCGCAGTGAGTGCAGTGAAAATTGCAGCGGTAGGTGGTCAGCCACTGAACTGCTTCGGGTCGCAACAGGTTGAGGTTTGTTTTGATTTTCAGGATCCGGGAACGGTAGGACGGGTAAAGATCAAAATAGCATCGCTTTAACACGGGAACGGAGAAAATAAATTTTCTCAGTTCCCGGAAAGGGGTGGTTATTACCCGGTGTATTTTCCCGGCATTATTTTTTTTCTGTCTCCCCCTTTGATCCACACCGGATGACTGATCTGCCATAGTCTGATGAGGAGTTGTTCCCCTGGCAGCTGAAATATTTGATCCTTACCGCCTGCCGGACCAGGTACTGATCCGGGATCCGGGGTGCAGGGGGGTGTTGGTTTTATTAAATAAGGCTATGCTCTCTCTGTCCGGGCTGCTTTCTTCTCCTGTATAGCCCTGACGATCTCCTCCCGGAACTTTTCGAAGTGGATGTCGTCAAGCTGTTCGGAGAGCAGCCTGCCGCTCCACGCGCGGCGGTAGACCCAGTTCACGATCCTGTCTATCGCAAAGAGCACCTCTTCTTCGGAATCTGCGGTCAGCAGTTCCCGGCCTATCCTCGGGTGTCGTCCCCGTCTTCCCCCGACGCTCACGAGGAAATGGCGGTGGTCTGCCTTCAGAATCTCGAACGGGCAGGAGCGGACGCAGACCCCGCACTGCACGCACTTGTCCTCTTTGAGCACTGAGATGCCGTTCCGTATTACGATCGCTTTTTCCTTGCAGTACTGGACGCAGGTCCCGCAGCCGGTGCAGAGGCCGGGGGTGCGGAGCGGGCGGATCCTCCCCATGATGCCAATCTCGTTGAGCATGGGGCTCGTGCACGCATTGGGGCAGCCGGAGATTGCGATCCGCATCTTGACCGGCATCTCTTTGCCGAAGAGTTTCTCATCAGCTTTTTGTGCAAGGCCGATGGTATCGATATTGGCAAACTTGCACCGTTCGATGCCCGGGCAGGCGATGATATTGACAATCTCGTCCTTTTCCGAACCTACGGGCGTCCCGTTCTTTAAAAGGTCGCGCTCGAGTTTTTTGAGCAGCGCGGGACTGACATGGGGGATCTCCAGGGTCTGCCGGGTGGTGCAGTGGATGTTGCCATTGCCGTACTTTTTGGCAATGGTGGCGATTCCCCGGATCTGCTCAACGGAGAAGACGCCGGCAGGGGCACGGAGCCGGACCGTGCAGAAGTCAGCATCCCGCTCGGTGATTACGCCTCCCTTCATATGAATGCCAAACGTGGTTTGCATCAGAAGATACTACGGGAAATAAGGGTATTAAGGATGGTGTTGTAACACCATGCCGGTTACAGGAGCGCGAGGGTAACGACAACCAGGGCCCGGGTAATCTCGTTGGAAGCGCCGGCAATGTCCCCGTTGACCCCCCCGAAGAGGCGCCGGGCAAGGAGGAGCAGGAGGGCCGGGCAGACGGCCATCACAACCAGCGCGCCAGCGATCTTTACAGGTGGAACCGGCAGGAGGAAGAGGGGAAGGCAGAGAATCGCGGCAAGGGCCGCGAAGTACGGGCGGGCTTCCTTGTGGAGGAAACTGTGGATGCCCTCCCGGAACGGCTCCCCAAAAACCGTGAGGAATGCCATGGAACATTTCGCGCAGACCTCACCAACGATTATCGCTGCCGCAATGGAGGCGGAGGCCGACAGGCCGGCAACCAGGAGAAGGGTTGTGACGATACCCGCAGCCACGCCGCCCGCCCCGACCTGGCGGTCCGTGAGGGCCCGGACCCTTTTTTCCCGGTCCCCGTGCGCCATAAGACCATCGCCGAGATCGAGGAGACCGTCGAAATGGTGGGCACCGGAGAGGAGGAGGACCAGGGCGACTGCGACGGCAGCAGCGAGCAGGGGGTCTGCAATAAAAAGAACGGGAGCAGCTGCAAGGCACCCGATGACATACCCTGCGAGCGGATAGATCCAGGAGTGGCGGGCGAACGCCAGAAAATCCTGCGGTTTGCCGAGCGGGAGGATGGTGGTGAACTGCAGGAGGGAAATGAGGGCGTTCATAGGCATTCGCTGTACAGGCGCGAGGTGCAGCCGGCAATCAGGCCTGCAACCGCATCGTCCAGGAACGGTCCGAGGCGGGCAAGGATGCCGGGCTTCTTCTGGTCATACCGCGTGAACTCGAAGCGGGCATAGGTCCCGCCGATGCATTCGGCGATCGCCATCCCGAGGATCTCATCGCTCAGAAGAAAGACCGGGTCGTCTGCTATCTCCGAATCTTTCCGCCTGGTAAAGAGCTCGTCCTCGAGCAGGATCGCCCCCAGGAGGAGCGAGGCAACATTGGGATCGTCAAGATACTTACGGATCTTCTTTTTGATCTCAACTGCCGCCTGCCCGTCGGGCATGCCGTGGGAGACATAGAGCCCCATGGCAGCGGTGACCATATCATCGATCGTGATACCCCGGTCAGCAAGCCGCCTCTCGATCTCAAACATGTACCCAGTGTTGGGTGCAGGGCAGTATTATACCGTTTCTAAAAAAAACAGCCCGAAAGAACCCGTGCAAAAACCCTGGACGCGTCCGGGGGTGCTGCACATGCCGCTCTGGCGCCCCCATCGCGAGGTTACCGTAGGACAGGCAGAGAGAAATTGCGGATGTTCCTGGGCCGGAATGCGGAGCGGTCACACGGCGCTCCCGCAGCCACCAGTGCCAGGGCCGGACCCGGGGAAGATCCGGTCTCCAGAAAGGGATCCTGAAGGAAAAAGGGTTCTGCAAAGCGAAAAGCAGCTCCGGCAGAAATCCTTGCATTATCCGCCATTCCGCAGGTTTTTTCCCGGTAAACGATCGATATATTCAAACTGGACACGCGCCATAGATTGTATGCGCTGATACCTATGGAGTTTCTGTCGGAAAAACCGGACTTCGCTTTTACATCGCCCCTCTTTGCCGGCATCCTCGCAAACACCCTTCTTTCTACGGTGCCGGGCGTTTCCGGAGCCGGCCCCGGCCCGGAAAAGACGCTCCTGACCCCAAACCTTGACGCGGAACTGATAACGAACGGCGTGATCACGAGCCACCCGTTCAGCCCGAACACGCCGACCGGCTGTCCTACCCCCGCAACGATCACGCGGGCGATGATGGTGCTGACCGGTCTGAAACCACTCTTCATCAACGCCGGACTCCGCCACACCCCGGTAATCCCCTGCCTTGATGCCTACGGGGAGGTGGCCGGTGACCCGCGGAACGGGGATGCCCTGCCCGGGGCAGCCCGCCTGTTTTCCCAGGGTGAACGGATGGGATTTTTCCTCTCCGGCTGCTGCGACCTCCTTGTTCTCGGCGAATGCGTTCCCGGCGGGACAACGACCGCGCTCTGCCTCCTCCGGGCGCTGGGGTACGACGCCTCGGTGAGCAGCAGTTTTGCAGACAATCCCGTTACGATAAAGGAGGAGATCTGCCGGCGGGTTCTCGAGCGGGTGGAAGCGGGCAGCTCACAGGATCCGCTCGACCTTGTCCGTTCCCTGGGCGATCCCATGATGCCGGTGGCTGCCGGTATCGCAAAGACCTACACCGGCACCCTCGTCTTTGCCGGGGGCACGCAGATGCTGGCAGTCAGTGCACTCATCAAAGCGCTGGGCCAGCCCCTCCACCCGGTCGTGACTACGTCCTATGTACGGGATGACCCGACCGCGAACGTGCAGGCGCTTGCGGGGAAGATCGGTGTCCGTGTCACGTACGTGGACCCCGGCTTCCAGGATCTCGGCCATGCCGGGCTCGCCCGGTACTGCATCGGGGAGGTCAAGGAAGGGATGGGTGCCGGGGGCGCGATGTATCTTGCAAACCTCATGGGATATGCACCGGACCGGATCCGTGAAGCGATTCTCTCTGCTGTTTCCGCATCCGCTTGAACAATCTTATAGCCTGGCGCACAAAACCTGAGGTACCCATGCTTCCCATCTGTGTGATCAACAACTTCGGGCAGTTCAACCACCTCATCCACCGGGCACTGCGGGACCTGGACATCGAGGTTATTATGCTCCCCAACTCCACTCCCGCAGCCCGGGTCGGGGAGGAGTGCCGCGGGATTATCCTCGGGGGAGGACCCGCGCTCGAGCGGGCCGGCAACTGTGCCGGGTACCTGGACCTCGGTCTTCCCGTGCTCGGGATCTGCCTCGGCCTCCATATCATGGCGACAAAATTCGGGGGAAGCGTGCATCCCGGGCACAGCGGCGGGTACGGCCCGGTTGAAGTCGAGATCTGTGAACAGGACGAGATCCTCAAAGGATACCCGGACACCGTGAATGTCTGGGCTTCCCATGCGGATGAAGTCACAAGGGTCCCGGACGGATTCGTCCTCCTTGCCCGCTCCGGCATCTGCGGCGCGGAAGCAATTGCAATGCCCGACCGTCACTTCTACGGCCTCCAGTGGCACCCGGAGGTCAGCCATACCTTCGAAGGCAGCCGGGTTTTCGAAAACTTCGATCGCATAACCCGCGAATCCTGATAAATGCCGGGCATTCCATGCACCGGGGTGTTCCCTGGCTGGGGGCGGGGCGCTTTGCGACAGGATTGGCCTCTTTTCTTTTGGAGTATCAAAAAAAACCTTCTGAGTGATGATCGTACCGGGGCGTTGTTGAGGAAAGAAATGACTTCCCCGGAGCGGCTCTTAACAAGTATATATATCGGGAAATGTCATGGTTCCTTATGATGAACAGCATGGGAAAGATATGGCTGGTGCTGGCGGTCCTCCTCCTCCCGGCAGGGGTGATGGCTGCTGCCCCGATCAGCACCATTATCCAGGGAAACACGGTCTTTTTAGGCGAAGAGGGACTTGATGTTACCCAGGCCCTGAACGGTGCGTATTACGGACAGGCCTGCGGGGCCTACGTGGACCAGGCGAATTTGACCGGTACGCCACACCTGACGCAGATCGGCTGGTGGGCATCTGCAGCAAACATCTACAATACCGCACCGTCAAGGACACTCGACCTCGGTTCACGCTCTGCCTCGATGATGATCGCACCCTCGGACTTTGTCGGGTATACCGGCAACTGGTACCTGCTTGAGTCGAACGGCGCAGCCTATAAAAACCCGGTGTCCGGCTGCGGTTGCGATGCGAACGGCTGCTCGGCTTCCCTGGTCTTCACGGTCCAGGACCCGGACCTCGATATCCGGGTGTATGACGCAACCCTTGGCGTTGATGCAACATCGAACGGCTGGATCACGACGGATAGCGAGGTCGAGTTCAGGATCAGGACCAATCTCTACCAGATAGCCGACCGTCCCGGTGTTTCAGCAGTCCCGATAGAGATCCACGTGCAGTCACCGGACGGGGCAACCTACTCGGCCCTGATCAACAAGGCCGGGACAACGACATCTCTTAAGGACATCCCGGTCTCCACCTCCCCGTATTCAACCGGCCCGATCTGGGATACAGGACGGCATGATACCTATCCCTACGGTACCTACACTATCTGGGCTGAATGCAATGTCAACTCCATGAAGGACAACTACCCGGTAAGCGGGAAGACGTACACCCCCTTTACCGGCATCCTTGACGAGGACAGGAACCTGGCAATCGACGTGAATGCCCGCACCGTAACCCCGACTGCGGTGGCGACCCGTGCGCCAACCACCGTGAAGACATCGGTTCCCGCAACGGTACCGACAACGGTCATAACCACGACTGCTCCACCGACAACTCTCGCCTCGATGACCCCGACTGCCCCCCTGACAACGTTGATGTCCAGTCCAACTCAGACAAAATCGCCAGGGTTTGAAGCAGTTCTTGCAGGTGCAGCCCTGCTCCTCGCGCTTGCCTGGTCTGTACGGAAAGAATAACGTATCCAATTTTTCTTGTTATAGTAATTTTTCAATTTTTGCTCTGTGGAAACGGGAATGAACAGAGTGAGTTCACACCGGAACCATGAAAATCGCAGTGATGGCACCCCGCTTCAGGGCCCCTCCGGGACACAGCGGGGCAGATTACCGGAATTTTGTACGAGTACAGTAATTAAGGCCGCCAGAGGTGCGTCCTTTTTGGGCACCGGCATTCATCGCAAATAATTGAGAGCGTGAAAAATCCTAAAGTCACATTTGTTAAACTGCGATTTTCATGGGAAATCCATTGGTTATACCGTCTGACGCTCTCGGGGGCTTTGCCCCCGCCGCTGCGGCGCCCCCAGTTAGGATTGCGCCGTATTACCTGTTCACAAAAGTATTGGGTTTGTTAGGTATATCGAGGAATCACAAGCACCCCCGCCCCCAGCGGGGGCAGGGCTGGCGCAAGGGGGGCAATCATCTTAAAAAAAAATGGTTTCTCCAGAGCAAATAATTCTTCAATTTTCATTCGAAGAACTCTGACGAGTTCCTCTCGTCGTCGTGGTCCTGACGGACCACTCCGATGTACAATATTTTTATTTACCCCGTGCTCCCATTCCGGAGTATGAACATAGTAACCACGGTCATAAAATCACGTCACAGTGTCCGGAAATTCAAGCCAGACCCGGTCGGGGATTTGGTAATTGACGATGCCCTTGAGTGTGCCGCCCATGCACCGACTGCCATGAATATCCAGCCCTGGCTTTTTGGCGTTATCAGAAATAAAAGTGTCCTGTCAGCCATTGCAGGCCTGACCGACCATGGAAAATTTATCGCGGAATGTCCCCTCTGCTTTGCTGTCTTTGGCGAGAAGAACCAGAAGTATTATCTCGAGGACTGCTGTGCGGCAACCGAGAACCTGATCCTGGCACTGCAGGCGCACGGGATCAGTTCCTGCTGGGTTGCGGGGGAGAAGAAGCCGTACAGCGAAGCGGTCCGGAACCTTCTTGGCGTCCCGCCCGGGTATACGCTCGTATCCCTGGTGGCGGCCGGCAGCCCGGCTGAAATTGCCATAACCCCAAAGAAGGAGATGAAACACCTCGCGTTCTTTGAACATTTTAAAACCGAATAATGTTTTTTTTCCCTGGAGAGATCATTGAAAGGAATGATGGCCCGCCAAGGGGCTCCACCCCGCCTCTGTGGCTGACCCCCGCAGTGCGATAATCCCTCACAAGGTTATTTGCGATTTCCCGCAAGAAAAAAAACCAATCCTGTCGCAATGCGTCCGAATCCCAGCTGGGAGCAGGGGTGGCAAAAAGGGGGTCGATCCTCGGGAGAAAAAGAGGTTTTCTCCAAAACGCCATATTTTTATTATTTGAATAAATGTACATTTTCGCTTGTTGTAAAAAATAAGAGCAAACTACCAGTTTCGCACCTGACAATCTCAAGCAATCATCCGTCGCCCTTGCGCCAGCCCTGCCCCCATGGGGGGCTCATGGCGCATGCGATACCTCTGAATTACCCAAATCCCGATACAGGTACTACAGCACTATCGCAACCGGGGCGCCATAGCGGCGGGGCGAAGCCCCTGGAGCGTCAGTGTATTCCGGTCCCAGGCGAATTCACTTTTTTGCATTCCATTTTGGACATGCAATTTTTGCCATTTTTCACTCAGTAAATCTGTGTTCGATTTTGGTGTGAAAATAGCATATAACCAAAAAAAAAAATACATCATTTTATTCATATCCCCCATCACG